>Ga0209274_10000136_pt1 | contig 61382 bp, 50 predicted proteins | sample HubBroMetageREF1_FD_188343 | JGI IMG/M metagenome (GOLD analysis project Ga0209274, IMG submission 188343) | Reference soil microbial communities from the Hubbard Brook experimental Forest, New Hampshire, USA - Hubbard Brook CCASE Soil... | ecosystem: Environmental > Terrestrial > Soil >...
TCGCGGCTTCTTTCAATAAAATCTCGCGCGAGAAATGGGGCACCCGGCTTGAGCGGCTGCCCCCACACCATGCGGCGCAAACTCGAATACGCGGTGGCTTGGCCGTTCATCAAAATCCTGGGTGCAATGCCGCGTCCGCTGGCGCGTGGGTTCGCCATTGGCCTCGCGCAGATTGTCTATCTGCTGCACGGGCGGTTGCGGCGCGTCGGCATGCGCAATCTCGAGCTCGCATTCCCTGAGAAGAGCAGGGCGGAACGGGCGCACATTCTGCGCGGGGAGTTCACTTCGCTGGGGCGGCAACTGGCCGAAGTGTGCCACTTTCCCGGATACACGCTTGAGAATGTCGAGCAGGTTGTGATCTACGACGGGCTGGAGAATTACGAGCGGGCGTATGCGCGCGGGAAAGGAGTGTTGTTCCTGACGGCGCATTTTGGCGGCTGGGAGCTTTCGGCCTTCACGCATTCCCTGCATGGACACTGGATGCATGTCGTGATGCGGCCCATGGACAATGTTTATCTGGACCGGACGATTCGACGCTACCGGACGATGCACGGCAACAAAACTGTAGCCAAGGATGACTTTGTGCGCGGGCTGCTGGCGGCGATGAAGGCCGGCGAAGTCGTGGGCATCCTGATGGATACGAATATGACGCCGCCGCAGGGAATTTTTGTCGACTTCTTCGGCATTCCGGCGTGCACGGCCAGCGGCCTCGCGCGCATTGCCTTGCGCACGGACGCGGCGGTGGTGCCGACGTTTACGATTTGGGATGAGGCTCTGGGAAAGTACCGGCTGCGCTTCGATCCGGCGCTGGAGCTGATTCGCAGCGGTGATCAGGAAGCCGACATCGCCGCCAACACGCAGATGTTTACGAAAGTGATTGAGGATTATGTGCGGAAGTATCCCGAGCAGTGGCTGTGGGTGCATCGGCGGTGGAAGACGCGGCCGGAGGGGGAGAAGGGGTTGTATTGAGGGTGAATCTCGCCAACCCTTTCTGATAGTGGGCTGGCCTGCGCGACGGTACATCGAGGCGCCGGGAACTGCTCGTTGGGTGACAAAGAATCCACAGGGCTCTCATACCGCGGACTGCACCTTCCGGTAAGATTGAATCTTCCTATGGAGGTCCCATGAGTACTGCTTCTATTTCTCCCGCTACGCCTGTTGCTCCCGCTTCAACTACTACTCTTGAGCACGTTGCCGAACTGGAACGCCGATATTTGCTGACCACGTACAACCGGTATCCAGTTGTGCTCACTCGGGGCAAGGGTGTGTTTCTTTGGGATATCGACGACAAGAAATATTTGGATTTTGTTTCGGGGCTGGGGGTGAATGCGCTGGGGCACGCGCATCCGCGGATCGTGAAGGCGATCCGGGAGCAGGCGGCGAAGATCGTGCATGTGTCGAATCTCTACTATCACGAGTATCAGGGGCCGCTGGCGGAGAAACTGTGCAAGCTTTCCGGCTTGGATCGTGCGTTCTTTTCGAACTCGGGAACCGAGGCGATTGAGGGGTCGATCAAGCTGGCGCGGCTGGCGGGACATCGCGCGGGTGGTGAGTCGAAAAGCAAGCTGGTGGCGCTGGATGGGTCGTATCACGGGCGGACGTTTGGTGCGCTGTCTCTTACCGGGCAGGACAAGCATCGCAAGGGATTTGAGCCGCTGCTGGAAGACGTTACGTTTGTGAAGCAGAACGATCTGGACGGGCTGCGGGCCGCGGTGAGCGACGATACGTGCGCGATTGTTCTGGAACCGATTTTTGGTGAAGGCGGGATTTATGAATGCTCGGTGGAGTTTCTGCGGGAGTGCCGGGCGCTGGCGGATCGTCACAAGGTCGCGCTGATCTTTGACGAGATTCAGTGCGGGCTGGGGCGTACGGGGACGATTTTTGCGTTTCAGAGTTTTGGAGTGACTCCGGACATTGTGGCGATTGCCAAGCCGATTGGGGCGGGGTTGCCGCTGGGGGCATTCATCGCGAAGGAAGAATTCGCGACCGCGATTTCGCCGGGGCAGCATGGGACGACTTTTGGCGGAGGTCCGCTGGCCTGCCGGGTTGCGCTGGAATTCCTGGCGATCGTGGAAGAAGAAAAGCTGCTGGAGAACGTGAATAAGGTTGGAGCGTATTTGCAGCAGGAGTTGCAGGGGTTGGTGGAGAAGCGCGCGGCGGCTACAGGCGTGCGCGGGCGGGGATTCATTCAGGGGATTCAGCTGGAGATTCCGGCGCGTCCGATTGTGGATGCGGCGCTGGCTGAGGGTGTGCTGTTCAATAGCACTCAGGATACGGTGGTTCGGTTCTTGCCGCCATTTTTGATGGAAGAGAAGCACGTGGATAAGGGGATTCGGGTGTTGAAGAAGTTGTTGGGGAAGAAGCGGAAGGCGGCTTAGTTCAGGTCTTGGATAGTTGGTTTTAGGTCTTTAGGAGGGAACTCCCTGCCGAGTCCGATTCGGCGTATGGGAATCTGGGGTCCTTCGACTTCGCAATCATTTCGCTTTGCGAAATGATTGCTTCGCTCAGGATGACAAGCCTTAGGCAGCCAATAAAAACGGGGAGCCGAAGCTCCCCAAGTGAAGCGTCAGAGGCGTTGTTTCAACTTAGATAGAATCCTGGGGCGGGAAAAGAGTTGTCCCCGGACGGGAAGTTTTTTCGCAGGGTGGAAGAGCGGTGACCGGAAAGCTGGGATGAAGCAGATGCAGGAGTTCGGGACCGGCGCGGCGGCCTTAAGTGAGGGCGTGGAAGAGTGCTGGATGGACTTCGATGGCGCCCGCATGCGGTATCTGCGGGCGGGGTCCGGGCCGGCGCTGATTCTGCTCCACGGCCTGCTGGGGTATTCCTTTTCCTGGCGATATGCCATGCCGGCTTTGGCTCCGCATGCGACCGTCTATGCGCCGGACATGCTGGGAGCGGGGTTTTCGGACAGGCCTCGCGGGATCGACCATTCGATGCGGGGGACGGCGCTGCGAGTGCTGAAGTTTGCGGAGAATCTGGGGCTTACGTCATTCGATTTGCTGGGCACGTCGCGGGGCGGCGAGGTGGCCATGTGTGCTGCAGCCATGGCCGTGGCGGCCGAGTGCCCAAATGATGGTGGTTTGCGGGTGCGACGGCTGGTGCTGGTGGCGCCGGTGAATCCGTACTCGGCGCATGGGCGATGGCTGGCGGCGTTTGCGGGCTCGTGGTTGGGAGCGGGGGCAGTGCGGGTGGTGCTCGAGACCATGCCGTTTCTCTATCCCTTTTGCCACGGGCGCATGTTCGGGGATCACAAGAAAATTCCTGCTGGGAGTCTGGAAGGCTACACGGCGCCGCTGCAGCGGCCCGGACTGTTCGATCATGGGTTGAGTATTGTCAGGACCTGGGGCGCGGATCTGCGGGAATTGGAGGAGTTGCTGCCGAAGCTGGCGGGGATTCCCACTCTGCTGATGTGGGGAAGCAAGGATCCGGCGGTCTACGTTTCGTCGATGGAGCCGCTGGCCCGGCATTTTGCCAACGTGCAGACCGTGGTTTTCCCCGGCGTCGGGCATTTGGCTTATGAAGAGTGTCCGGAAGAGTTCAACCGGGCGCTCCTCGAATTTCTGACCTCTGAAGAGGTAACATTCCCACTTCTCGCAAAGAACGCGAGAAATGGTGCACCCGCATTCGGAGCAGCCGCATTCTGAGTTCTTCCCCACACCTGAAATCATGACCCACTCCATTCTCGACTTCCTGCGGAATGCGGTGGTGCACTACGGATATTGGGCCGTGGCGGCAGCCCTGCTGATCGAGAACGCCGGGGTGCCGGTGCCGGGGGAGACGGTGCTGCTGATGGCGAGTTTCCTGGCCTATTCCGAGCACGATCTGCGGCTCCCGTGGATCATCGTGGTAGCCACGCTGGCGGCGACGCTGGGCGACAATCTGGGTTTCGCGCTGGGCCACTACGGCGGACGTCCGGTGCTGACGCGCTACCAGTCGGCGTTCAGGATTCAGGACCGGACGATGGCGCAGGGAGAAAGCCTGTTCGCGCGCTATGGCGCACTCACGATCTTTTTTGCGCGTTTCGTTTTTGGTATGCGGATCATTGCGGGGCCCATGGCAGGAGTTCTGCGGATGCCGTGGAAGAAGTTCGTGGTGTTCAATCTTCTGGGCGCGGGGCTGTGGGTGACGGCGATTTCCAGCGCGGGCTATTTTTTCGGGCAGCATTGGGGACGGCTGGAGCGTGCTCTCCGGCGATTCGACATTGCGGTCGTGATCGTGGTGCTGCTGGTGGTGGCGTGGGTAGCATGGCGTCGGCGGCGCGCGCGTTGATGGAGTGCCTGGATCTGGTACCTGGATCGGGTATGTGGTGGGGTATCTGCGGAGTAACTTTGAGCGATCTTTTGCACAGGGAGGGCTTGCACTACCGACTATACTGTGCGGTGTCGCGGGCCTCATCAGCGTAACGGGGCAGTAACGGGCAATGTCCGTGGCGGTTCGTACGAACCAAACTGGCTGCGTCCGAGCCGGAATTCGGACGAGGAGGAACACATGAAAAAGATCGGGTTGTTGACTCTACTCATCATGGGAACACTTCTATTCGCGCTCGCGTTCACGGCGGCAGCCGGACCAAGAGCATCAGCGGCGCCTGCGGTGACTGCAGCCAGTCCCGTGATGGTTACTCCGGGCCCCCCATATGCCCACCCGCGTGTGGAGCATGCTATCGAATCGTTGCGAAGCGCCAGAGATCATATGCAACACGCCGAAGGCGAGTTCCATGGTCATCGTGACCGGGCCATTGAGCATATTGATCAGGCCATTCACGAGGCCGAAGTTTGCCTGCAGGAACCTTAGAGCCGGACCAGAGTACTGGACCTTAGAACTGCGGAAGAATAAAAGGCAGCGCCAACTGAGCGCTGCCTTATTTTTTTCAGGCTGAAGATTGTCTGCCGAGGCTTTCGGGTTCAGTCCCGGTGGAAGGTGAAGCCGACGGAAGCTCCGAGACGAAGAACGTTGTCGGAATGGAAGTCGGCGGTGTTATTGATGATCCGGTAGTAATTGGCCTCGGGGCGGATGAAAAAGCGCTGCAAAAAGGCGTAGCGGATGCCGCCGCCGACGTGAAAAAGAAGATGATTCGTGTCCAGATGGGTAGAGCATCCCACGTAAACGCAGTCGCCGGATGCGGGATAGAAGATTACTCTCTCGCCGCCCACGCCGGCGGTGAGATCGGCAGTAGTTTTCTTACCCACACGGGGCGCATAGACGGCATTGAAGTCATAGAGCACGGGGCGGAAGTGCTGATAGTCGTTGTAGAGGCCCTCGTTGTATCGATAGGCAATTTCCGCGCTGTAGCCGTAGTGATTCTTGAAAATGCGCTCGATGCTGGCGCTGGGGTAGACTCCGCCTCTCTCCGCCGGGGCCGGGTAGGCCTCGGAAGCGGTGATGTTGTGGGTGGAGAAGAGCGTGCCTCCACCTACGGCGACGTCAAATTGCTGGGAATGAGCGAACCTGGAAAAAAGAAGAAACGTGCAAACCGCCATCAGTCGAGCGAACTTAACTCCGGCGAACTTGGTTCCGGCGAACTTTCTCAAATACAGCCCCCTTTTCGTTTCGTCCTGTGGTTGATAGCGTACGCCGGACTGGCAGTGGCAGGCAAAACCGTTGCGAATACTTGGGCGCGGCGGCCGGAACCGGCCCTGGGATCATCAACCCTTCATTAACCAACCCTGGGATCATCGAAACGCCAATCAAATTTCCGGCCGCCTCCCAAGAAATATCTAGTCTGGACCCCCGCCGATGGTGTAGCCGATTGAAGCACCGACCCGGAGAATGTCGCCGGAAGTGTAGACGTCGGAGTTATTCAGGACGTGGAAGTAACGGACTTCGGGACGGACGAAGACGTGTCCCCAAACGTAATAGCGCAGGCCCGCGCCGACGTCCACGAGAAAGTGGTTGCTGCTGTTGTAGCAGGCACCGAAGTAGACGCAACTGCTGGTCGGCTGATAACCGTAGAAGCGAGTGGTCTGCCAGCCGACGCCGCCCATTAAGTCAAGACCGGTCTTCTTGCCGAGGCGGGGTTGATAGACGCCGTTAAAGTCGAAAAGGATGGGCCGGTAAGGTTCGCCAAGGCCGTCGAAGTTTCCCTGGCCGCCTCTCCAGGTGGCGTCAAAACCGATGCCAAAGCGCTTATGGAAGATGACGTCGGCGCCGAGATTGGGATAGAGGCCGCCTTTTTCGGGGCAGTTGGTATTTCCCGAGGAGGCGTTGTAGCCGCACTCGTTAGCGCCGGGCGCCAGCATCGTACCGAAGCCGAACATGGCGTCGCCCTGCTGGGCGGAAGCCAAGCTCGGCAGGATCAGGTTGGGCAGGATAAGAAACGTAAAGACAGTTGCAAGGAAGGCAAGCTTTCTCAAGAGAAACCTCCTGTAATGATCGTTATTGGCGGTAAGATGCAACCGCCAAACCATTTGGATGCAAGTGCATGGGTACGCACTCATCATAATTTCAAACCGCGCTGGGATGCAATTGTGGTACGCCAGCGGTCATTCGCTTTGCCAACAAGACACTGCGGAATGACATGGCAAGAACCCCGTGGCCAGGCCCCAAATCGAAGGGCAGGGGCCGAAAAACTCAACCCTGCGGGTGGGAATAAGTTGCGCTGGTGGGCACTCGCTGGCTCGAAGCGAAAGGCATCAGCGCTTGGAAGCGCCCGTCCCTCCACCGCGGAGAACGTGGTCGATCGCGATTGGACCGCCACCAAAGAAGATCAGGGCGAAGGCCAGAGTGGCGGCGGCCAGCGGGAATTCAAATCCTGCGTGGTCGGGTGATCCGATGAGCCCATTTTGCAGATGCACTTTCCAGATCGCGATCGTCAAGTCAATGCAGATGGCGAACGCCGCGGGTCGAGTGAAGAAACCCACGAGGAGTAGTAATCCGCCAAGCAACTCTGTGAAAGCAGAAACGTATCCTAACCAGGCAGGAAGCCCCATTCCGGTGATCATCTGAGTGAAGTGGTGCAAGCCGCCAAATACCTTGTGATAGCCGTGCGCGACCATGATGGCGCCCAGTGCCAGACGCATGAAAAGAAGGGCGAGCGGCTGCAGACGATCGAGATAGCGCAAGTGCTCCTCCGGGGCGAGGGCAATAGAGTACAGCATGCAGCTCTCCCGAGGAAGAAGGACGAACCTAGAAAACGAACCTAGAAAACGAACCCAGAAAACGATCCCAGAAAACGATTGCACCTGCCGCCGGATTTTTGATAACGTGGCTCCGCCGCAGGATGCCACGTCGGGTGACTTTCGATTTACCGTTCCCGGCCTCTTGACGGACTTCTGCCCCGAGTCCCGGAAATGATCGAAACAATCTCTGCGGTCTCGTGTTTGCAGGTTTGTGCCTCGGCAGTCGAATGAAACCTTTTGAATCCAGGAGTTTTGCGATGAATTTCACGATGAATGGAAGTGCCCTGCGGAAGTATGTTGGGGTAGCGCTCATGATGGTGGTTCCGGTGTTCGCCTTCTCCCAGCACAAACCCAGCGCGCCCGCTCCGAAGAGCGCCCCGGCAGCGCATTCCAGCGCTCCAGCCAAAAGCTCGGCGCCGAGCCACTCGTCTACTCCCAGTAAGACTTCGACCCCGAGTCGTCCGGCTACGACAAGTCACACCGGCACCACGACCCACACGGGCACGACCACGCAATCCGGTGGAACCACCACGCACACAGGAACGACAACTCACACCGGCACGACGACACGGCCAACCGGCGCGACGACAACGCACACTGGCACGACGACGCACACCGGCACAACCACCCATGCGGGTGGAACGACGACCCATACTGGCACGACGACGCATACGGGCACGACGACCCATGCGGCCACGGCCAGCCACGTTGCGCCGGGGCGGACGGTTGCTTTGAAAGGCGGCGGGTCGGCCAGCGTTCGACCCAATGGACAGGTCCGATCGATCAATCGGAACGGGATGCAGGTTAACAATGGACTCCACGGCGGGCGCACTGTCGTGAGCGTGCACAATGGCGTGCGGGTAGTGTCGACAGGAGGACACGGAGGGTACGTGCAGCGCGCTTATGTCACGCGCGGCGGAAGGTCCTATTATTCGCGCACCTACTATTACCACGGCGGTTACAGGACCGGGGTTTATGTGGGCTACCGCTGGGGCGGTTACAACTACTACGGCTACTCCCACCCGTTCTGGTTCCATGCCGGATTTTACGGATGGGCATATAACCCCTGGGCGGCGCCGGTGTACTGGGGCTGGGGCTGGGGCGGAGCGCCGTGGTACGGCTACTACGGCGGATATTTCGCTCCGTATCCGGTATACCCGTCGGCGGCATTCTGGCTCACGGATTATCTGATCTCGGCGAATCTGCAGGCGGCCTATGCGGCGCAGGCAGAAGCTAATGCAGCAGCAGCCGGCGATGCAGCGAACAACGCTCCGGCGTCGGATGATCAAGTGGCGAGCAACGGTCAGGGGGGAGCGGCTCCGAGTGGCCCAGTCGCGCTTTCGCCAGAGGTTAAGCAAGCCATTGCCGACGAGGTGAAAGCGCAACTTGCGGCTGCGCAGACCCAGGCGGCGGCGCAGGGTGGCGCGTCGGGCGGCGCAGCGGCAGCACCGGCGGCGGCCAGCGATCAAGCGCCTCCTCCTGCACTCGATCCGGCGCAACGCATCTTCATCGTGGCTTCGGAACTCGACGTGGTTGCCGACGGTCAGGAATGCGCGCTGACGCAGGGTGATGTAATCACCCGGCTCACCGACACTCCCGATGGAGACCAGAAAGTGAGTGTGAGTGTTTCCAGCGCCAAGAAGGGCGACTGCGCGTCGGGTAAGACCGTGCTGGTCGCGGTCGACGACCTGCAGGAAATGCACAACCACTTCGCGGAGCAACTGGACAATGGCATGAAGGAAATGGCTTCGAAGCAGGGAACCGGAGGAATGCCGAAAGCTCCGGATACCGGCACAGTGCCGTCTGACGTACCGCCGCCGGCACCGGACAAGTCGGCGAGCCAGGCCCTGGCGGATCAGGACAAAGCCGCGGATCAGGCGGTGGCGGACGCCAAGGGGCAAGCTGCGGGAGGCGGCTCGCAGTAGGTCTGCAGCTGCTGGTCAGTGAAACGTGGCAGCGAATTGCATGTGGGGCGTCACCCGACGGGGTGGCGCTCCACGTTCTTGTTTCACGAGTTTCTGGTTCGGCGAAGTTCTGGTTCGGCTGAATTCTGGTTCGGCAACTTTTCTGGTTCAACAAAAACTCTGGTTCAACAAAAACCTGTTCAAGCTATCGTTCAGTTTTTGCAGATTCGTCAGGCCTGATGGGATTGGCCCCCAGAGAACGGATTTGAGAGGAGAATTGCAGCTATGGGGCAGAAGATGGGGCAGAAGCTCGAGGGGATGATTTCGCGAGTTATTGTTGTCGTGGGCGCAACAATTTTGTTCGCCACTTTATTTGCCACGACCTTCCCGTTGCCGCGGGCGAGTGCGCAGGCCGTTTCTTTGCAGGAGCAGCTGGCCGCCCAGTACAAAGCAGTGAAGATGGGATCGGACACGAGCGGATACTCCGTGGTCGATCCGGGTACGCTGCTGGCAGTCCAGAAAGGCGGCGTGCTGGGTTCGCCTTATTCTGAAAAGACCTCTCTCACGAATCGGTATGAAGGCGGCACGGTGCATGCTCCGAGCGGCTTGGCGGTGGCGGGAAAGAAAGCGCTGCTGGGACGTTTTTCTCAGTCGGAGGGGCAGACCACGAAATTGTTTGCCAAGGGCGACAAAGTGTATCCCACCAAGGTTGATGTCAATGTTGATAAAGATACAGTAACGCTGGGAATCGTGGCCTGCGATACGTGCAACAAAACCGATCCGCCGACCTACAACAAGGCGAACGTTGTGTTTCAGTTTCCTAGAGGGTCGTTGGCGAAAGCCAGCGCGGGCGACGTTGAGGACACGATCGGGCAGTTGCTGTCTGTCAGTGACGACTCGCAGCAGCAGGATCAGGGACAGCAGGGAGGCCAGGATCAGCAGCAAGGTGGACAGGGCGATCAGCAGGCCGCACAACAGCCCGCACAGCCTGCCGCAGCCGAGCCCCAGACCATTGGCATAGGGCAGACCACCGATCAGGTGCAGGGCTCTCTCGGCAAGCCCGACAAGATCGTCAACCTGGGCGCGAAACAAATCTGGGTGTACAAGGATCTGAAAGTGACGTTCCTGAACGGAAAGGTTTCCGACGTTCAATAGGCGCGAGTGTTTGGTCGCCGCATCATCGCCGCTGCGCACCTGCCGCTGCGCACTAAAGAGCAGCGGTTCCGGTTCGCGCCACTGAAGTCTTGGGGGTGGCTCGTATGCATCTGCAATGGCAGAAACGTCTGTTTGCAATTCTAAGCGCCTGCGCTTCAGTGACGGGTCTCGCTGGTGCGCAAGCTGTGAGCCTGCAGGATCAACTCAACGCACAATACAAGCTTGCCAAGATTGCGGGCGGCGGAGCTGTGGTCGTAGAAGCGGGCACTATCCTCGCCGTTCAGAAGGCGGGTATCAAGGCCATGCCCTTTATGGCAATCCCGAAGTGTCCGTCGAAATTCGAGGACAATACGCTGCGTATGGCCACCGGGTTCATCTGCACCGGAGCCGCGGCCCTGCACAACTACTTTCAGCCCGGGAACAAAGTCTATCCCATGAAGATCGAGGTCAACTTCGACAAGGCGAAGATCACGTTCCGCGTGGTCTCTTGTGACCAGTGCAACGGGATTGATCCGCCTACTGGACAGAAAGGCGAGGTCGAGTTCGAGTTTCCGAAAGGTTACCTTGAAAGGGCGAGCGCCGGCGACGTAGAAGACACGATTGGGAAGGTCTTCACCATCACCACGAATGATGATCAGCAGGCTCAGGGCGGAGCCACGGACCAGCAACCGTCCAACCCGCAACAATCGGCTTCCCAGCAGCAACCCGCCGAACAGCCACAACAACCGGAGCCGCAGACCGTTCAATTGGGAATGACCACCGACCAGGTGCAGGCTGCGTTGGGCAAGCCGGAGAAAATCTTCAACGTGGGCACCAAGCAGATCTACACCTACAAAGACGTGAAGATCACGTTTCTGAATGGCAAAGTTTCTGACGTGCAGTAACTCCAGCGCTCAAAAACCACGTGCAGCTAAAGCCTGCCAATGCAGCAGTTTCACCAGACGACGTAGTACCTCCGTACCGTGCGTAGTACTTCAGTTACCGTTCAACGGGTGACTAGGCGCGAATTGCGTGACCACCACTTCTAATTGTATACGGTTAGCGTAATACCACAATAGATAGATTACCTCCCAAGGCACGCTTCTCGACAAATCCAAGAAATGGGCAAGAAACCCTAAGAAACGCGGAGATACGCTCCGAGCCGGGGTTTTTCGGGGCTGAGATATGCTCGGAACACCGAAAGCCCTCGGGACAGGCATTGAGGGCGAGGCAGTCTCCCGAAGCAAATCCCGCGGGCCGGGGGAACCGGAGCGGGAATGAACGTGGGTGGTGGAAAAGGGCAGAAGGAAATATGGCTGACTCGCGAGAAGTAATGAATATTCGCCAGGCGTCACAGTATCTGGGCGTGAGCCCGGACACGCTTTACAAGTACGTCGGCGAGCAGAAGATTCCCGCGTTCAAGCTGGGCAACCGCTGGCGCTTCAAGAAATCACGGCTGGACCAGTGGATGGAAGAGAAGTCGAGCGAGATGGAACCGCAGGCGAAACGCAAAGTGAAGGCAGCGTCAAAAGCTGCCGGACAGAGTTAGGCAGATTTTGCAAACGAAAGCAAGAAAAACTGCGCGGGCAACAGTGCCTGCGCCAGACAAAAAGGTGGGCACATGTTTGGAATGGGATCGAAGTCCATTGTTGGTCTGGATGTAGGCTCTTCAAGCATCAAGGCCGTCGAGCTGAAGAAAAAGGGCGGGCAGATCGAAGTCTCGCACCTCGGACTGGAGCCGCTGTCGAGCGACATCGTGGTCGATTCGATGATCGTAGACTCGGGCACGGTTTCGAGCGCGATTTCGAAACTGTTCCTCGACAACGCGATCAAGACCAAGGCCGTTGCCACAGCGGTGAGCGGGCACTCGGTGATTGTGAAAAAGATCTCATTGCCATCGATGAGCGACCAGGAACTGGCCGAGACCATCGAGAAGGAAGCGGCACAGCATATTCCTTTCGATTTGGCCGATGTAAGTCTTGACTACCAGATTCTCTCCGACGAAGTGGGCAGTCCGCAGATGGACGTTCTCCTGGTCGCGGTGAAGAAGGACAAGATTCTGAACTACACCAACGTACTCTCGATGTCGGGACGCACCCCGGCTATTGTGGACATTGACGCGCTGGCTCTGCAGAACTGCTACGAGTACAACTACCAGCCGGCGCCGGGACAGGTTGTTGCCTTGCTGAACCTGGGCGCCAGCGTGATGAACATCAACATCGTGAAAGGCACGACGCCGTTGTTCCCGCGCGACGTCAGCGTGGGCGGACACCAGTACACCGATTCGCTGCAGAAGGAACTGGACCTTAGCTTTGAAGACGCCGAGTCGCTCAAACTGGGCAATAAGGTGGGCACGGTGAGCGAGGACGCAAAGCAGCCGATCCTGCAGCAAGTGACTGAGATTATCGTGCTGGAAATTCAGAAGACGTTCGACTTCTTCCGGGCCAGCGCGGCCGGCGAGCACATTGAAAAGATCTACCTGGCGGGTGGTTCCTCGAAGGTGCCGGGCCTGGTGGAAGCGTTGCGGCAGGAGTTCTCGATGCCGGTGGAGTTGCTGAATCCGTTCCAGCGCGTGGTGCCGCCGACCGAAGGACACGGAGCGGAGCTGGTGGAACAGAATCCCGGCCAGATGGCAGTAGCGGTGGGCTTGGCCCTGAGGAGCTTTGAATCCCTATGATCAAAATCAACCTGCTCGAAACATCCAAAGGGAAGCGCGGTGGCAGCGGACCGTCGATGCCCTCCATGGAAATGGGCGATATGGGCTCGCCCAAGCTGAAGGTTCTGGCGGTGCTGGTGATAGCCGGGTTGTTCAACCTGGGCTACTGGTACCGGCTGGATCATCAGTCGAAAGCGATCGCGGCGCGGATGAAAGTGGCGGAAGCTAACAACCGCCAGCTGGCCGACGTGAAGGCGCGGTTTCTGGAGCGCCAGAGACAGGCCGACGCGTACAAGCACCGCGTGGATGTGATTGACGGGCTGCGCACCAACCAGACCGGCCCGGTCAATCTTATGGCCATGCTGGGCGAGACGGTGAACAACACCGAGGCCGTGTGGCTGAGCAAGATGGACGATCAAGGCGCGAATGTGAACCTGGAAGGCACGGCGTTGAGCGCGGACGCGGTTGCCAATCTGATTGCGAACCTGCAAAAGACCGGGTTCTTCAGGAGCGTCGAGATCAAGGAAGCCTTTCAGGACGACACGATCAAGGACATGCAGGCATTCCAGTTCACCCTGACCTGCGAGAAGGGAAAGTCCTAAGTACTTAGGGGCACGAGGCGGACCTATGGCGAACTTTAGCGAACTATCGGGCATCAAGCAGTGGGCAGCGGTGATGGCGGGCGGAGCGGTGGTGACCGCGGCGCTGTACTTCACCCTGTTCAAGACCCAGAACGACCACAACGCGGCGGCGCAGCATACCCTCGAAGACAAGATTCGGGAAAACAACGAACTCGAGGCTTACCGGCCCAAGCTGAAGCAAATGGAGCAGCAGCTGGCCGAGCTCAAACAGCAACTGGAGATCGAGCAGCGCATCGTTCCTGACGAAAAGCAGGTCGATGGCTTCATCGAAATGCTGGACGCGGAAGCCGAGAAGGCAGGCGTGGAACTGCGGCGCTATGCGGCCAGAGACACCAAGTCGCAGCAATACTACACCGAAGTGCCCTTCGACATGGAACTGGACGGGCCGTACTATTCGGCGCTGAATTTCTTTGACCGGGTGAGCAAGCTGGAACGGATCGTGAACATCAGCAATTTGCTGGTGTCGACGACGAAGAATCCGAGCGGGGCGAAGACCAAGCACACGTACCAGTACGCGCCCAATGAAAGCGTAATCGCGAGCTTCACCGCGACCACGTACTTCAGTCACGACTTGACACCTGCAGCGGCAGGCGCCGGGAAACCGGGAACGCCGGCGGCTAAGAAGTAGGGATGACTATGAAGCTAACGAACCAGTTAACGACAGGCATTCTGGCAGTAGCAATCACGATGACGGCGGGCGGATTTGCGGCTCCGAAAGCTGCGGCCCAGACCCCGGACGCCATCGACAACGCGCGCAGCACGGCAAAATCGCTGCAGCAGACGCAGGCCAACGCTTCCAACCCGACTGTGGCGACAGCCAAGCCGGCTCCCGGTGCTCCGGCTCCCGCGGTAAAGCCCGCGGCGATTCCAGGGTCCAAGCCGGTGGTCGTGGCAGCGACACCGGCACCTTCTTCGTCCGGCAACCAGGCGCACAACCAGCTGCAGAAGGTGAATGTGCTTCCCGGTCCGGATGGGGTCGACATTGAAATCACCTCGAGCCATGCGGTGACGCCCCGAGTGAGCAAGCTGAGTTCGCCGGCTCGCGTGCTGGTGGAACTGCCGGAGACGGTGGTGGCCAGCGCACAGAACAAGATTCCGGTGGGCAGCGGCGGAGTGAAGGGCGTGCGCATCGGCATGGACGGCAAGACTCCTCCGACCACCAGCGTGGTGATCGACCTGGACAAGGCCATGGCTTATGACGTGACGCCAGGCGACGCCGGCCAACTGATCCTTACATTGCACACGCAGGGAGCGGCGCCGAGCGTCGCAAAGAATTCTCCTTCTCCTTCTCCGGCACCCGCGGTGAAGGCGGTTTCGGCAACGGCTGTTGCCGTGAAGGCTTCCACCCCGGTGGCCAAGCCGATCGCGGCGCCCCCGGTGGTTGCGATGGTGCAGGAGCCAGCTGTGAAACCGGCTCCGGCTTCCAAGCCAGCCGTTACGAAGTCGGCAGAAGTCAAGATTGCAGTCGCTAAGCCGGCAGACGTGAAGCCTGCAGTTTCTGTGGCCAAGGCGGATCCGATGCAGCCGCCGACCAAGCAAGAGGTGGCGAACGCTAACGCGAAAGAGACCAAGGCTGCGGTTGCGGCCGCGAGCGGTTCGGCCGAGACTCCGGCGAAGAGCGCGCCCAAGCCGGAGGAAAAGAAGTGGGCGATGAGCGGGCGACGCGATCCGTTCTTCAGTCCGGTGGTGCAGCAGGGCGGCTCGGGCTGTTCGACGGGAAAGAAATGCCTGGAGATTGGCGCGATCAATCTGCGGGGCGTGGTGAAGTCCGACAACGGCTTCATCGCAGTGGTGACCAACAACATGAACAAGGCTTATTTCCTGCGGGAAAACGATCCCGTGTTCAACGGCTATGTGGTGAAGATCACGGGCGACTCGGTGGTGTTCCAGGAAACGGTGCAGGACAAGCTGGGCAAATCATTTACGCGGGAAGTGGTGAAGAGAATTTTCACGCCAGCAGTTTAGAACCAGGAAGTTCATGCGGGACGGCGGAACCGGAAGCGGGTCGCCGAAATCGAGTTTGAAGAAGGACACGCGGGCCGGGCTCGCGGGTGGGGAGATGAAATGCGAAAGCTACAACTGACAGTCACAATGCTCGCATCGTTGCTGCTCTTGGCGGCAGCTGCGGTCGCGCAGACACCGAGCAAGCTCGATCGAGTCAACGTAGTCCGGGGAACGGACGATATCCGGGTTGAGATGAGCTCCCGCGGCACAGTGACGCCGAAGCTCAGCGTTCTGGACTCTCCCGCCCGCATCGTGGTGGATCTGCCGGAAACCGTCATGGCGACGGGGCAGCGCCATATCGCGGTCGGCACGGCTGGAGTCAAGGGCGTGCGCATTGGAACGGATGGCCAAACGCCTCCGACGACGCGCATCGTCGTCGACCTCGACCAGGCCTGCACCTATGATTTGACGCCGGGCCCTGCAGGTAAGCTGGTGCTGACCCTGCACGGCAATGCGCTGGCCAAGGCCGCTCCGGCTCAGGATACAAAGACTGTAGCCGCGAGCCCGGCTCTGCCGGCCGACAAACCGACGTCGCCGTTCGCGGCCAAGGCCGACCCGACGCCCTCGGTTCAAACTATGGCCGTTCAGCCCACGGCTAAAGATTCGGCTGCGCCCACTGATTTTGTCGTACTCCAGCCTTCTTATCAGGCCAAGAATCAAGCCACCGGCGACGTGAATAAAGACGTGAAGAGCGACGCGACGGACGAGCCCACGGCTCGAGCTCAGGAAGCGGCTGCGCGGTTTGCCGATAAGACTGCCGCGGAACTGCTTCCGGTCAGCGTGCACGCGTCCGAAGGTCAGAGCCAGTCTCCTACGATTACGCCAGCGGTCAATCTGGCGGCGGAGCAAAAGGCTCAGGCCGGGCAGACGACTGCCGCGGTGGGGCCGAAGTACACGGGTGAGCCGATCTCGGTCAACCTGAAAGACGTCGACCTGAAAGACTTTTTCCGCCTGATTCACGAGATCAGCGGGCTGAATGTAGTGCTCGACCCCAACGTTCACGGCACGCTGACCGTGGTGCTCGATGATGTGCCGTGGGATCAGGCGCTCGACATCGTGCTCAAGAACAACGACCTGGCGCGCGAACTGGAAGGCAACGTTCTGCGCATCGCAACGGTTGACACTCTGAAGCATGAGGCGGACGGCCGCCGGGCCCAGATCGAGTCCGAAGCGGCAGCCGTGGAGAAGGTCTCCGTCACCCGATTCCTGAGCTACGCCCAGGCGAAGTCGGTCATCATCACGGTAAAGAAATTCCTCTCGCAGCGTGGCGATGTGGTGGCGGACGACCGCACCAACGCCGTCATCATCAACGATATTCCGAAGGTGATTCCGGTCATCGACCGCCTGTTGACGCAGCTGGACCGCAAGACGCAGGAAGTCGAAATCGAAGCGCGCGTGGTCGCGGCCACACGGCAGTTCGCTCGTGACATCGGCACGCAGCTCGGCTTTGGCTGGGGCAACGGTCATACCGGGGTGGGCGGCAATGCGGCGGCGGGCAGCTCCCCGACCACCACGACCGGTCTTACTCCGGGCTACATCACGACTGGAAGTTCGACCGCACAAACCATACCCTTGTTCTCAAACCTGGCATCGACCGCGCCTACCAGCGGCCTGTCATTCATCAACGCCAGCAACAACGTGCGAATTGACGCCGTGCTCTCCCTGGCCGAATCGCGCGGATTGCTGAAAGTGCTCTCCCGTCCGCGAGTCGTGACCCAGAACAACATTCAAGCCCTGGTGAAACAGGGTGTGCGCGTTCCGATCGTGACGCAGGCCCAGTTGGGTGGTCCTCCGACCGTGACCTACGTCGACGCTTTCCTGCGCTTGACGGTGACTCCGCAGATCACGTCGGAGAACACCATCTTCCTGAACGTGGATGTGGAAAACACCACTCCAAACTTCTCTCAGGAAGTGCAGGGCAACCCGGAACTGATCACGCAGCAGGCCACCACGCAGGTGCTGGTGACCGACGGCGGGACGGTAGTGATCGGCGGCGTAATTCAGACGCAGAACTCGATCCAGATCACGCAGGTGCCACTGCTTGGCAACCTGCCCTACCTGGGCAACCTGTTCAAGCACACGCAAGTTACCACCTCCAACCAGGAGCTGATTTTCTTCATCACGCCGCGAATTATTCAGACATAGTAGCTCAGACATGAGCGTCCGAGTTTAGCAGCGAGTTCGAAGATTGAAGCCGCCGTCCTGAAGAACCTGTCAGGACGGCGGTTTCGCGTTTGAGTAACCGCCACGACGCCGCGCGCTTTCGTTGACTTGGCGATGTCGCCAACGTAAGATTTTTGCGCGCATGATCGGCCAGACCATCTCCCACTATCGCATCGTCGAAAAACTCGGCGGCGGGGGGATGGGTGTCGTCTACAAAGCCGAAGATATCAGGCTGCATCGCTTCGTCGCCCTGAAATTCCTGCCCGATGAAGTCGCCAAGGACGCGCAAGCTCTTGCCCGGTTCGAGCGCGAGGCGCAGGCGGCGTCTGCCCTGAACCACCCCAACATCTGCATGGTCTTCGAGATTGACGAGCGCGAAGGTCAGCCCTTCATCGTCATGGAATATCTCGACGGGATGACGCTGAAGCACCGCATCGGCGGGCATCCGCTGGAAACGGAATTGATTCTCTCTCTCGCCATCGAGATTGCCGATGCCCTCGATGCCGCGCATGCTGAGGGAATCGTGCACCGCGACATCAAGCCCGCGAACATCTTTGTCACCAAGCGTGGTCACGCGAAGATTCTCGACTTCGGGCTGGCGAAGGTTGCGACTCAGAATGCCTCATCGAGCGGGAACACGGAAACCGAGGTCACGTCCGATCAGTTGACCAGCCCCGGCGCGATGCTGGGCACGGTGGCGTATATGTCACCGGAACAGGTGAAGGCAAAGACACTTGACGCCCGCACCGACCTGTTTTCCTTCGGTGCGGTGCTGTACGAGATGGCGACGGGCAGGCTGCCGTTCGAGGGCGCAAGTTCGGGTGAAATCTGCGGAGCGATCCTGCACCAGCAGCCGGCCGCGATTTCCTCGTTGCATCCCGATTTCCCGGCAGGACTGGAACTGATTGTCCGCAAGGCGCTGGACAAAGACCGCGAGCTGCGCTACCAGCATGCGTCTGAGATGCGGACCGATCTGCAACGGCTGAAGCGGGATATCGAGGCCGGGCAAGCCCAGGTTGCTAGTTCGGGTGCGGTGGTTGTGGCGGCAGACGAGCAGAGGGTCGAGCTGCGCTCGACCGGGCGGACGAGGGCGTCCGCCCCTCCACGTGCTTTCTCGCGAGCCGACGGCTATATTGTGGCGGCCCTGCTGGTGGCTGCTTTGATCGCTGGCGGCTTCTACTACCGCTCCCGCCAACACGCTGCGCACGTCCTCACCGAAAAAGACACCATCGTCCTCGCTGACTTCGCCAACAGCACGGGCGATCCGGTCTTCGACGACACTCTGAAAACGGCGCTCACCGTATCGCTGCGGCAGTCACCTTTCCTGAACGTGCTCTCCGACAGCGATGTCGCGAAGACGCTACAACAGATGACTCGTCCGGCAGGTACGAGGCTCACGCCCGACGTGACCCGCGAGCTTTGCCAGCGTGCGGGAAGCAAAGCCTACCTTGCAGGTTCAATCGGCAGCCTGGGCAGCGAATATGTGCTGGGGTTGAAAGCGGTGAATTGCCAGACCGGAGACACGCTGGCCGAGGAGCAGGTAACAGCAGCATCCAAGGAGAAGGTACTGGATGCGCTGGGCGGAGCAGCCTCCAGACTGCGCGGCGAACTGGGCGAATCGTTGGCCACAGTGCAGAAGTTTGACGTACCGCTCGTCCAGGCAACTACCTCTTCGCTCGAAGCTTTGAAGGCGTTCAGCCTCAGTAGGCAGGCTGCGAATCTGAAGGGAACCGCCGCCGCCGTGCCATACGATCAGCGAGCGATCGAACTGGACCCGAATTTTGCCATGGGCTATGACCGATTGGCCGGCGAGTACCGTGGTCTCAATGAATTGGGACGGGCCGTTGAGTATTACAAGAAGGCTTTTCAGTTGCGGGAACATGCCAGTGATCGGGAAGGGCTTAGAATCACTGCTGATTACTACGAGAATGTCACCGGCGAACTCGATAAAGCGGCCCAGACTTATCAGGAGGAGATCGACAGCTACCCGCGGGAAGCAGGCGCGTACGGCGCGCTAGGCATTCTGTACGCCGAACTGGGAAAGTATGAGCAAGCAGCAGAAATTACGCGGCGGGCGCAACGCCTTGGTCCGGATCAGTCCTCTCTCTACGAAAATTTCACCCTCTACGAGCTCTCGTTGCAGCGTTTCGACGAGGCCCAACAGAATATCCACGAGACGGAAGCAAGAAAGCTGGATGACTACCCAACGCACACGGCGCTTTACGCTCTTGCTTTCTTCAACTCAGACCCGGCCGCGATGGCGCAACAGCAGCAATGGCTCGCGGGCAGACCCGAGTATGAGAACTTCGGACTGGCTCTCGCGTCCGACACCGAGGCCTATGGTGGTCACTTGGGCAAAGCGCTCGAACTAACCAATCGGGCAACTAACTCCGCAGTGCGAGCCGACAACAAAGAAAATGCCGCAATCCATCTGGCGATTGCGGCTCAGTGGGAGACCGCCTTCGGCAGTCCTCCGCAGGCCCGGCCCAGAGCCCTCGCGGCCTTAAAGCTTGCCCCTGCAAGTCAAGGCGTCGAACTTGAGGCCGCACTTGCGCTCGCCATGGCGGGCGATACGGCGCGAGCCGAGTCCTTGTCACAAGACTTAGAGAAACGCTTTCCGCTGGACACGCAAGTGCAGTCGCTTTGGCTGCCCGCGATTCAGGCACAGCTGGCGCTAGACGAGAAGAATCCGTCTCTCGCCCTGAGTGTCCCCCAAGCTGCTTCCCCGCTTGAGCTAGGCAACATCTCGTTTGTCACCAATCTCTCCTGTCTTTATCACGTGTACATACGCGGAGAGGCATACCTCGCGGCCGGGCAAGGCACCGCGGCCGCCGCCGAGTTTCAGAAGATTCTCGACCACAGCGGCATCGTCTGGAACTGCTGGACGGGAGCGTTAGCGCATCTGGGCGTGGCGCGGGCTGACGCCTTGCAGGCGAGAACTTTTCAAGGACAGGGGCAGCCCGCGGATGCCGATGCCGCCCGCGTCCGCGCCCTCGCCGCCTACAAAGATTTCCTCACCCTCTGGAAAAACGCCGACCCCGACATCCCCATCCTGAAACAAGCCAAGGCGGAGTACGCGAAGCTGCAGTAGCGGAGCTCTGAGATGAGGCCCGTCGATGTGCGGTGCCGGCGGCTCAATTTGAAGTTGAGCATCCGCGGGTTCACCGCATCGATGTCATTCCGCAGGAGCGCGCCCAGCGCTCCGGAGGGACCTTACGAAAACCAGACATCGCTTGTATGGATGCGAGGAGCGGCTGCACAGCAGGAAGCGCAGGCACTCCCATCCACGGCATGAACGGCGTCGGCCGACGTAGGGTTCCTCGCCCGGCTGTCGCCGCGCTCAGAATGACATCGGGCCGAAATAATTTTCGGGATTGAGCCACTGCCGCGCGTTCTTCGTTGTTGCCAATCGGGCCAAAACCCGCTACCATTGCGGCGTTCCAGTCATCCGACCGGAACGGTTGCGGGATTCGTATCGACCGCGACCTTTCAGAATTAATCTCAACTCTTAATCACTGAAGTCCTCGAATCCGGATATCGGTCTGGACGGCGGCTGGCCGGAGGTGCGTCTTGCCGTCACCAGCGCGGGCTTCATACAAATTCCCAGGGAGAGATAGAAATAATGACTAGAGAGACGACGATCAGAGAAATAATGATGAGAGAAAGAATGTCCAGAAAGAACAGGGCAGCAAACGCACGCAGCGGATTTCGATGGCTGCTTGTCGTAGCGATGAGTGTCATGAGTGGCGCGCTGTTACAGGCCGCCACGGTGGGCGGCAAAGTGGTTGCGCACAATACGCCGAGATATGTGGCGACCGCTAAGAATCTTGGGGCCGAGGACCCGGCAAAGACGATTGAAGTGAGCATCTGGCTGCAGCTGCACAACCAGGGCCAATTCGACGAGCTGACCAAGTCATTTTACGATGCTAGTTCTCCCAACTACCGGCACTGGCTGAAGGCGGCAGATATCGCGGCCCGCTTTGGACCGACGGACGAGGAAGCGAAGACGGTGCGGCAATTTTTTACCGACCACAATCTGGCAATCGTGAAGACTGGGCCCAGCAATTTTTATGTAAGAGCGCGCGGCACTGTTGGTGACGTGGAGAAGGCGTTCCACGTACAACTCAACAACTATCAGGTGAGCGAAAAGACGATGCGGGCGAACGTCAGAGATCCTTTTGTAGAAGGCCCAGCGGGAGATCTGACGCGGGCGGTATCTGGGCTGGATACCGGGGAGTTCGAGCAACAGTTCATCATCCGGCCAACAAGCCTTCCAACGAGCCGGCCAGCGACCCTTGTCGGCGCTCCGGCCGTGGCCGGAGTAGCGCAGCCGGGGACGGTTACGAGTGCTGATCTTTATTCGCCGCAGTGTTTCTTGGGAACTGAGAAGGTGACGTTTTCCGAGAACAATGACGGCGAGTTTCCCATTGGAACTTACGCGGGCAATACACTGAATCTGGAGAGTCAGACCAGCCCGGGCTGCGCCTACACGCCGACCATGATTCAGACGGCGTATAACCTGACCGGCTTGTACAACGAACGGAAGCAATACGATGGCACCGACCAGACCATCGCCATCATCGACTGGTGCGGTTCTTACACGATTCTGAGCGACGTGAATGCGTTTTCGGCGCAGTACGGGCTGCTGCAAATGAGTGCGTCGGGTCAGCAACCTGTCCTCGGGATCATCTACACCGCGCCGAGTTTTTGTATCGGCTACGACAATACTGAAATCAACCTCGATGTCGAGTGGGCGCATGCAGTCGCGCCAGGGGCGAACATCAACCTGGTGGTTCCGCCGTCGGCCAGTTTCCAGGATGTGGACGCGGCCGAGTTTGAAGTGGTGGATACAGGCCTGGGCACGGTGCTTTCGGGCAGTTACGGTTCGGAGGAATGGGGCATTTCAACAGCGGAACTGGAGACTGAAAGCCTGATCGCAGAAATCGGCGCTGCTCAAGGGATTTCGACCAACTACGCGACCGGCGACTATGGCGACTACACAACCCGTGCATCGGTTGCCACAGTGAGCGCTCCGGCGGATTCTCCCTGGGCTACGGCTGTGGGAGGAGTGAGTCTGGCGCTGAATGCCAACAGCACGATTTCCTGGCAAGCGGGCTGGGGAACGAACTGGGGGATTCCGGCGCAGATGGGAACCGTAACTGATCCGCCGGGGATTCTCGGGTTCGAGTTTGGCTCGGGAGGTGGGACCAGCAACTGCGTTTATGAGGATTCCAACTCGAACTGCACGGGCGGTTTTCCCAAGCCGTCGTTTCAAGCGGCCCTGCCGGGAAGCTATCGCCAGGTTCCGGATATTTCCTGGGTAGCGGATCCGTATACGGGAGCGGCAATCCTGATCAGCATCCCTGGCCTCGTACCGGAGCAGGTGTGGCAGGTGGTTGGCGGTACCAGCCTTTCCACTCCGATGTTTTCGGCGTTGTGGGCCATTGCTAACCAGGAAGCTGAGTTCAACGGCAAACCGGCGCTCGGCCAGGCTGCGCAGTATCTTTACTCGATGTCGCCGGGAGCTATCTACGACATCGTTCCGGTCAACTCAAAGCACAACGTGACCGCATCGATTGAAGAATCCACCGGCACGACCGTCTATGACGCGAGCGCGGTATTAGGAGGCGCCGCGTCCGACAGTTTCATCAGTGGGATTTGGAACTACCCGTACGAGGCGTTCACCGCGGTCGTGATTTCGTTCGGCAGCGATTGCTCGGATGCGGCCCAGACCAGACTGAACGACGGGACCACGTGCGACAGCACTGCGGCCCTGACTACGCAGAAAGGATGGGACGACGTCACGGGAATGGGCGTGCCGAATGCGAAGGCGTTCGCCGACTACTTCCGCAACAAATAATCCTAGGGGAATCATCGTCAGCGATTCATCCTTAGCAAATCGATGAAAGTTACCCTGCCACTCTTCGGTGGCAGGGTTTCTGTTTTGACGGGACGGAGCGGCGATTGTGCATGTATTCGAAGGTTCGCTGGGAACGTACGCCGGTAGTGGGCTACTTCAAAGTAGCCCACCCCCGCCCCCCACGTCTTGACATTCAATAAAGCGCTGGACTATGCTGCTGGCCTCTCCCCGGTGAGACCGTCTCTCACTTCGGCCACGCACTGAAGTTGGCTTAAAGCTGCTTCTGTCAACTGCTCAGGCAAGGTTGCAGCAGGTAACGCCACTCCCCAATCGAGACTAAGGAGAATTCCATGCGAATCACAAAACTCTCCAACACAATGATGCTGGTCATGACAGTGATGGCCACGACCATATTGGTGAACGGCCAACGCGCGTTCGCGCAAGAAGAGGCGGTGCTGCTTAGCTTTGAAAGCGGCACTGACTCCGGGAATCTACCGCGAGCCGGCTTAGTCTTCGGCAGCGCCGGCAATCTCTACGGCACCACTTCTGAAGGTGGCAGCGGCGGCGGCGGAACGGTGTTTGAGTTGTCCCGCAGGGCAGGTGGTGGCTGGAGCGAAACGGTGCTATACAGCTTCTCACCCAAGCCCAAGTACACGTTCGATCAGGTTTCGGGAGTGGTCTTCGATAAGGCCGGCAATCTGTACGGCACAACATCCTTGGGCGGCATTGAGAACCATGGCCGGGTGTTCGAGTTGATCCGGCAGGCGGACGGAAGCTGGGCTGAGAAGGTTGTGCATGACTTCGACAATAACGGTACGGACGGATACACTCCCCTCGGAGGCGTAATCCTGGACTCCTCCGGCAATCTCTACGGGACGACAGCCTACGGTGGCACTGGAGGCTGCGCCTCCACCGCCTGCGGAATCGTATATGAACTTACGCCGAAGCCAAACGGCGTTTGGGCGGAAAAGATCCTCTACAACTTCACCCCTGGCGCAGGCGGGACAAGTCCTTATTTTGGCCTGACCTTCGACACAGCCGGTAACCTTTATGGAACTACCGAGTATGGTGGCGTTGACGGTAGCGGTGTCGCATACGAGCTAATGCCAGCCGGGGGCGGAGCATGGAGCGAGAGCGTGATTCATAGCTTCGGCAGCGGCCCGGACACGGGCTTCCCCCAAAGCTTAACGTTTTACAATGGCAACATTTACGGTGAAACCGCGAACGGCGGCTCGGGCGACGGGAACGTATTCGAGCTTTCGCCCGCTGTCGACGGAGGGTGGAACGAGACAATCCTGGCCAACTTCCCCTACGGCAACGGCGACGGTGCTCCCGAACTGCCCACCGGCAACGTCGTTTTCGATGCCTCCGGCAACATTTATGGCGCCTCCCAGGGAGGAAGCGGCCTCAGTGGCACGGTCTTTGAGCTGACGCCAGGGCAGGACGGAACTTGGGACGAGACCATTCTCTACAACTTTAACGACCTGGGCACGGCTGGGGCAGATCCCATCGGCGGCCTGATCATGGACTCGCATGGCAATCTCTACGGCACTACACAGTACGGCGGCGCATATGATGCCGGCACGGTCTTCGAGGTCAAGCCGTAGCTTAGATTGCTCGTGAAAGTCGACGCAGCGGTGCGATTTCGAATATGCAGCTTCGAAATTACACTCAACTCGGGGCTGGCCCATGCGCGGTGATAGTTTCATAAATCGGCGCGTGGCCCAGCCTCCGCGGTCTTGCTTGTCGCCGACACTACCAGAACTGAGAGCGCCCCATCCTAGCGGCTTTTGCGAGGGTGGGCGCGATGCTGCGCCAGTCAGCCTGACTTCCCAATCCCTCCATCCACCGCCGAGCGGAAGACTGGCTGGCTTCTCCTGATAAACTCAGCAATCATGGACTTTCTGGCGCGCCAGAAGAAATTGCGGGAACATCTTGCGACCACCCGGTTCGATGGGCTGCTGATCAGCTATCTTCCCAACATTCGATATCTTTGCGGCTTTAGCGGGAGCGCCGGGTTGCTGCTGGTGGAAGAGGCAGGCAGCGTTTTCTTTACAGACGTTCGCTACGACACCCAGGCGCACGAAGAAGTGAAGGGCGCGAAGGTGGTGATCTCGCGCAAGGGGGCTTTGGCGTCCCTGGGCGAATGGCTCGGAGCGCGGCGCAAGAGGGCTCGGGGATGGACGATCGCTGTCGAGGCGGAACACTTTACGGTTGCTGAAAAGAAGCGCTTGGCCCAGCTGCGGCCTGCCGGCGTCACGCTGAAGGATTCGCCCTCTGTGGTCGAACGCTTCCGCATGGTAAAGGACGGCGACGAGTTACGGCGAATTCGCGCTGCGGTTGCTCTGGGAGCGAAACTATTCGACCGGGCGCTGGGGGTGTTGCGTCCGGGCGTAAAAGAAGTCGAGGTCGCGGCCGAGATGGAGTATGCGGCGCGCCAGGGTGGGGCGGAGGAAATGTCATTCCCAACCATCATTGCGTCGGGAGCCAGGTCGGCGCTGCCGCATGGGCGCGCGTCCGAGCAGGCGATTGCGCCAGGTGGGTTCGTGGTGTGCGACTTCGGTGTTATACTTTCGGGTTACTGTTCGGATCAGACTCGCACCGTTTGGGTGGGAGCGGTTCCGGAGGACGCGCGCCAGGCTTACGAGGCGGTGCGCGAGGCGCAGCAGGCGGCGATTGCTGCGGTTCGCCCGGGGGTTGCGGTCGGTGAAGTCGACGCTGCGGCCCGTAAGGTATTGCGTAAGGCAGGGTTAGGGCGTTATTTTACCCACTCGACCGGGCACGGCGTGGGGCTGGAGATTCACGAGACCCCGCGAGTGGCGGACGGGCAGCGGGAGATTCTGCAGCCGGGGATGGTCATCACGATCGAGCCGGGAGTATACTTCCCCGGCAAATGGGGCGTGAGGATCGAGGACATGGCGGCGGTCACGGCTGACGGTTGTGAAGTGATGACGCCGACCAGTAAGGATTTTCTGGCAGTCTAGTTTTGAGCAATCTGGTTTTCGGCAGTCGGGTGCTTGGTAGTCTGTCTTCTTGACTTGTTCTACTTTTCAGCCGGGCAGGATTCACGCCCGGCTTCTTAGCGCGTACCGGAGTTCCGGTCCGCGAGAGTGGCGAACGGTCCCACCGTATACGAATGAATCTAAAAGAGCTGAAGGAACTCATCGAGTTCTTAGAAGAGAAGAATATCGCCGAGTTCGAGCTGGAACGCGGCGATGTTAAGGTCCGCATCAAACGCGTCGGAGAGCATACCGTCGTCCACGCCGGCGGCGAGCCGCGCTATTACGCGGTGAATCCGGCTCCGGGGCCTGCGCCTGAATTGGGTGCCGTGCCGGTGGCGCCGGCAGTGCCCGTTCCGGCAGCCGCTCCCGTGCCTGAAGAAGGGCTTCACATGGTGAAGTCCCCGATCGTGGGGACGTTCTACGAAGCACCCTCGCCGGGCGCTCCTCCGTTTGTGAAGGCGGGAGACGTGGTGGAGGTCGGGCAAGTTCTGTGCATTGTCGAGGCGATGAAACTGCTCAACGAGATTGAGTCCGATGTCGCCGGGGAGATCGTCAAGAAGCTGGCGGTCAACGGGCAGCCGATTGAATACGGGCAGGATCTGTTCGTGATACGGCCGAAGAAGTGAAGTTGGGATTTGCTGCTGGGGCGCGCCGAGCCGCGCCCTTATTGTGTTCCTCCAGCAGATTCGTTTCCCACCACTAGCGTTGGAATGAAGTGCGAATGCTGACAGCCGAGAGCTGAAAGCTAGAATTCATGTTCAAGAAGATCCTGATTGCCAATCGCGGAGAAATTGCACTGCGCGTGATTTGCGCATGCAAGGAGTTGGGCATCCGCACGGTCGCCATTTACAGCGAGGCCGACCGCAACTCGCTGCCGGTGCGGTTTGCCGATGAGGCTATTTGCATCGGGCCGCCGCAGCTCGCGCTCAGCTATTTGAATATTCCTGCGGTCATCAGCGCGGCGGAGATTGCCAATGTGGAGGCGGTGCATCCGGGCTACGGGCTGTTGGCGGAAAACGCTAACTTTGCCGAAGTATGCGAAACCAGCGGCATCAAGTTTATAGGACCGAGACCCGAAGTCACGCGACTGATGGGCGAGAAAGAAAAGGCCCGCGCCGCGATGAAGCGGGCGGGCGTGCCGATTCTGCCGGGGTCTGACGGAATTATTGCTTCTGATGGCGAGGCGATCGAGTGGGCGCGGCAGGTCGGCTTCCCGGTGATCGTGAAGGCTTCGGCTGGCGGCGGCGGACGCGGGATGCGCATCGTCCGCAACGAGGAAGAACTGCCTGGCCTGTTCAAGGCGGCGCAGGCGGAAGCGGCGGGCGCGTTCGGCAACGGCGATCTCTACATGGAGAAATATGTCGAGCATCCCCGGCACATTGAATTTCAGGTGCTGGCCGACGAGCACGGCAATGTGGTCAGCTTAGGCGAACGCGAGTGTTCCATCCAGCGCCGGCACCAGAAGTTGCTGGAGGAATCGCCTTCCACGGTGGTCACGCCTGCGTTGCGCGATGAGATTGGCGCGGTGCTGTGCAAGTCGCTGGCGGCGATTGGGTACAGCAATGCCGGCACCATTGAATTCCTGATGGACCAGGACCGGCGGCTGCATTTCATCGAGATGAACACCCGCATTCAGGTCGAGCACCCGGTGACGGAGATGGTGACGGACGTTGACCTGGTGAAGAGCCAGATCATGATCGCCGCGGGAGCGCACATGCGGGACGTTTTGCAGGGGCCGATCGTTCATCGTGGACATGCGATCGAATGCCGCATTAATGCCGAGCATCCGGAGAAATTCACGCCGTCGGCAGGGAAGATTACTGCGTTTCATCCGCCGGGCGGGACGGGAGTGCGTGTCGACACCGCAGCGTACGCGGAGGGCGTCATCCCGCCTTATTATGATTCGCTGATTGCCAAGCTGATCGTACGCGGCAAAGATCGCAGCGAGGCGGTTTCGCGCATGTCGCGGGCGCTGGAGATGTTTATCGTCGAAGGCGTTTTCACCACGATTCCGCTGCATCGGAAGATTCTGGCGGATGAAGACTTTCGGGCGGGGAAGCTCGATACGGGATTCATTGAGCGCTTCCTGGCGAAAGGAAAGTGACATCTGGGTTCGGACCGATCGGCCGGGTGCGCGCATCCTAGGTAGTTAGTAGCCTCGAAAGGATGAAATTGCCATGAATGTCCGCAGACTCAAGAGCCTGGTGCCGTTCATTCTCGGTCTGGCGCTGGCTTCTCCGCTTCAGGCGCAAACGACTTCGGATCCTGCAAACCTCCCGCAGCGCGATGGCTCTCACGACTTTGACTTCCTGATCGGCGACTGGAAAGCTCACGTGAAGCGCTTGCCGGATCGACTCAACAACTCTAATGTCTGGATCGAGTACGACGGAATCTCGAACCACCACAAGCTTCTCGACAGCAACGCGAACTTTGAAGAGTTCGAGGTGACCAGCACCGATCAGAAACTTCACATTAAGGCGCAGACGCTGCGCCTCTACAATCCCACTTCGCGCCAGTGGAGCATCTACCTCGTCGATGTCAATAATGGGGTTCTTAGCCTGCCTCCCGTAGTCGGCGGTTTTAGCGGGAATCGCGGTGAGTTTTTCGATCAGGAAGACTTCAAGGGCCGCGCCATTCTTGTGCGTTATGTCTGGCTTAATATTTCACCGAAGTCTGCGCGCATGGAGCAGTCTTTCTCGCCGGACGGCGGGAAGACCTGGGAGGTCAACTGGATTTGCGAGCTTTCGCGATAAGGCGGACACATCGAAACGCGTGTTTGAAAAAGGCATGATCGTCCTTCCCCGCCTGTATCCGATCCTCGATGCTGGTTGTTTTCCTAACGCTGTCGGCTTGATGACTGCCGCGGAGGAACTCGTGGCTGCCGGTGTGAGCTTGATTCAATACCGCAATAAGTCCGGGGATGCAGGCGTGATGCTGGAACAGGCGCGGGACCTGAAGCAGCATCTTCGCTCCCACCCTGACGCCGCAAAGAACACGTCGTTAGGATGGGCCACCCGGGTGCGGTTGATCATGAACGACCGCGCGGACTTGTGTTTGGCGGCTGAGTTCGACGGCGTCCATGTCGGGCAGGAGGATTTGTCTCCGGAATCTGTGCGCGGGATCATCGGGCCGGAACGCTGGCTGGGGGTTTCGACGCACAATGCAGAGCAGATTCGCGAGGCCGACCTTACTTCTGCCGATTATCTTGCTATCGGACCGGTGTTCGCTACTTCGAGCAAGGACAACCCCGATCCTGTTGTGGGCCTCGAGGGCGTTCGCCAAGCCCGGGCGCTAACCCGCAAGCCACTGGTGGCGATTGGAGGGATTACGCGGGCGAATGCCGCCTCGGTGATGGAGGCGGGGGCGGACTCTGTGGCGGTGATATCCGACTTGTTACGGGAGCCGCGCAAATCAGCAGAGGAATTTTTCCGCGTCTTGAGGTAAAGTCGTTTGACCTTGGATCACGCCCCCGGAGATTACCTCAGGGGCTAAAGCCCCACGGAGTTGACGCAGCTAACGCGGCCCTGAAAGGGCCGCTCTTCCACGGTGCCGCTAGGTTAAGCGGAATCACCGGGCGGTGAAGGTCGTTGATTGGGAGGAGCCCTGAGCACACCGATAACGCAGCCCGCTGCAGGCAGCGACTGGGAAATTCACAGTCATCAGGATAAGGAACTGGTGCAGGGCCTCGGCCTGACCAGCGCCACTATGCTGGTCATGGGATCGATGATCGGCTCGGGTATTTTCATCGTGTCGGCTGAAATTGGCCGCGAGGTGGATTCTCCGGCGCTGCTGATCGGAGCCTGGGCCGTTGCCGGATTCATGACCATTGTGGCCGCGCTCACCTACGGCGAGCTGGCCGCCATGATGCCTCGAGCGGGCGGGCAATATGTCTATTTGCGCGAGGCGCTGGGGCCGCTGTGGGGCTTTCTTTACGGCTGGACTCTTTTTCTGGTGATTCAGACTGGAACCATCGCAGCTGTGGGCGTGGCATTTGGCAAATTTCTGGGCGTCTTCTGGCCGGCGATTTCTTCAACCCATTGGCTGCTGCATCTCTGGAAGGTTCCGCCGATTCATGTCGGCCCGATGGTGCTGGGCAACATGGATGTCGGCGTCAATACCCAGAATCTGGTGGCGATCCTGCTGGTGATTTTCCTTTCGATCGTAAACATCTTTGGAGTGAAGACAGGTGCGGCCATTCAGAACGTTTTCACCGTGGCCAAGGTTTCCGCGCTGCTGGGGTTGGCGGTATTCGGCTTCGCGCTGGGGCGCAACGCGGTGGCGCTGACGGCAAATTTCGGCGCAAACTTCTGGCACAACGCGGGATTCAGCGCGCAGCACGCGGTGCAGGTTGGGGTGGGCGGACCGATCGTGATGGTAGGGACGCTGACCATTCTTGCCGTGGCGCAGGTGGGCTCGCTTTTTTCTGCCGATGCCTGGAACAACGTGACGTTTACCGCCGGAGAAGTGAAGAATCCCAGCCGGAACCTGCCGCTGTCGCTGGCTCTGGGAACGGGCGTGGTGATTGCGCTCTACATCGCCTGCAACTTTATTTATCTGAGTGCGCTGCCGCTGGATGGGTCGGCGGGCGCAGCCACGATTTTGGGGCGCGGAATCAAGTACGCTTCCGAAGAGCGCGTTGGTACCGCGGTGATGACGCAGATGTTCGGCGCGGCCGGCGGCCTGCTGATGGCGGCCGCGATCATGATTTCAGGATTTGGCTGCGCGAATGGGCTGATTCTTTCCGGGGCGCGCGTCTACTACGCCATGGCCAAGGATGGACTGTTTTTCCGCAATGTCGCCAAGCTGCATCCTAAATATAAGACGCCGGCGGTTTCTCTCATGGTGCAGATGGTGTGGGCTTGCCTGCTCTGCGTATCGGGCAGCTACGGGCAGCTTCTGGATTACATTATTTTTGCCGTGCTGGTCTTCTACATTCTGACGATTGTGGGACTGTTCGTTCTGCGGCGGACGCGCCCGGACGCGAATCGGCCTTACCGGGCCGTGGGTTACCCGATCCTGCCCATCATTTATATTGTGATGGCTTTATTCATTGATGTCGTACTATTGCGCTACAAACCGCAGTTCACGTGGCCGGGATTGATCGTGGTGCTGTTGGGAATTCCGGTTTACTATGCGTGGTCGCGGAATGCGGGCGCAAAGCGCTCGTCACCGTAGCTCCCAAGGAGAAACCAAACGGATGGCAAATCTGCTGGCAACCAAGCCGCTGAACCTGCTGATGGAAGAAGCGCGCGAAACCGGCGAGCATAGCCTGAAACGCACGCTGGGGGTATTTCAGCTCACCGCGCTCGGCGTGGGTGCGATCATTGGCGCCGGAATTTTTGTCATGGTGGGACTGGGCGCGCAGTACGCCGGTCCGGGACTCTCGTTGTCTTTTGTTCTGTCGGGGCTGGGGTGCGCATTCGCCGGCCTGTGCTATGCGGAATTCGCAGCCATGATTCCGCTGGCGGGCAGTGCCTACACTTATGCCTATGCCACGCTGGGCGAACTACTCGCGTGGATCATCGGCTGGGATCTCACGCTCGAATATGCCATGGGCGCCAGCACGGTTTCCTCGGGATGGTCGAATCACTTTATCGAGCTGCTGAATATTTTCCACATCAAGATGCCGCTGTGGCTGGCCTACGACCACTGGACGGCTCTGAAGACAGCCGAGACCGTGGTCGCGAAGCAGATGATCCAGGCCTCTGATTCCTCGCTGGTTCCGGGGACGCAGGCGTTTCTGGATAAAGTCAGCGCGATCCTAAGCGCGCAGCCTCCTGAATTGTTGCAGCGGGCGCACGATTTGATGGGTGCGCCGCATCTGTTTGGGATGGAAATCGGCTTCAACCTCCCAGCCTTTCTCATTGCACTGGTGATCACGACGATCCTGGTTATTGGCATTAAAGAGAGCGCGAGCTTTAACGCTACTATCGTCGTGATCAAGGTGTCGGTCGTACTGTTCGTGATCGGGCTTGGCGCGCATTACATCGATCGATCAAACTGGGGTACGGACTGGCACACTTATGCTCCCAACGGCTTCGCTGGGGTTGGAGCGGGAGCGGCCTATATATTCTTCGCCTACATCGGTTTCGACGCTGTCTCGACCACGGCGCAGGAAGCCAAGAATCCGCAGCGCGATTTGCCAATTGGCATGATCGCTTCGCTGGCCATCTGCACGGTTTTGTATATTGCCGTGGCTGGTGTGCTGACCGGGATGGTGCACTGGCAGCAGATCAACATTGAGGCGCCGGTCGCGGTCGCGTTCCTGGACCGTGGACTACCGGTGGCGGCGAACATCATTACGCTGGGCGCGCTGGCGGGCCTGACCAGTGTGATGCTGGTGATGCTGCTCGGGCAGACCCGGGTTCTCTACTCGATGGCGAATGACGGCCTTTTGCCGAGGAAATTTTTTGCCGCTATCCATCCCAAGTTCCGCACGCCGTGGAAGAACACGATTCTGGTGGGTCTGCTGGCGGCAGTCGTAGGCAGCGTGACCCCGATTGACCAGATTGCAAAGATGGTGAACATTGGGACCCTGCTTGCCTTTGTGATCGTGTCGATCTCGGTGGTGGTGTTGCGGTACACCAATCCTGCGCAGCCGCGGCCCTTCCGGACGCCGTGGGTGCCGGTGATTCCAATTCTCGGCGTGATCACGAATGGATACATGATGGCCAAGCTGGGAATGTGGAACTGGATCAGATTGTTTGGCTGGCTTGGCATCGGCTTGATTGTCTACTTCGCCTACAGCGTGAAGCACAGTCGGGTGCAGGCACTGGCGGCGGGGAAACAGCCGGAAGCATGATCGCGTGATTGATGACGCCCGATTGATTCTGAGGCCCTCCGCACGGCGCGGAGGGCCGTTTTGTTTTATAGTCGTGGGGCGATATGAAAATCGTTACCGCGGCAGAAATGCGCGCCATCGACCGTGCCACCAGCGAGCGTTTCGGTGTGCCGTTGCTCACGCTCATGGAGAACGCCGGGTCCGCCGTGGCGGAGCACGTAATTGCGCACCATGGCGCGGCGAACACAATTTTGGTCTTCTGCGGTAAGGGCAACAATGGCGGCGACGGCTTCGTGGCTGCCCGCCTTTTGCATCAGAAGGGCAAGATCGTTCAGGTCATCCTGCTCGCCGATCCCGGAGATCTTCGCGGCGACGCGGCTGTGATGTTCGGCAAGCTGCCCATGGCGGCAACCGTTGTCGACTCCAGCGAAGATTTGAAAAGCGAACGCGTGCGGCTCGCTCTGTCTGCGGATTTATATCTCGATGCGATTCTCGGTACCGGCTTCAAGCCGCCAGTGAGCGGTCTGTATGCCAATGCCATTTCAATTCTGAATGCGAGCCCGACTCCGGTGGTTGCGGTCGACATTCCTTCCGGCGCCGACGCTGATGCGATCGAGCCACAGCAGGCCCGGGAGGCTGGAGTCATGGCCCGAGCGGATTCGATCGTCACGTTTACGGCCCCGCGTCCGGCGCATGTGTTCAGTCCCTTGACGACAGGCCCAACTGTAGTAGCCGGCATCGGATCGCCCGAGCTGGCGATCGTGTCATCGTTACAACTCAATGTGATTACAGCGCACGATTTCGCCCAGCATATACAACCGCGTAAGGCGGAATCGAACAAAGGCAACTACGGGCACGTGCTCGTCGTCGGAGGCTCGCTCGGCAAAGCAGGCTCGGTGGCAATGGCGGGAATGGCGGCGCTGCGAGCCGGAGCGGGGCTGGCGACGGTTGCGACCGCCAAGTCTGTGCTGCCCACGGTGGCGGGATTTCATCCCGAATTGATGACGGAGGCTTTGGCGGAAACCGGGGAGGGCACGATTTCGGCAAGGGCGGCTGAGCAGCTGGACGAGATCGCCAAGGGCAAGACGGTGCTGGCGATCGGGCCGGGAATTTCGCGGTCTCCCGAGACGGCTGAGCTGGTGAGGACGCTGGTGAGCAGGAGCGACATTCCCGTCGTTCTCGATGCCGATGGTCTGAACGCATTCGAGGGGCGCACCGATCGATTGAGCGGGAAGGGACGAGTGCTGGTGATCACCCCGCATCCGGGGGAAATGGCGCGGCTGTGTGGATGCACCATCGCTGACGTGCAGAAAGATCGTCTGGGCGTGGCGCGGCAGTTTGCTCGCGCGCACGAACTGATCGTCGTGCTGAAAGGCCACCGAACGCTGGTGGTTCAGCCCGATGGCGAAGCCTGGGTCAACACGACAGGGAATCCCGGTATGTCGACCGGCGGCACTGGCGACATTCTTACCGGCATGGTTGCGGGCCTGTTGGCACAGAATACGATCGCACAGACGATGAACGCGCAGCATCCGGAACACGCTCTGCTGGCGGTTTGTGCGGCGGTGCATCTGCATGGACTTGCAGGTGATGTCATGCGCGAGAGCGTGGGCGAGCATTCGATGGTTGCCACCGATCTGCTGAAGGGATTGCCCGAAGCCTTCCGACGCGCGCAGCGATCCGCGCGAGAGAAATCAGCGTGCTGGAACGGATAATTTCTGAAAAGGAGTAGCAATGCAGAAACGCAAACTTGGGAAAAGCAATCTGCAAGTGTCTGCAATCGGCCTCGGCTGCATGGGAATGAGTTTTTCCTATGGCCCGCCCAAAGACAAGCAGGAGATGACCTCTCTTCTCCGCGCCGCCGTGGAACGCGGCGTCACATTTTTTGACACCGCCGAAGTCTACGGCCCGTTCCTGAACGAGGAGCTTGTGGGCGAAGCCCTCGCTCCGTTCCGCGGGCAAGTAGTGATCGCAACCAAATTTGGGTTCGATCTGAATCCCAATTCGGATGCTCGGGCGGCGAAGCCGGGTGTGCCGGGCGTGAATAGCCGACCGGAACACATCAAGCAGGCGGTCGAAGGCTCGCTTAAACGGCTCAAGGTCGACACCATCGATCTGCTTTATCAGCACCGGGTTGATCCGAACGTGCCGATCGAAGACGTTGCCGGAACGGTGAAGGAACTGATTCAAGCCGGCAAGGTCAAACACTTCGGACTTTCCGAGGCAGGCGCGAAGACGATTCGTCGAGCCCATTCGGTCCAGCCTATCACTGCTCTCCAGAGTGAATACTCGCTGTGGACAAGAACCCCCGAGAAAGAAGTGATACCGACGCTGGAGGAACTCGGGATTGGTTTCGTGCCCTATAGCCCTCTCGGCAAGGGCTTCCTGACGGGAGCGATGAATGAAAACACGACGTTCGACAGCACCGACTTCCGCAGCACTCTTCCTCGCTTCACGCCAGAGGCTCTCAAGGCGAATCAGGCATTGATTGAACTGCTCGGCAGCATTGCTGAACGTAAGAAAGCGACTCCTGCTCAAATCGCACTCGCTTGGCTGCTGGCTCAAAAGCCGTGGATCGCTCCGATCCCAGGCACCACGAAGCTAAACCGCCTCGACGAGAACATTGGAGCAGCGACAGTCGAATTGGCGCCCGACGACCTCCGCGACATCGACAGCGCCGCCTCGAAGATAAAGGTAGAAGGCGCTCGGTACCCGGAACGCCTCGAGAAAATGACCGGGCTGTGAGCCGGTAAGCTGAGCGGCACGACGAAAGCGAAGCCGGAGAGTTTACCTCGGACGCGGTAAAACGATGGTTTTTCCCGTTGCTGCCGAACGGCGGGCTGCGTCGAGGATTTCGGTCACGGTCACATTCGTTTCGAGCGAAGAGAATCCGTCTTCCTTGGCGCCTTCGACAACTACTGCCCGCAGATAGGATAGTTCGTTGTCGTAGGGGGCGGGCACGGGTTTGGCGGCGATTTGTTGTTCGCTGTTCTCTCCGCCGCGGCGGATTTGAACGTCATTGGCTTGTTCCGTGATGGCGTATCCAGTCTGGCCGTACACTTCCATGTCTTTGCGCCCGAAGGGCCAGTTCCACGAAGCTTGCACGATGGCCTGTGCCTTGGGATACGTCAGGATGATGGTGGCCTCGTCATCCACTCGCGAATAAATTTCTGGTTTAAGTTGCTGGGTAACGGCGGTGACGGTCTGCGGGCGTTGGCCGTCCATCAGCCAGGTCATGAGATCGGCGCCGTAGCATCCGAAGTCGAACAGCGCTCCGCCGCCGTTGAGTTTGGGATCGGTAAGCCAGGCGAGGAATTCCGGTTCGACACCAATTTCTTTCGGGCCGTTGTGGCCGTCGTGAATCACCACCTTGCGGACTTCTCCTAATTTCCCTTCATGCACAAGATCGTAGGCAGCATGGTTGCTGCGATACCAGGAAGTTTCGTAATTGACGAGCACGTGAATATTGCCGGCGTGCGCGGCCTTCTCGATGGCCAGCGCATCGTCAAGACTGACGGCCAGTGGCTTCTCCATCATTACGTGGACGCCGTGCCGGGCGCAGATCTCGACCACGCGCCGATGGTCGTAGGTATTGGTGTAAACCAGAACGGCCTGCGGATGGGCCTTCTGCAGCATTTCTTCCAGGTCGGTGAACAGCAGGGCCTGGTCAAAGCCATAGCGAGTTGCAGCCTGCGAGAGAAGGTGCGCGTCCGGTTCGGCGACGCCGACGATCTCAATCTCGGGACTGTGCAGGGACTGGCCGAGGAATCCGTGGACGTGTCCATGCACCAGACCAACAATGCCGATGCGCAGCGGCGGATGTGCCGGCGCAGCTTGGCCCGAAGAAAACGCGACGGCAAACAACATCGAAAAAAAGACCATAGGCATGATCCGGCGCATTAAGGATTCCTCCCGAAATTCTTGCCACATGGTAAATTGGCGATTCCTCCCCCGACAAGGAAGCACGACCAGGAATCGACGTTTGCGACTGCTGGCCTGTCCTTTGGGACATTAATCAACTGGTTAACACAACGCTAACTGCTACATACAGCAGGCCATGATGCCTCCACTTGGCGCTCGCAGCACGGGAATCCGGACAAGGGGCCTCAGTAATCTATTACTTAACAGGGCATGGTGCGATAGTTCAATCACCTTTATGACCCACTTCCCCCAACCGCACCCTTCGAGGCGCGCGTCCCGGGTCCAGCTAGGCGATTCCGTCCTGGCTGCGATTCGTTTAGAGGACGGACGTCGCACAAAAGCTAAACTCCAAACCATTTCCGTGACAGGCGGATTGTTGCAACTGGCGCAATCTCTGGCTCAGGGCGACTTCGTCGAGGTTGCCTTTCAGACCCAGGCCGGGCCGGTGCACGGCATGGCCGAAGTGCTCAGCCCCGGGCAGAAGAAGTCGGACGGCGTGCTGCAAGCGTTCCGCTTCGTCGCGCTCGAGGAAGAGGACCATCGCCGCCTGCGCACCTCGCTCGACCACGTCGTGGACCGAAATCTGCTCGGCCTGAAGTCCAGCGGCTTCTCTACGTACTAGGTCGCGATGAGTTCCATGTGGGGACAGCCGCCCCCGGCTGTCCGGCGAGCGCAGCGAGCCTGCCCTGAGCTTGCGTTGCGGTAGTGCCTCAGTTCGAATCTTCGCCCTTGCGTCATCCCGAACCGCGACGTAGTTCAGTCGCGGGAGGGATCTCCCAAGGCACGATTCTTAGGGAGATCCCTTACTCCGCGTGAAAAACGGCTTCGCTCGGGATGACGCCATCTTGAAAATTCAAAATGACCACCTGGCCAGGTCGTTCACACGGCCTTAACCGCGCTTCCGCATATACTGGTCGCGTGGAAGCTGAGACCAGAAATATCCTGCGGGAAATCACCACGCATTCGGCTGAGGAGACGATCGCCTTCGGACGCACTCTGACGGAGTTGCTCGCGCCGCCCAAGCTGGTGCTGCTGCGCGGCGATCTGGGAGCAGGGAAGACCACGCTGGTCAAAGGAATCGCGGCGGCCTTTGAAGCGGCTGCCGAGGAAGACGTCACCAGTCCCACTTTCACGCTGGTGCACGAATATCGCGGGCCGCGAGCCAATCTTTACCACATCGATCTGTACCGGATCGACACGCCGCGCGAGCTCGAAACGCTGGGGCTGGATGATCTGCGCTCCGACAACAGCATTCTGCTGATCGAGTGGGGAGAGAAATTTCCACGCCTCGTGCGCGAGCGGGATGTGGAGATTTCTTTGGAGCGCCTGGGCGAGAACCAGCGGAAGGTTACGGTAACAGCCAGGATCGCCCATTAACCGGGCCGCTAGGGACGTTGGTCCAGCGCCCTGACGATGAGTGCAGTGTGATGTTAAGCCAGCCTAATACTGTGTGCTGTAAATGACGCTGTTGAAATCTCCATTGAGGTTGAAGCCAGCGCACCAGATCTGGTGGTGCCCTCCGGAGATCGCATGTTCCGCACAGGAACCCATCTCGGAGTTAGTGGTGACGTCTACCGACCAGGTAATGCCGCCGTCGGTTGAGAAATACACGCCGCCCACGTTCGTGTAGACATTGCCACCGCTGGCCCAGCCTGTCTTGCTGTTCAAGAACAGGATAGAACGGATCGGCCATGGCCCGTCTATCGTGCGGCCGCTCCAGGTCTTGCCGCCGTTGGCGGTGGTGTGCAGCCAACCTTCGACATTGGGAGAAATTTCGCCGCCGCCGACCCATCCATCTTTGTCGTTGAGAAAGAAGACCGGTCCATCGAAGACGGAATCGACCGAATTTCCGCACGTCCACTGCGAGCCGCCGGTAAGGCTGGTGCAGAAGTTGATGCCGGACGCGCGTGCGTGCAGGTTGTCGAGCAACGAAAATTCCGGACCAAACCAGCCGCCATCGGGATTGGCGGCAGAGCTATTCCAATCGGAGAGGCCCGCACCGCCATCGCTCGTGTACTCGGCGAGTGTCGCAGGATTGCTGGCAGTCGGGGCGAGTGTCAGCATCAAGCCATCCTGTCCTTTAATGAAGCGGACTTGTTGCAGCCACGCGGGACCGGGACTCATGTCGCTGCTCCAGGTGGTGCCGCCATCTTCCGTCCAGCGAAAAACCCCGTAGGCGCCGGCCGCGCTATCGAAGAAGCCGGAGATGATCACCTGCTTCGGCGTGATCGCGGCGACTCCGTAGAAATAATCGCTCCCACCATCGCTCAGCACCTGTTGCACCCAGCTGGTTCCGCCGTCGGTTGTCTTCCAAACCTCGCCCAGTTCACCCACGGCGTAGCCAATCTCCGGAGTGGGGAAAGCAATGTCGTGGATAATCACTCCCGGCAAAGTAGCGAGTAGCTGCCAGGTATTGGCAGGGGCCGCGATGCCGGGCTGGGCGATCGCCCCGGGCTGCGCGTCTGGACGCTCGGCAGAAAGTTGGATTCGATGCGAGTCGACCGGTACGGTTCCCGAAACATGAAGAGCTGGTTTCGCAACGTCTTGAGAGAACGCGAGGGAGCCAACCAGTAACAGTTGAACGACGCAAGCAAGCCAGCGGCGCATAAGGTATCTCCTGAACTTACTTAGCCGGAGATATTAGCATAGGCGCCAGACAGGCGCCGCAGGACCATAACGTCACACTCCCCAGGGGCTAAGAAGCGTTCAGAATCCCATGATGTTATAGCCGCAGTCGACAAAGATCACTTCGCCGGTAATGCCGCTGCTGGCATCCGAGGCGAGGAAGACTCCGGTGTTGCCGACTTCTTCCACTTCCACCCGTCGGCCCAGCGGAGCGCGTTCTTCGTGGCCTTTGAGCATGTCGCCGAAGCCGGCGATGCCGCGCGCGGCCAGAGTCTTGATGGGGCCGGCGGAAATGGCGTTCACGCGAATCTTTTTCTTGCCTAACTCGTAGGCGAGATAGCGCACCGAGCATTCGAGTCCGGCCTTGGCCACGGCCATCACGTTGTAGCGGGGGACGACTTTTTCGGATGCGTAGTAGGTCATGGTCAGGATGGAGCCGCCGTCTTCCATCAGCGGGGCGGCGGCATGCGCGACTGCGACCAGCGAGTAGACGCTGACATCCAACGCAACGCGGAAGCCTTCGCGCGAAGTGTTGATGAAGTCGCCCTTCAGTTCATCGGGCGGGGCGTAGGCGACCGAGTGCACCAGCGTGTGCAGTTTGCCGTGGCGCTCTTTGAGTGTGGCGAAGAGGCGGGCGATATCGTCGTCTTTCGATACGTCGCACATGTAGGCTTCGGCGCCGGGCAGGGAGAGGATGAGATCTTTGGCTTCCTGTTCCAGGCGTTCATTTTGATAGGTAATGGCGAGTTTCATGCCGGCGGCGTGCAATCCCAGGGCGATCGACCACGCGATCGAGCGCTTGTTGGCGACTCCGAAGACGACGCCGGTACGGCCCTGCAGGTCAGCGGACATGGTGGCTCCTTGTTACTCTTGCGAAGGGGAAAGAATAACAGCCGGAGGCCGTGATTGACCACGGACCACGGACGCTGACTGGTTCTCTCGTGTTCAGATTGTTCCAGATCAAAATCCCCACTTCTCGCAAAGGACGCGAGAAATGGGGCACCCCGCGAATGTATGGCCCGCCCTCGGATAACCGTTACTCCGCGGCTACTTCTTCCACTACGTTTGCATTGACGCCAGCTTGCGGCCACGAACGACAGGCCGTACGCGCAGGCGAGGATCGCGAATCCTCCTACCAGGCTGAAGTTGTGTGCGACCGCGCCTACGCTGAGGGCGAGGACGATTTGCAGAAGTGTCCCGCCAAAATAGAAAGTATTTTGCACGCGGCCCATCAGATGTTTTGGGATCATTTCCATGAGGGTAGTGTTCATGGCCACGCTGCCCACGCCCCGCGCCGAGCCCATCACAAAGTAGGCCGCGATGGCGAGGAACAGAAACCCGGAGACGGGCGCGCAGATCATCGCCACCGAAAGCAACGCCATGGAGAACGCCACGGCCCTGCGGCCTCCCAACCAGCCAATGGTCTGCGGCGCGTACAGCGTGCTGAAAAACGCGCCTGCGCCCCAGCCCGCGCTGAGCCAGCCGTAACCCACCGGGCCGGCATGAAACACGCGCTCGCTCAGCGAGGGCGTGACCACGCTTCCAGTCATCATGGCCCCGAGAACTAAAGCCCAACTGATGCCCAGCGTCACCACCGCGCGATGGTCGCGTAGAAAATGCAGCCCTTCGCGCAGGTCGTGCCAGAAGCGGGGCAATTGGTTTTCCGCAGCCAGCAGGTCGGCCCGCAACTCTTGCGGGCGCGGCACGACATGACGCCCTTTACGCACCGCGAAGTAGCAGAGAAACGACACCAGATAAGTTGAAACGTCGACCAGCAGCACTCCGCCCAGACCGATGTGGTTGTACATGAAGCCGACGACCGAGCCCGCGATCAGCCATCCCCCCTGCACGCCTGCCAGCAGGAACGTATTGGAGTGCACGAACCGGTCTTCGGGCGTGAGTTCCTGAATCAGCGCAGTGATGGTTGGCCAAAACATCCAGAAACCGGCAGCGACCAGCGTATTCATCAAGTAGAGTTGCCAGACTTGCACGCGATGCAGGAATGCGAGGATGGCCACGGTCACGATGATCGCGCCGCGCACCGCGTCCAGCCACATCACCAGGCGCCGGCGGTCTTCGCGGTCAATGATGACGCCGGTGAAAGGCAGCATGAGCATGGCGGGAATGGTTTGCAGGACCACCAGCGTGCCCAGCGCTTGTTCGGAATGCGTGGCCTGCAGAATGTACCAGGCGACGGCGGCCGAGTTCATCCCGCTGCCCAACATGGAAATCATGTTGGCCGCGAAAATGAAGCGTAACGGACGCTGTCCGAAGATGGCACGCATGGCTATTACTTTAGACCATAAACCACGAAGGACAAGAAAGTTCACAAGGAAAGAAAAGGCCCTCTTTCGGTTTCCTTCGTGAACCTTAGTGTCCTTCGTGGTTGAGGCCTTTGCCCTTGCGTGCGGCGAAGTTCGGCGCTAGGATTCGCCTGCTGTTCTCGCGTACATCTCGCGTATATCGGAGGCGGGCTATGAAACGCTGCAGCGGTTGGTTCCTGCTGGTTGTGCTTTTCCTCTCTTTCACGGTTTCTATTCCTCACGCCAGCGCCCAGGCCGACACCATCGTGATTGCGGCCGGCACCGACGAGGATCACGCACTGCAAGCCATCACCAACGAGCCGGACGCGCAGAAAAAGCTCGCCATGTATCAGGAATTCGTGCAGAAGTTCTCGGCGAATCCGGCGGCCGTGGCCTACGGAAACTGGCAGATTTCGCAGACCTATCAGGCGACGGGCGATCTGCAAAAGGCTCTCGACTACGGCGACAAGGCGCTGGCCGGGTCTCCTCATAACATGGATATCCTGGTGTCGCAGACGAATCTGGCGCTGCAGGCCAAGGACAACGCCAAGCTCATGGATTACGCCGCAAAAGGCGGCGAGGTCTGCCTCTCGATCGCCAAGCAGCCCAAGCCTGCGGGCGTGAGCGACCAGGATTTCGCCCAGAAGGTGAGCGCGGAGAAATCGGACGCGCAGAATAACTGCGATTTCTTCGAGACCTCGGGCCTGAACGCAATTTCCGGCGAGACCGACCCGAAAACCCGCATGGCGGATATCGACCGGTTCACCGCCGCTTTTCCTGATTCGAAGTTCCAGGAAACGGTGATGAACTTAGCCCTCGATGCCCTGAATCAGCTGCACGACAACGCGCGCATGGTCGCGTACGGAGAAAAGATTCTGGCCGTCAATCCTAATTCCTTGCCGGCGTTGCTGCTGCTGGCGAATTCCTACAGCGAAGACACGAAGCCGGGAAGCGCCGCCAAGGCGATCAGCTATTGTCAGAAGGTTATCGAAGTGGCGAAAGCGGATGCTCCGGACGCTGACAAAACGCGAAAAATCTCGGCGGGAGCGGCTCACAGCACGATTGGGTGGGCCTACCTGAAGCAGGATAAAACCACTGCCGCCATTACCGAACTCCGACTGGCCTCGGTCCTGCTCAAAGGACAGGATGATCAGCAGTATGCGCGGGCATTATACGGTCTGGGCTTCGCTTACGGTAAGTTGAACAAGCTGACCGAAGCTCGCGAGGTGCTGACTGAGGCGGTGAAAATCCCCGGTCCTCTGCAGGCAATGTCGCAGGATCTGCTCACGAAGGTGAACACTGCGCGGGCCAAGGGACAATAAGCCATAGAGCGGATGACCAACGACCCTAGGCCGGGGATATTCGCCATGGATCACTTCCATGATTACTGGGTGGTAGTGGCTGGGCTTGAACCTTCAAGCGTGGCGTCATCCCGAGCGGAGCCGTTTTTCAGGCGAAGCGAGGGATCTCCCCGAAAATTGTGCTTGGGGAGATCCCTCCCGCGGCTGAAGTACGCCGCGGTTCGGGATGACGCAAGTGCTGAGATTCAAACTGAGCCACTGGATTACTGCTGCGGCTTGACCAGTTCCTCCGAGAGCAGCTGAGCCTTCCACGCCAGAGTGCGGGCGCGCTCGAGATCGCCGGCGTCAACTGCGACCTTGGCCTGCGCCATGAACTGCCGAGTTTGACTGACCATGTCCTGCTGGTTCGCGGTGAGTTTCTGCCCGGCGATCTTCTTCAAATTCGCGTTTGTCGATTCCAGCATTTGATTGGCCGTGTCCCGCTGGTGCGACTTCTGGTCGCCGGGCGCGCCCCCGGCTAACTGAATGCTTGATTCCGACATTCCTCCCTGCCGCACGATGACTTTTGTCGGAGGACAGTTCGCCGGCGCACTTTTTGCGGCTGCGGGATCTGCCGGCGCGCTGGTTGAATCAGGGCTCGAACCAGTGGTCGAACTAGGGGTTGAAGCAGATGCGGCCTGCGCGGCCGCCGGAGCAGAGTTGCAGTTGGGCGGAAGCACTCTCTTCCTATGATGGGATCGCGGTGCAGTTGAAGGCTGGGCCTGGCCAGAGGACTTCTGGGTCGGAGTGGTTGCCGGTGACGTTGGCTGGGACGGAACTGGTGGATTCTGTGCGGGCGGCGCGGTTCCTTGATCTTGCGTCGAATGATCCTGCGCGGGCGTGGCATCCGGCTTGGTCGCTGACACTGCTTGCGGCGCAGTAAGGCGCCGCACCGGCAGAACTACTGGCGGAGCCGCCAGAGCGGAAGACGCGCAGAAAATGCTGAACAGGAGGATTACGGCCAGAGTCATACAAAATCCCGGGTCGAATGTCGAGGCTGCTTCATCTTACGCTTTTTAGATTGCGAGCCAACCATGATTCTACGTACCAGCCTCTCTGCGGACCAAGTTTCCAGCGCGGTTCACGCCGCCGGAATATGGAAGCGGAAAACCGTTCCCGTTTCCTCGGCCGATTCGAAGTCGACGGAGCCGTAGTGCCATTGCAGAACCTGATAGGTCTGCGCCAGGCCGATGCCGCTGCCATCTTTCTTGGTAGTGAAATAGAGTTCAAAAATCTTGTCATGCAGATCCTGCGGAATTCCGCCGCCGTTGTCGCGAACCTCGGCGACTACGGCGTTGTTCTCGCGCCGCGCGGAGATGTTGAGCAACCCTCCCTGGGGCATCGCCTGAACTCCGTTGAGCACGACGTTGAGAATTGCCTGCTTCATTAGATCAACGTCGACCTTGATGGGCAGCTTCTCTTCCGTCATGTGACGTTCGATCGTCACGCCATGCTGCTCCGCATCCGGGGCGGCAAGCTGGGCGACTTCTTCCATCAGGCGGCGCAGGTCTACCTCTTCCAGGTGGAGATCGCGCGGCCGGGTGAAATCGACGAGGGTCTGAACCACGCGATCCAGGCGGCGGATTTCGCTGTCAATAATGTCCATGTGCCGACGCGTATCGGGTTCCTGCTCCGCAAGCTTGTTGCGCAGCAGTTGCAGGTGCAGCACGATGGCGTTGATCGGATTCTTGACTTCGTGGGCCACACCTCGGGTGAGGCGTCCGCTGGCGGAAAGGCGGCGCGACATCTCAATTTCGTCGCCAATGCGCCGCACCGATTCCGGGTCGCGCATGATCAGGAGAGCGCCGATCTGCGAATTTTTCTCCTGCACGAAATCCAGAGAAACCTGCACGCGCTTGCCCCCGGGGGCGTCAAACTCCCGCTGTGACAATGTGCGCCGTCGCTCGAATGCGTCGAGCAGGGCCGCGCCCAGCTGGGAATCGCGGTCAAATACTTCGTGAACCGTATGCCCGAGGAGTTCGGCGCGCGGCCGGCCCAGAAATCCTTCCACGGGAGCGCTCACCAGCACCACGCGCGAGTCGCGGGCAAACAGCATCAGGCCGTCCTGCAGCTTGGCCATGAGTTGATCCACGTTGTCTTTGAGGGCCGAGAAAATTTCCCGGCTGTCGCGAATCTGGCGGCCCAGGTTGGCGATTTTCAGTGAGACGAGGCCGTACTCATCGTGCTGGGATGCGTCGCTGGAGAGCGCGTCGGCATCACCCGCGCTGACGCTATCGAGATTGAGGCTGATCTTTCTCAGCGGGCCCAACGCCAGGTTAGAGATTCCCGCAGCCAGAAACAAGGAGCCAAAGATCATTGCGATCGAGATATAAAGCGCCTTCATCATCCGAGCCTGCACTTCGCTTTTCAGAAAAACGGTTTGCACGCCGATGCGGATCGTGCCGAAAGGTTCGCCATTCAATTCGAGCGGATAGGTAACGTCATAGACCTTGGCCGGGCTGAAGACGAGGCGGATTTGTTCGCGGAAGCGCGCGGCCACAACTTTCTGGAAGTCCGGTCGGGGAGCGATCACCTTGCCCACCATGCCCGCGTTGGTATGCAGCAACGCCTTGCCACCGACGTCAACAATCATCACGTCAGAGATAAAGCTCCAGTCGCCGAGATCGGATTGCAGCAGATTGTTCAGAGCGACGTCAGTTTGCATGTAATCCGCCAGGGCGCGGCGCACCGCGGCGGAGTTGTTGGTATCGACAGACGTGCTGGTGAAGTCCGGTACGGCATTGTTGACGACGTAGGCCAACTGGCGCGTCAGGCTGGCCGCGGTCTCGTTGGCGTTCGCGATTCGCAGGCGCAGGATTTGCGAGATGTACAGGTAGGAAAACGCAGCGACCATCGCCGTCACCATCAGAGTGATGACCAGCACGATGATGGCTTTTCGTCGCAGCATATTCGTCGCAGGATGAAAAAAAGGAAGACGCTCGATCTTTCGATGCGAAGAGGTTTAACTGCTCGGAACTTCCTCCTTGCCGGGGATTGCCTCCGCGGCGGCGCTGCCGTATTCCTTCAGTTTGTTATGGAGCGTTTTCAGGCTGATGCCGAGGATTTCTGCGGCTCGCGTCTTGTTGTTGCTGGTGGCTTCGAGCGTCTTCAGAATCAGCATTTTCTCGGCTTCTTCTACAGTTGTGCCTACTCCCAGGCGAACCGCATCGGGATCGTTGGCCGCAGTGCGCAGCGGAGCCTGTCCAAACCCCGGCGGCAAATGCTTGGTCTCAACTACGCCGGCGTCGCAGACGATTACCGCCCGCTCCAGCGTGTTGCGCAATTCGCGAACATTGCCGGGCCACGAATAGCTGTTGAACTGGTTCAGGACGGCTTCACTCACGGCGGCCACTTTGCGGGCGTGCTTGGTGCTCATTTCAGTCAGCAGCAGTTGCACCAGGTCCGGAATGTCTTCTTTGTGCTCGCGCAGAGGAGGCATGTGGATGTTGAACACATTGAGGCGGTAATAGAGATCGCTGCGCAACTCGCCCCGCGCCACGGCTTCGTCGGGCACTTTGTTTGTAGCCGCGAGCACGCGCACATCCACTGAAGTTTCGACCTTGCTGCCCAGGCGGCGCAGTTTCCTGTCTTCTAGAACGCGCAGAAGTTTGGCCTGGGTTCCAATCGGCATTTCGCCGATTTCATCCAGCAACAGCGTCCCGCCTTCCGCGAGTTCAAAGCAACCGGTGCGGCGTTCCATTGCGCCAGTGAAAGAGCCTTTTTCGTGGCCGAAGATTTCACTTTCCATCAAGGTCTCGGGAATCGCAGCGCAGTTGATGGCGACGAATGGCCGGTCTTTCCGCGGGCTGAGTTCGTGGATGGTGCGCGCCACCAGTTCTTTTCCCGTGCCGCTGGCGCCCGTGATCAGCACCGACGCGGTGCTGGGCGCGACCATCTCGATCAGCCGGAATATTTCCTGCATCTTACGCGAGCCGCCGTTCAAACGGCCGAGCGATCCCGCGTCGCGCAGCCGGCGGCGCGTGGCTTCGAGTTCGGCGCGCGTGCCCAGTAGCGCCGCGGCATTCCCCAGAATGGTTCGCAGCCGGTTGGTGTCGATGGGCTTGGTAATGTAGTCGTACGCTCCCATGCGCATGGCCTGCACGGCGCTGTCGATGGTTCCCTGGGCAGTGACCAGGATGACGGCGATGGTCGTAGCCTGTTCGGCAATGCGCTCGAGCAACTCGATCCCGCCCATGCGCGGCATTTTGAGATCGGTAATGATGATCGCCGGAGACCATTGAGTTGCTTTCTCCAGCCCCTCGGCGCCGTCGCGGGCCGTCTCTACGCGAAACCCCCAGGAACCGACCAGTTCGGCCAGACCGGATCTTTCGTTTTCCTCGTCTTCGACAATCAGTATTTTTTCGTGACTCATCGGGTTTTTCGTACTCGGTTCTCTCGCTGTCGGCTCCGCACAAGGCAAGTCTCAGACATATCTCAATTCGGATCGAACCCCAACGATACGCGGGCTGCTTGCCCCCCGGCAAGGTCTGGGTGGGCAGGTCGGGTGCCGGACGGCCCATCAGGAATCTCAATTGGAGACGAAAACGCTCCGCTTAGTTGCCTAATAGGGCAATGTTTTCAGGTGTATGGCTTTCGCTTTCGGCGGCGGTGCGATAGAATTCTCCGTTCCCGAGGGTAGGGTCTCGTCTTCCACCGATCTTGGCACATCTTTTTCCCATAAGCGTCTGGTTGCGCAGGCCGGGAACATCACATTTTGGAGGATTACATGAAAGTAAGCAGGTTCAAACGCTCATGCCCGCGACTGATCGCGTGTTTGGCAGCGCTGATTGCAGTGTTTCTGATTTCCGGTTCTGCGTTCGCTCAGGACGATAACCCCAAGTTCGACGTGTTTGCGGGCTACGAATACCTGGCTCCTGGCGCCACCGTTCCGACGGGCAATCCCAATAGTCCGACGCCGTTTACGCTTCCAAACATGCCCCGGGGGGCTGGGGCCGCATTCACTTACAATTTCGATCGTCATTGGGGTCTGGAGGGTGATTTCGGCTACAACCGGGACCAGCCCTCGGCCAGTTCGGAATGGACCGCCAGCGCTGGACCGAGGTTTATCGTGCGCACCGACGGCGCGAATTTCTTCATTCATGCGCTGGGGAGCTTCAACCGGGCGGCATACAACTCCGGATTCAACACCCACAACGGTGTGGGCATGATCCTGGGCGGTGGCATGGATCTCACGATCACGAAGAACATTGCCTGGCGTCTGTTTCAGGTGGATTACGTCTGGGCACAGCACAACTTTGCCGATTTTGCGGCTGCGCAATTTCCGAATTTGCGGCGGCCGGAATTTGAAGGCGCAAGACTGCGCACCGGCCTTGTGTTTTCCTGGGGCGGCGCGCCGGCAGCGGTTCCGGCAGCGGCCTGCTCCATCCAGCCAACGGAAGTGTTGGTTGGCGAACCACTCTCGGCTACCGTCGCGGCCAGCAATTTCAATCCTAAGCACACTGTAACCTACACCTGGACCGCGACCGGCGGCCAAGTCACCGGAAAAGACACCGCTGCCACCATTGACACCAACGGCGCAACTCCCGGCAGCTACACAATTACGGCGCACGTCACAGACGCCAGGGCCACCAAGAATAACGACGCCACGTGCACGGCGAACTACCTGGTGAAACCGCTGCCCCCGAAGAATCCGCCGACTATGTCGTTGTCGGCCAATCCCATGGATCTGGTCGCTGGCGGTAACGTGAGCCTGTCGGCCTCTTGCACGAGTCCCGATGGCGTCGCCGTTTCTGTCGCCAACTGGACCTCCACCGCCGGCTCAGTTTCCGGCAGTGGCAGCACGGCAACCCTGAGCACCGCTGGAGCTCCCGCTGGTCCGGTGAGTGTAACCGCGACCTGTACTGACTCGCGCGGTTTGACGGGGCAAGCCTCCACCCAAATCACGCTGGAGAATCCGCCACCTCCGCCGCCGGTCGTTGACAAGGTTCTCGAAGCCCGGCTCTCTCTGCACAGCATTTACTTTGTCGTCGCCCAACCCGGCATCAACGATCCCAAAGGCGGTTTGCTGGCCAGTCAACAGAGGACGTTGGTTGCGCTGGCTGCCGACTTCAAGAAATACCTTGAAGCCAAGCCGGATGCGCACCTGATTCTCGGAGGCCATGCCGATCATCGTGGCACCGTGGAATACAATCAGGCGCTCACCGAGCGTCGCGTCAACAGCACCAAGAGCTTCCTGGTTGCCCAGGGTGTTCCCGAGGCCAACATTGACACCAAATCGTTTGGCAAGGAAGACAACCTGACCACGGATCAAGTGAAGGCAGCAGTAGAGGCCAACGCCGACCTGAGCGCAGAAGAGCGAGCTCGGATTCTCCGGAACATCGATGTCGTCAGGATGGCGAGCAATCGCCGGGTGGACGTCACTTTGAGCACGACTGGCCAATCATCGGCTAAGGTGTTCCCCTTCAACTCGACCGATGCTTTGACTTTGATCGGTGGCCGCGAGGGTGAGAGGAAAGTCGCGAAGCCTGCGCCGAAGAAAAAAGCAGCGCCAAAGCCGTAACCACGGCGCGATAGAGTCGTAGCGAAAACTGATGCGGAGGGCGGGTTCCCGCCCTCCGCTTTTTTGTTGGCATGCGCCAACCGGAGTGCCGTATCGGCTGGGCTGCAAGGTCCCTCGAACCGCGACACCATCATTTCCCCTGCGTGAAATAATAAGCCAAACTGACAAGGTAAACTTGCAAGTTATACTGTATTTATGTTTATAATAGAGCTACTATGCCGCGAAAGCCGCTCGAAATCGCTGTCATCGACTTTACTCAGTCCATCGGGCTATTGATGCGCCGGGTGCGCGCGGCTGCCGCTTCGCATGAGCTTTCGCTGACTGAGTCTGCCGTGATGGCACGACTGGCGAAGGACGGCCCGGCGACTACGGCCGACTTGGCGCGCGCCGAGAGCATGAAACCGCAGTCGATGGGAACCACCATCGCGGCGCTCGAAGAACGCGGCCTGGTCGAGCGCAAGCCGCATCCAACTGACGGCCGTCAGGTGAATATTGAACTCACTGCTAAAGGCGCTGCAGTGCGGAACAGCGCCAAGGAAGCAAAACGGACATGGCTGGCCCAGGCCATAGCCCAGCTCGATGAACAGGAACGCGAAACGCTCTTCAAGGCGGGTGAAATCATCAAGCGTTTGGTGGAGTTATGAGCGCACCCGCCAGCAGTTCGCCTCCGCCGGAAACATCTCTTGCTTCGATCTCGCATGCCTGGCGCGCCCTGCGGCATCGCAACTTCAAGCTCTTCTTCTTCGGCCAGAGCATCTCGGTGATCGGCACCTGGATGACCCGCGTCGCGACCAGCTGGCTGGTCTATCGAATGACCCATTCGGCGCTGTTGCTGGGCGTCGTCAGTTTCGCCGGGCAGATCGTTTCTTTTCTGCTGGGACCATTTGCGGGCGTCTGGGTCGAGCGCCTCAATCGCCGCAAGCTGCTGGTGTGGACGCAAGCCGCTGGCGCCGTCGAGTCGCTAGCCCTGGCGGCGCTTACGCTGGCGCATGTCATCAACCTTTGGGAGATCATCGCTCTGGCGTCCTTGCAAGGTGTGATCAATGCTTTCGACATGCCGGGGCGCCAATCCTTTCTGGTGCAGATGGTCGATTATCGCAACGATTATCGCGACAATGATCGCAACGACGATCGCGGCGACCTCAGCAACGCCATCGCCATTAACTCTTCAATGGCCAACGGCGCACGGCTGATCGGCCCGGCCATCGCCGGCGTAGTGATCGGAGCTTTCGGCGAAGGTTGGTGCTTCCTGATCGACGGCGTCAGCTACTTCGCCGTGGTCGCATCCTTGCTGCTGATGCGCGTCAAACCCTCGGACATTCGCCGCGAGGCGACCAGTATGTTCGAGCAGATGCGCGAGGGTTGGGACTACGTTCGCAAATTTCGCCCCATCCGCACCATCCTTCTGTTGTTCGCGCTTCTCAGTCTGATGGGTTACTCCTACTCCGTGCTTCTGCCAATCTTTGCCGGGCAGGTGCTGCACGGCGGCGCCTATACGCTTGGCGGGTTGACGGCAGCTTCAGGAATCGGTGCGCTCACGTCCGGACTTTCCCTGGCGGTCCGTAAATCAGTCGTTGGACTGACGCGCATGCTGCAGATCGCGGCCGCGACGCTGGGATGCGCTTTGATTCTGTTCGGCCTATCGCATATTTTGTGGCTATCGCTGGTACTGATGGTCTTCGTCGGCTTCGGCCTGATGCAGGCTGCGGCCGTCAGCAACACGATCATCCAGTCCTTGGTGCCGGAAGATAAGCGCGCCCGAGTGATGGGCTACTACACGATGGCTTTTTTCGGCGCGGCGCCGTTCGGCAGTTTGCTGGCCGGCGCGCTGGCTCACCGCATCGGAGCGCCCCACACCGTTTTCGTGACTGGCGCGTTTTGCGTCGCGGGCTCGCTGTGGTTCACCTTCGAACTGCCCAAAGTCGGGGCGGTCATGCGGCCGATCTACCAGGATATGGGTCTGCTGCCCGCCCGCGACACAGACCTGATTCCCGACGCGCAGGAAACGGCAATATGAGTTTCGAATGAACGCAGCCGAAGAGGAGAAGCCACAGTGAACTGGTATGACTATATCGCTTGTTTCTTCGCCGGAATGTTTCTCGCGAATGTCGTGCCTCATTTCGTGCATGGCATTTCCGGCGACCGTTTCCCCACGCCATTCGCCAGCCCTCCCGGGCGAGGGTTGTCCTCGCCGACGGTGAATGTTCTCTGGGCGTTCTTGAACATGGCGGCGGGTTACATCTTGTTTCGGGTGGGAAAAGTTACGAGCGGGAATGCCCTGGCATTTCTCGTTTTCTTCGCGGGCATTGTTGTTATCAGCACAATGTCGAGCGTGCAATTTGCCAAGAAACAAGCCAAGTAAACGAGGCGCGTGATAAAGAGGCCAACCCTGAGCTAGAACACGCTGTGCCAGATGCCTCAAGCGAAAGGAAAGACGATGCCACTCACACAGCTCGACGCCACCGCCGCCCTGATCGTGATTGATCTGCAAAAAGGCATTGTAAGTTTGCCGACTGTGCACCCTGCCGGGGAGATCGTTGGCCACGCCGCGCAGCTCGCGCGCGCATTCCGCGAACGCGGTTTGCCGGTTGTTCTGGTCAAGGTCACGGGCCGTGCTCCGGGCCGCACCGAGGCGGGAAGTCCCAAGTTCTCGTTTCCCCCGGATTGGGCCGAGCTTGTTCCCGAACTGGAGCAGCAACCCGGCGATCACCTCGTGACCAAGCAGCGAGTGGGAGCATTTATCGGCACCTCGTTAGACGATTACCTGCGTCAGCGGGGCGTGACCCAGGTCTTCGTGACTGGGGTCGCAACCAGCGCCGGCGTGGAGGCGACCGCTCGCAGCGCCTACGATTACGGCTACAACGTCGTGCTCGTCACCGACGCCATGACCGACCGGGACCCCGACGCGCACCGTCACTGTGTCGAGAAGATCTTCCCTCGGCTGGGCGAGACGGACACTACCGCCAACGTGCTGAAGCTAATAGGCCAAAGCTGATCGGCCAGGCTGACAAGCAGTCTCCGAACACGATTAGACGCTAGACGTTCTGACGACAGCGCCTGCGGCCCATCGACAAGGAGGTGCGGCCCATCGACAAGAAAAAGGGGAACAAACTCCCCCGGAGGAAGAATCTACACGCACCTACCCTAAAGTGCCATCGCCAAGTCGTTGATTTGATGAGAACGTGTCTGGTATTCGGGTTGCCACTTCCTTGTCGAACGAACGCGCGCGAGGATGACTCTTATGAGCCGGTTCCGCAGACCGCAAGGTCTGACGATTTGGCTGAGATTGATGGCGAAGTCGCTGGCGATGTTGCTGGCGACGTTGCTGGCCCTGCTCTGGACATCCAGTTGCGCCCGTCCGGCGGGGCCGCAGAGCGACGACGCTGTCGTGCACGCCGACCAGAATCCCGTTCCGTTTCATGATGGGGAGAGCGCCGCATCTGCGCCTCAGGACTCTCCGGCAGCTCAGAACCCTGGCTCGAATCCTGAAACGGGTCTTCCTTTCCACGATCCCACGAATCTGCCCGCTGGTACCCTGCTGACGGTTCGACTGAAGAACCCGATATCGGCCGAGAATCCGGCCGCAAACGGAACTTTCGAGGCTTTGGTGGACGAACCGATTGTGATCGAGGGGAACAAGTTGGTCCCTCGCGGCGCTACCGTCGTCGGTCGTGTGGAATCCGCCCGCGCTTCGAACGTCAAGCGCAACCGTGGTTATGTCCAGCTGGTTCTCAACTCCATCCACCTCTCCGGCGTGAGCCTGCCCATTCAGACCTCCAGTCTTTTCGTGCGCGGAAACGCCGGTAATGTCCCGACTGTCGAAACGCCGCCCGGCGAGGCTTCTCCAGTAATGATTCGTCTCGAAAAAGGCCGCCGGCTCACCTTCCGCCTTACCGAACCAGCGTACGTTGCCGCCAGCCAGCGAACCGCAGTCGACCATTAAATCCTTCTCGGCAAAGTTTTCCACAGAAATAATTCCCGTTTTAGTGACATCTGCCCTTAGCAGCCATATGCCCGACTCTCTATAGTGGGGCTCGACATGGAACCCGACTAGGACGAAACACGATCCCGAATTCCCATTTCAGGAAAACGAAGGTCAGGGGTCAATGGATATCAAGTTGGTTCCGGGAACGATCCCGCGCAAAGTATCTGTATGAGCGCTGCTGCTGAAATCCCGTGGACGCCGCCGGAGTCTAAATCGGAACTGCATCCTCTTTTCGAGAATGCCCCAATTGGTCTTCTGCAATGCCAGCGCGCGGGCAATATCACCGCGGTCAATCCGGTGCTGGAACAAATGTTCGGTGGCGCGTCGAAGCTGGCGCGATCGCTCAGCCTTGCCGATCTGGTTCATCCCCAGGACCGCGCCGAAGCGACCCGGTTGCTGGGTGAACTGTTCGAGCGGCAGCGTGACAGCTTTCAGATTGACTCCCCGAGCACATTCGGGAGCGCGTCATCGAGCACGTCGGAGAATGTCCGGCCGATGCGCTGGACCGCATGGCGGGTGGCCAACACCAACGGCAATCCCGACTACGCGCTGGTGCTGGCGGAAGAAACGTCTCGGAACCTGCTTCGCGAACACGAGGCCGAGCAGCGTCTGCGACAGGCCGACAGGTTGGAAGCCATGGGCCGTTTAGCCGGAGGCGTGGCTCATGACTTCAACAACCTTCTGACCGGAGTGCTGCTGTATTGCGACCTGCTCATGGCCCACCTTGAGCCCAACCACCGGGTGCGCAAATACGCCGAAGAAATCCGCGACGCCAGCCTGCAGGCTACCGGCCTGGTGAGGCAACTGCTCACCGTGGCCCGGCCCACGACTGGCGAACCTCGCCTGATTTTCCTCAACGATATCGTCGGAAGTATGCGCAACCTGCTGGCTCGCCTGATCGGGGAAAATATTGAGCTGAAGTTTCAACTCGATCCCAATCTGGGTTTGATCCGGATGGATCCCACGCAGTGCCAGCAGATTCTGCTGAATCTGGTGCTCAACGCGCGTGACGCGATGTGCGGGGCGACGTCCGAGGCGAAATCCGGCGGCCAGATCACGGTCGAAACCTGCAATTGCAAAGTGCAGGTGTTAACCGAACAGGTGCTCACTGTACCTCCGGTCGGTGGACCTGTGCTCATTGAAGCGGTGCTCACTGAACCTGCGTTCACTGAACCAGTTTCGAGGGCGAGTAGCCAAGCTGCGTTGCCGTGCGCGCTTTTCGTGGTCACCGACAACGGCAGCGGGATGGATGAGGCCACTCGGGCTCGTGTGTTCGAAGCTTTCTTCACCACCAAGTCCGCCAACGGGACCGGGCTGGGCTTAGCCACGGTTCACGAGATTGTGACCAGCAATGGCGGGCTGATCCATGTCGACAGCGCTCCTAGCGTCGGGACTCGTGTCTCCGTACTTTTGCCGCTGGTTCCGCAAACCGTTCTACGGGTCCAGGAGCCCTGCGATTTTCAGTCCGAAAAGAATCTCGAAGAACTCATCCATGAAGAATACGAGGAAAAGGAATGAATGCTATGACGTCTGCCGCTTTGAGTCCGATGACCACCCTGCCGCAAATCGAACCCGCTAATTTTCTCAACCTATTGATCGTGGACGATGAACGGTCGATCCGCGAGGCCTGCCGCGAAGTGGCGCAGTCGCTGGGATATACCGCCTATGTGGCCGATTCCGCCGAACATGCCTACCGGCTTCTCGACACCCAGGCCTTCGACGCAGTGCTGCTCGATCTGCGCCTGCCCGGAGCCGGTGGATTGGAGGCGCTGCGTCGCATCAAAGAGCGCCGCCCCGAAGCCGTGGTCATTGTCGTGACCGGTTATGGCACCGTGCAGGCCGCCGTGCAGGCCATGAAGAATGGCGCTTACGACTTTGTGACCAAGCCGTTCAGTGTCGATGAACTGAAGCTGCTGCTGGAGCGCGTGGCCGTGCACCTGAAGCTGAAGTCGGAAAACCGCTTGCTGCGCGAGAAAGTGAAGTCCAAGCAGGGATTCGGCGGCATCGTGGGCCGCTCCCCGGAAATGGAAAAGCTCTATCGCATCATCGCCAAGGCCGCCAACAGCGTGCACCCGGTGCTGATCCTGGGCGAGAGCGGAACCGGCAAGGAGATGGTGGCGCGGTCCATTCATTATTCCGGACCCTTCCGCGACAAGCCGTTCATCCCGGTCGACTGCGGATCGCTGGTGCCCACGCTGATCGAAAGCGAACTGTTCGGCTACGTGAAGGGCGCGTTCACCGGGGCCAACCACACCAAGGACGGGCTTATGGCCATGGCCGAGGGGGGAACCATCTTCCTCGATGAAGTGGGAGAGCTGCCCGTCGATCTCCAGGCCAAAATGTTGCGGGCAATTCAGGAAAAAGAGATTCGTCCCGTGGGCAGTACGCGCCGGGTGCCGATCAACATCCGCATCCTGGCCGCCACCAACCGCGATCTCGAAAGGGGCGTCATGCAGGGCGAGTTTCGCCGCGATCTATATTTTCGACTCAATGTTCTTAGTCTGCGTATTCCCGCGCTGCGTGAGCGGCGGCAGGACATTCCGCTGTTGATCGCCTACTTTCTGGAACGGATGGTGCGAGCCTCCGGACAGGAGAAACTGCTCAGCGACGAAGCCCTCAAAGCCATGCTTGCCTATGACTGGCCGGGCAACGTCCGCGAATTGGAAAATTGCCTGGAACGCACCTGCGCCTTTACCAGCGGTCCGCTTATTCACACGACGGACCTGCCGCGCGAAGTAGCCAATCTCCCGTTGCCTGAGACATTGGGCGGGGCGGGGAACGGCTACGGGCAACGGAAGATCATTCCCATGGCGGAACTGGAGAAGAACACGATTTTGAGCGCGATTACCGAACTCAATGGCGACAAGCTGCAGGCCGCCCGGCTGTTGGGCATCGGGAAAACGACTCTCTACCGCAAACTCAAGGACTACGCGGCCCAAGGATATCCATCCGCTTGAGCAGCCAATCTTGAGCACCGGACGGCCCAGTTCTGAACTTGCTCCTGGGAGGGGAGTACCGCAACGGGAAGTCGCTTAGTCGCCGGCATTGCTAAGGGCTGTGTTTTCAGCAGATAGGACTTGGCGGCCGACGTGCTATTTGAAGGAGCATGATTCTACTCAATACGCCATCAGCCACCGGGCCACAGTGCGCCGAATCGTTGCACGCCGCTACGGGTCAGGAAACACACTGGGCCAAGACCTTGCAGGAGGCGGCCAGCCGCCTGCGCGAGCATACTTATTCCGCCGCAGTCATCGATCAATTTCTGCTGGAAACCGAGCCTGACGAAAGCGACCAGATGATCGAACATCTGGGCACCGCATTCCCGGTCTACGTCAACTTTGCAGTCACCGGATTGGACCGTCTGGTGCGCGAGGTGCGCGCGGCATTGCATCGCCGCAAACGCGAAGAAACCGCCGCCCGCCGCGCCGTTGCTGACCAGATGCAGAGCGCAATGCGCGAGACCCTGACTGCCATGCTGCTTTCCTGTGAACTGGCCATGTCAGTACCGGACGTTCCCCGATCCGCAGTAGAGAAGATCCGCATCATTGACAACCTTGCGCGCGAACTACGGCTGCAGTTGGAGGTGAACTGAGATTCCCAGCTTTTCGGTGCATAAAACTCTTGCGCTCGAGGTGCGACAGACGGGCCCGCCGCTCCATCGCTTCCGCGACTGTATAGCCGGCCGGCTTCTTTGCGTCTGCATGCAAAATCCTGCACAGCTACACCGGGGAAATCGCTTCCCGTGGCGCCCGATTCCCACTAGAATGGTCAGCGTCTGGAAGGCGGTATCCCGTGCTCTTCGCGGCATTCCGCAAGTTCCGCGGGAGGTTCTGTGCACGTCCTCGTCACCGCCGATTCGCTCTCGGGATCATGGACCTACGCCCGCGAACTGGTGACCGGCCTGGTCACGCGCGGCGTGCGGGTGACGCTGGTCAGCTTCGGCGAGATTCCTCTTCCTGACCAGACCTCGTGGATGGATCATCTGCACGGCCTCGACTACCGGCCGACTGCCTTCCGCCTGGAGTGGATGCAGGAAGCGGAAGAAGACTTACCTGAATCCTCGGCGTTTCTCGCCGCATTGGTTCGCGAACTCCGGCCTGACATCCTTCACCTGAACCAGTTCTGCTACGGCAACCTGCCCGTCGATGTGCCCCGCGTGGTAATGGTGCACGGCGATTTGATCACGTGGTCCCAGGCCGTGCACAACCGCGCGCCGCGGATTGAACGTTCTCTGTCCTGGTATCGCAATACTGTGCTTCGCGGACTGGCCGGCGCGGATGCGGTGGTGGCACCCTCCGCCTGGATGCTCGACCGGATTTCCGCCTGCTACGGGCGTCCGCGGCGCGCCGAAGTGATCTATCCGGGACGCAATCCAATTTTCTTCAATCCCTACGTGAATAAAGACGATTGCGTTCTTGCCGTTGGCCGCTTGGTGGACGCGAGCAAGCAAGTTTTTCTTCTCACCCAGCAGCCGTATTCTGTTCCGGTCTGCATCGTGGGCGCCGAGCAAACGGTGCCCGTCCCGCGCATTCCGATTCGCGCCGATGTGAAAGTTGATACCGACCAGACGTCGGTGGCAATTCGCGGGGCGCAGACCGAGGCTCAACTGCGCGCGCTCTACAGCCGCGCGTCAATCTACGCCGCTACGGCGCGCTATGAACCCCTCGGCATGGCCGCACTCGAAGCCGCGTTTTCCCGATGCGCCATCGTGGCCAATGACATCCCAAGCTTTCGCGAGATCTGGGGCGATGCCGCTGTCTACTTCCGCACCAATAACGCGGCCAGCCTCGCCGAAAACATTCGCATGCTCAACCAAGACCGCCCCATGCGCCGCGCCTATGCCGAGATGTCATACTCCCGCGCCCGCGAGCGCTTCACGACTAAACGCATGATCGACGAGTGCCTGCAGCTTTATCGCAGTCTGATATCCGTTCGCTCCGCCGCCGCGTAAGGCTATCCGTCGCTTAGGTTTTTCTGTTCCGACGCAGCTCCAACCCAAGCGAGGCGAGAGAATCAGTTCTGCCCGTTAATGGCGCTGTTTGAAAAGAGGGTCGTATCAGGGCATCGGTTCAGCGATGCCGACAAGGTCTAATGGACAAGCGGCTTTAGCCGCTGAAAGCTTGTGCTGCGGCCCTCGTGGCTGAAGCCGGTTTCAAACCTCGCGTAGAATCGGCATGCCTCAAGGCATGCCCTGATACGAATCTTTTTCCCGACCGCACCACCACCCGACGCCCATCCACTGCACAACCCCCGCCACTCGTGGTATCTTTTATCCCTACTAGAAACCAGTAAGGTTGGAGGATTCATGGCTCAGGTAAGAATCACCGTCAGGCCGAACGGCCCGTTCCGGGTCGAGGCTCCGGAAGGTTCGATCGATTTAGTCGATGTGAACGGCACTCCGTACGACCTTACCGGCAAGACCGCATTCTCTCTCTGCCGCTGCGGCGGGTCAATCAACAAACCGTTCTGCGATGGAACCCACAGCCGCATCGGATTCCAGGGCGCGGAGCTGGCCGTGAAGAAAGCCGAAGGCGGCTCGTAGTCGCATTTCGGGAGGAGATCGTGCACGATTCACGGGATCACGATTTACAACGCCACAATTCAAGAGATCGAGATTCAGCAGATCGTGATTCGCGGGATCGCGAACTTGGCATGCATCGTCCGATCACGCGCCGCGATTTTCTTAACGGCGTCGCCGTAACCGCGGGCGCGGCGATGATGCCATGGGAACTCGTTGCCGCCAGCGCTGGAGGACGAGCAGGTGAGGGGCAGGCCGCCGTCGGACCCGAGACTTCTCCGAACTACTATCCGCCCGCTCTCACCGAGCTACGCGGCAGCCATCCGGGGTCGTTCGACGCCGCGCACAGCCTGCGCGACGGCACGTTCTGGGATTCCGCGGGCACGCCGGAGGATACCGGCGAAAGCTATGACCTGGTCATCGTTGGCGGCGGCATCAGTGGCCTCGCGGCCGCCCACTTCTACCGCAAAGTGACTGGCGGCAAGGCGCGCATCCTCATCCTTGAAAACCACGACGACTTCGGCGGACACGCCAAGCGTAACGAATTCCGCGCGGGCGACCGAACGCTTATCGGCTATGGCGGGACCTACTCGATCGAAAGCCCCGAACCTTACAGCGCGATCGCGAAAGGCGTGATTGAGGATTTGGGAATCGAGGTGAGCAGCTTCCCAAAATATCTGGATCGGAGTCTATATGGTTCCAATGGGCGAGTTCCCAAGATTTTCTTTGACAAAGAAACGTTCGGCACGGACAAACTGGTGGACGATCCTTGCCCCTTTCCGGGAGGCGAGACCTACGATCTTGCCGTCGCCGGGCCGGATGGATGGGCGCATTTCACAGCCGAGGCCCCGATAGCGGAGCAAGCGCGCAAGGACGTTTCTCGTTTGTGCCGGGAGAAAAAAGACTATCTTCCGGGCCTGAACGCTGCGCAAAAAGAAGATCGACTGGCGCGCACGAGCTATGCGCGCTTCCTGACCGAGTCGGCAGGCGTGCACGCTGACGTGATTCGCCTCTACCAAAGAATTTCCGAGCCGTTGTTCGGTGTAGGCATTGAAGCAATTGCCGCGCTGGACGCATCCGAGTCTGGATATCCCGGCTTCACGGGAATGGGTCTGGAGCCGGAGGGTCTGAGCAACGAACGCAAGTATTTCTTCCACTTTCCTGACGGCAACGCCAGCATCGCGCGCCTGCTCGTGCGGAAGCTGATTCCGCAGGCTCTACCAGGCAACTCCGTGACCGACGTGGTTACCGCTAGAGCTAACTACGCGAAGCTCGATGAGAGTACCTCACCGGTGCGTATTCGATTGAACAGCACGGCGGTGCGGGTGAAGCACGCCGGCAATCCGGCGCACGCCACCGAAGTTGAAATTGCTTACGCTCGCGGCGGCAAAGTCTATACCGTCAAGGCCGGGCACTGCATCCTGGCCTGCTGGAACATTGTGATCCCCTACATCTGCGAGGAATTGCCGGACGCGCAGAAGCAAGCGTTGGCCTCGGCACAGAAAGTTCCACTGCTGTACACGAACGTGCTCCTGCGTAATTCGACGGCGTTTCAGAAACTGCGAGCGAATTCCATCTACGCCCCCGGCGGCTACCATACTTATGTTGATATGGACCTGCCGGTCAGCATAGGCGACTATCACTGTCCGCGCGCTCCAGAGGACCCGCTCGTCGTTCACATGAGCAAGTCACCCTGCCACGCAGGCCTTCCGGCTCGCGAGCAACACATCGCCGGCCGCATGGAACTCTACACTACAACGTTTGAAACCATGGAGCGCAAGATTCGCGAGCAACTGGCGCGAACGCTGGGGCCGGGCGGATTCGATCCCGCCCGCGACATCTTGGCGATTACCGCCAACCGCTGGCCCCACGGCTACGCGTACGAGTACAGCACCTTGTGGGATAAGTTC
>Ga0209274_10000137_pt1 | contig 61293 bp, 42 predicted proteins | sample HubBroMetageREF1_FD_188343 | JGI IMG/M metagenome (GOLD analysis project Ga0209274, IMG submission 188343) | Reference soil microbial communities from the Hubbard Brook experimental Forest, New Hampshire, USA - Hubbard Brook CCASE Soil... | ecosystem: Environmental > Terrestrial > Soil >...
AAGGTTGCGAGGTCGTCCAGGATCGAACCGGGTGGCCCGACAATATTTGCGCCCTTCACAAGATCGAAGAGCTCGATGAACACTTCTAGCAGATTGTGGACTTGAGAATTCTTGGGCTTCCACCTAACGTCCCCCCGCGACGCGGTGTCGAGGTCCTGCTGTGAAACTTTGTGCTCGGATAGAAGTCGCGTGAGATCATCGAGACTAAGACCGGAGAAGGTGTCGCCTGATGCGCTCTCCTTTGCACGCAGTTCGCGATTCTCCGACGAAAGCCGCGCCAACTCGTTTACTGTCTCCGGGTCCACCGCCTCGTCGCCGCGCACCCATCCGACCAAATTCTGGCGTTGAGCTCATTCAGGCAGCTTTTGAAATATTGCGGATTCTATGTCCTGATCTTCTCCCACGCGGTCTCATCGCCCCGGCGCAAACTGCTCCATAGCCGCAGGAATGTGCCCAGCGGCGAGAATCGCTTCCATGGCCGCTAGTCGTTGGTCGACAAGGTCTTCGTAGGTGGAGGAAAAAAAGACCTGAAGCTTACGTTTGCTCATTTAGGTGGCAAGAATGCCACAAACGACCTAAATAATCCAAGCGCCCCTACCCATCTTCGGCGGCAGCGCCGGGACGCACGCTCGATGTGCCCCGTACTCCTTGCCGAACTGGTGGGGATTGTTCGAAGGCTGGAGCCGAAATTCGTGGGCGCGGAGATTTAGGTTGAAACTAGTTTGACGAATTAGTTTCCCGACGGCGGGACGGGCTGCCGGTCCCGGTGAAAGAAGATGCGTTTGAGGTCCGGGAAGAACTCAGAGACTACGTTGAAGCCGCTGTTGCTGCCCAGACTGACGCCCCAATTTTCCATCAGGTAGCCGACCGTACGGTCGCGCGAGGGATAGTAGCTGGTCGAGATGCCGCAGGAAATCAGTTCGCCGAGAGTTTCTGAGGTGTTGAATGCGGACGTGCCGTTGTCGTTGCGGGTCACGAGCGTGCGATTGAGGGCGTACCAGAAGCGGGCTATCGCCGATCCACTGGCCCGGCGAAAGTAGCGCGGGTCTTGATGCAGAATCGAAGGCAGAACCCCATCCGTCAGCATGGCGCCCGTAAACTGGTCGCCTTCGCCCGCCGCAAAGCGCTTCTCATACGCGCGCCATCCCTCGCCGTAGTGGGGCTGCCCGTTGGCAGCTTGTTGCAGAGCGGCCCGAAACGTATTCACCACGTGTGCACCGGGGTCGAACGCCTGATGGAGAGCGAACGTGTACTTCTGGTCGGCGGTTAAAGCGGCGGGAGTGTCGCTGGTGCTGTCAAAATCCGGGATCATCACGAGCATCCGGTTGGGGAAGGGGTCTGGCCTTGGATTTGAGGACTTGCTTGCCGGCGCGTCCGGAGGAATATCTGGAGTGGGTGCAACAGGCTTCGAGTCTTCGGTCTTCGAGCTGGACTGCGGGGCGACCGGACCGGAATCAGAACTGGTCTGCGCGGGAAGTGAATTCGCAAACAGGCACAAGATCAGACCGATCCACGAGATGCGCATTGAGAGCCGGTTTGTCGTCACGAACCATTGATCCTAACAGGGATGGCTTGCGCGTCGGCGGCGTAAATGGATGAAAAGCCAGCGCGGGGAGTAACGAAAGTCACGGCGGGGTAGAAGTTCAGGTCACGTGAAAGAGCGCTCGTAGCGGGGGCTGAAGCCCCGATTCATTTCCGCTCCCTTACGCGGCGCTCAAGCGCCACTCTTCCACGGTTCGCGGTGGTTTTAAGCAAACTGCTAGACTGTCGTTTTCGCTGCTACATTGTCTGCTGGCTTGGGAATGAGGGCCGCTCGCTTTCGATGATCGTCAATCAATGATCGTTAACTTTGCAGAACGCGCGCATAACCACAACTGGGAACTCGATCCCGTGGTGCGGTCGCTGCTCGATACGGATTTCTACAAGCTGCTGATGCTGCAGTTTATCTGGAAGCATTTCCCCAATACGCGGGTGGAGTTCTCGCTGATCAACCGGCATGCCGCGGTGCGGATGGCCGACATTATCAACATCGAAGAACTCAAGGTGCAACTGCAGCACGTGCGGGGACGGCGATTTCGAAAGTCGGAACTGGTGTGGCTGGCGGGTAACACGTTTTACGGGCGGCGGGGGATTTTCGAGCCGGGTTTTTTGGAGTGGTTGGAGCGCGACTTCCGGCTGTCGGATTATCAACTATCGGTGCGCGATGGGCAGATCCAGCTGACTTTCGAAGGCACGTGGGCCGAGACCACGATGTGGGAGTTGTATGTGCTGGCGATTATTGACGAGTTGAAGACGCGGACGCAGTTGAAAACGCTGAGTGAATTCGGGCTCGACGTTCTATATGCCCGAGCCAAGACGAAGTTGTGGAGCAAGATCGAGCGGCTGCGCGGCGTTCCGGGATTGAGCGTGGCCGACTTCGGCACGCGACGGCGGCACAGCTTTTTGTGGCAGGAATATGTGGTCGTGGCCATGGCTGCGAATCTCGGGAACAGTTTTATTGGGACGTCCAATGCATTTCTCGCACACAAACACGATCTGGAGGCGATTGGAACCAACGCGCATGAGATTCCGATGGTGATGGCTGCGCTGGCGCCGGACGACGTGGCGCTGAAAGCTTCGCAGTACCGGGTGCTGGAGTTGTGGCAGCAGACTTATGATGGCGCGTTGCGGGTGATGCTGCCGGATACTTTTGGCACCACGCAGTTTTTGGCGGGCGCTCCGGAGTGGGTCGCGGACTGGACCGGGCAGCGCGTGGACAGTAAGGATCCGTACATTGCCGGGGATGAATATATTGCCTGGCTAAAGGCGCGCGGAAAGGATCCGCGGGAGAAGCGGGTGATCGCGTCGGACACGCTGGATGTGGATGCGATCCTCGGACTGCATGCGTATTTTGGGGGGACGCTGGGGCAAGGCGTGGGGCCGGGTGATTTCCTCAGCGCGGCCGATTTCGAGGACCGCAACAAATGGACGCCGGGGCGGCGCGTGCGGTTCAGCGCCGGCTGGGGCACGTTGCTGACTAACGATTTTCGCGGATGTAATCCCAACGATGGCGGAGCCTTTGACCCGATCAGCCTGATCTGCAAGGTTTCGAGCGTCGAGGGGCGGCCGGCGGTGAAACTCTCTGATAATTATTCGAAGGCGCTAGGACCGGCGGCGGAGGTTGAGCGGTACCGACGAGTGTTCGGGACTGAGGGAATCGCCAATGCACCGCTGGTGGCGTGAGTAAGCACCGTAATGGAACAGTTAAACGGCGGTGCATGCCCCTTCGTTTTGTCTTCGTAACCCTGTTAGCGGTTGGCGAGGCTGTCGACATGCTGACAGGGTTAGTATGAAGATTCTGTTAGTTGAGGACTCCCACATCGAGCGACGCAAGATCGGTGGATATCTGGGCGACTGGGGCCTTGACCATATCAGTGTTGGCAGCGGCACTGAAGCCGTCAAGCTTTTGGAGGGTCCTGAACCTCCTGAGCTGGCCATTCTCGACTGGCTGCTGCCTGGCCTCGACGGCATTGATGTTCTGCGGCACATTCGTAAGCTCAGCCAGGGGAAATATGTCTACACCTTGATGCTGACGGCGAAAAATCGAAAGCAGGATCTGCTGACTGCCATGGAGGCGGGAGCGGACGACTATCTCTCGAAACCAGTTGACCCGGCCGAGCTACGCTCGCGCATCATGGTGGGCAAGAGAATCCTGGACCTGCAGCAATCCCTGCGCTTCGCGGCGACTCATGATTTTCTAACCAACCTGCTGAACCGGTCGGAAATTATTGTGGCTTTGGAACGGGAGTTCTCGCGCAGTGGGCGCGAAGACAAGCCCGCTACCATCATCCTGGCAGATATTGACCACTTTAAGCGCGTCAATGACACTCTGGGTCACGCCGCCGGAGACGAGGTTCTGAAGCAAGTGGCTTGCCGACTGAAGGCGGACTTGAGACCCTACGACCTGGTTGGCCGGTACGGCGGTGAGGAATTCATTCTCATTCTGCCCGGCTGTCCTCTGGAAATCGGGGCGCGCCGTGCCGATGAGATCCGCAAGCTGGTGGGCAAAGATCCCATTAGCACGCAGTTTGGGGCCACCTCCGCCACGGTCAGCATGGGGGTCACAGCCACAAGCTTAACCCGCGACGGCACCGTGGCCGAACTTCTTCACGAGGCCGACATGAGCTTGTATGCCGCGAAGAAGAATGGCAGGAACCGCATCGAAATTGCCACTCCCGTGGCACGTTCCAGCGCCGCGCACTCGTAGCCCACTCTCTGCCTCATTTCTCAGTCTGCGCATCCCAATCTGCAATCTGCGGCGTTCTATGGCACATTAGAAGCTCATGCCTGCCACCGCCGACCCCCGAGCTGGACGCGCCGCCTTCACCCATCGCGGATTCGTGGTGTTCCAGATCGCGCGGTTCCTGATTGTCGCGGCCGTCGAGATGCAGGCCGTGGCCGTGGGATGGCAGGTGTACGAGATCACCAAGCGGCCGCTTGATCTTGGGTATGTAGGGCTGGCGCAGTTTCTGCCGGCAATTCTGCTGTTCCCGATTTCCGGGCACGCCTCGGATCGATTCGAGCGGCGGCATGTGCTCTCGGTTTGCTACGCGGGTTATGCGGTCTGCTTTGCGTTGCTGCTGGCGCTCGCCGAGCGCGGCGCGCCCTCGATCACTGCGATTTACGTGGTGCTGGTGCTGATCGGGGTGGTGCGGTCGTTTAACAGCACGGCGAGCCGTTCGATCCTGCCGCAACTGGTTCCGCCAGAACATTTTCCGAATGCGGTGGCGTGGAACGCGAGCATCTTTCAGGCAGCGACGATTTTAGGGCCGTCGTTCGGCGGGATTCTTTATGCGGCGTTCCGCGGCCCGTCGGTGGTTTACGGCATCGCCATGCTGACGGCGATTGGGGCGACCGTATCGTCGTTCAGTATTAAGCCGGAGGTGAAGGCGCGTCCGCGCGAGCCGATGACGTTCAAGACCGTGTTTGCCGGACTGCATTACATCTGGAGCAAGAAGCTCATCCTGGGCGCGATTTCGCTGGATCTGTTTGCCGTACTGCTGGGTGGAGCGGTCGCACTGCTTCCGGTGTATGCACGCGAAATTCTGCATACCGGGCCGTGGGGGTTGGGGCTGCTGCGCGCGGCTCCGGGAGTGGGCGCGGCGATTATGGCGGTGCTGCTGGCGCACTGGCCGCTGCGCGGGCGGTCCGGGCCCACACTGCTTTGGTCGGTGGCGGGCTTCGGAATCTTTACGATTATCTTTGGCGTGTCGCGCAGTTTGACGATCTCTTTGATTGCATTGCTGCTGCTGGGCGCGAGCGACATGGTCAGCGTGATCATCCGCGCCACACTCACGCAACTGGCCACCCCGGATGAAATGCGAGGGCGGGTGACCGCGGTCGACATGATCTTCATTGGGACGTCGAACGAGTTCGGGCAGTTTGAATCGGGCGTAACAGCACAATGGTTTGGCACGGTTCCGGCGGTGGTGTTAGGGGGAATTGGAACGCTGGTGGTGATCGCGTTGTGGGCGTGGATGTTCCCGGAGCTGCGGCAGGCGGGGGAGTTGACCGCGATTAAGAGTTCGAGTCTGGAGGAGGCGCCCGAAGTGGACAGCGGGCTGTGACGGTGCTTCCAGCGGCTGAACGGTTTGCTCGAAAACTCAGTTAGTCGCCTCAGGAGCTAAAGCCCTTACTGAGAAGAAAGGCGACACCGCACCGCTGAAAGCGCTGCGCCACCCAGAGACGTTTTCTTCGGCAAGGTGTGAAGCCGGCATGATTTCTCGCTACTTAGCGGCGCGGCTGAAAGCCGCGCCCTTCAAGACAAGGCAGCAGCAGAGTTTTCGGCGCCCAGGGCTCACTTCCCTTTCAGCAGCGTTTTGGACGCGCCCATGTTGTCGTACTTGTCGTAGACGCGGACGACGACGACATGCTCGGATGAAGCGTCATTTCCGGCGGCGTTCCCTGGACCCAGGGCGGCCATGAAGTCGTAGTCTTCGAGCTTCGCATCGGAGAGCTGGCCGACGGGCTCGACGTATTTCCATTCGCCGGCGTCCACGGAATACTCGGCGCGCTTGATAGTGGAAAATCCATCTTCCGCGCGGAACCGGACGTGAATCTGCGCGCCTTCCAGCGACGCCGCCAGGTTCTCGACCCGTGGCGGAGTGGTGTCGACTTCAAAGCGATGACTTTCCTTGGCCGCGCTCAGCGCCTCGCCTGGGGAGTGCGAAGGCGCATCCGAGGCGACGATTTTCACGGTGTAGCCGCCGTCGGGCAACAGGCTGGCGTCGAACGAATATGCTTTGTCGGTTAGATTGTCTTTCAACAGGAGCCAGCGGGTTTCTCCGTCGCCGCGATAGTAGACGGAGTAGACGAGCTGATCGTCGTTTTCGTCGTGGGCATTCCATTTCACGCCGATGGCGTCGCGATCGTGACTGCTCGGCACGGGCGAGTCGAAATGAACACCTGAAGAACCACTCGTGTCCATGCTCAGCCCCATCGACGCCGACTTGGGGAGCGGCTGATAGCGTGCACCCACCTGTACCGAGACGTCCTCGATTTCGGGGGCCACGTTTTTCGGCAGATAGTTCAGCGTGACGGTGTCGACCGATGGGCCAGTATTTCCCGCATGCAGCACGGCTTTCCACTGGGCGTAGCGCGCCGGCGGAACTCCCATCTCGGAATCTTTAGCGAGGTTCACGGGTTTCCAGGGACTCCAGTTGCGGTCGGGATTATCGACGTTGCCGCTGCGTGCCAGCAGATCGACGTTGCCAGTGCCGCGAAACTCGACTCGGCCCCATCGGGAGAAAACTTTGGCATCGAATACATCGCTTTCGTAGGTGCCTTCGTTCTCTGGAGCCGGCCCCAGCAGGAAGATCTTTCCGAGGTTGCTGCTGGCGGCGTAGAGTCCGCCGCCCGGAGCTTTGGCAAACCCGGTGACTTGCGACGCCGGGGCCTTCAGCAGATCGGAGAACTCATCCTGGCCTTCGGCCTCAATGGCGAAGACATGGCCGCGGTTTCCGGTTCCAGCAAGCAACTGGTCATGCGAATCGAAAGCCAGCGCGTAGACGATGTCATCATGCGAAGTCCATATCCGCGACGGCGATCCGTCGGCGGCGATGCGGTAGACATCGGAGCCGTTGCCCGCACTTGCTCCGGGAAATGGGAACGAGCCCGCCTGCGGAGTGCTGGGTGTCACGGAGAGAGTCATCCCCGGAGTCTGAGGGCTGGTGGACGCGGTGGAGTTGCCCGTCATCGATAGCATCGCCGCTGAAATTCCTGCAGACGACGCTGCGGCACTGGCCCGTTTCTCGCCCACGCCGGCGGCGTAGATGTTACCGGCACGATCGATGGCGAGCGCGGTGATCTCTTTCTTGGGAGCGCTGTAGAGCACGAAGCCTTCGCCCGCGGGAGAAATCCGGTACACCAAGCCGCTGCCGTCGGTGCCGGCAATCAGATTTCCCTGGACATCTTTTCCCTGGTTATCGTTTCCTCGGTAATCGAGCGCCAACACGCGGATGTGAGTGTCGTCGCTCTTGAAGAAAACCGCGTGCTCGCCTTTGGGCGTGACTTTGAAAATCTCTCCGTGGTCTCCGGTGGCGACGTAGAGGTTGCCAGCTTTGTCGAGCGCGAGATCCCAAATGTATTTCGTGCCTGGTGCGAAATATTCAGAGGAAGTCCACGCTGGATCGAGGATGGGTTTCGCGGGATCTTTGGACGCGTCCTTCTCGGCCGTTTTACTTTCAGTCTTGGGGGCGTCGCCTTTCTCTCGGGGCTTGTGCTCGAGCTTGTAGACCTTGCCGTCAGGCGCGGTGGCGGCATAGATGATGCCGTGTGGACCGACCCGCAGCGCCTGCACCTGGAGTTCCTGGGGCTCAAAAATAATCGTGGCCTGGCCGTCGGGCGTTATGCGATACACGCGCGCCGGAGAACCGGTGGCAGCATAGATGTTTCCCGCTTCATCCGAGGCCACGGCCCAGATGTAGGTGGAAGGCGTCGCGTAGAGCAACTTGAACGAGGGAGCCAATTCGAGACCGCCGGAGCTGCGAATAGCTACACCTGTAGCTGTGCCCTTGGTGAGGTCGTCGAATCTCGACTGTTCCCAGGTGCGAGTGCCGTCGGCGTGAGCTAGAGGGCCGAGAGCGCTGATCGCAGTGGCTGAAAGGAAAAAGCTGATAAGAATAAAGAAAGGGAACTTTCGCGGACTCGGCAAAGTTATACCTCGGAGGTCATTGGGCAGAATCTTCAGGTTATCACGCCAACCGCACCATAGAAACGTCGCCGATCGCCGTTGATCGGAAGCCGCGTCCGCGACGAGGTGCTCAGACCAAGGGAAGCCTAGAAGATGGCGGTACGTGGTATCGTAGATTTTCATGTCTTCCAGTAGGATGTCCCCCGCGCGTCAAAAACTTCTGAGCACGCTGGCTCACAAGTCGTTCCGGCTGGGTGAGTTCAAACTTTCTTCCGGCGGGACCAGCGACTACTACATCGACTGCCGAACTACCACGCTCGACGCGAAGGGCTCGCGCCTGACCGGGGAAGTTTTTTTCGAGGAGATTCGGCAGCGCGGTTGGAAGGCTCGTGCCATCGGCGGGCTCACTATGGGGGCTGATCCGATTGTGGTCGCGGTTTCAGTGGTGAGCGGGGAGCTGGACGGATTTCTGGTGCGCAAGGCCGAGAAGCAGCACGGTACGGGACAGCGCATTGAAGGTTTCCGCGAGAAGGGTGCGCGGGTCGTGATTGTGGACGACGTTTGCACAACGGGGGCATCGACGGTTCAGGCGATTGAAGTGGCGCGCGAATTCGGGTTCGAAATTGTTGGAGTGATGTGCCTGGTAGAGCGCGAAGAGGCTAAGGGCCGGCCGAACGTGGAGAATGCGGCTGCGCCGGCGCCGTTCGTTTCCATCTTCACCGCGAATGATGTGCGCAAGGAACATGTACTACAGAACGACGACACGCAACCGACGCAAAGCATTTAATTATGATTCAAACTCTTGAATGGACCGACCAGGGCGTGCGCTTCATCGACCAGACGAAGCTGCCGACCGAAGAAGTTTATGTCGTCTGCAAGACGCATGAGCAGGTGGCCGATGTGATCCGCGACATGGTGGTGCGCGGGGCGCCGGCGATCGGCGTGGCCGCCGCCATGGGCATTGCGCTGGGCGTGAATAATTCCAAGGCCGAATCTTCCGGCGACCTGAAGCGCGATCTTGACCAGATCTGCGACCTCATCGGCAAGACGCGACCCACGGCGGTGAATCTTTTCTGGGCAATCCGGCGCATGCAGGAGAAGTTCGAGCGCATTCGCATTCGTCCCATTCCGCACATCAAGCAGGATCTGATTGAAGAGGCGCAGCGCATGCACGCGGAAGACATTGCGGCCAACCAAGCCATGGGGCGTCACGGCGCTACGCTGATGCCGAGCGAGGGCGGGGTGCTCACGCATTGCAACGCAGGGGCCCTGGCCACGGCGGGATATGGCACGGCGCTGGGCGTGATTCGCGCGGCGGTCGAGCAGGGAAAGAAAATTCACGTATACGCCGACGAGACGCGGCCGTTTCTGCAAGGCTCGCGGCTGACCGCGTGGGAACTGATGAAAGACGGAATTCCGACCACGGTGATCTCCGACAACATGGCCGGAGTGATGATGAAGCAGGGCAAGATTGGCGCCATCGTGGTGGGCGCCGACCGCATCGCGGCCAACGGCGACGTGGCCAACAAGATTGGAACTTATACGGTCGCCATTCTGGCCAAGGAGCATGGCATTCCGTTTTATGTGGCGGCGCCGATTTCGACCGTCGATCTGGCTTGCGCTGACGGCAACGGGATTCCCATCGAGCAGCGGAACGCTCGGGAAGTTACCCACATCGCAGGAAAGCAGATGGTTCCCGACGGCGTCGAAGTGGAGAACCCGGCTTTCGATGTAACTCCGGCGAAATATGTTGCCGCCATCATTACGGAAAAAGGGATTGCACGCGCACCCTATGAAGAGGCTTTACGCAGGCTGGCGGGGCTGGAAGCTGAGGTGCATCCGTAGCTTTATCGTTCGGCCTAGGGGTCATCAGGGGTTGCCTTTGTCATCCTAAGTGAATCGAAGGATTCTATGCACTCCCCGAGTTGCATGGGTCCTTCGCGGCAAGCGCGCCGCTCAGGATGACAACTCTTTCGCTTCTCTTAGCTCTCAACCTCTCAATGTAAAAAGATGTAAAGGCCAACTTTTTTCCCCTTCCGCGCTACTTATTCTCTAGGTTCGGGTTGGAGATAGCGGCAACTCTATCGTGCTAAGCTTAAGTTACCCAACTCTGCGCCAAATATTTCGTCGGGGGGACGTTATGTCGTTACGCAATCGCCTTGTTCTGCCTATTATTCTTTCCAGTCTTGCCGTGCTCGCGGGCTGCAGCAGCAGTACAAACAAGGTCGTGCCGCCTCCCAGCGGCGCATTCAGCAACACCGATTTCAATGGCACCTATACATTTTCGGTTGCGGGCAGTGACGTTAACGGGCCCATGTCAATTGCCGGCTCCTTCACGGCCTGCGGCTGCAGCGGCGGGACCATCTCGGCCGGCGCGGTCGATTTCGACGATCCTGTCCTGCTGGCGCCAGATTCGGCGGTCGGCACGAATAGCACCTACAGCATAACTGCCGACGGACGCGGGACCGCCGACCTGTTCGTCACCCCCACTGGTGGCACCGTCTTCCAGATCACTTTCGATTTTGTGCTGACTTCGAGCTCGCATGGGCTCATCATCCGCTACGACAAAACCGGGACCGGCAGCGGCACGATTGACCTGCAGCCCAACGTGGTGGCCCAGAGTTCGCTTGACACCGCTCCCTACGCCTTCACGCTTTCCGGGGGCGATAAGAACCTCGACTTGCTGACTACCCTTGGCTCCCTTACCCTCAATTCTTCGGGTGCAATCACCGCCGGAGTCGGGGACTGCAACGTAGACGCCGGCTTCGAAACCACCGGCACAGGCATCGTAACCGTGACTCCCCAGTCCGCTCTTTCTGGCTCGGTCCTTGTGGGCTCGGGAACCGCTCCGGGAAGCGCCTCGATTGTGACGGCATGCTCGTCAACGCCTCTTACCTTCGACGTCTATGCGATCGATAGCACGCACCTGAAGCTCATCGAAAGTGACGGCGCAGCGTTTCTTGTCGGGGATGCCTTCGCTCAGACAAGCACCTCCATTCCTCAAGGCACTCTGGTTTTCACCATGCAGGGCCTCGACGGAGGAGGCAGCGGCAATCCATTCGCGGCCGGGGGCACGGTGTCCTCCGACGGTGCCCTCAACCTTTCAGCCGGATTAGAAGACGTCAACGATGGCGGTCAGGTCGACGGCGGCGGTACTACGCCGGAAGGCTTCACCGGATCGTTCGTAGCCTCTCCCGCTGGCAGCGGGCGATTCCTGGTTAGTCTTTCGGGCTTCGACGGCGGCGCCACTTTTGCTGCTTATCCTTTCAGCGGAGGCATTCTGATGCTGCAGGTCGACACGGGACTGGCTGCGGGAATCACCAGCGGCATGGCTCAGGCGCAGGCATCGGGCGCGGCGCTCGCCGCTGCGCAAGGCTACGGACTCAACAATTCCGGCTTGGACATTGTCAACGGGGTTGAAATCGACGAAACTGCCCAGTTCACAACGACAAGTACCGGTATGAGCGGCCTTCTCAACGAGAATGACGGGTTGACGCTGAGCACCGAAAACGTGAACGGCACCTACGCGGCGGGTTCCAACGGCGCGGGTTCCGCTACGATCGGGACCGGCCTGACGAACATCTTTTACTATGCCGCCGACAGCTCCACCGTGCTGTTCATTTCCACTGATCCTAACCAGGTGGCGGCGGGCATTATCGAGGCCCAGACCGCTCCCAGCGACGCGGCGCAATCCGCTGTGGCGAAGCCACGGGCCCTGCCTATGCTGCGCGCGCTACCGCGTTCGCGTTCGCGGTCAGCTACGCGGCATAATCAGTGGTTTAGCGGTGCGAAATAGAACATCGCAATAGCATGTTCTAAATGGAATGCTCGGATGCGCGGCTCCCACGGAGAATGTGGGGGCCGTTTTTTTCAGGGAGTAGCTCTCGCGAAGCCGTTACTCGTGATACGTTCAGCCCTCCGATGCCCGGACCTTTCCAACAGCCGCGCTTCGCGAAATGATCCACGCCACCAGCCGATAGAGCATCAGAACTGCCAGCACGGAGGCGTATTCCAGCGGCTTTTTCAGGTCGGCTTTGACCAGCCAGATGTAGTGGATGACTCCGGCCGTGGCGCTGAAATAAATCAGGCGGTGCAGAAGCTGCCAGCGTTTGCCGCCTAATTTTCGGATCGACCACTTGGTTGAGGTCAGCGCCAGGGGGATCATCAGGGCAAAGGCCGTCATGCCGGCGGTGATGAAGCGACGCTTGACGACGTCGGCCAGCATGTCGTGCATATCGAAGCGCTTGTCGACGTAGGCCCAGATTAGCAGGTGCAGGGTGCCGTAGAAGAAGGCGAACAGGCCGAGCATGCGGCGAAAATTGATCAGCCAGTACTGCCGGGTCAACTTGCGCAGGGGCGTGACCGACAGCGTGATCAGCAGGAAAGTCAGGGTGCAATCGCCGGTGCTGTGGGTGATGGCTTCAATGGGATTGGCTCCCAGTGCGTCGTGCAAGCCTCTCCAGACGAGCCAGCCCAAGGGAGCTAGGCAGGCCAGGAAGACTACGGGTTTGAGGTAGCGGAGCATCGGAGAACCGGCGTCGGTGTCTGACCTCAGACGTCGGACTCTAGACAAATCGCGTCGGGGTGAACGCCGAGGTCTGAGGTCCGAAGTCCAAGGTCCGCCTTTAAAAATTCTTCTTCAAATCCATCCCGGTGTAAAGGCTGGCGACTTGATCGGCGTAGCCGTTGAACATCAGGGTGGGACGTTTGAAAAATTCGCCGAGCCTGCGTTCTTTGGCCTGACTCCAGCGCGGATGGTCCACGTTGGGATTCACGTTGGAATAAAAACCGTACTCCGTGGGTGCGGAAATATTCCAGGTATTCAACGGCTGGCGGTCGGTGAAGCGAATGCGCACGATCGCTTTCGCGCTCTTGAAACCGTACTTCCAGGGCACGACGACGCGGAGCGGAGCTCCATCCTGATTGGGAAGATCTTCGCCGTACATACCGAAACAGAGTAGCGCCAGGGGGTGCATGGCTTCGTCCATGCGCAGGCCTTCCACATACGGCCACTGGAGTACGTTGCGCTGCTGGCCGGGCATTTGGGACATATCTAGAATTGTCGTGAACTCGACGAACTTAGCCTTGCTGGTGGGATTCGCGCGCTTGATCAGCTCGCTGAGCGAGAAGCCGACCCACGGTACCACGATCGACCAGCCCTCGACGCAGCGGTGGCGGTAAATACGTTCCTCGGGAGGCGCCATCTTGAGGATGGCGTCAATATCGAGTTCCTGCTTTTTGTCGACCAGGCCATCGATCTTCACTTTCCACGGGCGCGTGCGGAAATTCTGGGCTAGCTTTGCGGGCCCATCTTTATCGGTGGAAAACTCGTAATAGTTGTTGTAGGTGGTTACGTCTTTGTAGGGAGTGACGGTCTCAGTGGTGCTGAATGGGCTTTTCTTGATGCCGTCAATTTTGGTACCGGCTAGAGCGGTGGTCGAAGGCGAGATGAGTTCGCGCAGTCCGGCACCGGTAGCTGCGGCGGCTCCCGCGAGCGCCGCCCCTGCCAGGAACTTGCGGCGGTTCAGATACAAGCTTTTGGGAGTGATCTCGGACGAGCGAACGTCTTGGGACTTCTTGAGGAGCATGGAACCCCTATCTTTCATACGCGTATCCGCCGCAAACGGATTTAGTCTTCGCTAAGTTCAATCGCTTGAGTCATCCAACAGTCTAACCTTCAATCAGATAGGACGCTGAGGCGCGAAAAAAGTTGCAAAGGGATTCGAAAAGCTCGCGGGGGAAGGGGGATCGGAGATGGAATTCAGTGGCCTGAATTGTGAGTCTGGGAAGCCTTACCCCAACACTTCCCTGACCTTTCGCGACAGGTTCTGCAGGGTGAAGGGCTTTTGCAGGAATGCGGTACCTTTTTCGATGGCGCCGTCACTGAGGATGGCATCTTCGGTATAGCCCGAGAGATAGAGCACCTTGGTTTGAGGACGCGTCTGCGCCAATTGCCGGACTAATTCCCTGCCGCCGAGACCGGGCATGACCACGTCGGTGATCACCAGATCGATATTGCCATTGTACTGGGCCGCGGCAGTGAGGCCGGCTTCGCCATTCTCGGCTTCGACGACCTGGTAGCCCTTGGCGACCAGAGTGTCTCGCACCAGCTGACGCACCGGGGCTTCATCCTCCACCAATAATACGGTCTCGGTGCCTCCCAAAGCCGCGTGCGCCACCGGAACCGGATGGCGCTCGGCGACGCCCTCGGCTCGAGGCAGATAAATATGGAAAGCGGTGCCGCGTCCTACTTCGCTCTGCACCATGACGTATCCGCCGCTCTGCTTCACGATGCCGTACACGGTGGAGAGGCCGAGGCCGGTGCCCTTACCTTTCTCCTTGGTGGTGAAGAACGGCTCGAAAATTCGCGACTGGGTCTCCTTGTCCATGCCGCTGCCGGTGTCGCTGACGGTAAGCAGAACGTAGTTGCCGGGACGGATGAAAGTTTGGCCGCGGCGATGATTCTCGTCGACGAAAATGTTTTCCGTTTCGATCGCGAGCTTTCCGCCGTTGGGCATGGCGTCCTTGGCGTTCACCACCAGATTCATCAGCACTTGCTCGAGTTGCCCCGCGTCGGCGCGGGTTTGGGCTGCGTCGGGAGCCAGGGCAGTGGTGAACTCCACGCTTTCGCCGATCAGGGGCCGGAGCAGACGCTCCATATCGGACACAATGGCGTTGACATCGACAACTTTGAGTTCCAGCAACTGCTTGCGGCTGAAAGCCAGCAATTGCCGGGTAAGAGTAGTGGCGCGGTCGGCGGCCGACTGAATCGCTTTGCCTTTTTCGTACAGGGGATGATCCGGGCTGAGGTTGGACAGGATCACTTCCGCATATCCGCTGATCACCATCAGCAGGTTGTTGAAGTCGTGCGCCACGCCCCCGGCGAGGCGGCCCACGGCTTCCATTTTCTGCGCCTGGCGGAATTGATCCTCGAGCACGCGGCGGTCGGTGACGTCTTCGGCAATGGCCTCGAGCACATCGGCTGGCTCGTCCACGTTGCTGACGGCACGGCCACTGATGCGCACGGTGATGGCCCTGCCGTCCTTGCGCTTCCACTTCAGTTCAATCCCATCGAGGCGTCCGCTGCGGCGGAATTCTGCGATCAGCCGGGTATGCTCTTCGACGTGCGCGAATACATCCTTTTCCGGATCGAGCAGCAGAACTTCTTCGGCCGAACCGTAGCCCAGCATCGTAATAAGAGCCGGATTTACGTCGAGGAACCTGCCTTCCAGGCTCGAGCGGTAAATTCCGTATACCGAGCTCTGCACCAGCGAGCGGTAACGGGCCTCGGAGCGGCGCAGCGCCAGTTCGTTGCGCTTGATCTCAACCGCGCTGGCCAGTTGCCGCGCGACGAAAGTCAGAATCTCCTTGTCGGACTCGTCATACCGGATGTTCTTCGAATAAGTCTGCACCACCAGCGCGCCGAAGGTGTGACCGTTGACCTTCAGCGGAACGCCCATCCAGTCGAGGGAACGCGCACCATTGCGATGGCGCGCCACTTCGCCGCGATCCTCCATGGTCTGGAGCACTTCGGGCGTGGCCAGGAGCGGTTGCCCGGTGCGGATAATATAGTCAGTCAGTCCGCGGCCCAGCTTCTTGGGCGACGGCGCGGAATCTTGCTCGTCGATGAAATAGGGGAAACTGAGCAACTCGGTGGAGGGATCGTAGAGCGCGACGAAGAAGTTGCGGGCGTACATCAACTCATTGACGATAGCGTGCACGGAGGTGAAAAACTGTTGCAGATCGTGGGCGCTGCTGCTCTTCTCGGCTACGCGATAGAGCGCCGAACTCAGAACCTCCACCCGCTTGCGATCGGAAATGTCGTGGTAGCCGGCGTAGAAGCCTGCCATCTTCCCATCCAGCAGCAGGGGCGCGCAGGACACGGAAACGTCGAGCAGGGTTCCATCTTTCTTCCTGCGCCGGCCTTCCAGCGTGATGCACTCGCCTCTCGCGAGCGCCTGGCTCACCGACTGCGACTCCGCCAAACAGTCCGGCGGCACCACCAGATCTTCCAGAGGCTTTCCTATGACCTCGGCGGCCTCGTAATCGAACATGCGCAAGAATGTGTCGTTGGCCCACAGCACCCGCTGGTCGCAATCTGCGATGGTCAATCCATCGGGCGACGCCTGAAACATCTGCTGCAGAAATTGCCGCGGGGGCTGGGCGGTCGGCGCCGGGGCTGAGAGTGGAGGCAAGGGGCAGGAATGTTGCGCACACGAACCGTTGGCCGGAGGAGCAGCGCTTCCCGGCGGGACAAAAGCAGGGGGATCTCCGCGCTCCAGGGCCTTTTTCAGCCGGCTGGCGCGGGAAAGATCTTCCTGTCCTGATTGGGTGACACGTTCACCCATCCGCGATTTCCCCCCTTGAAATGCGCAGTCTATGGGCATGGTAGAAGGCTGCAATACCGAGCCGAAAGTTACGGGGGTAATCCCGAAATGGCAGATTCCGAACTGGACGCGACTCCCCAGCCCTTCGTAACTTGGAGGGCAGGCCAAGTGGTCTTTATGCTCTACGCTGGATGCTCTGCGCCGGAAGTTCTGCGCTGGAAGTTCTGCGCTGGAAGCTCTGCGTGCGCGTGCCGCGCCCGACGCGCGTTTCAGGAGGACCATGTCTGCGCTAGTCCCACGACCGCGTTCTGGCGCGGTCGCGAAACCCGATACCACCCATCAGCACTGGAGCATGCTGTTGTTTGAAAGCCTGTCGGCAGGCGTGATGGCGGTCGCAGTCGGCATGGCCGCCGTGATGATCGTAGTTGGGGTCTACGTGATTATCGTGTGGCCCCTTACCTTCTGGGACCTCGCCAGCTTTGGCGGCGTGAACTATCGGTCGTGGGCAGACACAATATTGTGGTCGATCTTCGCCGGCGGGTCGCTGGCCGGATTCTGGTGCTTCAGTGGCGCCGCCTTCAAGAACAAACCCAAGGCCAAAATCGCCGTAAGGGCGCGAACCCGCAAATAGGCGAGACCCAACCGTGCCGCCAGACACACCACACTGTGCTTTGTCTGGTAGAAACACATCTTGGTAGAAAAAGTTTTGTGCACTTTTGTGCGCTAGGGCCGCGTCCCAGCGGCGCGGGTGCAATGTTTTTGCAAGTGCATCTCGAGCTGATTCCTCCGCATCGAATCAATTAACCAGGTGGTTAATTCGTAAAGATTCGTCAATGGGTCGGAGGTGACCCTTATGGCAAAAGACATGGCGACAAAGAGGAAGACGTTCGTGAAAATGCTGGGCGGTTTGCTGGCGGTGGGGCTATTGAGCGCAACGCTCATGGCTGACTCCAGTGCGGCTTCCCGCTACGACAATCAAATCCAGACAGCGGTTTCACAGAAGCTGGCCGCCAAGAAACAGTTCCGCGATGTGCAGGCGAGCGTGGAGGACGGCATCGTAACCCTCACGGGTACAGTCGATCTTTACCAGGGCAAACTCGATGCGGCTAAGCTAGCCCGCAAGATCTCGGACACGCAGGGTGTGCGCAACTTGATCACCGTGGCTGGTCCCAATGTGCCGGACGCTCAACTCGAGCAGAAACTTGCTACCAAGCTGCGCTACGTGCGCGTGGGTTATGACAGCACGTTTGACTTCTTCGCGCTGGGAGTAAGCGACGGAGTGGTCACGGTCGAGGGTCAGGATCGCACGGGCGTAGGCCGCGACGAAGCTCTCGCCGACATCGCGAACATGCCGGGAGTAAAAGATGTGATCGACAACGTTTCGGTCGCGCCGGTTTCGCCGCTCGACGACGGGCTGCGTTTGCGGACGATGCGGGCCATCTACAGCGACCCCTTCTTGAGCAAGTATGCGATGGATCCGTCGCGTCCGATTCGCATTATCGTGACGAACGGGCATGTAACGCTGTATGGGTCGGTTGACAGCAAGGCCGATAGGGAAGTTGCCGGAATCCGAGCCAACCAGATCCCCGGCGTCTTCAGCGTGGACAACAAACTGCAGGTCGAATAGAAGTGCGACCGTATGGGGGGCTGTGAGGTCGGTTTAGCGGTGGTAGAGAGGGCGCGGCCTGCTCAAAGTGGCGAGCCGCGCTCTTTTTCGGGATTTGACGATCCAGCAGGTTTCTTCGAAGACTGATTACGGCAAGCGATTGATGAGTGAGGCGACGTAGCCGGCGCCGAATCCGTTGTCGATGTTGACCACGCTGACATTCGAGGCGCACGAATTGAGCATGCCGAGCAGCGCGGCCAGCCCTTTGAACGACGCGCCGTAGCCAACGCTGGTGGGAACGGCGATGACGGGAACGCCGACGAGGCCTCCGACGACGCTGGGCAGTGCGCCTTCCATGCCGGCGCAGACAATAACGACCCGCGCCCGGGTCAGCGCTTCGCGGTTAGCCAGCAGGCGGTGAATGCCTGCTACGCCCACGTCATAGAAATGCTCGACCTCGTTGCCCATGATTTCGGCGGTGACGACGGCCTCTTCAGCGACGGGAATGTCGCTGGTTCCGGCCGAGACCACGGCGATGATGCCCTTGCCATATTGCGTGGGGTCGCGCTGAAGGACGACGGCGCGGGCGAGTTCGCGATATTCCGCGGCGCGAACTTTTTTCTTTACCGCGGCAAACTGTTTCTCGCTGGCGCGCGTGGCCAGAATGTTGCCACCGTGTTTGGCCAGGCGCGTGAAAATTCCCGCCACCTGCGCCGGCGTCTTGCCTTCCCCGAGAATAACCTCGGGCATGCCCGCGCGCAGGGCGCGATGATGATCGACCTTCGCAAAGCCAAGATCCTCGAAGGGCATGTGGCGCAGACGAGCGACTGCGTCGTCGGGCGTGAGCTTGCCGTTGCGTACTTGCTCGAAAAGTCTGCGAATGGATTCAGCGTTCACGTTGGCACTCAGCACGCGAATCTCAGTATTCAGAATCAGCCGGGCGAGGTCTAGATTAGCATTTCGTGGACGGCTGAGTTCAAGCGTGGGCGGAGCGCGACAGCGGACGGGATGCAGCCCGGAGTTTGGCGATCACGGCGGTGCAGACTCTGCGGGCCAGTCCGGGCTTATTGAGATGAGCCAGGAAGAGGCGGCGTAGGCCGCTGGGCGCGACTTTGCCGGCAAGATAGGCGTCGTAGATCTGGCTTCCAATGCGGTAGCCGAGGTCCTGCGCCGCAGATTCGCATTTGCTCTTATCGGCGCGAAGGGCTGCCTGGGCTGCTTTTTCGCAAGCTGCCCGGGATAGCGGCGACGAATCGTCGAGAGCGGGTCCAGAAGGATAGAGCACCCGCGAGCCGAAGTAAGCGACTGCGTGTTCGATCACGCGCGCGTAGAAATCGTCGATCGCACTCTTGCGGGGGCGAGCGCCGTTTTCTGAGCCGGAAGCTTCCGAGAGTTCATTCCGGTATCCGTTGCCGTTGACCCGCTGCGGCAAACCCTGACAAGCTTGATGCAGGAAGCGAGTGGCATCTTCGGCCGCGTGAATCATCTGGAACTCGCGGACGTAGAACGCATTTACCTGCGGCAGATAGGCGCTGCCGCGTTTTTCCACGTTGGTCAGCATAGCTTCACGTTCCGGCTCGCCGATGCCTTTGCGCGTCAGCAGGCGGCGCAGCATGGCATGGGACGGGCCGGCATAAACTTCGGGCAGCATGTCGACCAGAAACTTTGGCTGCGTGCCGTTGTGTGGCGAGTAGCGATTGATCTCAAGGAAGCGGGCCAGGCTATCGATCAGGTTGTAAATCGTGGGCGCGAAGTCGGGACGATCGTCGCAACGGCTCCACTGATCGAGAAACAGGCGATAGCTTTCGTATTTCTCGAGCGGCGTGGCGTTGAAGACGCATAGGACTTCGTCGTTAACGCGAACAGCTTCGACTTTGTCGGCGCGCTCTCCGGCGGCGCGCCAGTAGAGCGCGTCGATGTTCTGCAGCACGGTTAGAACCTTTTCTTCGGGCATCTGCCGGTGCAGGGCGCGAGGTAAGTGTCCGGGAGCGAGGTGCGACTCGCCAAACAGAACGAAGACGGCGGCGTTGGGATGGCGCTGGCGGATTTCAGCGATCTTGGCGGCAGCATGACGATCGCGGGCGCCGATCTTGCGCAGGTCTTCGCGCGGCATGCAGTCGAGACCGTATACGCCTTCCCCGTGGTCGCGCGCGGCGACCAGCAATTCGTGGAATGCAGTCCAGTCGTAGCCCCAGTCGAGGTCGAAGCGGATGCGCTGGCGAAGTTCGTTCTCGTCGATGTCGCGCCGCCACCATTCGTCGAGGATGTGCTGGTCGCGGGCGAAAATTGTCTCGACTCCAAGGACCACGGGACGATCCCCGGCCAGCGCGCATTGCTCCATCAACGACGCGGCATGCCGCTGCGCGGCCGGCAGCGCGTGGTAATCACCGATGAGGATAATGCCGGCGGAATGTAGAGCGCTGTGAATCTGCTGCGAATCCAGAACGGAATCGTAACTGCGATAGGCCTGATTGAACTCACGCAGATATTTTCGGCGGTTGTGCGAATCCTGGGCGCGGATTTCGCGCTCCACTCCCTCCAGCGCGTGCAACTGGCCTGCGCTGCGGCGGGATCGGAGATTCGTGGTCGAGGACATGATCAGCTTTTGGCTCTTCGCTCTTGGCTTCTAGCTCCTACCTTGTCTTGACTTCTTCTGCACAGCGTACCTATGCTCCTGAGCGTGATGAATCATCCGCCGCAGAATCTGACCATCGCGACCACCGGGGCCAGCGGAGCCATTTTTCTGCGGCAGCTTCTTCTGGCCGTTGCACGCGACGCACGCGTCGCGACTGTCAACTTCATCGCATCCGACAGCGCGTTGCGCGTGATGGCCGAAGAGTTGGACATTAAGGGACGGTCCAACCTGGTCGGCCGCATTCTCGGCGCTTCCACCGGATCTTCTGGCAGCCGCGCGTCCTCCAAGGCTCTGGGGCGCGCAATTCAACTGCAGAAAATCCAGCTTCACAAAATGCAGCTTCGCAAAATCAAAGAGCAAGCGAACGCTGACATCGGGGCCAACGTGGCCAGCGGTTCTTATCCCGCCGATGCCATGGTCGTGATCCCGTGCAGCGTGGGCACCCTGGCCCGCATCGCAAACGGCGTCGCCTCGCGGCTGATCGAGCGCGCGGCTGACGTCTCGCTCAAAGAGAAGCGTCCGCTGGTGCTGTGCGTGCGCGAGACGCCGCTCAATAAAATCCACATCCGGAACATGTACCGGGCCGCCGACGCCGGAGCCACCATCTTTCCACTGATCCCGGCCTTCTATTACGGTCCTGCTTCATTAGATGAAATGGCTCGCGAATTTGCCTATCGCGTGCTGGCTCATCTGGGCCTTGCGCAGCCTGACGCCTTTCGCTGGAAAGGCTGACCAATCAATAACTTGGCGCTCTAGGGATAAAGTCTCCCGTCTGTCAGTAATTATCGGCATTCCTGACTCTGGGGGATTTCAGTGTAGAGAGCCAAAGGTTCAGGGGGCAGATGCCCGGCGTACATGTACGGGCGGGGAAGTGCGCTCCTTGCTTCTCGAATGTTTCGAGATTTCCAAAGCTGCAATCGCGAATCGATGGGGTAGAATGCGGCCAATTCCTGAAAGGTGAGTTCATGTTCAGACGATGGTGCATCGGATTCGTGTTTCTGGGAGTCGCCGCGCACGGGGCCGACGCCCAGAATCCGCTCGCAGGAGATGCCAAGGCGGCAAAGGCGGGGGAGTATGAGTTCCGCATCAACTGCGCGCTGTGTCATGGGCTGGGCGCGCGCGGCGGAGGGCGCGGGCCCGACCTGACGCGGGCGGTGAAGAAGCACACGCATTCTGACGCGGACATGTTTCAGGTGATCAGCAACGGCATTGCCGGAACTGCCATGCCGGCAAACGGGACCAACGGCCAGGGCGTCGGCATGACCGACGAGGAGATATGGCAGATCATCACCTACATTCGCAGCCAGGAAGTGAAGGCTCCAGGGCAACCGCTGGGGAACGCGGCGCGGGGGAAGAATCTGTTTTACGGCGACGCCAACTGCTCGCTTTGCCATATGGTCGAGGGCAAGGGCGGACGGCTGGGGCCAGAGTTGACGGGGGTGGGCGGGTCGCGGACGCGCGATGCAATTATTGATTCGGTGCGGAATCCCAGCCGTCGTCTGGCCTGGGGACTGACCGAATCGACGAAAGAATTTCCACAGGAGTATGAGAGCGTCACGGTCGTCACGGCGGACGGGAAACAAATCAAGGGCGTGACCCTGAATGAAGACAGCTTCAGTGTGCAGATCATGGACATGAACGAGCAGATCCATTTGCTGGAGAAAAACAAACTGCTGTCGTTTCAGAAGACCCGGGAATCAGCGATGCCGAAGTACGGCACCGATACTCTGAGCGACAAGGAACTGGAGGACATCGTGGCCTACCTGATTAGTGTGGGGGCAAAATGAGAGCGTGCGGCAGAGATCGAATTGGGGTCGGAATATCTAGAAGATGTTCTCGTGTCGTTGCTCGGGGAGCGTATGAAACGTTCGCACAACTGTGGAAGAGCGGCGCTTCAGCGCCGCGTCACAACGCTCTCGGACCGGCGGGCTTCAGCCCCAGTGGACCGCAGGGCCTAAAGGCCTCCGTCCAGTGCGTTCGTAACGCGGCCCTTGAAGGGCCGCTCTTCCACGGTTCGGGAGGCGGTGTCGCCAGAGTTCTGATGATCTGGCTGGCTTTGGGACTCTTCGCGAGCACGACGCGCGCGCAGGTCACATTCGAGCGGCTGGTGAATTCCGCGAAGGAACCGCAGAACTGGATGACTTACTCGGGCGATTACTCCGGCAAACGGTTCAGCGGGCTCGATCAGGTCAACATCACGAACGCGCGAACGCTCGTCGCGAAGTGGGTTTATCAAACTGGAGCGACCGGGAAGCTGGAGACCACGCCACTCGTCGTCGACGGAATTATGTATGCCACCGCGCAGGATGACCGTGCGTTTGCGCTCGATGCACGCACTGGGCGGCCCATCTGGATGTACCAGCGGCAGATTCCCAGCGACATCCGTCCCTGTTGCGGGCATGTGAATCGCGGGCTGGCGATTCTGGGAGACAAGGTTTTTCTTGGAACGCTCGATGCACATGTAATCGCACTCGACGCGAAGACTGGGGCTGTGGTGTGGGACGTGACCGCGGCGGACTATCGCACGGGATTTAGTTTCACGGGTGCACCGCTGGCGGTGAAGGGACTTATTGTCATTGGCGTTTCCGGCGGCGAGTACGGCGTGCGCGGATTTATTGACGCGTACAATGCCTCGACCGGGGAGCGCAAGTGGCGGTTCTACACGGTTCCGGGTCCGGGCGAGCCTGGGCATGACACGTGGGAGGGCGATTCGTGGAAAGTCGGCGGCGCGCCGGCGTGGAACACGGGAACGTACGACGCGGTGACGAATCAAATTTTCTGGCCAACGGGAAATCCTGCGCCGTCGAATCGCGGCGAGGGGCGCGCGGGCGATAACCTCTACAGCAATTCCCTGCTGGCGCTGAATGCCGATACCGGCAAGATGAACTGGTATTTCCAGTTCACCAAGCACGATGAGCACGACTGGGACGCGACGCAGGTTCCGGTGATGATCGAGGCCGCGGGCAAGCATCTAATCGCGCAAGCAAACCGCAATGGATTTTTCTACGTGGTCGATCGTTCCACGGGCAAACTTATTTCGGCGAATGCGTACGGCAAGACGACCTGGAGCGACACGAAGGATGCCGAGGGGCGGCCGATAGCGAACAAGGACGCTTCACCCACGCTCGAAGGGCATACGGTGTGTCCGGGGGCACTGGGAACGACGAACTTCATGGCGCCGACGTACGATCCGCAGACCGCGCTGTTCTATGTGACGGCGCGTGATCAGTGCGACATTTTCAGTACGGCTCCGCAGCCTTACGAGGCGGGTCATGCATTTTATGGAAGCGCATATTTCCCGTCGGAAGACGCCCGGCCTTATCGCGGATTTCTGAAGGCGATCGACCCGCCGACGGGTGAGATCAAGTGGAAGTTCGATCATACTTCGCCAACCTGGTCAGGAGTGCTGTCGACGGCGGGCGGACTCGTGTTCTCAGGCGACGCGGAAGGAAATTTCATTGCCTTCGAGGCGAAGGCGGGCAAGCCGCTGTGGCATTTCCAGATGGGCGGCGCGGTCTACGCCGCGCCGATGGCGTTTGCGGTGGACGGGAAAGAATACGTGGCCATCGCGGCAGGCAGCGCGGTGTATGCGTTTGGACTGCCCTAGGGGCGAGCTGAGTCAAGACCATTGGCCCCTATGCCGATCTCCAAAAGAAGGACCATGAAAGAGATTACGATCACGGAGTTCAGAACGAAATGTTCAGCCATCCTCTTGCGGGTACAGAGGACGAAGAAGCCAATCAGAATAACGCGCTTTGGCAGGCCTATAGCTGAAATTATTCCGGTTGATCCCCTCAGGAACAGGGACTGGATTGGCTCAATGAAGGGCAGGATGAGGATATTGGGCGACATCGTCTCTCCCGCGTGCGACGAGAGCGACTGGGAAGTTCTGCGGTAGCAGCCTCGCCGGGGATCTTTCTCAGGAATCTCAGTGGTTACCGATTGTACTGTACCCGGTTGACGCACAGGGCAGTTTCGTACTAATGTGCGAATTACACCGGAAAGGAGGTGGTCGGATGACAAGTTCTGAAGGCAGTAGTTGGACGATCGAAAGACCAGGTGAGGTGGCTGAGACTTAGAGCGGTTGCTCTAAGCGGGGCTTCGGGACGCATAACCAAAGAACGACGCGCCGAAGCTACAGCCCGCACACTAACCGGTGAACACAGATTGATTTCCTGACGCAGTTCGGTCAGAGGAGTCGATCCGGGGTAGATCCCGACCCGGGAGTTGCCGTAGAGGCCACGTTAGAGTGACCACCTCTTGGTCAATCCCAAACAGTCCACCGGGCGGCCCGCAGGCCAGCGTTGATTCTATCAACGGGCTTGTGGGCCGTTCTGTTTTCGGAAAGCATTTGGTCACGGATTGGCACAGACTCTCACGGGCTTGAGGGAGTATGATTTTCGGGTCATGAGCATGACCGATCCAGAGGAGGAAAGCCGGCGTCTGGCGGAAGTTTATTCTTCTCAGTCGGACGGTGAACTTGCGCAAGTGGCCGGGCAAATGTCCGAATTGACGGAACTGGCCCGCGAGGCGCTGCGAGCGGAACTCAGCAAGAGGGGCATCTACATTGGAGAATTGCAAGAATCAGCCGATTCGAGCGCGACCGAATTTCGCGACTTGGTTCCGATCCGCACCTTCTGGAATCTGCTGGAGGCTCAACTTGCCAAGGGTTTGCTGGAATCAGCGGGAATCGAAGCCTTTCTGTTCGACGACAACATGGTGCGGCTCGACTGGTTTAACGCGAACGCGCTCGGCGGTGTGAAGTTGCGGGTAGACGCCGACAACGTAGAGGAGGCTACTCGAGTTCTCGAAGAGAATGTATCCGCCAACGCTCCTCCCGAAGAGGAAGATCTCTGATATATGAGTTTGGTCAGGACTGGTTGACGCGACCGACAATCATCATGATCGCACGCTGGGCCGCCAGCACGGCACCTTCCTGCCAGCCGATGATGTGGCTGCAGTGGTCTCCGGCGAAGTAAATGCGATCGTCGGGAACGATAAGTTCGCGGTAGGGTCCGTCATAGTAGGCCGATTCGTTCGTCGGAGGATAGCCGACCCCGCGGCTGGCCCAGGAGCCGAGGTTATACGGTATTTTGCTCCAGGAGATGTACATAGGCTTCTCCAGTTCCTTGCTCTTGCCGGGATGGAGCTTCTCGATCGCGACTCTGGAGGCGGCAATCTTGGCATCGAACGAAGGCAGCTTGCCGAAGTCATCCCAGTTTTCCACGGAGTAGCCGGAGATGACGACCCCCCGTGGCGACATCAGATTCGCGCTCGGATACCAGACCACATTGATCGGACCGCTGGTGAGAAACGAGAGGCCGCCATAGATCTCGTCGCCATCCTGTTCCCAGAAGCGCCGCGACTCCCACGCCACTTTGTAGGCCGAGTCGTAGGGGACCTGCTGGATCGCCGATTTCACGCGCGGCGCGAAGTCGTTGGGCACGGTCTTAAGAATGGTAAGCGGCAGCGTGCAAATGCAATAGGGCGCCTCGATGGAGGAAAGGTGCCCTGCCTCGCCATGGCGGTATACCACGCGGACGCCGTTGGTAGTTTTTCTAATTTCCGCGACCGGAGAGTAATAGTGAACGATCTTTCCCAGGGAGTGGGCGAAGGCGTAGGGAATCCGGTCCATGCCGCCCACCGGCTGAAACATGGTGGCCTGCATATCGAGCACTTCTTCAAACAGCATGGGGCGCCAGAACTTCGATTTGAGCAGGTCGTTGAAGGAAAGCGGATCGCGAGGAATTTCGATCTGATCGCCCGCGCCGGGCAACTGCCGGTCACCGGAGCGCGAGGAACCCTTGTACTCGTAATTCTTGTTCAGGGCGCCATAGGTTCTTAGAAAATCGAGAACCTGGGCGTGATCCTCGGCTGTGAATTCCTGATCGAGCGCGCCCTTCTGCACGCACTTGGCCAGCAGTTCGGCAACGTGGCCGCGAGTATCATTGACGGCTTGCCGCTGGCGGATGGGCTGGCCGTCGAAAATGGCGTCATTCTGCAGCAGCGTGCTGCGCGAAGTATTGACCTCGACCTCGAGCGCGACTCCCAGTTCGTTGCAGTAGCCGAGAATATTCTTGTGTATGGACGGAAGACGGGCTGGGCCGCAGTTGAAATAGTTGCCTTCGTCGAAGGTGCAATCTTGCGATCTGCCATCGTCGAAGACCAGCTTCGATCCGCGGCGCAGAGTCCAGTTGCGCCCGCCGGGACGCTCGCGCGCCTCCAGCACGGTGCAGTCGAAGCCAGCCCGCCGCATCTCGTACGCGGAAACGAGGCCGGCAATTCCGGCGCCGAGAATGATCACTTTCGTCCCCCGGCCGGTCGAGGGCGGGAGGGGAAAGTCTGGGTGCTGGGTGGTTTCGGCCACACCCAGAAGACCCAGGGAGTGCATCGTCATGAAGGCGGCACCGAAACCGCCCGCCCTTGCGGCTCTGAGGATGAACTGGCGTCGGGTGATGGTCATCTGAGATTCGAGTAAGCTATCACGCCGCGCAGATGACGACATCCCAAATTTCTGCATCGAGCGATTCAAGGGTGGGATCATAGACGCCCGCGTGCACAGCGGACAAATCCCGGAGGTGCCTCTCGCGGCAATCTGGAAGCGATCTCAAAGAGACCTCCGTCTGGCCAAAGTGGCCGCTCACAGGGCTTCTGCAGCTTGACCGAAGCCTTGTCGAGGGAGACAATTCCACCGCTCTCCTTCTTCCCTCGTGGCGGGCAGCTAGCTCAGGTTTGTTCGCGCGGCCTTGTCCAACCGGGCACTTCGTCAAAATACAGCGAGGATTCGCAATGAGCTTTCACAGCAGATGGAAGACAGTTCTGGTTGTCTTGCTTGGCGCGGCGGCTACGGTTGCCTCGCCGGCGCAAACTTTCAAGACATTGGTAGTATTCGATGGCGCCAACGGTGCGACTCCTGTCGACACGCCCCTGGCCCAGGGTCGCGATGGCGATTTATACGGAACGACCCTTGGCGGCGGAGCTAACGGTTCGGGTACTGTGTTCAAGATCACTCCCCGAGCCACGCTAACGACGCTTTATAGCTTCTGCTCTCAGACGAACTGCGCTGACGGTTCGCTCCCTTACGGGGGACTCGTTCTAGGGAAGGACGGTAACTTCTACGGAACAACCTCGCAGGGCGGGGCTAGCGGTATTTCTGGTACGGTATTCAAAATCACCCCAAGTGGAACGTTAACTACGCTGCACAGCTTTGATGGCACCGATGGCGCCTTTGCCGGAGCGCCAATGATCCTGGCGACCGACGGGAATTTTTACGGAATCACCGAAAACGGCGGGGCCATCAACGCGGGCACAGTCTTCAAAATCACGCCGACAGGCGCGCTTACGACTCTTCACAGTTTCATCTCGGGCGAAGGCTCTGACGCCACCGGACCCCTCGTTCAGGCCAGCGACGGAAGCTTTTACGGCACGACTGAATCGGGCGGAGCAAATGGTTACGGCACAATCTTCAAGATCACGCCAGGTGGCACATTCACAACCTTCCACAGTTTTAACTCGACTGACGGGAGCGCCCCCGCCTGCGGACTCGTCCAGGCAAGCGACGGGAATCTCTACGGGACAACATACGAAGGGGGCTCAAACAATTCTTGCCCGAATGGTTGTGGCACAGTGTTCAAAATCAACCTAGACGGTGCTCTCACGACGCTGCACAATTTCGACTCGACTGACGGCGCCAATCCGATCGCGGGGCTGATTCAGGCGACCGACGGCAACTTCTATGGGACAACTTACGGAGGGGGCACTGATGGCGGCTGGGGCACGGTTTTCGAAATTGCCGCGGACGGCACAGTGACCACACTGCACAGCTTCGAGGGCTCCGACGGCGCCCAGCCCTACGCACCTGTAACTCAGGCTACCAGCGGAAACCTATATGGCACTTCTACCAATGGCACTGTTACCGGGGTTGACGGCACGGCCTTCGGGATATCGACGGGGATTGGGCCCTTCGTCGCTCTTGTGAGCACCGCAGGAAGAGTCGGCCAGATTGTGGGCATTCTCGGCCAAGGATTCGAAGGCACGAGCAGCGTTTCTTTCGCAGGAACTTCAGCCGCATTTACCGCTAAGTCCGAAACCTTCATTATGGCCACGGTTCCGGCCGGGGCGACGAACGGTACAGTCACGGTAATCACGCCGAGCGGCACGCTGGAAAGCAACGTGTCTTTCCGCATCGACCCGTGAGAGCCACCCACACGGGCGCACGTTTCAGCCTTGGCTAGCGCCAACTCTACGAGCTGATTCCGAGTTTCGCGAAGCCTTTTTGGATTACGTGGAGCGTGTCTTCGGCGAGGTTCAGGGCAGGGAGCTCCTCGCTCGTGAACCAGCGGACTTCCGCGGCATCGCTTGCGGCCCGGAGTACTCCTCCAACCCAGCGGCAGAGGAAATCAACTAAGACATAGTGATATTGCACGCGCTGTTCGGCGTTGCGCAGGACGCGGTCGTAGACGCCCAGCAGTTCTCCTGGTTCGACAATGAGCCCGGTTTCTTCGCCGGCCTCGCGGATGGCGGCTTCGCGGACCAGTTCGCCGACTTCGAGCACGCCTCCGGGGATCGACCACTGCGCTTGCAGCGGCGGATGGGCGCGCTTGACCAGGAGGACGCGGGAGTCCTCTATGATGATGGCTCCGACGCCGACCAGCGGGGTGGAGGGGAATTCGCGGTTCATGGGTGCTGGCATTCTAGAACAAGCATTCTCGGACAAGTTTAGAGTTGTAGGACTGGGGGCAGCAGCCGCCGAGCCTTGCTCGGCCTGGACGGGGAAGGCGGCAGTCCCGACACGAACCCATCCCAAACAAGCCAATATGCCTCGCGTCAGTATGGTTAAATGTGGTCATCAACATTTATGGCGCTCGAAGAATATAAACGGAAACGGCGGTTTGAGGAGACGCCGGAACCGCCGCCGAAAGTGGCGACGAAGGCGGGGAATCGCTTTGTCGTGCAGGAGCATGATGCCACGCGACTGCACTACGATTTTCGGCTGGAGATGGAAGGCGTGCTGAAGTCGTGGGCAGTGCCGAAGGGGCCGTCGCTTGATCCGGTGGACAAGCGGTTGGCGATGCAGGTGGAGGATCATCCGGTTTCGTATTTTGATTTCGAGGGCAACATTCCGGAGAACAATTATGGTGCCGGAACCGTGATCGTGTGGGATGTGGGCACCTGGCAGCCGCTTTCTCCGGTGGCCGTGAACGGAAAGTATGTGCCGGGGACGGAAGCGGAAGCAGCTGCGATGCTGGCCAAGGGAGATCTGAAGTTTCGTTTGAACGGGAAGCGTTTGCAGGGCGATTTCGCGCTGGTCAAGATGCGCGGGCGGCGCCCGGGCAGCAAGGGCAACGAGTGGCTGATGATCAAGAAGCACGATGATCATGTCGTCGAGGGCTACGACATCGAGGCGATCGACACGTCGGTGCTGAGCGGGCGAACCCTTGAGCAGGTTGCGGGAGACGCGGGATCGGCGGAGTGGAAAAGCCGTCCCACGGGGCGAGGCAAGCTGAAGGCGGCGTGGCTGGCCGATGCGGTGGCGCGGGTCGAGAAGAAAAAAAAAGCTTTAACCGCAGAGGACACAGAGGAACACAGAGGAAAGGCGAGGAAGAAATCCTCTGAGTCCCCTGTGCCTTCTGTGGTTAAAGCTTTTTCTGCGAAGAGCGCGCCGCAAGCCGGCTCGGTGAAGCGGCCGATGCCGATGAAGATTCACCCCATGCTGGCAGAGTCAGTGGAGGAGGCATTTGATGGGACCGAGTGGCTGTTTGAGATCAAGTGGGACGGATACCGTGCAATCGCGTTCCTCGAAGGCGGCAAGGCGCGGCTGGTGTCGCGGAATCAGAATGATCTCACGCCGCGTTATCCGGAGTTGAAGGACATGGCGAAATTCATCCAGGGGAAGATGGCGATTCTGGACGGCGAAGTGGTGGCGCTCGATACCGATGGGAAGGCCTCGTTCAGTTTGATGCAGCAGCGCACAGGCTTTCGGCCCGGCGGGCGGCGGGCGGTGGGAAACGCGGATGTGCCGGTGCTGTACTACGCGTTCGACCTGCTGTATCTCGACGGTTACGATTGGCGCCGCGTTCCGCTGGAGGAGCGCAAGCGCAAGTTGGCGGCGCTGCTGGTGACAGACGATGTAGTGCGCTATTCCGATCACTATGAAAACCACGGCAAGGCCCTGTTTGAGATGGCGCGGCAAAAGGGTTTGGAAGGAATTGTGGCAAAGAAGCGTGCCAGCTTCTATGAAGAACGCCGCAGCCGTGAGTGGCTGAAAATAAAAATCCGACAAACGCTCGACGCCGTGGTTGGCGGCTATACCGAGCCCGAAGGTAGCCGCGCGCATTTTGGGTCGCTCGTGCTGGGACTTTACGACAAGAAAGGGCGGCTGATTCACGTGGGGCAGGCGGGCAGCGGGTTCGATCAGAAATCGCTCGACGAGATTTGGGAAACGTTGAAGAAGCTGGAGACCAAGAAGAATCCGTTCTTCGGCGAAGTTGAGGCGCTGCGCAAAGTCTTCTGGGTGAAGCCGGAGTTGGTGGCGGAAATCGAGTTCGCGGAATGGACCGGTGGGACCAACGAGGGCAGCGGGCCAAAGCTGCGCGCCCCGGTTTTCCTGGGATTACGAGATGACAAGAATCCAAAGGAATGCCAGCTGGAAGATGTGGCAGCCGGCATGGGACAGTAAGCAGTGAAAGCCGAGCGGCGGATCGGAAACCTGCGGCCCAGTTTCTTTATGGGCTGCTGGGCCAAGTGACATGAGGCGAAAGCCGGGGCGGTGCTGCAATCGGCTCGTAATCCGTACCTCTTTGATCTTCGAAACTCAGATCGAGTTGGGGAAGCGATTCTTCCTGCTCTGTGATGCTTAGGAGATTCTTGGCGGCCAGAGCGGCCGCTGTGACACGGTACTTCCTCTGTTGCGCAGCAATAAATTGTTCAAGATCGCGATAAAACTGCGGTTCGGATCTGAATTCGAGAGTTGCTTTCGACTCTATGTTCCATCCAATATCGTCAGGCTGTACATTCAACATTTGCGCGAGAAAACTACGTCGCTCTTCCGGACCCAAAACCAAGAATTGATAATCCTCGCATGGTCCGCGACGATAGTGAGTGGTCTCCGACCGGCCGACATAAATCGGATTCGCGCCGGGAACAATCACGGAGTATCCCTCGACCTTAACTCCTGACAAAACATAGATGCCGAAGTTCGGCCAGTCCTTACGGGGCTCCTCGGCACCACAGCAGTGCGCCTCTCCACCCCGTAAGGCTGGGGGCCCAGCGGCAGATCCGGGCTTAGTGACGAAGATTGTGGCGCGATTATGAATCCCGGAAAACAAATCGGCTACGAACCCCGCCGGGGGAGACTGAGCAAGCAAGACCGCGCTCACATACTGAAGATTATGTTCTCCACTGACCTTGGGTTCCGCGTGATACAGCTCCAAGCGAAGCGCCTGAGATTCTTCCAAGGGCAGTCTGGCGAGCATGATAGCAACATAATTCGGGAAGTCTGACGCGAGGTTCCGCAGAGTACTGACGGGCACCAGAGCGTGCATCTGAATGAGCGCATCGAGCACGGCGACCATCGCGTCCCGCTGATCAAGCTGGTCGGGGGCCAGGCTCATCGCAGAATCATTGTCTGGAGACAAGCCGGCAATCGACTGCCAGCGATCGGCTAAGGAAAGTAAGGTCGACGCAATGGCTTGATTTTGGGTCGCAACCGCATAGTGCGCGCCCCATGCCACCGACCGCGAATCGCCTCTGAGTAACCAGCCTTCGATCTCGTTCTCAGGGGGTGGTCCCGCCAGATGAGTAAAATCTTGGGCGAAGCTCGTGACGATTAAGACAAAGGCAAAGCACAGAGCGCAGAAGATATTCTTCAAGCGCGGCCTCCAGGTGTATCGTCGACGCCGACTAGTCGCCCCACTCCGGCATGCGCCTCGCTATTTTATATCTTTCATGGCCAGCAGCGTGCCGTAGTCGCGGCCGCCGGGATCGACAGCGCGGGCCACCACCCCGGCGAAGGCGTCTCGCACTTCCGGATACTTCGCCACCATCGCTTTGATGACGGCAACGTTGTTCTGGTATGCCTGGTTGGTATTGGAGATATCGGCAGCCTGATATCTCACGATCAGGTCCAGGTCATCCCCCACAACCTCAGGAAAAACGGCGGTAAGCTTGTACAGAGCCGCAGCGGCGGCGAGGTCCACGGTTTTTCCGTCGGCGGGAAGGTCCGCCAGTCGCAGGTTCTGGGACTCTTCGGAGAGCTTGTCGGTAGCCTGCGTAGCCATGAAGGGCAGAGGCGAGAGCAGGCTGCTGGCCTCCAGGTAATAGAACCACGCGTTATGTACTTGGCCCTTGGTCTTGTATTCGCGGGCTCGCGCCACGAACCAGTCGCTGTCGTGTCCCACAAGCAGAGCAGATTTCACGTAGAGACCGCCTAATTTCCAGTCAGTTCCGGCCTGTTGGAGAATTACGGAAAACATCGTTCTCCCATTGGTGGTTCTCCCCTTGGGCGAAGTCGCGTCGAATATAACCACACCATATTTACCCGGCGCGAGATTATCAAGGTAGAAAATAGCGCTCCCGGAGGTCTGACCGTTCTTTCCGAAGACTCCGCAGTAAAACTCGGCATGGGAGGCCGGAGCCGCGCCTTCGGTTTGGAGCAAGAAGACGGACTTGACCGTCCCCTGTGCACCGGCGAGATCCGACTGGTGGCCTTTAACGGTGGTCTCGATGCCGGAGAAATCAGATGCCAGGCTGGGGATGGCGTTCTGTCGTAATGAAGCGACGTCGGCCTTGGCGGCCATGTCGAAGTAGCGCTGGCCGGCGGCGGAAATGCCTGCCCGGATGGCATCCTCGAGATCGCCCGCCGTTTGACAGCTCTGTGCGCGGACCTTCATAGGCATAGACGAAAATGCCAGTATGGCCAGGGCAATCCAGAGCGCCGCGCCGGGGCCGCGGGACCTTAAATGGGACTTCGGATGGAGCCTCAGATTCACGGAGTATTCTGCCTTTGCTTTCATGGAGTTGGGACGGTCCTAGCTTGAGTTTACGCCTGCTCCAGCCAGACTTGCTAAGATTTCACGTCTGCGGAAAAGGTTGACTGTAATCAGACTCGTCGCGCCTGGTCGGGCTACTGTTCGTACGGTACTCGCGAAGTAGTGCAAGAGAGTAGCCCTAATCCGTTCCTTAGGGTGGGACCTTTCTGCCTGATCTTGGAACCGTACCGGTGCTAAAATTCCGGTAACGGCATCTGAGCGGTGTCCCTCGAAATCGGATTGCTGGGAGGAGTAGTGATGAGCGCGGGATGGAGAAACAAGGCTGCCGGCGTCATGGTCCTGTGCGCGGCCATTCTGTGCCCGGGCATCGCGAACTCCACAGACACCGCATCCTCGCAGAGCCATCACAAGGCGAAAAAACCGCCGGCGCCGCTGCCTGATTTGCCATCCGGCCCGACCGGGCCGGTGCCGGCGATTCCGCTGGATTCGATGGCGCCAGTGCCACCACAAGTCAGTTTTCAGAACGAGCAGCTGACCATTGTCGCTCCGAACTCAACCCTGGGCGATATTTTGCGCGCCGTTCGAAAACAAACCGGGGCGGAGATTGAAATTCCCGCGGCGCCGGAAAGAGTCGTAACCCATCTTGGACCGGGGCCAGCGCGGGAAGTGATGGCCGAACTGCTGAATGGATCGCGGTTTAACTACGTGCTGCTGGGGTCTGCAGCGAATGACGCCCTGCTGGCGCGCGTGGTGCTGGTGGCAAAAACGGGAGGGGACAGCGTGAATCCCCCGAGCGGACCCGCGGTGGCTGAGCAAAAACCACCGAATTCGGCGCAGCAAGACGCAGCAGCCGCGAATGACGCCGAAGCCGCGGACGATGCCACGGACCCTGCCGCGGACGAGGCGGCAGCCGAAGCGGAGCAACCGGCAGCCACGCCGCCGGACCAGCCTGGCGTGAAGACGCCGCAGGAGATGCTGCAGGAAATGCAGCAGCGGCAATTGCAACTCCAGCAGCAGCAACCGCAGGGGCAACCGCCCATTCCGGGCGCGCCCTATCCGGGCGGGCGACCACCGCTGACACCGCAGACGCCGCCAGATCAACAATAAACGGGCGAAGTCCGACCTGCAAAACCTCAGATTTGGCGCGTATTTAATTCATCACGCATAAAGTGTCGCTGGCATTATGCCCGAGGCTATAACTGCCTGAAGGTTATTCGGCCAACCTTAGTAAGTGGCTTCTCGCCCAGCGCGCGCTTTCGCTGACGGATTCATCTTCGTCGGCTTCCAGTTGGTCGAGCAGGGGGAGAAATTCCGGGTTACCGCTGTTGCCCATGGCGATGGCGGCGTTGCGCCGGAGGCCGGAGCGCTTGGTGCGGCGAATGGACGATCCGCGGAAAGCCGTGCGGAATTCTTCCTCAGACATTTCGGCGAGCCAGGACAGCGCAGGATTCACCAATCTGGGGCGGGGCTCAAATTCAGGCGCCGTCGAGGCCGGAGCCTTGCGGTTCCACGGACAAACGTCCTGGCAAATATCGCAGCCGAAGACGTGGTGGCCCATGCCGGGGCGCAAGTCCTCCGGGATCGACCCGCGCTTTTCGATGGTGAGATACGCGATGCATTTATTGGAATCGAGCTGGTAGGGCGCGAGAATCGCATCTGTCGGGCAGGCTTCGATGCATCGCGTACAACTTCCGCAGCGGTCCGGGACAGGCAGATCGGGCGCGAGTTCGAGCGAGGTTAGGATCACACCCAGAAAGAGCCACGAACCTTTCTTCTGGTTGATGAGGCAGGTGTTCTTGCCAGTCCAGCCCACGCCAGCGTACTTCGCGTAGACCCGCTCAACGATCGGTCCGGTGTCGACGTAGCTGCGGGTGGTGAGAGCTGACTGGAGATCGCTGGGCATCTCTCGGTGCAGAGCGGCTTCCACCTGCTTCAGGCGGCGCAGGACGGCGTCGTGGTAATCCTCGCGGCTCCAGGCATAGCGCGAGATCCATCCGCGAGTTGGATCGTTCACTTGCGTCGAATAGGGCTGGTCGGTGTTGTAGTTGATGGCGCAAACCACCACGCTTCGTGCCCACGGAGCGACGCGGGCGAGCGATGCTCGTTTGAGATCGCCCTGATCGTCGCGAGCCTCCAGGTATTTCATTTCGCCTGCGCGGCCGGCGGCAATCCATTCGGGGAAATGTTTGAGTTCAGCAGCGTCGGCGGCCGGAGCGATGCCCACGAGGTCGAAACCGGCTTGCTCGGCAGCGCGCTTTACGATTGCCTTCACTTCGCTGATCTGACTTCCCAACAATCTATCTCCTTCTTCCCTCACCCACTTGCTTCCCTCACCCACTTGTCATCCCGAGCGAAGCGAGGGACCTTGGTTTTCGCTAACATCACACAGGGTTCGCCGCAGGCAAACACCCAGAACCCTCGCTTCGCTCGGGATGACAATCGTTGGTGAAAGGAGAACGGCAGAGTAGAGGACGATCACGAATGAGAATTCGTATTCCCAAAGTGGAACTACACATCGCGTAATCGCCACATTTCTGTTGCCTTCTCCTTGTCAGGGTATAAGACTTCTCCCTACAGAGTCACGCACCATCCTGCGCGTTCTCCGAAATCGGTAAACCAAAATCTGAACCCAAAGGAGAAAAACATTGAAGCCACAAATCCCTCACGCGCAACTCGCGACAACTCAGATATCCGTCATCAACGAGAGCACCGTTCTGGCCGATGCTGATGTTACCCCGGTCGTTGTGGCCTTGCAGCAACAGGTCACCAACGACTTTCGCCCCATCTGGGGCATAGACGCCGAACTCAAAATGATTTCCCAAGGGGCGCAGGCACCCAGCGGAACCTGGCAGTTGGTAGTTCTCGACGACTCCGATCAGGCGGGAGCACTCGGCTATCACGACCTGACTCCGGACGGGCTCCCTCTGGGCAAGGTCTTTGCCGCCAGCGATCTGAAGGCCGGCACCTCGTGGTCCGTTACCGCGAGCCACGAACTGCTGGAGATGCTGGCGGACCCAAACATCAATATGACCGTGTTCGTGCAGAATGCGAATACGACCGGCACACTCTACGCCTACGAAGTCTGCGACGCCTGTGAAGATGACAGCTTCGGCTACCAGATCAACAATATTCTGGTCTCGGACTTCGTCTATCCGACCTGGTTTGAGAGCTTTCGCGCGCAGGGGTCGACCCAGTTCGATCGCATGAATCAGATTCAGGCTCCGCTGCAGTTGCTTACGGGCGGATATATCGGAGTGTTCAGCGTGAGCGACGGCTCCGGCTGGCAGCAACAAACCGCAGAGAAGATTCCCCTGAACGAGAGACACCGGGGCCACGTGGGGTCGCGCCGCGAACGCCGCGCCATCTCACGGAACCAGTGGCTCCCCAGCCTGCCGCAACGCAAGATCATCAACAACGCGCAGCAGTATCGGCAGCACCTGCAAACAATCTTGCGGCGGAAGGAAGCCGCCTGAAAGTGGTCTGAAGTTCCCTCCCCCGTCGGCCCCGCGCGAGCGGGGCCCTTTTTTCTGCCGTCGCAGCATTCCCACTCGTCACGGGAAAGACTTTGAACGTCAGGGCTGACAACAACGGGCTTCCACGTTATGCTCCCAACATGCGCACAAGAAAGCTTAGTGGCATCATTCTCAGCTTCGTGTTCTTCATTTCATCTGCGGCCTCATCCGCCCTGCTCGCACAGCAGGCTGCGGCACCTTCGAGGGCAGGTACGAACGGCGCACCCGATTCGGCAGCAGCGCCCTCGAAAGACACGTTGACCCTGCTCACTGACTCGGATCACAAGTCAGTCATGCTGTCGGCCGCCGAACTGAAGGCTATGTCGCACATCTCAGTAACGATCCACAATTCACATACGAATGCAGACGAAATATATTCCGGCGTTCGCCTCTCTGATTTGCTTGCTAAGCTCGGAGCGCCATTAGGCAATGAGCTTCGCGGCAAAGCGCTCGCCACCTACATCGTGGCAACGGGCTCTGACGGCTACAAGGCCGTGCTCGCGCTGGGCGAAGTCGATCCCAGCTTCCATCCGGGAGAAGTTCTGGTTGCGGACATGCTGGACGGAAAGCCGTTGGACGCGCACTCCGGCCCGTTCAAATTGGTGGTCACAGGAGACAAACGGCCGGCCCGGTCGGTGCGAAATTTGGTATCCATTGAACTGAAGGAAGCGCAGTAAATCTCGAACCGGTAATACGCTACACACCCAGCTTCTTGACTTCCTCGTTGTAGTACTTGCGGTAGAGAATGTCCCACTCCTGCGAGCCTTCGAGAATAGTGCGTTTCTGGCCTTCGATCTTGTGGCGGGCTGCAGTATCGATTCTGGCTTCCTGCATGAGCAGTTCTTCAAGAATCTTGCGGGTTTCCTGCCGGATGGTGTTGGGGTCTTCGATGAACTCGACTTCGTCCATCTGCTTGAGCACGTCGGAAACGGCCCGGGCCAGCACGTTGACTTTGTCGCGGCTGAGTCTCACAGGACCGCCTTGTACTTGCGCACCAACTCGGTCTTCACCTTGCGAAACATTTCCTGATAATTGGCGCCGGTCTTGTTCATTTCGTCGGAGTAGGCTTCGAGGATGACGCGCACTTCGTCGTTGATGCGGTCCTCGAGCGACAGCTCATCGACCAGGGCGGCGTTCACCCGCTCGGTCACAGCGGGAACCGTGGCAGTCTCGATGAACTTGCCAGCAATCAATTTCTTGGTGACTTCGCGGGCCAGATAGCCCACATATTCCTTGGAAAAAAGCATCTGTGGATTGGGTGTCCTGCGTGCGACGGTTTGTCTTTATGAATCAGAAAGTGTAACACAGCGGGAGGAAGAGCGGAGCCTGCTCCCAGGGTCGAGGCGGGCGCGACCCAGGTTATGGGTTTTGCGGCGGGTTCGGCGACGGAGGCTGGTCGCGCAACGTGTACACGAATTGCCGGATCTCATGGCGTTCTCGTTCCGCCCGCTGCGCTGACTCTTTGGACATCTGCTCGTACGCCCGAAGCTCTACTTCAGCCTTCGCGCCGTCGCCCATCTCGCGGTAAGCCTGGGCAAGGCGGAAGTGCGTCTCTTCGATCTGCGCCTGCGGGTTGGCCTGGATAGCCTGCTGGTAGTCGGCAATCGCCCGCGGATAATCCTTCTGCTGAGAATGAAGAATGCCCAGTTGGAGGTACGCGGCGCCGTACTTCGGATCGAGACGAATCGCTTCTCTCAGCAAAGCCTCGACCTGCGCGGTGCTGGCCCGGTCCTCCCACCCTCTTCGCAATTTCCATAGGCCGACCGCGTAGTAATAGTTCGCCTCGGCGTTCTTCGGCTGCAGCGCGACGAAACGGTGCAGCTTTTCGACGGCGTCATTTGAAGTCACGGTCTCTGCGCTTTGCATCTTTCCCAGAAACTCGTACGGAATCGGATCGCTGGGATTCAAGTCGGAGGCAGCACAAATTTGCTGCACCGCCTGCTCGTAGGACCCACGAGCGAACCAGGCTGCTCCTAGTCCGATCAGCATCCGAACCGAACGGGGGAACAGGTGGTTGCCTTGGGTGAAGACCTCAAGGGCCGGCTCGGGAGCGTGATGGAGCAGAAGCTCAGAACCCCAATCGAAAAGATAGGCCTCGTTGGGATCCAGTTCAGCAGCCCGCTCGTACTCGCGTACCGCTTCGAGAGAGTTGCCAAGCTTTTCCTGGACATCGCCGAGCTGGTGATGGAGGTCAGGCTTATCTTCGTGGGCATTTTCTTGGCGAGCAAGTTGCGTCTGGAGGCGGTCGCGCTCTCGCTCGTAATTCCCGAGGAGCGCAGTGCCCGCCGAATCCTTGCCCAGCGAAACCGTTTCTTTGGCCAGCGTTTCCCTGGCTCGCACGATCGTGTCGGAGCCGTGGCCGCCGAGAGTGGTAGTGTCAGTGACTCCCGCAACAGTGAATTGGGGATCGACAAAAAACTCGGGCTTTTGCGTGGGTGACGAAGTGGGCGTTTTTGCCGGCTGAAGAGCTACATCTACATTCTTCGCTTCTTTCGGGCCGATGAAGACCGCAGAAATTTCCGCATCGCCGTATCCGACCATCTCGGCTCGCAGGAGATAGACTCCACCGTGCAGCGCGGCAAAGCTGTAGTTCCCTTGCATATCTGTATGAACCGCTTGCATCTGGGTTGCGTCCTGGGCTTGCAAGCGAACAGTTGCGCCGGCGACCGGATCGCCTTGCGCATCGCGAATCGTGCCGCCCAAGGAAGCGGCTTCTTGAGAATGCGCGTACGGCGGAAGCGAGAGAACGAGCACCACAAGGCCGCAGCTCAGCAAACCAGCGGACCGGAATTGCTGCGAGACTGCGCGGAGACGGGGCATACGGAGGCGGGCCATAGGCGCGAATCGAACTTCAACGAAATTGGTCGCACCTGGAACGGCATTTTATCAGCGGAGGAGGAAAACTGCTGGCCAAGCTGACTCACACAAAATAGAATGCAATCCTTTGTGGCGGAGCGACGCAACGATTATGGAGAACAACAAGATGAAGTGGGTCCGGCCGAGCCTGGCGGGAATCGCTGTGTTGCTGATGACGTGCCTTCCCGGCTGGAGCCAGCAGTCCTCCGGCAAGCGCAAGATCATCATCGATCAGGACGCAGCCGGGCCGGGGGGAACCGATCAGCAGTCCATCCTGCTGCTAGTGCAATCGCCACAAACCGAAGTTCTCGGCGTGACCGTGGTCACAGGCGACGCCTGGCTCAAAGAGGAAGTGGCGCACACCTTGCGCATGCTGGAGATCATCGGGCGCACGGACATACCGATTGTGCCCGGAGCCGGGAATCCGCTGGTGCGGCGCAAGGAGGATACGGAACTTTGGGAGCAGCAATTCGGCTCGGTATCGTGGGCGGGAGCGTGGACTCCGCGACGATATCACCCGCCAGATCAGCTGGGCGATATGCCGGAAGGCAAACCCACGACGAAACCGGCGGATGAAGACGCGGCCCATTTTCTGATACGCATGGTCCGCAAATATCCCGGCGAGATCACGATTTACGAGGGCGGTCCGATGACCAATCTCGCGCTTGCGATTTCGATCGATCCTGAATTCGCGGCGCTGGCGAAAGAGTTGGTGTTCATGGGCGGAAGCCTGAATCCGAAGACGGACGATCCTGAGTTTGCGAACAGGCCAAGGCACGAATTCAATCTCTGGTTCGATCCGGAGGCAGCGCACATTGTGCTAATGGCGCCCTGGAAGAAGATTGTCTGCACCACCGTAGACATTTCTGTGAAGACCCGGCTAACACAGGACTTGATCGACCGTGTAAAGGCGGGCAACACGCCCGCCGCGCTCTATGTAGGTAAGTATTCGCACCTGTTTGGCAAATACAATTACTTGTGGGACGAACTGGCTGCGCTGGCATGGCTCGACCCAAGTTTGATCACAGCCAGGGAAAAGCGTTATCTGGATGTCGATCTAAGCCGCGGCGCTGGTTATGGAAATACTTTGGCTTGGACAGAGGACGACAAACCTAAGGTCATGGGAACGCCCGCCGAGATTCAGGTGAATCTGGATACAGAGAGGTTCTACAAGATGTTCGTTGATCTCCTGACGGCACCGACACCCAATCCTTAAGGGTGCTCACATTTCTGCGGCTCCGCTTCTAGAATTTACTGATGCAATTGCTGCAATTGTTCGAGCATCTGTTTGGCTTGTGCGTGATCGGGATGTTGTTTAAGCAGATCGAGCAAAACGCTGCGAGCCCTGTCCCGTGCTCCTTCCAGCGCATAGACACGCGCTAGATTCAGATACGCCTGATCGAACCCGGGAGCCACGTGGATGCACGTTGCGAAGCTCGCCACTGCCTGATCGCGCCGTTGCGTAACCAGGTAGAGCACTCCAAGATTATTCAAAGCCTCTGGATAAACGGGACGAGCCTTCAAGGCACGCTGCAGATATTCTTCAGCTTTAACGGTGTCGTCGGTCTGCGCGAATACCATGCCCAGACTGTAGTTCGCTTCAGCATCCTGGGGCGCGACTTGCAGGGCGCGCTGCAAAACATCGCTCGCTTCATCCCAGCGCTTTTGCGAACGATAAGCATCGCCCAAGTTGTCGAGAGACAGCAAATGATGCGGATTCAGACGCAGGGCCTCCAGAAAGAAGGGCACCGAATCGCCGACACGTCCCTCGCGCGTGGCAATGACGCCAAGATTATTCCAGGCATCCGGCAGAGTGTCGGGATAGTTGGCAGACAGTTTCACAGCCCGCTCGAAAGTCTCTCGCGCCAGCGTGTTCTTGTTTTGATTGAGGTAGACGCTTCCGATGCCGTACAAGGCTTCCGCGCTCGACGGATCATCGCGCAAGGCCTGCTGGAATGAGGCTTCGGCCTGGTCGAGATATCCGCGCTGGAAAAACAAAACACCATAAGAGAGGTAGTTGCGGCCGAATTCGAGGGCGTGCGTCGCACTCGGGAACGGCAGAGCTCGCACCAGACGCTCTGAGACAGTTCCTGGAATATTCTGGAAGTCCTGTTCCACATGCTCGGGGACGATGGGGCCCTGATAAACCTTGACGATGTCGCCCCTGCTGTCAATCAGGAACGAAGTCGGAAGGATGAGGTCGCGGTGACGGTCGAATAACTGACGATAGAGAATGTTGTAGATGGCCGCAACGTCCTGTGAGCCAAGCAAAATCGGAAAAGTAAACTGCCGGGCGAAATTGCGGACGCCGTCATCCGCCGGATCATCCACATTCACCGCGACTAGCTGTAGGCCTTTCGACGCCCAACCAGTATGGAATTTATGAAGCACTTTCAACTCGTCCTGCGAGTCCGCGGACTGCATGGTCCAGAAATCTAGAAGCGCGCATTTGCCATGAGTCGCGGAAAGAGCGTGAACTTGCCCTGACAAATCGGGAAGCGAAAAATCGGGAGCCGCGAAGGGCGCGAGCAGCCAGGTTTCAACCCTGCTTGGAAGCGCTTCGACAGATACGGCTTTCATTGCTGCACCTTCCGCTGGAAGAGCCGCGCGCCCTGTCGCCATCGTTTGGAACGGTTCTATCCGCAGTGATTCGGAGCCTTCTTCGACCCAGATCCTGCGGTTGATCGGAAGGTTCTGGAGTTCCTGCACCAGGCCGCTGGGCCAGCGAATCGATGCGCGCACCGGACTTTTCGCGTCCCCCAAGTTCGTCTCCCCCAGGCCGAAGAAAACATCCTTGCTGTGCTGGGAAAGGAACCCTGATCCTGCCTGAAGCATGCGCGTCTGGCGGCCAGCGCTGGTTTCAATCGTGACGGAAGCGCCGATGGCATCGCGATTGCTCTTCGTACCCTGCAGACGGAACGCGATCGACGGGGGCAAGTCTTCCATCACGTTCTTCAAAATCCGCAACTGTGGAGCATTGCGGTTTTTCAGGAACAATTCGACCCGTCCATCGTGATCGAAATCGGCAAGGGCAAATGCCCGGCCATCCTCAATGAAATCCAAACCGACTACGGCAGAAACGTCGGGAAAAGTCCCATCCCGGTTATTGGTGTAAAACACATTTCGCTCGTAGCCGCTCCAGGTGCCGTCGGAGCGGATCAACTCGTTGATCGCATTCCATCCCTGCTCGTAGGCGTGAGACGGGCGGGCATCATCGGGGGACAAAGCCACCACCTGCCGCCAGAAAAAACTGTTGAGGTCTTCTTTCGACTGATGGCGCGGCAGGCCTTCGCGAGAAACATCCGTGCGCGAAGGGCCAGAGACCATACCGTTAGCGATGTAGAGATCGGGGAAGCCGTCGTGATCGAAATCGAACGCGTCGCTCGACCACGACCAGCGGCCCATTCCAACGCCTGAAGCTTTTGTCGCATCTTCGAAGGTGGTCCCGCGATTGCGCAGCAGCGAGTTGCCCATCGCGTGTTTTTGATAGAGGGCGCGAATTTCTGGTGGCGTGTCTTTTTTGAAGATGTCCTGCATCGAAATTCGTTCGCCGGCCGCGGTCCACATATTGGCGACGTAGAGATCCTGTGCACTGTCGTTGTCGTAGTCTAGCCAGGAAACGCTCATTCCCGCACCGACGTCTTCGGCCGCAGCCTGAGCAGCAACGTCAGTAAACGATCCGTCGCCATTATTGCGATACAAATTCTTCCGGCCGAAATCGTTCACCACGTAGAGATCAGGCCACCCGTCGCAGTTGTAGTCGCCCCAGCCGCAGCAAAAACTGTAGCGAGTATTGTTCTGGTTCATGCCCGTCGCGGCGGTTACATCGCGGAAGGTGCCGTCGCCCCGGTTGCGCATCAAGAAATTCGGCGGGCCGTTCTCGGCGTCGTGATACGGCGAGGGATATTTGTATTGCCCCGTTCCCTGATAGTACGCATAAAGGCAGAAGTAGACGTCGAGGAATCCATCACGATCGTAGTCGGCGGCAGCCGCGCCGGTGAAGGTGCCCTGCGGCGGGTTCGCGAAGTGGAACGCATCGATCTTCTCGCGAAACTTGCCGCCGCCTTCGTTCAGAAATAGCAGCGGGCCGTTGGCGCGCACTACGATCACGTCCTGCCGCCCGCTGTTTCTGAAATCGGCGAAGAGCGCACAGGCCGTGTTTCCCAGGATTCCCAGACCGGACGAGTCGGTGATGTCCTCGAACGTTCCGTCGCCACGATTGCGATAGAGACGATTGGGAAGGCCTGCGGGCTGGCAAACGTAGAGGTCGTCGAAGCCGTCGTTGTCGATGTCGGCGACCGAAATGCCGTTATGTCCGTAGATGTCGATGCCCGACGCGCCATCGAGCACCGTGCGCCAGTAGTCCGTGCCATGCAGCAGTTGAGCCGAGTAAGAAGAATTGTTGCCGAGTGCCCCAGACGTGACATCCACATAGACGGGTGAAGTGGACCGAGACTGGGTTTCATCGAGCACGCGCCAGCTGCGGAGCCGAAATTCACCCGAAGCGGACGGGGCCCATAGCATGTCCCAGTTGCCGACGCGCTGTTCGCGATGGAAACCCGCGCCGGTGCCGACAATTTCATGACGAACGCGAGTCCGCAATCGTTCCGGCAGTTGCGCAGTCGAACTGTCAGCGACTACCGCGTCGATTCCCGTGATCTGAAATTCAGCAGTCACGATCTTCGAGAAAACACTCAATGACGATTTCCACTCCTGTACAAAACCATCTCGGCTGAGCGTTGCCTGTGCGTCGAACTTGTTCTGGCGAATTTGCAGCGTGGAATCGGAACGCACCACCCGCGACTCCACGGGCCGCAGCGCCGCCCCGGAAAAATCGTCTGCGAGCGCGTTCGCAACAGCCTGCGTTTCCCCCGGAGAGTGCAGCAGGCTGGCGCTCCACTCGCCAAGAATCGCGGCAATCTCGTCGGCATATTTTTCCGTGATGAAGTCGTCGAGACCAGACTGCACCTTCTGCAGCGTGGTATCCAGCGGACGCTCGGTCCGATAATGAGGAAGCAGATGAAATCCCGCGCCGGAAGCCGGCTCACTGTGGGATGCAAACGGTCTGGAGTCAGGAAATGCGAGCCCCCACAGACTGGTTGGAATCAGGCTCGCTCCCGCCCCCTGACAGAAGCGGACCAGAAACTCGCGCCGGCGCAGATCAACGGCGCGCAGATCGACAGACTTAGGATCGGCCGGACAAAGATCGTCCAAACAAGGGTCGCCCCAACAAAGATCGTCGGATCGAGGCGGCCTCCCTTTCCCAGTCAGAGTGATTTTCCTCGGAGAGTCACGTGTGGAACCGAAACTACCATTCGCGTTTGGACCGGTCAAGGCGCCCGGTGGAACCTCATCCCATTTCGAAAATACTGTAAAGAATTGTCACTCCGAAACCCTTTCCGCAAGGCAACCGGCCTTCACGATTGCGAATCGAACCCCCATTTCCTCGACTATAATTTCGAGCTATTCGGAGCCGCCAAAGGAGAATTCCTTTTGACCGTTGACACGAATGAAGCACCCCACATCGAGCGTAGCCATCAGTTGGCGTCGCCTGGTTCGGAATCTCAACAGCACAAGGCACGGTGGAGCGCCACGAGGACGGTGCTGTTACTCAGCGTTGTGCTCGCAGGCACGCTGCTATTGGCCTGCAGCGCGAATGGGAAAAAAGCTGCGCCCGCCGCGCCGAAAATTACGATTACCACCGCGACCGCTCAAAAGGCGAACATCGGCGTTTACCTTGATGAAATCGGTACGGTCACCCCGGTTTATTCCGATTCGATTACCAGCCAGGTGAACGGCCTGGTCGTCGCCGTGCATTTTAAAGAGGGCCAACTCGTGAAGAAGGGCGATCCGTTGATCGATATCGATCCGCGCACCTACCAGGCAACCTTGTTACAGGCGCAAGGAGCGCTTGAGCGCGACCAGAACGTGCTCGCCCAGGCACAGATGGACCTGGAACGCTACCGCACCGCGTGGGCGCGCAACGCCATTGCAAAACAAATTTTCGACGACCAGGAAAAACTTGTACTTCAGGAACAGGGAACGGTAAAGAACGATCAGGGCACCGTAGAGTTTGACCAGATTCAGCTGGAATACTGCCACATCACCGCGCCCATCGCGGGCCGCGTCGGGTTACGACTGGTGGATCCGGGCAACGTGGTGCAGTCTGGGGGAAGCACGACTCTCGTAGTGCTTACGCAGTTGGATCCCATCACCGTAATCTTCACGGTCCCGGAAGACAGTCTCGGCCCGGTCGCGGCCCGCCTGCGCAAGAATGCCAAACTCCCCGTCGACGCCTTTGACCGCACCGCGCAGAAGAAGATAGCCAGCGGAAGGCTGTTGACGCTCGACAATCTGATCGACACCACCACCGGGACCGTCAAAGCCCGATCCATTTTCGATAACAAGAATGATGTGCTCTTTCCAAACCAGTTCGTAAACGCGCGGCTGCTGGTGAACACCTTGCAGGGAGTGACGACGATTCCCGCATCCGCCATTCAACAAAATGGCCAGGCATCGTTCGTCTACGTGATTCAAAACAACGTCGCCCATATGCGCAGCATCAAGCCGGGGGTTACCGACGGCGGGCTTACGCAGGTCGACGAGGTCAATCCGGGCGACGTGGTCGCCAACAGCAGCTTCGATAAGTTGCAGGACAACGCCGTAGTCACCATTTCAAATCGAAGCCCCAGTAACACTCCGAACCAAGCTCCAAATCAAGCTCCAAATCAAGCTCCGGCCAAGCCTGCCGCGTCCAGTTCCACCGGGAGCAGCGCCCCGTGAGTCCATCTCGCCCGTTTATTTTGCGGCCGGTTGCGACCTCTCTGCTCATGGCCGCAATCCTGCTCGTCGGTATTGTTGGCTTTACCCAACTGCCGGTCTCCGCGTTGCCGGAGGTCGACTATCCCACCATCCAAGTGGTCACGTTTTATCCCGGAGCCAACCCGACCGTGATGGCGACGACGGTGACGGCGCCACTGGAACGCAATTTCGGACAACTGCAGGGCCTGAGCCAGATGACCTCCACTAGCTCCGGCGGCACTTCGGTCGTTGTGCTGCAGTTTGCCCTGTCTCTGAACATTGACGTGGCCGAGGAGGAAGTACAGTCTGCCATCAACGCGTCGCAGAGTTTGTTGCCCTCGATTCTGCCCGCGCCGCCAACCTACAGTAAGACGAATCCCGCCGATGCCCCGGTGCTTACACTGGCCATCACTTCCAGTTCCATGCCGCTTTCTCAGGTCGAAGACCTGGTGGATACGCGCCTCGCGCCCAAGATCTCGCAACTTACCGGGGTCGGTCTGGTGACGATCAGCGGCGGGCAAAAGCCCGCGGTCCGCATTCAAGCCAACCCTGCGGCACTGTCCTCCTACGGGATCAACATGGAAGACCTGCGCAGCGCGCTGACCCAAGCCAGCGTGAACGCCGCCAAGGGAAACTTCGATGGGCCGCGCCAGGACTACCAGATCGACGCCAACGATCAGCTGATTACCAGCGACGACTACAGAAGTGTTGTCGTTGCCTACCGCAATGGCGCGCCAGTCATGCTTACCGATGTAGCGCAGGTCGTGAATGGCATAGAGAACAATAATCAGGCTGCGTGGATGAATCAGACACCTGCCGTCATCCTGAATGTGCAGCGCCAGCCCGGGGCCAACACCATCGCCGTGGTCAAGAGCATCAAGCTGTTGTTGCCGCAGCTTGAGGCTAATCTTCCCACAGGCATTCAAGTCGCTACACTTACCGACCTTACCACGGCTATCGAAGCATCGGTTTCCGACGTTGAATTCGAGTTACTGCTGACCATCGGGTTGGTCGTGCTGGTCATTTTCCTTTTCTTGCGGAGTCTTTATGCCACGATCATTCCGAGCGTGGCCGTGCCGTTGTCGCTGATCGGCACTTTCGCCGCGATGTACATCCTGGGCTACAGTCTGGATAACTTGTCGCTGATGGCACTCACCATCTCCACCGGTTTTGTGGTGGACGATGCCATCGTGATGATCGAAAACATCGCGCGCTACATCGAAGCCGGCGACCCGCCCATGGAAGCGGCTCTCAAGGGCGCGGAGCAAATTGGCTTCACCATTCTCTCGCTGACCGTGTCGCTCATCGCCGTGCTGATTCCCCTGTTGTTCATGGGCGACGTGGTGGGGCGCCTGTTCCGCGAGTTTGCCGTAACCCTCGCCGTCACCATCGTGGTTTCAGCAGTGGTCTCGCTTACGCTCACCCCAATGATGAGCGCGCGCATCCTGCGGCACGAGCCCAAAGAGCAGCAGGGGCGCGTCTATCGCGCCACCGAGCGGGCTTTCGAGGGGATGATCGCATTCTATGGCAGGACGCTCAAGGTCGTGCTGCAATACCAGACGATCACGCTGTTCGTCGCCCTCGCCACCCTGATGCTGACCATTTTCCTTTACATCATTATTCCCAAGGGGTTTTTCCCGGTGCAGGATACGGGCGTCATCCAGGGCATCTCGCAGGCGCCGCAAACCACTGGCTTCAAGGCGATGGCTGAGAAGCAGCAGGAGATGGCGAAAGTAATTCTGGACGATCCGGCCGTCGAAAGCCTGTCTTCGTTCATCGGCGCGGACGGAACCAACACCACCACGAACAGCGGCAGAATGTCAATCAATCTGAGGCCGCTCGAACAGCGCAAGATGAACGCCTCCGACGTGATCCGCCGGCTCAATTCAAAACTGGACCAGGTTCAGGGTATCCAGCTGTTTATGCAACCGGTGCAGAACATTACGGTCGATGACCGCGTCAGCCGCACGCAATACCAGTACACGCTCGAAGACCCCGATGCGAATGAACTCGACGATTGGACCAACCGCTTCGTCGCCCGGTTGAAGCAGTTGCCCGAACTGGAGGATGTCGCCACCGACCAACAAACGGGAGGGCTGGCCGTATCTCTTGTGATTGACCGGGTCACGGCTTCGCGCTTCGGCATCGCGCCCTCGACCATCGACAACACGCTGTATGACGCTTTCGGTCAACGGCAGATTAACACCATGTACACGCAGGTGAATCAGTATCACGTCGTGTTTGAGAGTCTGCCACAGTTTCAACTGGACCCCAAGAAGCTGGACCACCTCTACATTCAGTCAAATGCCTCTGCCGGAGCGACCGGCACCGGAGCCTCGACCTCGTTCGCGTCATCGGGATCATCCGCCGCAGGTTCCAATGCGCTCACCAGTTCCGCGCTGTACACTCCATCGGCAAACACACTTGCTCCGCCTGCGAACGCGCTTTCGCCGAGCAGTTCAACAGCGTCGAGCACGGGTGCGAACTCCGCGGGCGCTACCAGTTCGATCATGGCCAGCGCCGTACCGCTGAGCGCCTTCTCCCACTTCGAGAACACGACCGAGGCGCTCTCGATTAGCCACCAGGGCCAATTCCCGGCCATCACCGTATCGTTCAATCTGGCGCCCAATGCCGCCCTGGGCGAGGCCATTACGGCCGTCAACAAAGTGCAGAAAGACTTAAACATGCCTGCCAGCCTGCAGGCTGGGTTTCAGGGCACTGCGGCATCCTTCACGAATTCGCTGTCCAACGAGCCCCTGCTCATTCTCGCCGCGCTGGTCACGGTCTACATTGTGCTGGGCGTTTTGTACGAGAGCTTTATCCACCCGATTACGATTTTGTCCACGCTTCCGTCAGCCGGCGTGGGAGCTTTCCTGGCGCTGATTCTTTTCCACCAGGATTTGAGCGTGGTTGCGATCATCGGCATTGTCCTGCTGATCGGCATTGTGAAAAAGAACGGCATTATGATGGTCGACTTCGCGCTGGAAGCCGAGCGACAACACGGAAAGAATGCCACCGATGCAATTTATGAAGCCTGCCTGCTGCGCTTCCGTCCCATCATGATGACCACCATGGCCGCGCTGCTGGGCGGGTTGCCGCTGGCGCTGGGAACCGGTTTCGGCTCTGAGTTGCGCCGCCCGCTGGGCATCGCCATGGTGGGCGGACTGCTGTTGAGTCAGGCGCTCACCCTCTACACCACGCCCGTCATCTACATCTTCTTCGACAACCTGGCAGAGCGCTTTGGGCAAAAATCGAAGCCCCGTGATTCGCAGCCCCAAACTTCGAAGCCCGGGGAAGCCGGAGAGGCGGAACAGGCGGGGCCGGCATGAACATCTCCGCACCCTTCATTCACCGGCCGGTGGCGACTACGCTGCTCACCGTGGCGGTTGCACTTGCGGGGGCGATTGCGTTTGAAGTGCTGCCGGTTGCGCCCTTGCCGGAGGTCGACTTTCCCACGATTTCAGTCAGCGGAAGTTTGCCGGGGGGCAGCGCCGAAATTATGGCGTCGTCCGTCGCCACGCCTCTGGAGCGGCAATTCGGCCACATCGCCGGCGTGACTGAAATGACCTCGTCGAGCACGCTGGGCAGCACATCCATCACCATTCAGTTCGACCTCAGCCGCGACATTGATGGTGCGGCCCGCGACGTGGAGGCCGCGATCAATGCGGCGCGCAGTTATCTGCCCGCCAACCTGCCGGGCAATCCGACGTATCGTAAGGTCAATCCCGCCGATTCCCCGATCCTGATCCTCGGCCTCACTTCCGACAAATACGGCCCCGACAAGCTGTATGACGAAGCCTCCACCGTCCTCGAACAGAAGTTGTCGCAGATCGAAGGAGTAGGACAAGTCACGGTCGGAGGTGGTGCGCTGCCGTCCGTTCGCGTGGACGCAAATCCCACGCAACTCGCCAGCTATGGACTTACCCTTTCGAATCTCCAATCCGTGCTAAGCCTGCAGAACTCTGACCTGGCCAAAGGCCAGATCACAGACGGCATCCAGACCGCGGACATTCTGGCCAACGACCAGATCTCCCATGCCGCGGACTACAAGCCGCTCATCGTTGGTTACAGCAACGGCGCGGCGGTTCGTCTCTCCGATGTGGCGCAGGTAACCGACTCCGTGCAGAACGTGCGTGCTGCGGGCTATTTGAACGGCAAGCGGTCGGTTACGGTCATCATTTTCCGCCAACCCGGCGCCAACATTATTGACACAGTCGACCGCGTCCGGGCGCAACTTCCCTATATCGAGGCTTCCATTCCACTCGGTATCGAGACCACCGTCGTGCTGGATCGCACCACGACCATCCGCGCTTCAGTCAGTGACGTGGAGCGGACCCTGCTCATTTCCATCGGCCTGGTCATCGTCGTGGTGTTTGTCTTCCTGAGAAACGGCCGAGCCACGCTCATTCCCGCCGTCGCCGTACCGGTCTCGCTCATCGGCACTTTCGCGGTGATGTATCTGTTCGGTTACAGCCTGGATAATCTTTCGCTGATGGCCATGACCATCGCCACCGGATTTGTGGTGGACGATGCCATTGTGGTCATGGAAAATATTTCGCGCCATCTGGAAGACGGCATGCAGCCGTTTGCCGCGGCGTTGAAGGGAGCGGAGGAGATCGGTTTCACCGTCTTCACCATCAGCGTTTCACTGATTGCCGTCTTCATTCCGCTTCTGATGATGGGCGGAATCGTTGGCCGTCTGTTCCGCGAATTCGCCGTCACTCTCTCAACTGCGGTCTTCGTGTCGATGATCATCTCGCTCACCACCACGCCCATGATGTGCGCCTATCTTTTGAAGAGCGAACGCACCGACAAACATGGCCGTATGTACATGGCCAGCGAAAAGTTCTTTGACGGAATGCTGTCGCTGTATCGCCGCACCCTGCATTGGGCACTCGACCATCCCGTCCTAATTCTGATCGTACTTGCCATCACCATCGCGCTCAATGTAGTGCTGATCATCAAGATACCTAAAGGCTTTTTCCCGACGGAGGATACGGGGGCGATTACCGGCAGTGTGCGCGGGCCGCAGGATTCATCCTTCCCGTCGATGGACAACTCCATTCGGCAGATTGGCGCCGTCATCAAGAACGATTCCGCCGTCGCCAACGTGATTGCGTTTACCGGCGGCGGCGGTGCCACCAATACCGGCAACCTTTACATCGCCCTCAAGCCGCTGGGGGAGCGCAAGCTGAGCGCCCCGAAGATCATCGACCGCTTGCGCCCGCAATTAAACCGCTTGCCGGTGGCGTCTTCGTTCCTCCAGGCCGTGCAGGATCTGCGCATCGGCGGCCGGTCAAGCAATGCGATGTATCAGTACACGCTTCAATCGGACAACGTGCAGGATCTTTCCAAGTGGGCGCCGATCATCTTGAACCAGATGCAGCACCTGCCCGGCTTGCAGGACGTAAGTTCCGACCAGCAGAACGGTGGACTCGATGAGCTGATGACCTATGATCGCGTCACGGCAGCCAAGCTCGGCCTCACAGCACAGTCGTTGGACTCGTCGCTGTACAGCGCCTTCGGCCAGTCGGAAGTGTCCTTAATCTATACGCAGTTGAATCAATATTATGTGGTGCTGGAGGTTGCTCCGCAGTATTGGCAAAGCCCGGAAGGATTGAAGGATATTTACCTGCATACTTCCAGCGGCGGCAACATTCCGCTGAACACAGTGGCCAACGGTCAGGCCAACACGACCCCGCTGGCCATCAACCATACGGGCTTATTTCCGTCAGTCACAGTTTCGTTTAACCTGGCGGCGAACGTGTCGTTGAGCGACGCCACCCTGGCCATCAGCCAGATGCAGCAGCGGCTGGGCACGCCCTCCACGCTGCAAGGTTTTTTTGCCGGCACCCTGCTGGCCTACCAGCAATCGCTGGGCACAGAGCCATGGCTGATCGCGACCGCGCTGCTGGCGGTCTACATCATTCTCGGTATCTTGTATGAAAGCCTGGTCCATCCCTGGACGATCATCTCGAGTCTGCCGTCGGCGAGCGTGGGCGCGATGGTCGCGTTGATGATGTTCAAACAGGATCTGAACATCATCTCCATCATTGGCATTGTGCTCTTGATTGGGATCGTCAAGAAAAATGCCATCATGATGATCGATTTCGCTCTTCAAGCCGAACGCGTGGAAGGAAAGAAACCGCTCGATTCGATTTTTGAAGCGTGCATGTTGCGCTTTCGCCCGATCCTGATGACCACCATGGCTGCGTTGTTGGGCGCTTTACCGCTGGCGTTGGGCACAGGCACAGGCTATGAGCTGCGTCGACCTCTTGGCATCACGATTGTAGGCGGACTCATCTTGAGCCAGATGCTCACGCTCTATACCACGCCGGTTGTCTATCTGGAGTTCGATCGCCTGCGGCTGTGGATGCAGGGAGAAAACCACGACGTCATTTCCCCTGCTCCAGAGGCCGGCTAGCGCGAGGGACTGAGATGAATGCTCGGTTAGTCAGAATTTGTCAGGCAGAAAACGCTATGAAGATATTCGCGCGACAACCAGTAAACGCTGCGACTCGGCTGTGTGCGGCCACACTGCTACTAATCACATCGGGCTGCGTGGTCGGACCGAAATATCACCCACCCGCGCCACCGGCGCCGGCCGCCGTCTACAAGGAATCTCCCGCCGCGGGTTCCGAAGGCTGGACCGTGGCACAGCCCGCAGATGCCAAGCTGCGCGGCAAGTGGTGGGAAATTTTCAACGACCCCGAACTGAACACACTCGAAGACCAGCTCGACATCGACAACCAGAACATTAAACAATACTTCGAGAACTTCATGGCCGCCCGCGCCGTCGTGCGTGAAGCCCGAGCGCAATACTTTCCGACGCTTTCGGTTGCGCCTTCATTCACCCGCTCGCGAACCTCGGGAAACCTGAGCTCGACGCCCGTTAATGCGTCGGGGAATGGCGCCACGCCACAACTGCAAAGCACTGTTTACTCGCTGCCGCTGGAAGCGTCGTGGGAGCCCGACCTGTGGGGCAAGGTCCGCAATACCGTGCGCCAAGCGCAGTACGCCGCGCAGGTCAGCGCGGCAGATCTGGAGAACGAGCGCCTGACCGAACAAGCCAGCCTGGCGGAATATTTCTTCGAGATTCGTGGCCAGGACGAGTTGCAGAGGATCTTTGACGATACCGTGGCCGCCGACCAGAAGGCCTACGACCTGACGCGTGCGCTCTATGAAGCCGGCATCGACGACCAGATCTCAGTAGTCGAAGCCGAAACCACGCTGCAGAGCGCGCAGGCGGGCGCCACCAACGTCGGAATCGCGCGTGCGCAGTATGAGCATGCAATTGCTGTGCTCATCGGCAAGGCCGCTTCCAATTTCTCAATTCCCGTGCGGCCGATGACGGTTGCTCCGCCGCCGATTCCTGTCGGCCTGCCTTCGGAACTGCTGGAGCGCCGGCCCGACATCGCCGCCGCCGAGCGCACCATGGCCGAAGGGAACGCAGCCATCGGTATCGCTTACGCGGCCTATTATCCGAACCTGACTTTGAGCGCAGAGGGCGGCTTTGAGAGTTCAGCCTTCCAAAAGTGGCTCTCCTGGCCAAGCCGTTTCTGGTCCATCGGCGCGTCGATTCCGGAAACCATTTTCGATGCCGGCCTGCGCCGCGCCACCGTCCAACAGAACGTTGCCACCTACAACGCTGATCTTGCCAGCTACCGTCAGACGGTGCTTTCCGCGTTTCAACAGGTGGAGGATTCCCTGGCCGAAGTTCGCATCCTGTCCAAGGAGATCCAACAGGAACAGCAGGCCGTCGATTCAGCTCAGACCTACCTCAAGCTCGAACAAGCACGCTACGACACCGGCGTCGATCCCTACGTCGACGTGCTCATCGCCCAGACCACACTGTTGGCGGACCAGCAAACGCTCAATGGTCTTCAGGTGCAACAGATGACTTCCGCTGTGGTGCTGGTAGAAGCTTTGGGTGGCGGGTGGGATCGTTCTCAACTGCCGAACCCGCAGCAGGTGACAGAGAAGCCGGCAAAGTCGGACACGGCCATCGAGCACTAGACGGAGTAGTTGATCAGGAGGAGAGGAGCAGACTGACCAGTAGAGGGACTATTCTCTCAGCTCAGTTTCGAACCATGATTAGTCGTTCCTCGCCTTGCCTCGGCAAGGGAGGAGTCCTCCGCTTCGAGCCCCTGGCTCGTCGCCCCGAGCCAGGCCCCGAGCGCTGCCTCGATCTCTCGCTGCGTCCTGGTCCGGCACAAAGAATCGAGAGACTCCAGTTCGAACTTCAGTAGCATCCAGCAGGTTTCGATTATCGCTCGGCGTGGCCTCACTCTCGCCATTAGTGTGGTCCCCCGCTAGTGTCGTCCCCGCACAAGATGACGCCGTGCCCGGCATCACGGGGTTCCGAGAGGATGATCACGTGGCTTATTCATCGGAGTGAACGGAGAGACCGGCTCGAACCTGACCTAAGCCTTGATCATCGCTTAGGCCGACCTTGCGCGCCTTCCAGCGATTCAGTCTTCCAGAACTCCGAAAAGATTACAATCGCCAGAATATGTGATGCAGGTCACAGAACGCTATCTCTTAAAACGGCCAATATTGCTCAGTTTTCGAGAACGGATTGCGGTTTTAATGTTGGAGCCAACGAAACACTTGAATGGAGCCTAGCCAATGAAGAGAATCAACTTCAAAATTCTTGGTATTGCCATGGCGTTCGCTGTTGTTCTCAGCATTTCCTTGTCGGCGCATGCGCAAGACGCATCTGCCCTCTTCAAATCGAAATGCGTCGGCTGCCATGCTGCTGATGGAACCGGCTCGGCGATGGGCAAGAAAATGGGCGCACACGATTTCACAACCGCCGACGTGCAAAGCATGTCGGACGCACAGCTTACCGACATCATCACCAACGGCAAGAACAAGATGCCGAAGTATGGGTCTTTGAAACCTGAGGAGATCAAGGGACTGGTCGCCTATATCCGCACGCTGAAGAAATAGTCCGAGCCGGTTAATGCTGTCGAGATTCTCGGGATACGGTTCCGGGGGCGGCGGAGGGTCCGCCGCACAGGGCGGAGTGTACCTGCACAGCAGCCATGAGATCAGCAGTTAAAGGGAGCAGCGGTTTCTATGAATCTGCCAGAACGCGTCCGACAGTGGACGCAGCCCATTTATTTTCTGGGGCAGAATCCCGTCACGTTGACGGGTGCAGTGATCACGACCAGCACTGCGCTCACCACGATCGCCTTCTGGTTTTATGACGTCTTCATGCCGGGGCCGCCGCATCCTTATATCGGCCTTCTAGTCTTCATGATTCTCCCAGGAATTTTTGTTCTGGGTCTGCTGCTGATTCCGCTTGGCATCTGGCTGCGGCGACGAAGCCTGCGCGGCCGCGGGACACTGCCGGGAGCTTACCCCGCCATCGACCTGACCCTGCCCGTGGTCCGGCGCACTTTGGAATGGGTTGCGTTCGCGACTTTGCTCAACCTTCTCATTCTTGCTACGGCGTCCTACCGCGGTGTGCAGTATATGGATTCGGCGAATTTCTGTGGGACGACTTGTCACACCGTGATGGCTCCCGAGTACGCGGCCTATCAGAATTCACCGCACTCGCGGGTGGAGTGTGTAGAGTGCCATATCGGCCCAGGAGCGGGGTGGTTTGTACGATCGAAGGTTTCGGGCCTGCGGCAAGCTATTGGAGTAACCTTTCATACCTATTCTCGCCCAATTCCTTCGCCGGTAAAGTACCTACGGCCCGCCCACGAAACTTGTGAGCAGTGTCATTGGTCGCAACGTTTTACCGGCGACAAGTTGCTGGTGAATACCAGCTACAAAGACGACGAGAAAAATACGCCGCAGACCGACGTCTTACTGTTGAAAGTGGGCGGACGCACCTGGCAGGGTTCGGTCGGAATCCACGGCCACCATCTCGCCGATAACGCCAGCATCCGCTACATCTCAACCGATGGCGAGCGGCAGACGATCCCGGCCGTGTATTACACCGACGATCAGGGGAAAACCACCGCATTTATTTCCACGGACGCGAAGCCAACCCAACAACAATTGGACAAGGGCGAGCATCGCACCATGGATTGCGTGGATTGCCACAACCGTCCCACGCATGCCTTCGACCTGCCCGAAAACGCAGTCGACAAACAAATGTCGCTCGGCCACATCAGCCCGGAGCTTCCTTATATCCGGAAGAAGGCGGTTGAAGTTCTCAAAGTGAACTATCCCACTCGCGATGTCGGGCGACAGAACATCAGCGCCGAACTCAACAACTTCTATCGCGCGAACTATCCGCAGATCTATGAGACGAAGCACACGCTCGTACAGCAGGCAACCGATGAAATAATGGCAATCTATCTGCGCAACATTTTTCCCGAGATGCGGGTAACCTGGGGAGTTCATCCCAATAACCTTGGACACATCGATTCTCCGGGTTGTTTCCGCTGCCACGACGGCAATCACACCAGTGCGGATGGCCAGACCATCACCAATGACTGTTCTGCGTGCCACCAGGTTCTGGCGGCGAGCGAAGAAAATCCCAAGATACTGACCGACCTCGGTATGAAGTGAGTAATCAGAACGGGACGGTATCCGATAAAGTGGTTGGATTCCCAACTGCAACCAGGGCGCTCGCGATGAAAAGCTAAGCCGTGTTTCCACGGAAATTTTGCCTGACAACATAGCGATGCGGATTATCACGAAACGCCTTGGCTTTAGTGTTCGCGCGAGCGGAGATCTGAGTTCAGTCCAGGCCTTTCTTGACCTCTAACGGATTCTGCGCGATTGCGATTCTTGGATTCGTCAGAAGGGCGAGCAGTGCCATTAGTCTTCCGCGGAAACATTGGGAGGATTCACCAGGATAATTGCGATGCGCATTTCACTTCTCTGCCCGAAACCAAACTTTACCGGAAGCTTGAACTGCACGGCGCAGTGGCCCAGATCGTCCGACACAGCATAAGGGAAAGCTTTGTAGACCAGATTCAAGGGAGACAGCGCCAGCATTGCCGGCTTTCTGCCAGGTGATACTTGCCGCGAGAGCTCCAGCATTTTCGCTGGTTTTAGAGACGAGTCGATTCGTTTGTCGGATTCCAGGCGGGCAAGAAGAACATAGTCGTCATACTTTACGACACTGTGCTTATCGTCCTCCTCGCTCTCGCGCTTATCCTCATTTTCTTTTTCTTTCTCCTCGCTCTCGCGCGCATCCTTCTCGGGGTCGAAATGCGCGTATCGCAATGTATAAAACCCGGGTGGAATCTTCTGGTTCTGCACATCCTCGAGGGCCGTGGGCAGGTACAATACCGCCAGCATTCTTCCCGGTGTGAGCTCTCGGTAGTATCCAGCTGCAGTCTTGGCGGAAGGATGTAGCGGCAGACTTCTGACCCACCACAACTCCGCGAGCGGAATGTCAATGCCGTTCACAGTACGGAAGAGGCGCGTCCCATCGGCCTCGAGCCGGTTTCTCAGTTCACGCGGAACCTCGGTTCGTGGCGGTCCGGCAGCCTCGATCTTGAAAGATGCCTGACCCGCGGCTGCGGTGAGAAGGCTGATCAGCAGCAGCTCAAGCAGAGCAGCAATTCGCCAGGGAAGGCGAGACATTCCACGACACTGATCCCTTAGACGATGCAGCGAGCCCTCCCTGGTCCTTGAAGCTATTGGTTTCCGGTGCCGGTGAGACTGATCGCTTGCGGGCTATCCGCCTCATTGTCGAAGATCTGGACGCTGGCGTTGATGGTTCCTATCAGCGTTGGCGAAAACGTTACAGTGACGGTACAACTGGCTCCCACTGCCAGGCTGGTACCGCAATCGTTGGTCTGCGTGTAATTGTCCGTGGGCAGGCCAGGGTACTCGAAAATCGCCGTGGCGCTGCTTTCGGGATCGCCGGTCAGGGTGATCGAGCTGAGACTCAGTGCGGCCGGGCCATTGTTGGCCACGGTGACCGACTGCGAACTGAGGGTTCCAATATTTTGCGCTGGAAAGGTCAAGCGCGATGGCGAGAGAGAAACCTGGGTTCCAATTCCGGTCAGGTTCACTACTTGAGGACTGGCCCCATCGCTGTCAGTTATCGTGATCGTTCCATAGCGGGTACCGGTGGTGGAGGGGGTAAAGGTGACAGTGATCTTGCAGTTGGAGTTGGCAGCCACTGAGTCACCGCAGTTGTTGGTCTGGGTGTAATCGCCGGACATGGCGATCCTGGTGATCGCGAGTGAGCTGGCCGCATTGTTCGTCAAAGTGACTGACACCTTACTGGACGCCTTGCCTTGCAGAACTGTGCCGAAGTTCAGCGTGGAACTGCTGAAGGTGACGTAAGTCCCGATGCCCGTGAGCTCGACCGTTTGCGGGCTGCTGGGGTCGCTGTCAGTAACCGTCAAGGTCCCCGTCCGCAGACCAGCCGCGGTGGGCGTGAAGGTTATGGGCACGGTGCAATCGTTGTACTGGGGGATCGAACCCCCTTTGCAGGTCTCAGTGGTTGAAAAATCTCCCGTAACTGTCACGGATTGGAAGTTCATTAGAGTGGTGTTGTAATTGGTGAAGTACACCGTCTCCGATGGACTTGCCGTTCCCACCTGCTGGTTCAGGTAAAAGGGCAACGATGGCCGGGACGCCACCGGACAGGTGCGAGTCTGCAGCACCAGGGGCGGTAGCGGAGCTTGCGCCAGATTGAAGCTGTCGAGCATGTCGTTAGCGTTGGTATCGCGCGTAGCCAGTGGCGCCAGCCCGAACTTCTCTTCCACGAATTTGAGGATGGATGAGGATTCGTAAAGGGTATTGGAAATGTGCCCGGCAAGCGCGTAGGGCGAGATGATCAACATCGGCACGCGCAAGCCTAAACCGTATTCGTCCTCTGGCGTGGGCGGCTGCACGTGGTCATAGAAGCCGCCGAAGTCGTCCCAGGCGATGAAAATGGCGGTGGAGTTCCACTCCGGTCCTTGCATTACGGCATTGACCTGTTCCACGGTCCAGTTTTCGCTGGCGCAAATGGAAGCCGTGGGATGTTCGCTGGTTTCGCCCGGGCCCACCAGCCAACTCACGCTGGGCAACTGTCCATTCTGGGCGTCGGTAACGAACTGGGTCGTGTTTGGAATGTTAGTTGGGGTCCAGAGGGAGGAGTTATTGCGAATTTGATTGATGGAGTTGAGGGCATTCCATTCGTAGCCGTCCTGATACTGTCCCGGAGAATAATACTTCCACGAGATACCCGCGCTCTGAAGACTGTCGACCAGAGTAGTGAAGTCAAAACAGGGATACACTTCAGTCAAATTGCCGCTGGTGTCCAGCACGTCCACCAGCTTCCCAGTCGGCGCATCGCAGCCCCACGAGATAGCACCGCCCGACGGGTAAGGATTGGTCGCCACTCCTCCGGATTGGGCAGCCACGGTGTACAGATGGTTGGGAAAACTAGGGCCGTGCAAAGAGCTGAACATGTTGTCGGCCAATACGAAATTGCCGGCATAGGTCCAGTAGTTGGGCATATCGCTTTGCGTCTGCTGGGTCAGACTGAGGTAGTCATTATTAATGTTGCCCTGGGCAATCAGGTCGAAGCCATCCATTCGGCCGTAATCGATTGAGATGAAGGATCCATGCCAGGAGTGATCCATGTCGCGCGCGACGCGGTCCGCGGTGTGTCCCAGTGGAATGACCTGTCCGGTTGAGATGGTCGCCGTGGTCGCCCCATTGGCTCCAGGGTAAGTGCCGAACAAATTGTCGAAGGTGCGGTTTTCCTTGACGATGAAGACGATGTGTTGAATGTTGGCGAAACCAGGCGCGAACTCGGGAGTCGCGTTTGTCTGGCTGGAGTACCCGCTCGTACCTCCAGTTCCGGTTGCGTTGACCACATAGAAGTAGCTCAGATTGTTGGTCAGGCTGGCGTCGGTGTAGCCGGCGACAGTAGTGGTATTGATCCAAGTGTAGGGACCGCCGCTCACGGTGGAGCGGTAAACGCCGTAGCTGATGGCGCCGCTGGATCCATTCCAGCTCAGCGCGACCTGCGCATTGCCAGCGCTTGCGATCAGTCCGGTTGGCGGCGAAGGCACCGCTCCCACAATTAGGTTTGCTGTGCCCATCACGCTTCCATCGGTAGCCTGGATCGTGCTGCTGCCATCGGCGATTCCCGTAGCCAGGCCTGTGTTGGTAATCGTTGCCACGGTCGCGGCACTGCTCGACCAGCTCACCTGCGAAGTCAAGTCTTGGGTGCTGCCGTTGGTGTAGGTTCCGATGGCGTCGAACTGCAGGGCGGCTCCCGGCAGGACGGTCGCACTGGCAGGTGTAATCGCGATGGAAGCCAAAGTCGGAGTAGCCACCGTAATAGTCATGGAGTTGGAGACGGAGCTTGAGGCTGCGGAGATGGTGGTCGTGCCCTCTCCAGCGCTGGTGGCTAATCCGTTGCTGCCCGTGGCATTGCTGATGATGGCTACACTGGCCGACGACGAACTCCAGGTG
>Ga0209274_10000139_pt1 | contig 60879 bp, 53 predicted proteins | sample HubBroMetageREF1_FD_188343 | JGI IMG/M metagenome (GOLD analysis project Ga0209274, IMG submission 188343) | Reference soil microbial communities from the Hubbard Brook experimental Forest, New Hampshire, USA - Hubbard Brook CCASE Soil... | ecosystem: Environmental > Terrestrial > Soil >...
ACCGCCGCACCCGGGGGCAGGGTCGGGGGCGAATCCATCACCGCGGCACCGGGGGGCAGAGTCGGGGGCGAATCCATCACCGCGGCACCGGGGGGCAGAGTCGGGGGCGAATCCAGCACGGCCGCGCCCGGGGGCAAGGTCGGGGGTGAATCCATCACCGCCGCACCCGGGGGCAAGGTCGGGGGTGAATCCATCACGGCAAATGCGGAACTCGCGACTGCGCAGCCGGCGACCAAAGCGACTAGACTTAGTTTCATGATTATTGCTCCGAGTGTGTTGACAGTTGTTACGACACAGGACGCCTATACGACGACCTGCACAGGTAAAAGGCGACATCGGGACCAGAATCCCCTCACCCACCGGGGCATTGTATGATTAGGGGAAACCCTGATATGGGGCGAGCCGCGACGGCAAGAAAGAGAAGATGCAATCACCGGTCAATTTCACTCAGCTACTGACGGAGTGGCGCGCTGGCCATCCTCAAGCGTTGGAGCAATTGACACCGCTGGTTTACGAAGAACTACGGCGGCTGGCGCGCAATTACATGCGCGACGAACGCGAAAGCCACACGCTGCAGGCGACGGCCGTGGTGCACGAGGCCTTCCTGCGATTGATACAAGCCAACGTTGCTTTGCAGGATCGAGGTCACTTCTTCGCTCTGGCATCGCGTCTCATGCGGCGAGTGCTGGTCGATCACGCGAAATCACGCATGCGGATCAAACGCAATTCAGGCGTCAGAGAATTTGGCGCGGAAGATACGGGCGAAGTGCTGCCGCAGCTGGACTTCGACGTCGTTGCGCTCGACGACGCCTTGGAGGGACTTCAGCAAATGGAGCCGCGTCTGGCTCAGGTCATCGAACTGCACTACTTCGGCGGACTGACATATGACCAGATCGCCTCATCTCTCAACACGTCGGCCGCGACGGTGCACCGCGATATTCGGCTCGCGCGGGCCTGGCTGCTGAACGAAATCGGCGGGGCCCGGCCCGCATGATGCCAAAGGCACGCTGGCAGCAAATACAGTCGCTGTTCGAGCAAGTAATCGACTCCGGCACCGGCGAACGTGCCGCACACCTGGCGCGCGCCTGCGGCGACGACTTAGATCTGCGAGCGTCGGTCGAATCCCTGCTCAAGGCGGACGGCGGACGCGAAGATCCTCTGCTGCACGTCATCGGTCATGCCGCCGAATCGCTGCTCGAAGATCATCGAGACCGGTTGATCGGTACCCGAATTGGGCCGTACCGCGTCGTCTCCATTCTGGGGCACGGCGGAATGAGTACCGTGTATCGCGGCGAACGGGACGACGCGCAATATCAACAATCCGTCGCGATCAAAGTGTTGCAGCAGGCGACGCTGCACCCGCGGCTCCGCAATCGGCTGCACAGCGAGCGGCACATCCTCGCCACTCTGGATCACCCGTCGATCGCGCGCCTGATCGACAGCGGCGATTTGGAAGACGGAACTCCCTATCTCGTGATGGAGCACGTCGACGGCGAACCCATCGACACTTATTGCGACAGCCGCACCCTGTTCATCCGGGAGCGCCTCGAACTGTTCGTGCAAGTGTGCGCGGCGGTGCAGTATGCGCATCGCAATCTCGTGGTGCATAGGGACATTAAGCCCTCCAATATCTTCGTCACCGACGCAGGCACACCGAAGCTGCTGGACTTCGGCATCGCCAAGCTGCTGGCGCCGGAGAGTCTCTCGCATACGCTGCCGGTTACGCGGCTTCAGGAGCGCCTCCTCACTCCTGAAAATGCCGCTCCCGAACAAGTGCTCGGCCGCCCGATTACCACGGCCACCGACATCTATGCGCTCGGCGTCCTCCTCTACCAGCTCGTGACCGGCCGCTCTCCGTATCGCTTGCTGAGCTACAGCCAACTGCAGCTCGAGCGTGCCATCTGCATGGACGACCCGGTACGGCCCAGCCAGATGGTGATCTCCAAGCTGAGCGGCGAGAACGATGCCGACCGCAGCCGGATCACGGACCGCCGCGGCCTCTCGCCGCAGCGGCTGCGCGCCCGCCTGAGCGGCGATTTGGACGCCATCATCGCCATGGCGATGCGCAAGGAGCCGGATCGCCGCTATCCCTCCGTGGAAGCCTTCGCGGACGATTTGAACCGGCATCTACTCGGCCAGCCGGTGCGCGCGAGACAGGGAGACTGGCGCTACCACACGTCCAAGTTCCTGCGGCGCAATCTACTGGCGGTGGCCGGCGTCGCGGTCGCGTTCGCGGGACTCGCGATTATCGCCGGGGTCACGCTTTTTCAGAATCATCGCATCGAGTTGGCGCGGCAAGCCACCGCCCAGGAACGCGATCGGGCACAACAGGTATCGGCCTTCCTGGTGGATGTGTTCTCGAAAGCCGATCCATTCAACGCTCAGGGCAAGGATCCGACGGCGAAGGAGCTGTTGGACAGCGGCGCCGCCAAGATCTCAGCCGACCTGGCCGTGCAGCCGGAAGTGCGCGCGCAGCTGCTCGAAAGCATCGGTCTTGCATACCGGCGCCAGGGTCTGAGCGAACGGGCGATTCCTCTGTTCGAGCAGGCCGTTGCCATACGCAAGCAGGAACGGCCGCTCGACAACACTCGGATTGCCGTGGCCGTGGCGAATCTGGCCCGCGCCTTGACCGACTCCGGCCGATTGAATTCGGCCGAGGCGTACCTGGCTCAGGCCGTCACTCTCTCGGAGAGCGGCAGCAACACCGAAACGACGGAGACCGCGGACATTCTGGTGCAGTTCGGCCACTTCGAGCTCGATGCCAAGAGCGACCCGGCGCGCGCCAGTCAATTATTCGGCCAGGCGCTCAACATCTACCGCGCAAGACTCGGCGAGCAGAATCTGCAAGCGGCTGCCGCACTGAACGGGCTCGCAGCCGCGGCGGTGTGGACGGACGACTATCCCCTCGCCGAGCACTATCAGCGCGAAGCCTTGGCGGTCTTCCAGGCAACCCTGAGCCGCAATCATCCTGACAACGCGGTCGCCTTGGCCACGTTGGGCTACATACTGACTCAACGCGGGAACTACGCCGAGGCCGAACAAGACCTGAACGAGGCTTTGCAAATCGAGAGCAATGTATTCGGCGTCGACAATCAGCGAATCGCGGCGATCCAAGGGGATCTGGGCATTCTTTACGATCGGGAAGGCAACACCGTGCGCGCCATCGCGGCGACCCAGGCCGCGCTGAGAATCACCCGTAGTCGGCTGGGGTCCGCTCATTACATGAGCGGCTACTACCTCGACGCTCTTGCCAATCTGTATTTGAAGGCCGATGACCTGGCCACGGCCGAGTCCGACGCCCGCGAGGCCCTCCGGGTGTACGCCCAGTCGCTGCCCGCACGCCATTTGTACATTGCCACGACGCGCCAACTGCTCGGCGAAGTGCTGTTGCGGCGCGGCTCGCTGGCGGCCGCCGAAACCGAGCTGCGCACCGCGCTCGACATCAACAACGGTCTGGCGGGCGCCGACAGCTGGCGCGCCGCGCGCAGCGAGGCGAGCTTGGGTTGGTTGCTGATCTTGCGAAACGAGGCGCCGGAGGGCGAGCCCATGCTGGTGGCGGCGCGCTCGAAATTGCTGGCGTCAGTGGGAGCCGAGCATCCCGCGACGCAGCTCGCGACCGCACGACTGGCCGAGTATTACCGCACGCACCACCGCGACGAAGAGGCGGCGCGGGTTCTCGCGGCGCCCGACAAGCGGTAAGCTTGAGGAACTATCCCGTCTGCGGGCGGTCCGCCATAGCGAAAGGGCGCGATACGCCGATCCTTGAGGAGTCTTGATGACAAATAGAATAAAGACCGCTTCGACACTGATTTTCTCGGCGATTCTCGCCGGCACGGCAATTGTAAATATTGCACGGGCAGGTGACGCACGCGAAGAGGGTCGCCTGCTCACCGCAACCGAGGTGCTCGAAGAAGTTCAGGCGATGCCGGATCAACGGATTCCGGATACGCTGCTGTCCCGCGCCTACGGCATTGCCGTGATACCCGACGTCACCAAGGTGGCCTTCATATTCGGCGGCCGGCATGGCAACGGCGTACTGGTGGTGCGCGACAAATTGACCACGCCCTGGAGCAATCCCGCGCTGATTGCGTTGACCGGCGGAAGCTGGGGCTTTCAGGCCGGCGCCCAGTCCTCCGACATCATTCTGGTATTCACCACCAAGACCGGTATCGAAGGGATCGCCGGCGGCAAGCTGACCTTGGGCGCGGACGCATCGGTGGCCACGGGACCGGTCGGCCGGCAAGGCTCGGCGGCGACGGACATGAACTTCAATGCCGAAATTTATTCCTACGCGCGCACGCGCGGCCTGTTCGGCGGCATTGCGCTCGATGGCAGCGTCATTTCGATCGATAAGTCGGCCAATGCGGCGTTTTACGGCAAGAGCGGTGTAACGGCCACGGAGATATTCTCAGGGGCGGCGCCAGCGGCGCCGGCCACGGCACAGCGATTCCTCGAGCGGCTGGCCCAGGCGACTCACACGTCCGTACGCGGCTCTCCGGCGCCGCAAGCCGATACCCCGGCCGCCTCGACGCCGGAGATCGCCAACGGCGCCGCGCCGAAGGCTGACGCACCTCGGACCTATCCCTTGGAAGAGCAGAAGTAGGCCGTGCGCATAGGGATCTTGGGACTGGGAAGCATGGGGCAGCCCATGGCCCGAAGGCTTGCCCAGGCGGGATTCAGCGTAACCGGTTTCAACCGGACCCGCAGCCGCGCCGAGGCATTGTTGCGTGACGGAGTGCAGGTCGCCGACACGCCCAGCGAGGCCTGCGACGTGGATCTGCTCATCAGCATGGTGTCGGACGATGAGGCGGTGGATCAGCTCTTCTGGCAAAACGGACGCTTCCTCACCATGGGGCGTCCCGGACTCGTGCACGCCGGCATGAGCACCATCAGCGACACCCTGGCGGCGCGCCTGGCCGCCGCTCACCGCGAGTACGGACAAAGCTATATTTCCGCGCCGGTCTTCGGGCCGCCTGAGGCCGCCCAGTCAGGCAAGCTGTACATCGCGGTCGCCGGTGATGACGCGGTGATCGAGCGTTGCCGCCCCGCCCTCAATGTTCTGGGACGCGTCGACGTGATGGGCAGCGATCCGGCGACCGCCAATGTGGTAAAGGCTGCCGCCAGCTTCTTGATGGCCTGCGTGGTCGAGGGCTTGCGCGATGCTCTCACCGTGGTTCAAGCGGCGGGCGCCGATCCAAGGCAGTTTGCGGGGCTCATTACCCAGGCTCTGTTTCCGACGCCGGTGTACCAATACTTGAGCGGCGCGCTCGCCAAACAGCTCCTCGCCGGCGGACAGGCGATTGCCAATCCCTTCATCAAGAGCGCGCTGATGTCGGCCGCCTCGGCGGATCGACTCGGAGTCGCGGCGCCCCTCGCGCATCAGATCGCGAAGCAGGAACCACCGCTGCCTCTGCCGCTGTCGCCGATTTAAACGTCGATTCCCGGCCGCAATGCGCGCGCTATGCAGGACATGACCTTCGTCTGCGCGGACGGCGGACGGCTGCGCTATTGCACCGCAGGCGCCGGTCATCCCGTGGTCCTCATCCATGGTCTCGGCCTCGATGCCTCCATGTGGGATGCTCAATGGCCGGCGCTGCAACGGGAATTTCGCGCCATTCGCTACGATGTGCGCGGATTCGGAGCTTCGACGGTTCCCGAGGCGCCCTACAGCCACTCCGACGACCTTCTCGGCTTGCTCGATTTCCTCGAGGCGCGACCTGCCCATGTCATCGGACTATCGTTCGGCGGCCGGCTGGCGCTGCGTTTTGCGCTGGATCATCCGAGCGCGGTCAAGTCGCTGACCCTGATCGACTCGGCTCTGGAGGGGCACCCCTGGAGCGACGACTGGATCCAAAAGATGGACTCCGTTTTGGGCGCGGCCAGGCGCGGCGACAGCGCCGGCGTGCAGGCCGCCAAACATCTTTGGTTGGCGCACGACCTCTTTGCACCCGCGCAACGAGACGCCAAGCTCGCGGCCGCACTTGCGGCCATGGTGGAGCGCTACACGGCCTGGCATTGGTGGAACACCGATCCCGTGCGCAGGTCGGCGGTGCCCACGGCCAAGGCGCTGGCGACGCTGCGATGCCCGACGCTGGTGCTGGTCGGCGAACTCGATCTGCCGGACTTTAGGGCCATCGCCCGGCGTCTTGCCGCGGAGATTCCGCGCGCAACGTTGCACACCATCGCAGGCGCCGGACACATGGCCAATATGGAAGCCCCGGACGCCGTCAATCGACGGGTGCTCGAACATCTACGGGCCTGCGCGTAATCTCCCGGCTAGCTATCTGTCGACCACCACTTCGCTGATCTGGATGATGGGGGTCAGGTCGGTGTAGTTGGGGATGTCGGCGAGGATCTCGTTCGCGTGCGGACCGAAGCCGGCCTGGAACGCCTCGACCGAATCGCAGAAAATGTGGCACATGCCGACGTAGGTCGCGGGCTCACCTGGAGCGCCGCCCGCGAGTCCCTTGTCGACCGTGTAATACTTGCAGCGGGCGCCCATCCTGCTCTTGACGAGAGGCATGTGTTTGTCGCGGTAGTACTCGTGGTTGAATCGCGCACCGGGCTTGTTGGGATACATCACACTGACTTTGATCACGGATTCTCTCCTGGGGTCTTTTTGGGGGATTCAATGCAGAAGCTCATGTGCCTTATTTTGCTCTTGTCGCTGGCGGCTTGCAGCGTCTGCAAAAGCTCGGACTCGCCCGAGGTGTGCAGAACGAAGCAGCGTAACCATTCACAACCCAGCCCCTGACGGCGTGAATCGCGAACGCATCTCAGCCTATCGTCGATGGCCGGCACTCAAGGGCGGGCTGATTGCCTTGCTGGCCGCCGCACTATTCGGAGTCAGCACACCCTTGGTACAGCGTCTCGGCGCCGGCGTGGGAAGTTTCTCGACAGCCGCTTTGCTGTACGCGGGCGCCGCTTTCATCGGGGCGATTCTGCGCCAGCCGATCACCCGCGAGGCCCAGGTTCAGCGCGCCGATGCCTCGCGGCTGGTTTTGATGGCCGTCTTCGGCGCGGGCATCGGCCCGGTGGCACTTGCCTGGGGCCTTCAGCACACCAGCGGCACCACAGCGTCGCTGATGCTGACCCTCGAGGCGGTATTCACCGCGGTTCTTGCACGGCTTTGGTACCACGAGACCCTGGACCGGCGGGTCACATTGGCGATGTTTCTTTTGACGCTCGGAGGGATGGCGCTGGTCCTCGACCGCGCCGCAGCCGGAACCAGCCAAGTCATCGGACTACTTGCCGTGATCGCGGCTACGGCATCGTGGGGCGTCGACAACACCCTGTCCCGTGCCCTGGCCAAGCGCGACCCGGGCCAGGTCGTCATGCTCAAGGGTGCGATCGGCGCGGCGGCGACGATGCTGCTGGCCTTTGCCTTTCGAGAACCCCTACCGGCCCTGGGACGGGCATGCGGTTTGTTTGTCGTCGGCGCAACGGGATATGGCCTGAGTTTGCGCTTCTACTTGCTGGCCCAACGGTCGTTTGGGGCGGCGCGAACAGGGTCGGTCTTCGCCTTTGCGCCGTTTGTCGGCGCCCTGCTCGCGGTCGCACTCGGCGAGCGCAGCGGCAGCGCGTGGATGTTAGCCGGCGCCATCCTCATGATGCTGGGGATCGTGATTCACCTGGCGGAGACGCACGCCCACGATCATGAGCATGAGGCGATGGAACACGAACACGCTCACCGCCACGACGACGGGCATCACGGTCACCCCCACGATCCCATGCCGGCCGGGCAGCATAGCCATCGGCATCGGCACGTGCCCACGCGGCACTCGCACGGGCATGTACCCGACGAGCACCACGCGCACCGGCATTAGTTAAAGACGGATCGCAGAGACTAGGGGTTCGACTGGCTGACTACGGGCGGGGCGCCCGGATCGCCGGCGGGCGGCGCGGCATTTGCCGGGGCCGCAGGCGCGGCTGCGGGTGCGGGCGGTTCCACCGGCACCAAGGGCAAGTGATACACGTCCACCGGCTTGACCTTGGCCGCCTGCTCCTGCCGCTGCTTCTCTTGCGCCAAGCGCAGCTGCTCGCGGCTGCGCTCGAATTCCTCCGCGCGCTTGGCCTCCTCGGCCGGCTCGTTCTGGCTGTCGAGACGATCGATGGCCGTGCGTGCGTTCAGGCATTCGGTATCGGTCCGAGCCTTGGATGGGTTCTGATTGCACTTCATGAGCACACCGTCGAGCGTCACCCGATCCTCCATGAGTTCGGTGACCGACATCGGCGGAATGCGTTTCGGACTACAGGCCGCGGCGGCCGCAAAAACGGCAGCCAGGCACCCGCAGGCGATGATTGATTTGATCGAAACTGTCATATAGCTTCCCATTCGCAATGGTACTCAAAACCAGCCGCAACGCGACCCCGCGGCTGTGACGCATCTCACGACTTGACAATGTTCCTGCCGAAGTCCTTCGAATGAAGCCGAATTCCGACTGGCTCCCGCAGGCATGCACGGTTTGACCCCGCTGCGGCGCATGTGTACCGTTCTCCCATCATGCCGACCGCCAAAGCCGCGAAGGATGCTCAACCCGACTTTGAGACCGCGATGCGCGATCTCGAGGAATTGGTCGAACGGCTCGAGCAAGGAGATCTGCCGCTCGAGGAATCTCTGGCGGCTTTCGAGCGCGGCGTGATGCTGACGCGCGCGTGTCAAACCGCGCTCAAAGAGGCTGAACAAAAGGTGGAGATCCTGCTCAGGAAGGCCGGTGAGCCAGCCGTTGAAGACTTCACACCCGACGAATCCAAGGCCTGAGAGGCCAAGCATCGTGAGCGCGGATGCGATGGAGGCGCGGATGCGTGCCTATCAATCGCGCGTGCAGGCCTTCCTCGAGAGCGTACTGCCGGCCCCGGACCTGGTACCGCAGCGCCTGCACGCGGCGCAGCGCTACTCCGTGCTGGGCGGCGGCAAACGCCTGCGGCCACTGCTCGTCTATTGCACCGGAGAAGCCCTGGGGCTGCAGCCAAGTGCGTTGGACGCGCCCGCTGCGGCGGTGGAGCTCATTCACTCGTATTCCTTGGTTCACGACGATTTGCCGGCCATGGACGATGACGATTTGCGACGCGGCCAACCCACCACGCATCGCGCCTTTGACGAAGCCACTGCCATTCTCGCGGGAGACGCGCTCCAGGTGTTGGCGTTCTCGTTATTGGCGCGCGATCGTGCCGCCGGCGTAAGTCCGGAAGCCCGCCTGAAAATGATTCAGATCCTCGCGGACGCCAGCGGCACCGCGGGCATGGCGGGCGGCCAGTCCTTGGACCTGTCCGCGGTGGGCCGCGATCTGAATCTCGAGGATCTCGAGACCATGCATCGACTCAAGACCGGCGCGCTGATTCGCGCCAGCGTATTGCTGGCGGCGGCCTGCGCACCCGGCTTGACCGCGGATGAATGGAGCGCGCTCGACGGATATTCCCAGGACATCGGACTCGCATTTCAAATTCAGGACGACATTCTGGACGTCGAGGGCAGCACCGAAGACCTGGGTAAGACCATCGGCGCCGACGCGGCCCGGGCGAAGCCCACCTACCCGAGCGTGCTCGGGCTCGAAGCCGCCAAATCGCGCGCTCGCGAGCTGCAGTGCCGGGCCTGCGATCGGCTGGCACCCTTCGGCGAACGCGCGAGAATCCTCGCCTGGCTGGCGTCGTTCGTGGTTGATCGCCGAGTTTAGGCCCCCGGCGCGGTAAATTGGCCTCCGGGGCCCTCGCCGATTCCGCCTGTTGGTTGTCTCGTCGGTCAGGCTTTAGACCAAGTCCCCCCATATCGACTACTATTCTTGGAATTCACAGTTTCGTCACCATCTACGCCCCGCTCGGTATTGGATTTTCTTTTGCTCGCGCAGCGAGCCTATAGGACGGGGTCGCATCGACCCCGTAGATTCGGCGCGTAAGCGCCTGGAGAGACCATATGAACGTCGACGAGACCATATGAACGTCGACGTGCCCGTCAAGAAGCCCAAAGTGAAGTCCGTGGAGGACGTGCAAGGCCATGCCGATACGCGGCAATTGCCGATCAACAAGGTGGGCATCAAGGACATCTATCACCCGATCAAGGTGAAGGATCGCGCCCGCGGCGAACAGCACACGGTTGCGAATTTCAACATGTACGTGAACCTGCCGCATAACTTCAAGGGCACGCACATGTCCCGCTTCGTGGAGATCCTGCATCGGCACGAGCGCGAGATATCCGTGGATTCGTTCGGTCAGATGCTGGTGGAGATGACCGAGCATTTGGACGCGAGCGCCGGGCACATCGAAATGACCTTCCCCTACTTCGTCATGAAGAAGGCCCCGGTCACGGGCGTCGAGAGCCTGATGAATTATCAGGCCACCATTTTCGGCGAGCACCGCGACGGCAAGACCGACGTTTGGCTCAAGGTGGTGGTTCCGACCACCAGCCTATGCCCCTGCTCGAAGAAGATTTCCGACTACGGCGCCCACAATCAGCGTTCCCACATCACGTTGACGGCGAAGCTGGTCGAGCACATGTGGCTGGAAGAGCTGATCGACATCGCCGAATCCCAAGCCTCATGCGAGGTGTATGGAATCTTGAAGCGGCCGGACGAGAAATTCGTGACCGAGCGCGCCTACGACAACCCGAAATTCGTCGAGGACACGGTACGCGACGTGGCCGTCGTGCTCAACAAGGACAAACGCGTTCGCGCGTATGTGGTCGAATCGGAGAACTTCGAGTCGATCCACAATCATTCCGCGTACGCGATGATCGAGTTCGACAAGGAAACGCCGAAGGCTTAGGAACTGGCCCGCTCGGCGCTTTGCAGGCGTCCTATCATGCTTCGCAGGAACACCTGGTTGAAGCGCAGCTGGCACTCCGCCGACACCTGTTCGAGGAGAGTGGAGCTGACCTTCATCACCGTCACGGCACCCGCTGAGTTGATGGTGGCGGTGCGCTTTGCTCCGCGCACGTAGCTGGTCTCGCCGAAACAATCGCCGGTCTCCAGGTACCCGAGGGCCCGTCCCAGCCGCTGCACGCTGACGCGTCCCTGCACGATGATGTAGAAGCGGTCGTCCATCTCCCCTTCCTTGACGATCTCCTCGGAATCGGCATAGTCCTGCCAGCTGCTGGCGCGCAGAACCTCCCAGATTTCGCCGTGCGAGAACTCGTGGAAGAACTTCAGCTTGCGCAGCAGGCTGAATTGCTCCTGCTGATCGATGCGGTTGTATTGCGCGCGTAATTTCTGATGCACGCGGGTCAGTTCCGCGGCGAAGTCGAGACCCGTCTTGTAGCGCTTGTCCGGATCCTTCATCAGCGCCATCGCGGTCACGTTCTCGAGTTCCTCGGGAATCTCGGGGCGCAGAGTGTGAATGGGCGGAGGAGTGGCGAACACGATCTGGTGCAGCAGCTTCTGCAGGTTGCCTGCCCGGAACGGCCGGGTTCCGGTCAGAAGTTCGTACATCACCGCACCCAGCGAATACAGATCCGACCGGTTGGTCAGCTCGATCGATTGGACTTGTTCCGGGGACATGTACGACGGGCTGCCCGCGATTCCCTCGATCCGCGAGATTTCCGAGTCCGCCACCAATGCGATGCCGAAATCGATGATGCGCACGTCGCTGTCCAGGGTCAGCATGATGTTGCTGGGCTTGATGTCGCGGTGAATTACACCGCGGCTGTGCGCGTAATGAAGCGCCCGGGCAGCCTTGTAGATGAGTTCGACCACATCGTCGATGCGCAGCAGATTGTCGGGACGGCAATAGGCGGCAAGAGTGCGGGCGCCGTGCACGTGCTCGGTGACGATGTAGCAATGACCGCTTTCCTCGCCCGCGTCGTAGATCGGAAGAATGTTCGGATGCTGCAGCATGCCGACCATGTGCGCTTCGGAGAGAAACATCTTGCGCGCGATGCGCTTGCGATTTTCGTCGCCGCTGGCATCGACGTTGTACACCTTGATGGCCACGTCGCGCCCGTAGTAGGGATCGTGCGAGAGATACACGACGCCGGTGCTGCCGCGTCCGACCTCGTTGATGATTACGTACTTGCCGATCTTCTCGGGCAATGAAGCGCGGTTGTTCTGCGACTTCGGGTTGGAATTTTGGCGAGTGTTGCTCAATGGTGACCGTGTGCCGCGCAGCGTTCAATGTGGTGAGGCTGAAGGATACTGGCGCGACCCGACGTAAACTGTGACTTGAGTCGAGGCCTAGGCGAAGTGATCGTATCCCCGAGACGCAGGTCGGAAATCCTGCCCATTCAGCGACCATGTGACGCCGCTGCCGGATCGCAATTCACCGATCGTGGACAGCATTAAGTTCAATCGGGCCGCCGCCGCCTGCAATTCCGCATAGCGCGCCGCCGGCACCGCGAGCAGCAATTCGTAGTCGTCGCCCGCCGTCAGTGCCCAATCGAGCGCTTGAGCGGCGGAGGCCGTGGCGCGCATGGCGTCCGACAACGGCAGGCGTTCCACCGCGACGTGAGCCGCAAGACCGCTCGAGCGCGCGAGCTTGGGCAAATCCCCTACCAGGCCGTCGGACAGGTCCATCGCGGCCGTCGCGATGCCGCGGGCCGCCACGCCGAAATCGACCCGCGGCGCCGGGTACTCGAATCGCTCGATGAGCTCGAGGACCGCCGCACGAGAGCCGCCCGCCGGCGGATGGGCGGTGAACGCAAGTCCGGCACCGGCATCGCCCAAAGTCCCGGTCACCGCCAACAGATCGCCGTCGCGGGCTCCGCTTCGGCGCAGCGCGGCACCGCGCGGCGCATGCCCCAAGATCTGCACGCTCACGGTCAGCGCCCCGCGGGTCGTATCGCCGCCGACCAGCGCCACCCCGTTGGTGTCGGCAAGATCCAGGAGTCCCGCGGCGAATTTCTGCAGCCAGGCAGCATCCGCCGCCGGCAGGGTGAGGGCCAGCGTCGCCCACGCGGGGGTCGCACCCATGGCCGCCAAGTCGCTCAAATTGACCGCCAGCGCGCGATGGCCGATCGAACGCGCATCGGCGCCTTCCGGAAAATGCCGCCCCGCGACGATGGTGTCCACCGACACGATCAGCTCCGTTTCGGGCGGCAAGGCCAGCACCGCCGCATCATCGCCTATCCCGAGAATCACGCCGGATTGTGCGGGCCGCCCCCTTCTGCGGCGCGCGAAGAAGCGGTCGATCAGTTCGAACTCGCCGAGCGAGGGGTCTGCAGCGTTCATTGCGCCCGGTTCAAACTGCGTCGCGGCCGTACTCGTGCGGCCGCAATTCCCGGGCCGCGCGATCCAGCACCGCATTGACGAATTTGTGCCCGTCGGTCGCGCCGAACTGCTTGGCCAATTGTACGGTCTCTGCAAGCACCACTCGGTAGGGCAATTCCGGGCACGATTTCAATTCGTGCAGGCCCAGCCAAAGCACCGCGTGCTCTATGGGATCGAGTTCCGGCGGGGGAATTTCGCTCAAGCCGGCAAGGTGCGCATCCAGGGCCTCGCGATTCGGCGCGATGGCCTTGAGCAGCGCCTTGAAGTAATCCAGATCCACCCGCTCCGCTTCCGGGTCGGCCGCGAATTGCTTCTGGATGTCCGCCAAAGGACGCGGATTGAGCTGGAATTGATACAGCGCCTGCAGCGCCAGCCGGCGCGCCAGGCTGCGCGCACGATTGCCGGTGGCGCGCTCGCTCGGCGCGGGACGCTTGGAGGCTGCGCGCTTGACCGGGGCGCGCGGTTGCGCCTTGGAACGCTTGGCCGGCAAGTCAGGTATCCAGGCGGCGCAGGAGATTGGCCATCTCCATCGCGACCAGCGCGGCGTCCGCCCCCTTGTTGCCCGCCTTGCCTCCCGCGCGATCCACGGCCTGCTCCACCGTGTCGGTGGTCAGCACACCGAACGCAATGGGCGTTCCGGTTTCCAACGCAATGCGCGCGATGCCGCCGGCGCATTCGCCCGCGACATAGTCGAAATGCGGCGTCTGGCCGCGAATCACGGCGCCGAGCGCGATCAGCGCCTCGTAGCGGCGCGACAGGGCCAATTTGCGCGCCACAATGGGAATGTCGAAGGCGCCCGGAACGCGCACGATCTCGATCTGCTTGTCGCTCACCCCGTGGCGCCTGAGCGCATCGAGCGCGCCCCGCAGCAGGGGTTCGACGACGAAATCGTTGAACCGCGCAACGACGACGGCAAAGCGCAGGTCGCGCGCCAGCAGTTCACCCTCGATTATCTTCGGCTGATCAATAGGCACTCATGTCTCCTCGCAACTTGGCGCGAAGTATAGCCTTTGGAGACTCTCATTCGCCGCCGTCGACATAACTGGTCACTTCGAGATCGAAGGCTGCGAGACCCTGCAGCTGCTTGGGCGAACTCAGCACGCGCATCCGCTTCAGGCCGAGGTCCTTGAGGATTTGCGCGCCGATTCCGTAGGTCCGGATCACCGTGGCGCCCGGGTGGCGGGTGCTTGGGGTCTTGGCGTCCAGCAACCGGACGCTGTCCATGAAATGCCGCGGCGTCTCCTCCGGGCGCAAAATGACGACGACTCCCGAGGGTTCGCTCGCCACGCGGCGCATGGCCGCATGCAGCGGCCAGCCCAGCCGCTCGTTGCGCACCCCTACGACGTCGCGCAGCGAGTCGTTGATGTGTACGCGCACCAGGGGCGGCAGGGTGGAATTCAAATCGCCCTTGACCAGGCCGATGTGCACGGTCTTGTTGACGTGATCCTCATAGCAGAACAGCTTGAATGTGCCGTATTCGGTCTCCACCGTATCCTCGTAGATGCGCTCCACCGAGCGCTCGTTCTTGAGCCGATAGCGGATGAGATCCGCGATGGTGCCGATCTTCAAGCCGTGCGATTTCGCGAACAGTTCGAGATCCGGCCGCCGCGCCATGGTGCCGTCGTCGTTCAGGATCTCGACGATCATCGCGGCCGGTGAAAATCCCGCCAATCGCGCCAGATCGCACCCGGCTTCCGTATGCCCGGCGCGCGTCAACACGCCGCCCGGCTGGGCCATCAGCGGAAACACGTGCCCGGGCTGGCGCAGATCCTCAGGTTTGGCGTTCGGGCCGACGGCGGTCTTGATGGTATGGGCGCGATCATGCGCGGATATTCCCGTGGTCACGCCCTCTGCGGCTTCGATCGACAGCGTGAAATTCGTGCGATGGGAACTGTCGGTGTCGCTCACCATCAGCGGCAGGCGCAACTGGCGGCAGCGCTCGCGCGTCAGGGTGAGGCAGATGAGGCCGCGCCCGTAGCGCGCCATGAAGTTCACGTCCTGCGGGCCGACGCTGTCCGCGGCCATGATCAGATCGCCTTCATTTTCGCGATCCTCATCGTCCATGATCACCGCCATCTTGCCGCGGCGCAGGTCCTCGAGAATTTCGTCGATTGTATTGAACGTGGACATTGGTTTCCTATTCTTCGGTTCTCGACATGAGCCGATCCAGGTATCGGGCGATCACGTCGATTTCGATGTTGACGCCGTCGTCGATCTCGAGCTCGCCGAGTGTGGTGACATCATGAGTATGCGGAATGACATTGACGTCGAAGCGCCGACCCTCGACGGTGTTGACGGTCAGGCTCACGCCGTTGACGCAAATCGACCCCTTCGGCGCCACGAAGCGCATCAGGGCCGCCGGCAGCTCGAACTCCATGCGCCATGAACGCGCATCTTGAACCAGCGCCTTGAGCTTGCCCACCGCATCGACATGTCCGCTCACCCAGTGGCCGCCGAGGGCGTCGCCCGCGCGCAGGCTCGGCTCCAGGTTGACCCGCGACCCGGGCTGCAGCGCGCCCAGCGTGGTTTTGGCCATGGTTTCGCGCGACACATCCGCATAGAAGCAGCTGCCTGCCATGCGCGTGACCGTGAGGCAGGCGCCCTGCACGCTGATGCTGTCGCCGATCGCGATGCGTGAGAAATCGAGCGCCGCGGCGTCGATCCCCAACTCCAAGTCGCCGCCCTTGGGCGCGAACGAACTCACCCGGCCGGTTCCGACGATGATTCCGGTAAACATCATTGAGCCTTTTTCGGGGTGAGGATCAGGCGCAGGTCGGCGCCGATGCGCCGTACATCTTGATATTCGAAGGCCGGCAGAGAACCCGGGCCTGCAAGCCCGCTGACGTGCATCAGGGGAGCGGCATCGGCGCCGAGCAACGTCGGCGCGACGTACAGCACGAGCTCATCCACGAACTGCGATTGAATCAAGCTTCCCGCCAGGCGCGGTCCGCACTCCACCCACAATTCGTTGACCTCGAGTTCGCCCAAACGTGCCACGACCGCGCGCAGATCCAGCCCGCCCGCAGCCCGGGGCAGGCGTTCGATCCGGGCCGATGGGTGCGCGCGCTCCGGAGCGTCCGGAGCGGCGAACACCAAGGCGCCCTCGCCGTGAAACAGTTTCGCGCCCGCCGCTACGGTAAGCATGGGATCGAGCAGCACCCGAAGCGGCTGCCTGATCCAGGAGCCGTAGGTCAATCTCACATCGAGCCGCGGATCGTCGACACGCACCGTGCCTGCGCCGGTGAGTGTTGCGCCGCTGCGTGCCCGCCAATGCTGCACGTCGGCACGCGACGCCTCGCCGCTGATCCATAACCGCCCGCCTGCCGCCGGGGCGGTGCGTGCGTCGAGGCTCATGGCCAGCTTGAGGCGCACCCAGGGCCGGCCGCGCTCGAAGCGCGAGAAGAACCCGACGTTGAGGTCGCGTGCCTCGGCGGCGAGCACCCCGACCGACACGGCGATTCCGGCGGCCTGCAGCCTTTTGATGCCTGCGCCCGCCACCAAGGGGTTTGGATCGGCGCTGCAGCACACCACGCGAGCCACGCCCGCGGCGATCAACGCGTCCGCGCACGGTGGTGTGCGGCCCGTATGACTGCAGGGTTCGAGCGTGACGTAGGCGCTGGCACCCCGCGCCCGGGAACCCGCGGCGCGCAGCGCCACCACTTCCGCATGCGGCTCGCCCGCACGCGCGTGCCAGCCCTCGGCGATCACCCCGCCCTCGCGGACCAGGACGCAGCCGACGCGGGGGTTCGGATCGGTGGTGTACAAGCCTCGGGCGGCCAATTCCAGCGCCCGCGCCATGTGAGCGCGGTCTTGCGCCGCCAACGGATCGGCCTGCAATTCGACGGCGTGTGTCATTTGTCCTCGTCGCCCTCTTCCTCGCCCGGCAACAGCGTCAGCTGATCCTTGCTGGTTTCGCGGCGGCGTCGATGGCGGCGCAATTGATCGATTTCCGTCCGGAAGGCTTCGATGTCTTGAAAACTGCGGTAAACGGAAGCGAAGCGCACGTACCCCACCTCGTCCAGCTGCCGCAGCTCCTCCATGACCATCTCGCCTATGCTGCGCGAGGCGATCTCGCGCTCTCCCAGGCTGCGCAGCTTGTGGCAAATTCTCGCCACCGCAGCCTCGATGGCGTCCCGGCCCACGGGGCGCTTCTCCAGCGCCTTCTGCATTCCGTGGAGCAGTTTGTTCTCATCGAAGGGCTCGCGGCTGCGATCGCCCTTGACGACGGTGGGCAGCAGCAGCTCCGCCGTCTCGAAGGTCGTAAAGCGTTCGGTGCATGCCAAACACTCGCGGCGCCGGCGAATCTGCCGCCCCTCCCCGGCGAGGCGGGAATCGATGACCTTAGTCTCCGTATGGCCGCAAAATGGACAGTGCATGGGGAGGGCCTACGCCGGTGCCGACGCACACCGAAGTGCGATCAGCCATACACGGGAAATCGCCGACATATTTTCACCACCTCGGCGCGCACGCGCTCGACCGCCGATTCATCGCCCAAGGAATCGAGCACATCGGCGATCCAATTCGTCAATTGCCGGACTTCGGCCTCCTTGAAGCCGCGGGTCGTCACGGCGGGGGTGCCTATGCGCAGTCCGCTGCTGATGGCGGGCGGCCGCGGATCGTTGGGCACCGCATTCTTGTTGACGGTGATGTGCGCCCGGCCGAGCGCCGCGTCCGCATCCTTGCCCGTGATGTTCTTGTCGATGAGATCCAGCAGAAACAAGTGATTGTCCGTGCCGCCGGAGACGATCTTGTAGCCGCGCTGCTGCAGCACCTGGGTCATGACCCGCGCATTGGTGATCACCTGCGCGGAATACACCTTGAACTCCGGCTGCAGCGCCTCGAGAAAGGCCACCGCCTTGGCGGCGATCACGTGCATCAGAGGGCCGCCCTGAGTGCCCGGAAACACCATGGAATTGAATTTCTTGTGCAGGTCGGCGTGCGGCCGCGCCAGAATCAGGCCGCCGCGCGGGCCGCGCAGAGTCTTGTGCGTGGTGGTGGTCACCACGTCCGCGAACGGCACCGGATTCGGATACAACCCTGAGGCCACGAGGCCCGCGACGTGCGCCATGTCGACGAAGAAGTACGCGCCCACCGAATCGGCGATGGCGCGGAACCGTGCCCAGTCGATGACGCGCGAATAGGCCGAAAATCCCGCCACGACCACCTTGGGCCGATGCTCCTTGGCGAGGCTCTCCACCTGCTCGTAGTCGATCTCGCCGGTCTCGGCGTTGATTCCGTATTGAACGGCTTTGAACAGCTTGCCGGAAAAATTCACCTTGGCGCCGTGCGTCAAATGGCCGCCGTGATCCAGGCTCATGCCGAGAATCGTGTCCCCGGGATTGAGCAGCGCCAGGTACACCGCCGCGTTCGCCTGGCTGCCGGAATGCGGCTGCACGTTGGCGTAGGCGGCGCCGAACAGTTGCCGCGCCCGATCGATCGCCAGGCTTTCAGCCACATCGACGAATTCGCAGCCGCCGTAGTAGCGCTTGCCGGGGTACCCTTCCGCGTACTTGTTGGTCAGCACCGACCCTTGTGCTTCGAGCACGCGCGGGCTCGTATAATTCTCCGAGGCGATAAGCTCGATGTGATCTTCCTGACGGTTGCGCTCGTCCGCGATCGCTTTCGCAAGTTCCGGATCGAAGCCGGCAATCGTCATTTGGCCAGTGAACATGGGCTCGGACCTCTCGGCAAATAGCCGGTTATTGTAGCTGATTCAACCGCGTTTCCCTAGCGATAAGCTCGCGGAAACGCCGTTCGGACCACCCGACGGCGTGACATCCCTCCGGGAGTCGCGGATAATCCGCGCCGATCCCCGCGCGTTCGAGCGATACTCAAAAGGTAGAAGATGGCTCAGTTCATTTACACCATGAACCGGGTAGGCAAGGTCGTGCCGCCCAAGCGCATTATCCTGCGCGACATTTCCTTGAGTTTTTTCCCGGGTGCCAAGATCGGCGTGCTCGGCCTCAACGGTTCCGGCAAATCCACCCTGCTGAAAATCATGTCCGGGATCGACAAGGACATCGAGGGCGAAGCGCGTGCGCAGGCGGGTATCAAAGTGGGCTATCTGCCCCAGGAACCCCTGCTGGATGAGGGCAAAACCGTTCGCGAAGTGGTGGGCGAAGGCGTCGGCGACGTGCAGAGCTTGATCGACCGCTTCAACGCCATCAGCGACAAGTTCGCCGAACCCATGTCGGACGATGAAATGAATAAGCTCATGGAGGAGCAGGCCAAGATGCAGGACAAGATCGACGCGGTCGGCGGCTGGGAGCTGGAGCGCAAGCTGGAAATCGCGGCCGATTCATTGCGCCTGCCGCCCTGGGACGCCGTGGTGGGCAAGCTGTCGGGCGGCGAGAAGCGCCGCGTGGCGCTCTGCCGGCTGCTCTTGTCCAAGCCCGACATGCTGCTGCTCGACGAACCGACCAACCACTTGGATGCCGAGTCGGTGGCGTGGCTGGAGCACTTTCTCGAGGAATACCCGAGCACGGTGATTGCCGTCACCCATGACCGCTATTTTCTCGACAACGTGGCCGAGTGGATATTGGAACTCGATCGCGGCCATGGAATCCCATGGCAGGGCAATTACTCGTCCTGGCTGGAGCAGAAGGAGCAGCGCTTAGGCCAAGAGGAGCGCCAGCAGGAAGCGCTCGCCAAGACCCTGAAGCGCGAGCTGGAATGGGTGCGCACCAATCCGAAGGCGCGCCAGGCAAAGTCCAAGGCGCGCCTGCAGCGCTACGAAGAGCTGGCGTCGCAGGAATTCCAGAAGCGCAATGAAACCAACGAGATCTACATCCCGCCGGGAGATCGTCTCGGGGATCTGGTCATCGAATGCAAGAACGTGCGCAAGGGTTATGGCGATCGCCTGCTGATCGATTCCTTGAGCTTCAACCTGCCGGCGGGCGGCATCGTCGGCATCATCGGACCGAACGGCGCCGGCAAGACCACGCTGTTCCGCATGCTGTCGGGCGCCGAGAAACCCGACAGCGGCGAGATCCGCTTGGGCCCCAGCGTCAAGCTCGCCTACGTCGATCAGTCGCGCCAGGCGCTCAACGACAAGAACACGGTGTGGCAGGAGATTTCCGGCGGTCTGGATCTCATCAAAGTCGGCAACTACGAGACTTCGTCGCGCGGCTACGTCGGACGGTTCAATTTCAAGGGCGTCCAGCAGCAGCAGGTCATCGGCGATCTGTCGGGCGGCGAACGCAATCGCGTGCATCTGGCGAAGGTGTTGAAGGCCGGCGGCAACGTCCTGCTGCTCGACGAGCCCACCAATGATCTGGATATCGAGACCTTGCGCGCGCTCGAGGATGCATTGGTGGCGTTTCCCGGCTGCGCGGTCGTGATCTCGCACGATCGTTGGTTCCTCGATAGAATCGCAACCCACATTCTCGCCTTCGAGGGCGACTCCCAAGTCGTCTGGTTCGAGGGGAACTATCAGGAATATGTCGAGGACCACAAGAAACGCAAGGGCGAGGACGCGGCCCAGCCCCACAGGATCCGTTATAAACCACTCTCAGGTTGAGGCGTTTATGTACATCACACCTCAGGACGAACTGCACCTCGAATATCAGGGCATCGCCCTCACTTGTCCGCATTGTCAGACTCTGACTCATCTCACCGCGGTCGCCGTTCCCTCGTTCGAGGATCTGAGCCGGCGCAAGCCGAAGCACATCGGGATCGTGTTTCGCTGCGATGCCTGCGCCGAGCCGGTATTCCTCAAGTTCCTGGCCAAGAGCTACACGGCCCTGCGGGTGGAGCTCGCCGCGAACTACACGGAAATCGAGCGGGCGCGCGAAAGTTTTCCCCTCACCTATCTTCCGGAGGAAGCCGAGGGTATGTTCAAAGAGGCGCTCTCTTGCTACGCGGCGGGCTGCTTCAACGCCTTCGGAGCCATGAGCCGGCGTACCGCCCAGGCGCTGTTCCGCGAGCTCGGCGAGCAGGGCAAGTTGGAGCTGTTCGATACGCTGCAGGAGATCCGCACCCTGGCGGAACTCGATGACGACACCTTCGGAACCGTGCGCGCGGTGCTGTTCGGCAGCGACAGCGACCCGTGGCCGCATCAGCCCCACATCAATGCCGAAAGCGCCGGCGTGCTGCTGGAAGTCATGCGCGATCTTCTGTACCAGACCTTCGTGCGCAAGGCGCGCCTGCTGCAGGCAATGACCTTCCGCAAGTTCGTCGCGCCGCCTGCGGCCGAGGTCCGCCGGCAGAGTGAGTCGAATTCGACGGACGAGTTCCGGGTACTGCGTTAGGCCAGAAACACCCGGGCGTTGCGGAACAGGCGCGTCCAGCCGCCGTCTTCCGACCACTCCTTCGGCCGCCACGAGTGCTGCACGGAGCGAAACACGCGTTCGGGATGCGGCATCACCGAGGTGACGCGGCCGTCTGCGCTGCACAGTCCGGCGAGCCCCAGCGCAGAACCGTTCGGGTTGAACGGATACCTCTCGGTCGGCTGCCCGCGGTTGTCGACGTATTGCAATGTCACCAGGCCCTGCGGCAACAGATCGGCGGCGCTCGACCCCTGATCGAATTCGGCCTGACCTTCGCCGTGCGCCACGACGATGGGCAGCACCGAACCTTGCATGCCGGCAAACAACACAGAGTGCGACGGCGGGACGCGCACCAGGGTCAGACGCGCCTCGTACTGTTCGGATCGATTGCGCACAAACCGCGGCCATGCCCCCGTGCCGGGAATCAGTTCCTTGAGGGCGGACAGCATCTGACAGCCGTTGCACACGCCCAGGGTGAATGTGGCGTCGCGCGCAAAGAACGCCGCAAATTCATCGCGGGCACGGGAGTTGAACAGGATGGACTTTGCCCAGCCTTCGCCCGCGCCGAGAACATCGCCGTAGGAAAATCCGCCGCAGGCCACCAGCCCGTGAAACCGTCCCAAGCGCACCCGGCCGCTCAATATATCGGTCATGTGCACGTCGAAGGCGTCGAACCCCGCGCGGGTGAATACGGCGGCCATCTCCGTCTGGCTGTTGACGCCCTGCTCGCGCAGGACGGCGACGGCGGGACGCGCGCCGTTCGCGATGTAGGGTGCGGCAATGTCCTCGCCCGGGTCGTAACTCAGGTCCGCATGCAAGCCTGGATCGGCGGCATCCGCCAGCCGTGAATATTCCTCGCGGGCGCACTCGGGATTGTCGCGCATTTCCTGGATGCGGAACGACACCTCGCTCCAACGCCGGTGCAAGTCGAGGCGCGACGCCGAATAGACGCCGCGGCCGGAGGCTTGCACCCGCACCTCGCCGGACCCGGGCAGCGGTGCGCCGATGTCGCGCCACAGCGAATCCAATCCATGGCGCGCCAGAACCCCTTCGACCTCGGGAAGGCGCGCCGCCGGCACCTGCAGCACCGCGCCCAACTCCTCGGCGAAGCACGCGGCGATCTCATCCGGCACCGTCCCTAGATCGATGTCGAGGCCGCAGCGGGCGGCAAAGGCCATTTCCAACACCGTGACCAGGACGCCGCCGTCCGAGCGGTCGTGGTAGGCGAGCACCAGTCCGTGATCCTTCAACTCGCGCAGCGCCGCAAACAGGGCGAGCAGCAGTGCGGGGCTGTCGAGATCCGCCGGCTCGCCGCCGCTCTTGCCGTGCACTTGCGCCCAGCAGCTGCCGCCCAGCCGATTCTTGCCCGCCCCCAGATCGATGAGCACCAGGCGCGAAGCCTGCGTCAAATCCAATTCAGGCGTCAGGGTCGAACGCGCGTCCCGGACCGGTGCAAATGCGGAGACGATCAGCGATACGGGAGCAATGACGGCATGACTCCCGGCGGCATCGGTCCACGCGGTTCTCATGGACAACGAGTCCTTGCCCACCGGGATGGTGAGTCCCAACGATGAACACAGCTCGATGCCCACTGCGCGCACCGTGGCGTAAAGGTCGGCATCCTCGCCGGGCTCTCCGCAGGCGGCCATCCAATTCGCGGACAGACGGATGTCGGTGAGATTGCGAATGTCCGCCGCGATAATGTTGGTAATTGCCTCGGCCACGGCCAATCGTCCGGAGGCAGGTGCATTCAACACCGCCACCGGCGTGCGCTCTCCCATGGCCATCGCTTCCCCGCCATAGCCGTCGTAACTATTCAAACTCACGGCGACGTCGGCGACCGGCACCTGCCAGGGTCCCACCATCTGATCGCGGCTGATCATTCCGCCGACGGTGCGGTCGCCGATGGTGATGAGGAACGACTTGTCGGCGACGGTCGGCAAGCACAGCAACCGGTCGAGCGACTCGGCGATCGTCGCTCCGGCGGTCGAGAGCGGCGCCGGCGTCTTATGCGTGGTACGCACGTTGCGGGTCATGCGTGGTGTCTTGCCCAACAGCACATCTAGGGCCAAATCGACGGGATTGGCGCACAGCAGCGAGTCGGTCACGAGCAGGCGGCCGTCCGCAGTGATCTCGCCCACCGCCGCGTAGGGGCAGCGCTCGCGCTCGCACAGGGCGGCGAAGGCGGGCTCACTCCCCGGGACGAGAGCCAGCACATAACGCTCCTGCGCTTCATTGCACCAGATTTCCATCGGCGACAATTCGGACTCCGCACTCGGAATCTTGCGCAAATCGATCCGTCCCCCGCGGCGGCTGTGCGCAATGGCCTCAGGTATGGCGTTCGACAGGCCGCCCGCGCCGACGTCATGAATCAGCAAGATGGGATTAGCATCGCCCATGGCCCAACAGCGGTCGATGACCTCCTGGGCGCGCCGTTGAATTTCCGCATTGCCGCGCTGCACCGAGGCGAAATCCAAATCGGAGGAGCTCTGCCCGCTGCCGACCGATGAGGCCGCGCCTCCCCCTAATCCGATCAGCATCGACGGTCCGCCGAGCACGATCAGCGGTGCGCCGATCACGACGTCCTTCTTGTCCACGTCGGAGCGGCGCACATTGCCGAGCCCGCCGGCGATCATGATGGGCTTGTGGTAGCCGCGGATCACGCTGCGGCCGGCTTCCATTCCCTCTTGCTCGAAAGTCCGAAAATATCCGCAGGTGTTGGGGCGTCCGAATTCGTTGTTGAAGGCGGCCGACCCCAAGGGCGCCGCTATCATGATGTCGAGTGCGGAGACGATCCGTTCCGGTTTGCCGAAATCGCGCTCCCAGGGCTGCGGCATATCGGGAATCTTGAGGTTCGATACCGAGAAGCCGGTCAACCCGGCCTTAGGCGTAGCGCCGATCCCGGTGGCGCCCTCGTCGCGAATTTCGCCTCCCGCGCCGGTGGCGGCCCCCGGAAACGGCGAGATCGCGGTCGGATGATTGTGGGTCTCCACCTTCATCAAGATATCGACGGGCTCGAGTTTGCCGGCGTACAGATGGGTCGAGGGATCGGGAAAGAATCGCGTTGCGCGGCCGCCCTCGATGACCGCCGCATTGTCGCGATAGGCGGAGAGCACGCCGTGGGAATTGCGCGCATAGGTCGCTCGAATCATCGCGAACAACGACATGGGCATGGGCGCCCCGTCGACGATGAATTCCGCGTTGAATATCTTGTGCCGGCAATGCTCGGAATTCGCCTGCGCGAACATCATGAGTTCGACGTCGGTGGGGTCGCGCCGCAGTCTGCCGAAGGCCTCCACCAGGTAGTCGATCTCCTCGCTCGACAGCGCGAGGCCCCAGTCGCGATTGGCCTGGCTCAAGGAGGCGCGGCCGTCGGCGCCCAACGCGACGGTGCGAAGCGGCCGTGCCGCTGCGCCGTGAAACAAACCCTCAGGCTCGATCGAATCGACCCAGACCGACTCGGTCATGCGATCGTGCAGGGGAGCCGCCAGCTTGCGCAGCTCCTCCGGCCTCAAGTCGCCCTTGGATTCGATGAAGTAGACCGTGCCGCGCTCCACCCGCCGCACGGCATCGAGGCCGCAGACGTGGAAGATGTCGGTGGCCTTGCTCGACCAGGGCGATTCGGTACCGACGCGCGGCGTGACGAGCACCCGCCGGCCCCGATCTGCCGGCGGCGCCGCGCGCGAACCGTAGGTCAGGAGCTTGCCCAGCAGCTCGAGCTCCCTGCCTTCCAGGGGCCGCGACTCGTCGATGAAGTGCAGCCAGCGGGACGACAGTGCCGTGATGCGCTCGTCCAGGGCGCGCAAAGCGCGCAAGCTCTGATCTATGCGAAATTTCGACAGCGCCGGCGCGCCAAACAGACTAAACATGAATCATTTCAGGGGGCATACGGCTATTTGCGCGCGTTGGAGTCTCCGCCGGGCGTGTAGATGGGGACGGGGAATTGCGCAACATTCGAGCCTTCCAGGGCCACGATTTTGCTGACCCCCTGCTTCTTGACCTCATCGATGCGCAGCACCGAGTGCATGGGGAGATAGGTGCGCTTTACATCGTTGAATTCGGCCTTTATCTTCTCCTCGGCGGGGTCGACGACCACGGACGAGCGTTCGCCGAAGACCAGCTCCTCGACTTCGATGAAGCCGAACAGGCTACCGTGACTCACTTTCCGGGCGTATATCTCGTAAACCTTGCCCTGATTTACGAACTGAACTTTGAAAATGTGACTCGCGGCCATTTAGAAGGCTCCAACCATTGCTAGTATTTCACCATATTATACGGGCACTTAGCGCAAACCTGTCGACCCGTGGGAGGGACTGAATATGGCCTTGCGCTTACGCGTCGTCAGTGAACATGCCACCCGCCTAGGAGAGAAATCCACCAAAGTCTTCGGTGTGCACGGCGGTACCATCGGGCGCTCGACTGAGAATGAGTGGATTCTACCCGACCCGGAGCGTTACCTCTCGGGCAAACACGCGCGCGTCGATTTTCGGGCCGGAAACTACATACTGGTCGATACCAGTTCCAACGGCACCTACGTCAACGGCGCCCAGGTGCCGCTCGGCAAGTATCACGATTACCAGCTGCGCGACGGCGATTATGTCCGCCTGGGCGAATACGAACTCCTGGTCAGCATCGACAAGAGCAATGACTTTCCGCCCGAAGAAAGCGCCATCGTCGCCTACGACGGGCAGGACCCCTCCTCGGCGGTCAAGAAATCCACCGCGAACGACCTCGGTGCGGATTTGGACTTGAGCCAGCTGCTCGAGCCCAGCGACGTTTCGATGGCCGATTCCGGCGTGCGCCCGCGCGACGCCTACGGCCAGGCCGTGCTCGGCCGCTCGGATGATTCATTGCATCTGCAGCGCGACGCCGCGGGCGATGCCGCCGGCACTCCCTGGCACATGCTGACCCGGCCGCTGAAACTCGAAGGCCGCACGACCGATCCTCTCCGGCCCGACGCCGGTGCGGTGCCCGCGGCGCGGGCGCCGGCTCCGGCGCTGTTCGACGGCGATTTCGATGTGGGCTTGGGCGCCTTCTGCCGCGGCGCCGGCATCGATCCCCGCAGCATCACTGCCGAGGCCCGCGGCGCGGCGCTGCAGCTCGCCGGCCAACTACTGCGCGAATCGGTGCTGGGCTTGATGGATCTGAACCACGGCCGCAACGAATTTCGCAACCGGTTCCGCATATCGCCGCCCGCCGACGAGGGTCCGGAATCGCCGCTGAATTTTTCGAAAGGAGTCGACGAAGCGTTGGTGCGGCTGCTCTCCACCCTCTCGACCCGCGCGGGTTCCGTCGAGGCGATTCGCCACAATTTCCGCGAGCTCAAGGCGCAGAACACCGCGTCGCTCATCGCCACGCGAGCCGCGTTCGAGGAATTTCTTGGGCGGGTGAACCCCGCGGAACTCGAGGAACGTTTCGACAGGGCCGGTAAGCGCGGGGTCTTCACTTCGCAGAACAAGGCAAAGTACTGGGATCTTTACTCCGAGATGTTTGCGGGGCTGGCGCAACGGCCTGCGGACGGGTTTCCGCATCTGTTCACAGAGACCTTCGCCAAGGCCTTCGAGGCGAAATTTCGCACTCTCGTTCCACCGCGGCGCAGCACCTTCGGCGCCGATCGAGTCGAGGACATCGACCCGGACAGTCAAGCCGTCGGTGAACCTTAAGGAGCCCGACGCGTGCGGCTCCTAGTCGTAGAAGACGATGACATCGTCGCCGACGCCATCACGCGCGGTCTGGCCGCGGCCAACTATTCCGTTCACCGAGTCTCCAACGCCGAGGCCGCCCACGCCGCGCTCCTGAACGAAGAGTTCGCGATGGCCGTGATCGATGTGGGACTCCCGGGTGCGGACGGATTGACCCTGGTACGGCGGCTACGCACCGCGGGCAAATCCCTGCCCACGTTGATACTCACCGCCCGCTGCACCCTCACCGACAAGGTCAAGGCGCTGGATCTTGGCGCCGACGATTTCTTGAGCAAGCCCTTCGAGGCCGCGGAGTTGGCCGCGCGGTGCCGGGCGCTGATGCGGCGCGCAAACGGAGCGGCCGGCGGCACCGTCAAACTCAATCGCATGAGCGTCGACCTGGCGGGCAAGCGGTTGTGCGTCGACGACGCCGACGTGGCACTCACGGCCCGTGAATGGCTGGTGCTCGAATGCCTGGTGCGGCGTGTCGGACTGATCGTCTCGAAGGAGCGTCTGCAGCAGGCGGTGGCCAATCCGGATCACGACATCACGCCCAACGCCGTGGAAGTGCACATCTCCCGGCTGCGCGCCAAACTCGGCACTGCCGCCGTCGTGCGCAGCCTGCGCGGGTTGGGATACCGCCTCGAAGAAGCCAAATCCGCGTGACCTCTTCCATCAGCCGTCAATTGATATTTTGGCTGGCGGTTCCGCTGATGCTGATAGCGCTGTGCGGCGCCCTGGTGCACTACTTCAACAGCGTGGCGCCCGGAGTCATCAGCAGCGACCGGCGCCTGAAGGAAGCCGCCAATGCCCTGATGGCCCACGTGCTCATCACGAACGGCCATGTGACCGTCGATACCAGCGTCGAGATCAAGCCCCCGCTGCCGGCGCCGGACTCCATCAAGTACGCGCTGCGCGACGCTCAGGGGCGATTGGTGGCGGGCGATCCACAGCTGCCGGTGGCCGCCATGAGCAGCGACAGCAGCCAGACCTTCGCGATGGCACAGGTCGATCAGCGCAGCCTGCGCACGCTCGTGACGCGATTCGACACTCGGGCCGGCGTCCTATTCATCACGGTCGCGGATGCGCGCGCCGCCGTCGAGCCGGCGGCCCGCTTCGGCTTCATGAGCACCCTGCTCTGGGACTTCGTGCAGTTGGATGTGACCTTGGTCCTGGTGTGGGTGGGCATTCAGCTGGGCCTGCGTCCCGTCCGCAGGCTGCGCGACGAAATCGCAGAGCGCTCGCCGCTCGATTTGCGCCCCATCGTGGAATCTTCGGTGCCGCGTGAAATCGTGCCCGTCGTGGTCACGCTCAATCGGCTGTTTACGATGCTGCGTGCAGCCGTGCAATCACAACAACAGTTCATCGCCAACACTGCGCACCAACTGCGCACGCCGATCACCGGCATGCAGGCGCAATTGGACGTCCTGGTCGCTGAACCTGCGGCCCAGCCGATCAGGAACCGATTGGTGACGCTTCAGGAAGGCATCCGCCAACTGGCACACTCCGCCAACCAACTGCTCACGCTGGCGCGGGCCGACCCCGCCGCGAACGTGGCGGCGAAGAATCAGCCGGTGGATTTGCAAGCCATCGTCGGCGAGGCCGCGGCCAAATTCTTCGACCGCGCCTTACAAGCCAACATCGACCTCGGTGTCGATGCACAGCCGGCGAGCGTTCATGCCGATCCGTCGCTGCTCGATGACCTGCTGAGCAATCTGGTCGACAACGCGCTGAAATATACCCCCGCCGGAGGCAGCGTCACTGCAAGCGCCGGGATGCAAAATGGCCGGCCGTTCCTGGCCGTTGAGGATACCGGTCCGGGGATCCCTGAGGCGGACCGCCAACGGGTGCGGCAAAGATTCTATCGATTGCCGAATTCTCCCGGGCACGGCAGCGGCCTGGGGTTGGCCATCGTCGAGGAGATAGCGCGTCTCTACGGCGCCTCGGTGTCCATCGGCTCCGGGGCGAAGGGCGTGGGAACGAAAATCGTGGTGCTGTTCCCTTAATCGCCCCAGCACTGCGCAACGGTGTAGGTTCCACTCACCGTCTGCACGCCGAGCTGGTTGACGGAGAACGATCCGCACTGCGTGTCGGTCGCCTGGCTCGTCCCCGCCACCGGTGTCGCTGTCAGCAGGTAGCTGTTCGTAATCCCCGGCTGATTGACGGTATCGGGCGTCACGGCGGTCAAGGTGTAGTAATTGTTGCCGAAGGGCATGTTCGTCATCGCCACCGCCGCGCCGTATCCCAGGAAAGACTCGAGGTTGGAGTAGGCATTGGTGGTGCTGAACAGCCGCTCTTCCCGGCCGGCAAGATCGAGCAGCGCGGACTTCGCTTCCGTGCGCCGCGACTTCTGCACCTGGCTGGTGTACGAGGTGACGGCGATGGTGGCCAGGATGGTCACAATCCCGACGGTCACCATCAGCTCGATCAGCGTGAACCCGGAGGATGCGTGTTTCATAGTTGATGACTCCAACAGTTAGCGCTTTTCGATCCAGGTCAAGCGCTTCGACTTGGTATTCGCGGGAATGTTGATCTGCTGCGAGGACGGACTGCCCGTCACCGTCTGGTAGATGATGTTGGCTTTCCCTTCCACAGTTTGCACCACATAGACGCTACCCGTGGCATTCGTCTGGACACCGGCCGCCAGGGGATCATTCGCCAGTGTGTTGGCAAAGTTGCCCGTCGTGGGGGCATACGTGGGGAACGCGTTGTTGAATATGCCGCCGTTGGTGACGTTCAGAGCGTACGTGAATCCCGTGTCCAAGTTGCTGCTGCACGATGTCGGGATATTGTCGGCAGGAACGGTGGAGTCCACGAGGATTGAGCCCTGGAAATACACCGGGTTGAAAATAACCTGCTCTTGCAGGCCTGCCGGGGTTGTAACCCCGCCCACCAAATTGACATACCAGCCGAATTTGTTGTTGCCCGACGTACACGTAGTACCGCCCTGCCAGCACACCGTCACATTGGTGCCTTCGATGATGCCCGCGGAGGCAGAGTTCGACGTGTTGACTGTAAAAGTCTGCGCCGTGAGGTTGGAGGTGGAAATCGTAAACGGCGAGATAAGCCCGGTCGCCGACGCTATGGCGGCACTGCTGGCGCCCACAGCGCCGAGGCTCGCATACTGGGTGCCCGATACGGCGTTCCAGGCCGACATGTTCCAATCCCAAACTCCGTAGATGGCCTGAGTACCGCTCGCGAAGCTCACCGGCGCCGCGTTGGTGACCTGAATTCTCTGCCCGGTGGCAAATTCGATCATGAGCTTTTGCGGGCTTCCGGTCGCCGTACTGGAGATGGCCAGCAACTGGGTGGTGATCGGCTGACCCGTGGGCGTCGTAAACAAGGGAACAGGGTTGACTCCGCCGCCCGGCGCCGGACTGACCGCCCAATTGGCGGGATTCGTGCTGGTCAGATCGAATCGCCAGACATTGCCCTTCAAGTCGCCGGCATACACATAGTCGGTGATGTGATCGCCATCCAAGTCCACCGGCGTGACATAGCCGATGCCGTCGCCGCTGCCCGCTGTTTGCTTGGTGCTGAGGTAGTAGAAGTTTTTAACCAGGGCGCCCGACCCGTTGACACTGACCGTCATCACGTAAATGCCCGCATCGCCCGTGGAGCTGCCGTAGCCGTTGCCGAAAATGACGCCCCAGTCGCCGTTGTGCAAGCGGCGGATCTGCGGAGTGCCGAAGGTGTTGCCGAGATTGCCTCCGCACGCGATCGGCGTGGATGCGCAAGTGAGGGTGGACGGATTCCACTCACCGATGACCAGGCTGGAGGCGTTGGCCTCGGCGAAGTTGCCCGGATTCGAGATGTCGATGGCGTAGATGGCGGCGCCGCCGGCGCCCAGGCCGCCGACCAGCCAGGTGTGCCAGACGCCGTTATAAAAGAGGTCTCCGGTCCCCGGCGTCGCATCGACGAAGAAGTTGTGTCCGTACTGCGGGTTGGCGAAGTCGAGACTCGGGTCGACGCACAACGCGCTCGGGCTTATCGCCGGCGTCACACCGTGAATATTCTGCACCTGCGACTGGGTCGCGCCGTGAACGGTGCAGTTGGTGGAGGTCGTCGTATTCGCAGCACTCAGCAGCGTCGACCCCGGCATGTAGGCGAGGACTTCCTGACCGTCGTTGGGGGTGGTGGTGGTGATCAAGTTTCCGTTCGAATCGAGCGCTCCCGCGCGAAACGCGTGCAGGAAGCCGTCGTTCGCTCCCACGTAGACGACGTTGGGGCGAGAGGCGTTGGCCGTCGTGTATTGCCCGTAAGTTTGAGTGCCCGTGTTCTCCACCATGGAATCGGTGGTTTGCAGCTTATCCGTCCACGTGGCCGTATACGGCAGTATGGGCGGTCCCACCCAGGTCGGGCTGGAATCGACGATATCGCCCAGGACGCTGGCGCGCGTGCGGTACAAACCGACACCCGACGTATTGATTTCATTGTTGCGGCTGCCGCGCAGGAAAAACAATCTTGTCGACGTTTCCGTCGGGTCGAGCGCATCCAGATTGGCCTCCTGAAGGGTATTCAGATTGCCGCTCGTACCCGTCCACTCGAACGGAATACCGACATTGTTGGTCGTATCCCAGGTGAGCATGACCCGGTTGAGGACGCCCGGTAAAGGGGAGGTCGGTCCGGCGACGCCGGTCGTCACGCACCCGCCGCCCGTGGCCGGGGTTCCCGTGAGAGTACCGGTCAACACACACCCCGCGTCCCAGTTCGCGGTGGTACTCACCGTGACCACGCCGGCCGTATCGATCAGCGTATTCGCCGTTACCGTGCCGGTCCAAGTGTTCGGGTCATAGAAGGCGAAGAACGCCTGCGTGGTCGTCTCGACCTTCGCGGATTCCTTCTCGTTGACGGTCGCGGAGCTTCCCGAGGTGTTTTGCGGGGCGGCCTTGAAGCACAGGATCTCGTGAATATTCGTGGCGCCGCCGGTGGAACCGGCGAAGCCGAACAACAAGGTGCTGGGCATGGGGCCGTTGTAGGTCGTGATGTTTTGATTGGTGATGATGGACTGATAGGCCGCCCCGCTCATGCTGTAGGACAGACTGAGCAGCCCGGCCGCCGTGATTTTCAAGTTGTAGAAAATCGGTGTCGCGGCGCCGCGGCTCATCGCGCTCTCATTGGCGATCTGCACTCCGGTGAGTACCGAGTAACCTCCCGGGATGGCCTGGTAGTCCTGGATGGTGACGTTCTGCCCCGGAGTGGACGAGGAGTAGGTGAACGTTTCGCTGGTGCCGGTGCGGCTGACGCTCGAGGACGTGTTGTTCGATATGGTGATGGTCGTGGTACCGCTGGTGGCCGTACCCAAGGCGGTAATCGTGGTGTTCGCCGGGATGAAGCCATCCGGGTCGGTAATGGTCGCACCGACGGTGATGCTGGCCGGCAGCGGAATCGGCACCTCGGTGATGCTATTGCTGCTTCTCGTCAGCTTGCCGGAGACCGTACCGGTCACGGTCGTACCGCCGGTCAAGACCGCCGCGGGGCTGGCCGGGTTGGAGTAGTTCCAGAGGTAACCCGACTGGCAGGTCGCCGCCACCGCCTGCTGCTGCTGGCCGCCCTCGCCGGAAGTGAGCGACGAAGGATAGTAGGCCGGGTAATTGGCGTTGAGATAGGCCCACGATACATTGCCCGCGCCGCGCAAGCCGATGCGATCGCCCTGCGCGCCGAAGCCGGTGGCCGTGTTGTCACCCTGGTTCAGGAAGTTGCCGTACTCGTCGATGCCGAGGCCGATATAGCCGCCGGTCACGCCGTCGATGGTAGGGTGACCGTTGAGGTTTCCCGGATTCGAACAGGTGTACGCCAAGCTGCCGCCCTGCGAGCCAACGGCGGTCGGGGGATTTGCACCGTTCAACATGAAGAAGCTGATGCCGTCGGCGCCGTCCCCGGACGAGCCGCCGGAGTTGCCGCGGTAGCTCACTGTCTTGAAGGTGATCTGTACGCCGTTCGTGGCATCGAAGGGCGCCGCGGAGATAATGGCACCGCCCTCATTGGATCCGACAAGATTACCGTTGAAGTTGTTGGTTCCGTTCGCGTTGGTGAATCGCAGCGCCCCTTGGTTGGGTGGATCAATCGCTCCTGCGTTGGCCGGATTCGGCACAGTCTGTGCGGTGCCGCTGACACCGTTGGTGCCGCCGACCATGGGCTCACCGTTGTTGTAGTACTGCGGCACCTTCAAGCAGCCGGGCAATGGGCCGGGGCTGGTGCCGGCGGTGGCCGAACTTGCCGTGAGGCAGGCGCCGCGGAAGAAGTACCAGGTGTTGGTGGTGGCCGAACCCGTGAAGTTCTCCGAGACTATGGTCTGTGCGTCGCTTCGGCGCGCGGCCAGCAGGGCGATGACGATGAGGGATCCCGCCATCAAATGTTTGGTGTTCATGGTAATCCTGGAAAGGCAAGTGACATGGACCGGCATGTTATGGCCCGCCTCTGTTGCTCGAACTCGAATAAACCGCGTAGGTGCTCTCCACCACCGCGGCCGTATTGCTGTTGCCGCCGTAGCCGACGGCATCGACTTGATACACTTCGCCGGGCACATTGGGGTCGGCCGATGGGCCGGCGTCCGATATATAGAAGGTCGGTGCGTTGACGTAGGAGGCGACCGCGTTGCTGGCGCTCGCCGCCGCCACGACCATGCCGGGCGGGGTGTAGGTCACTCCGACATTGCCCCCGATCTGCCATGGGAGGCTCGTGACGCTGACTACGTTCAGCCACAGCTGGTTGGAACAGATCTGCCCTTGCAGCGCATTGGCGTTGAGCACCGGAGGGGCGCAAACCACCGGGGCGGAGGTCGCGGCATTGTTGATGAGCCATTGTTCGGCATATGTCTGAGCGCTCACCGCCGCTTGCAGGGCGCGCTGCTTCTCCCGCATGTTGCCGGCGATCCTTTCCTGGATACCGAAGCCGCGGAACATGCTGAGCGCCATGATGGTGACCACCAGCAGCAGCAGCATGCTCGTGATCAATACGACGCCGCGCTGCGAACGGGGCATCCGATAAATTGATGTGATCATGTGGTGGGACCCGTCTGGCTCATGACATCGACGACTCGCTGGATGGTGATGGTCGGCGTTTGACCCTGTCCTGCTGCGACGTACAAAGGATTCGTGTAAGTGAGAATGATCTGAACCGTGATGACGCTTTGCCAGTAGTTGCCGGCGGTCACTTGGGTGGCATTCATGTAGGTATCGACGTTGTTGCCGGGCGCCGCCGCATTCGTTTTCACGCCGTATATCACGCTCAAGTTGGTCACGCCGCTCACCAGGTTGTAGACCGTGCTGCCGGCCGCGGTCGTGACCGTGCATTGGAGCTGATTGCTGGGTGCGCCGAGCACGGCGAATTGGTTGGTGTAGAGAATGTTGGCGCCGCCGACGGGATTGGGGTTCGACAGGCCGCTGCAATTCAGGATGCCGTCCTGCGGCGCCGTCATGTAGCGCACCGAGATGGTATCCCCGGGCACGCCCGCGGCATATGTGCCGGTGATCGCCTGCGAGTTCGCGAAGGCGCCGCTGGCGAGGAGCGTGCCGCCCAACGTATTGACCCACGGCTGGGGGAAATAGCCGGCCGACTGGATGACATCGGTCATCAGCGTCATCGCCATTCGCTGACTGTCCTGCATCTGCTCGAGCTGGCTCTGGTTCACAAATACCGTCTTGTTGGTCTCAACGACGGTGATCAGCGCTCCCGCCAGGAACAACCCGATGGTCATCGCGATCATGAGTTCCAGCAGCGTGAAGCCTAGGGTGTGAGCGGCTCGCATGGCTTAGGGCTCCACGTACAAGGTATAGGTCGGCGCGAATGTCCCTGCCGCCCCCTGCACCGTGCCGGCCTGGGCCTGGGTGTTCAGGGACACCGTCTTCTCGCTCCAGGTGACCTGGATGGTGCAGGTGAGCGGTATGCTGACCGGCGGACAGGTGATGGTTGTGGTGGGAGTTAGATTCGGCAGCAGTGCAGCCAGGCCCCGGGCCCAGTTGTGCAAATCATAGGCGGCGAGCACGGTGGGCGTGCAGGGCAGCGCCACGGTGCTGCCGGTCAAGTTGCAGTCCGTGGTCGCGGTGGCCGTCCCATTCAGCGTGTTGGTGCTTTCGGTGATGACTACCGTGGCGCCCGTACTGGTAATGGTAATCGGAGAAGGTGCGGCTCCTGCGGACCAATAGAGGCGATTGGCGTGCATGGCGGCAGCCAGGCCCGACGCTTGGATCGCCACCAGCGATCGCGTGCTGGCGGAGCCGGTATTGGCGTAGACCAGAGCCTGTATCTTGGCTATTCCCAGAAGCCCGATACAGGTGACGATCAACGCCACCAGCACCTCGATGAGCGTAAACCCGCCCGCGCGCACGGCCGCGCACCTCGAGTCATTTCGCGGAATCATAGGCATGTGAATCCATTGCTCGTAGTGTTATAGGTCTGCGACGCAATCTGTCCCACCAGGTTGATGGCCAGGCACCGGGTCCAATTGTGGTTGTTGGTTTGGTCGTGCAGCTCAATCAGCGTGCCGGCGGCGATGCCGTTGGCGTACCCGTCGCGATTGAACGTCACGGCGCTGACCGCGTTGCTTGCGACGAAGGTATCGGTGCTGGTAAACGGCTTCTGAATTCGCAATATGACGTCCCCGGGATCGACGACGGCGTTGCCGTTGACATCCGAGAACACGATCCAGCCGCTTTGCCAGGTGTTCACGCCGGCGCAACTCGTCCCGTTCGACGATACGCAGACGGTCACGGGCGTCCCCTCTTTGACCGCTTCGGCGCGGCCGAACTGCATGTCGCCGAGCAGGCCGTTGATCTCGGCGGCAATGCGATTGGAATTGGTGACCCAGAAGAAGGTTGGGACGGCGATCATCAAAAGCACCGAACCTACCGCCACGGTGACGATCAATTCAACCATCGTATAGCCGGACACTCTGTTCAACGTCTTCTCCGCAGCATCGGGTTTCGGTGCAAGTGCGGGACATCCTAGGCGTCGAGGCTTACGCGAAGCTGACGGGGAGGGTCGAATCGGGTGAAATGAGACGCGCTTCGCGGTTTGCGACGCGCGCGACGTAAATCAATTCGTGCTTTGGGGGGGTAGCGCCCCGTCACCCACTTTAACGATTTCAGTGGGTAACGGGACTCGAATCAAACGTCAGTCCGAACCGGACTACCTTGCGCTGTATCCGCGGCCCTCGACACAGGCCGACATCGCGCGCATGTAGTCAGACCCGTTCTGCGCCACTTGCCCGGCCTCCTGCGCGGCCCATTGCTGGCATTCAGCCTTGTCCTTGGCCTGCTGCTCGGGGCTCTGGCCGTTCCTCGGGTACATGAAAATCTGACCCGCCACGTCGCCGCCGTTGCCGGGTGCCGGTCCCGCACTGGGTGCTGCGGCCGGCGGTCCGCCGGGCGCCGCGCCCTCGGCGGGAGCGTTTGATTCCGCCACCGGCGGCGGGTCGGTCGCCACATAGCCGTCGTAAGACGGGTTGTAGGTGTAGTACACGTCGTTGGCGTAGTAGTACGGAAGGCCGCCGTACCAGTAGGTCGCATAGCCGAAGGGCAGAATCGGCAGGAACCAGGCAAACCCTACTCCATAGTAGGCCCGGGGCCAGAAGCTGCCACCCCAGTAGCCGCCTCGCCAGTAGGCACCGGTGGAGTACCCGTGTCCGTAGCCGTACCCGTATCCGTGCCCGTAGCCGCCGACCGCTCCATGAAAGCCCGCGGGGGAGCCATGAGCATAACCGGCACCGCCATAACCCCGATAGCCGCCGGCGGCCGCGTAGTGAGGGCTGCCGCCGACGCGGCCGGCCGCTGCATGCCCGCCTCCGCCGAAATGGGCGCCCGCGGCATGTCCGCCGCCGCCGTGTCCGCCGCCGCCGCCGTGCGATTGGGCCAATGCGGGTGCCGTGCCTGCCAGGATCGACCCCAACACGCCGGCCGCCAGAAGAAAGCCCCTGCCCTTGGTACTCATGACTGTCACCTTACTTTGAACACTTACCAATCAGACCTACCCTATACAACGCGGTTCAAGCTGTTTGGTGCACATAACGTACGCTTAATTCCGCAGCGCCGCATTGAACATAATGTACTCCGTCCGGCCCGGCGCGGGCTCGAAAAATCGAGAATTCGTTTCGTCGACGATCACAGAACCCACATAGGCTCGATTGGCGAGGTTATCAAGGCGGATGTATTCAGTGAACCGCCAGCGTCTCGTTTCTTGCTCGAACCCGGCCCGCAGATTCGCCACCCAAAAACCGGCGGCGGCATCCGAATTGCGGTCATCCGCATAGATCTTGGCACGGCCTTGTGTCTCCAGGGTGGCCGAAAATGCCAGCGGCGTATAGCTCCAGGTGATGCCGACGTACAGGGAATTCATCGGCACCGCCGGCAGATAATCCCCCGCGGCGACGGTCTTGTAGTTCGCCGGCAGAGGCCCTCCCGGGTGCGCCAGCGGGTTGCAGGGAGCCGCGATGCACTCCGCATAGGCCTGCCCCACCACTGCGTGGATGTAGGTGTAGGCCAACCGACCGCTGAAGCCGCCGGCCCAGGTGGAGTCCATCGCGAGCTCCAGCCCGCGGCGATTGGTCTCGCCGATATTCTGATCCACCGTTCTGCCGTTGAAGTTCTGCAGCACCGCGAGTTCATCTTCGGTCTGTATATAGAAGACGGCCAAGTCGGCTCGCACCCGCCCCTCACCCGCTTTGACGCCGACTTCATAGTTGTCGCTGCGCGCCGGTTTCAAACTGAAGTTCAACCCCGGCAGGCTGCCGTCGGCTGAACGATAGGCCAGATCGTTCAAGGTCGGGGTTTCGAAGCCTTTGCCGTACGAGGCGTAGACATTGACCGCGGAGTTCGCTCGAAAGGTCACGCCACCGACCGGGTCGACCGCCGAGTAGCGCGCGCCGCTGTCCACACCGTCGATCACCGGTATGTGGCCATGAGAGGTGACCTCCACCAGGTTGTTGCGCACTCCCGCGATCAGGCGCCAGCGCGCGTCCGGATCCCACTGTGCCTGCAGATACTGATCGAAGTCATAGACATGATTGGCTTCGTCGCGGCGCAGGTTTCCCTCGACCCCGAGGTCCGCGCCCAGGTAGTTCAGGAAACCACGCCGCGCTTCTTCCAGATCGTCGTAAGCAACTCCCGCGACCACCTGCAGGGGCGAACCCAAGACATCGCGGGTATCGGTCAGGTGCGAATCGACGCCCCAGTAGGCTCTGTCCAGATCGATCACGCCGCCCGGATTGAGCGGCGACTTTTCCGTTGCCTCGGGAATGGCTTGAAACTGGGTGGTGGCGCGGTGCCCGGCATACACCATGGCCGAGAGCGCATCATGGTCGCTCAGTTTATCGTCGAGTACGGTGCCCAGCTGCTCCTGATCGAGAGACTTGCGGGTGTCGTACTGAAGCGCGCCGACGCCGGCCTGGCGTGGATCCGCCTCGAGCTGCGCACGCGTGAGGCCGAGAGGGTCCTGCACGAACGGCGTCTCGACCACGTTGGCGATGACCGTCAATTTCGCGGCATCGCTCAAGCCGAACTGCAGCTTGGAGTTGAAATTGTCGCGCTCGGCGTTGCTGTGATCCCGGTACCCGTCGGTTTGAAAGTGCGCGGCATCCACCACGTAGTTGACGGTTCCGTCGTCGCCTTCGGTCTTCAGAGCGTAACGCTGGGTGTTGAAAGTGCCGTACAGCGCGTCACCTTCGTACAGAACGCCGGGCTTCGCGTCCTCGGTAAAGATCGCGATCACGCCGCCCGACGAATTGCCGTACAGCGCCGAGAACGGGCCGCGCAGGACTTCGATGTGGTCGGCGGACCCCAAATCGAACTGCGAGAACTGTCCCTGACCGTCGGGCATGGTGCCCGGAATGCCGTCGGAGTACAGGCGCAGCCCGCGTACGCCGAAACTCGAGCGCGCGCCGAATCCCCGCACCGACAACTGCAGGTCCTGCGCGTAGTTCTGCCGGCTTTGCACCGACACGCCCGGTACCGTGATCAATGACTCCGAGAGATTGACTTCGAGCTGGCCGACCGACAGGGCGCGCCGGTCGACGCGATCGACCGACACCGGCAAGTCGCGGCTGGATTCGGCGACGCGAGTGGCGGTGACGACGATGGTGTCCAGCTCAGTGTCGGAATCTCCCTGTGCGCCCGAGGCGACGGCTCCCACACCTGACATAACGCCGGCAAGCGCTGCCGCAATTCGTCGCCGCATTCAAGAAATCCCTCTCGTGACCCGGCGGGCGGCCATGGCCCCGCCACGTTATGTCCGGAGCCTAGCGCCTACCTCGCGCGCTCGTCCCAGAGATAATCATTAATGTCGCGCGCGCGAAATCTCCCGTGTTTCCCCGGTCGCGAAAAATTGCTGTGACGCAAGTAGCAATTCGTCCCCTTCAGCGGTTATCGTTATTGCCGACACCTTCGATGTGAGCAACATCGTGAAATGGTCATGGGCAATCAACGGACTGATGAGCTCGGCGGCATTGCTGGTGCCGATGCTGGCTGTGCCGGAATCGCGCATTCAGTCCGAAGGGGCCGGCACCGGCCTGCAGGCAACGGCGCACCTGAATTTCAAGATCGTCATTCCGAAGGTTCTCTACCTGCACGTGGCAGGCGCGAACGACCGCGGCGCGCAGACCGTGGCCATCATGAGCAACAGCCGCAACGTGTGGCTGACCGCTTCATTACGTACGCCGGAAGTCCAAGATTCGGACGGCGCGATCCGCTCTTCGGCCAATTCCGCCGCCGCCCACGTCATCCTGAGCGCCGCCGCGCACAAGGTCATCGCGCAGGACACTGCCTGCGCCCTGAGCGAGCCGCGCGCCGGCCGCCCATCCGCGGGTGCAACCCAGCTCGTCTGCACCGCTTCGATGCCCTGATCGCCGCTTCGATGCGCTGATGGTCACCGTTCGGTGACGCGCAGCTCACTTTCCCGGTGGGTTCCCACTGCCCGCTTCGGCGCGGCGGCTTGCGGGCGTGCGAACCAGCGCACAAAAACCACGGAATATCGGCAGCCGCAGCCGGAACTTTAGTTCCCGCCAAACGAATTGCGACCTGGTTCAACGTGCCTGTAAGGCGATCCCCTAGTATCGAGGCTGAATCGCATCGTTTCACCGCACAGGAAGCAGATAATGAACATTTCGATTGCAATGAAAGCACTCTTGGGTACGGCGGCGTTGTCCCTTCCGCTCGTGGCCTCGGCGGCTTCGACTTACACAACGGGCACCGGCGCTCTCACGGCATCGGCGACGGTGAATTTCACCGTGGTCATTCCGCAGGTTCTGTACCTGCGCGTGGGTACCGGTTCTACCTATACCACCGGCACCTACGCGACCAATGCCACCACCGATCTGGTGACATTTACTCTCGCGGCGGGTACGTCGGGCAACGGCACCGCAGTTGCAGGCACGGGCGGCGATCTCAACAATGGTGTCGAGACCGCGGCCGTCGTCAGCAACGGCGGCAACGTCACTCTGACCGCCACAGCCGCAGCGGCCGGCCTCTCTGACGGTAACGGCGACTTCATCCCGTTCTCGCAGATCACCACGGCGGCGACCGCGCTGACGGGCACTTACACGTTGTTGCCTGCGCCCGTTCTTACCAACGGCACGAGCACCAGCGTTCTGCTCACCGCATCGGCCGCCAAGGTCGTGCAGGCGGACGCGAAATGGACCTTCGGCTATGCGAACACGACCGCTTACGCGAGCGGCACGTACGGTGGCGTCGGCGTCAATAACAGCCTCGTGACTTATACGGCGACGATGCCGTAAGCGTCTTAAGAACGCGATGTCCCGATGCGCGCCACCCCGTTATCGACCCGGGCTTGCCAGCCCGAAATGATTCCGGCAGGCCGGACCTTGCGGTGCAGCCTGGATTGGCTGCACCGCGCTTCGCTCGGCGCGGTACTCCTCGCGGTCGCAGGTTCTGCCGCCGCGTATACGGTCACGTTGGCGCCCGCTTCCCCCGAGGCGGTTTACCTCCAGGTCGGCAACGGCACCTTTGCCGGCAACACCAACTGCATGGGGTCCGGCAGCGATTGCTATTCATCCGGCGGCACGCCGGTGAACAACGCCACGGTCAACACAGTATCGGTGACCCTGGCAACCGCGGCGGTCGGCAACGGCACCGCGCAGGCCATGACCACCAACAGCACGCAGGCCGATAGTTTTTGGGACGGCTATGCGTATTGCACGGTTCCGGCTCAGCTGTACATCGGCGGCTTCTATCGCACCACGGGCGCAGCCACCGCCGCGGCCCAAGTCACGGCCACGGTGCCGGCGGCGTTGACCAACGGCACCGGCGGCACCATCAAGTTCTCACAAATTTCGTGGACCTCGAGCGGCAACGGCGACACCACCGCCAACGGCTTCCTACCGGAAATATTTCCCGGCGGCACCTTCGTCAGCGGTGGAACTCAGACCGTGGGCTCCATGGCCAGCAACACGTGGAACGAGAGCTGCTGGAATTTTTCCTATTTGAACACCGCGGTGCCGGGGGCTGGTACCTACACCGGTTCGGTGCTCTACACGATGACTTCGCCGTGAGCACCGTTCAGCGTTCAACTTTTTTTTTGGGTCTGGCATTTGGCATAATCTGGGCCGCAGCGGCGCACGCAAAATCGACGACCGTCGATGATTCGGGCTCTGTGGCCATCGAGCCGACAGTGCTCATGCGCTGGAAGACCGCTGTGCCGACGCGCACGGCCGCGGGCAAATTGATGGTTGGCACCACGACGATTCGGGTGCGCATCAACGTCTTACCCTGGCTCAAGCACTCGGGACGAATTTATCTGGCGCTGCCGGCACAGCAGCCCGGCCCCATCAGCCTGTCGTGGACCACTCAAGGGCGATTTCTACCGGGGCAGCTCGTCTCCGGCAATCGTGTGCTGGTCTATGCCGGCCCCATCACGACGCCATTCATGGAGGACACGTTGACGTTTCAGTTCAGCGTCGCCGGCAGTTCGATGCAGCGTGCCGTTCCGGTGACCTACCACTTCGAGATGGATGAGGAATGATCATGCGACGCAATTTCCCTTTTCTGCTCTGTCTTTTCGCGCTCGCGCCCTCAGGCGTCGTGCAGGCGCAGGGATTTGCGGCTCTGGTGTCGCCGCCGCGCTTCGAACTCGCGACCAAGCCCGGCAAGACTTTGCGCGGCGTGATCGAGATAAGCAACCGATCGACCACGCCCGGCCACTACGTGATACATACCGCGGACTGGAACCTGTCGCGGGATTTCAGCGTCAGTTTCCACGACGATCTGCAGCCCGACAGTTGCCGCCCTTGGGTCGCTCTCGAGCGGCCCAACGTCGAGATACTCGGTGGCGGAACCATGCGCTACCGTTTCGACGTGGCCGTGCCCGCGGACGCACCGGCGGGCGAATGCCGCTTTGCGGTCATGATCGAAGGAGCCGAACCGTCGGTCGCGTTGAGCCAAGGGCTCAGCATGCCCGTCACCGGACGCATCGGCGTCATCGTCTACGTGAATGTCGGCGACGGTGAGCCGCTGATCGAAATTCTGGGACCAAAGATCGCGACGCTCAACGGTCAGCGGGTCCCGACACTGCGCATCCACAACGGCGGCACCGCGCACGGCCGCGTGAGCGGCTTTCTGACGGGCACGGACGCGAAGGGAAACTCCTACGACTTTACGCCGGCGGATTTTCCCATTCTGCCGCACGAAGAACGTGAGCTGTTCTTGACTCCTTCGACACCCACGAACGATCACCCGACGCTTACCTTTCCGGTCACCGTCAAGGGCACTCTGGAGTGGGGGAAACAGAAGACCGAGCTCGACCAGCGATTTGAATGAAGCCCCGCGCCAAACTCACCCCCCGACTCGCGTTCGGCCTGTGCGGGCTGGGGGGGATGGTTTGGCTGGGCGCGGCCCATGCGCAGTCGGTGGCGCCATCGACGACCACGCTGCCATCGACGACCACGCTGCCATCGACGACCACGCTGCCATCGACGACCACGCTGCCATCGGCGACCACGCCGCCATCGACGACTACGCCGCCATCGGCGGCGACGACCTGGAGCGCCGCCAATCTGCCGGGCGCCAACGTTTATCAGGATAAGTTCATCGACGGCGGTACGCTGGTCCCCGATGTCTCCAAGGGCGACGCGGACACCGCCAGCGACGAGGGCTTGGCGCGATCGCTGCAGATCGATGGCGTGGTCAGTGCGCTGAGTTCGCGCGGCGGCGGCGCCTCAACAAATCTCGACGAGAATGGCATCGTCGCCAAATCGCAGTGGGAGACGGTCAGCTACGGCGCCTGGTCACTCGACGGCTCCGCGCGTGCAGGAGGATCCGGCGGGCCCTACGAACAGGGCCAGGGCGGTTCGATCACGCTCCGGGAGCGCGCCATGCCCTTCGACGGCGGTTGGCAGGCCGACAATGCCCTGGGCGACCTCAACACCCCAGACATCGGCCTGGCGCGACTTGAACCGCGCTTCATCTTGCCGACCAGCCTGATGCAGGGCCTCACCACGGAATGGCGCGGCCCCGAGGACCTGCAGGTGGTCGCCGGCGGCGGAGTACCCGGTTTGTACAATGGCATTGTGGTGCCCGATTTCCAGACGCTGGGCGGAACCACCGCAACCGCCGGCGCGCAGTGGTCTCCGGCATCGCACTGGACGGTCGGCAGCCAGTTCATCGAAGCTCACGACACCAATCTCGCCATCGGCACGGCAGTCGATGGCGACACGCGTTTCTCCTCGAACACCGAACTTCTCACGGCCGCCTTTAAGGATGGCGGCGAGCGCCTCGACCTGAATCTCGTGGATGGCGACATCAGCGGCAAGAGCAATGCGGTCGGCGGCTGGGCCGACGGCTCGATTACCCAGGGTCGCTTTCAGCAAAGCGCCGGACTCTTTCGGATCGATCCGAATTTGACCTGGGGCAATCAATTGATCGCGAACGACATGGAAGGCGGCTATTACCGTCTCGACTATCAGGGCCGGCGTTGGATGACCGATATCGGCATCGACGAAGTGCATTCGGTGTCGGGGCTCGGCTCCGACACCACCTTCTTGACCGGCGATGCGCACTACCAATTGTCGCGCGACTGGGGTGTGGGCAGCATCGCCAACGTGAGCCGCACCGACGGCGGCACCGCCTGGTCGTTGGAAGGCTTTGTCGATCACCCGAATGCCTGGGGTGCCGGCCGCGCACAGGCCGATTTCGCCAAGACTCAAATGGGCCAGGATGCTCGGCTGACGCTGAATCAGGCGTGGGCGACACCCGTCGGCATTCGGTTCAGTACGTCCGCCTACCTGGAGCAATTCAGCGGTGCGCTTGCGAATAGTGTGCAGCAGCAGGACAGCACCATACTGGGTCTGGGCGCGGTCGGCGGCGGTCAAATGACGTCCAAATTGGGGCTGGAGGGCAATGTCAATTGGGCCGGCGCCGTGCAGGGCCGAGCCGCACCCGGGGTGTCGGCCAATGTCTCGTTGACCTATCGCCTGTCTTACGCGTGGGAGATCCTGCTCACTTATTACGACAGTCGTACCGGGTCCTGGACTCCGCCGACGGTGGAATCGCCGCTGTCGCCGCCGGTGCCAACCACCATCCCGGCGCTGGACGAACGCGGCATATTTCTGACCTTCCGCTATAAACGCGAGGCGGGATCGCACTTCGCGCCGCTGGGCGGCGGCCCCGGAGCCGGCTCCGGTGAGATTGCGGGAATCGTCTATCTCGATGCCAACAACAACGGGCAACTCGACGCCGGTGAGAGCGGTGCGCCGAATATCACGGTGCTGCTGGATGGGCGATTCTCCGTGCAGACCGACGCTGCCGGCCGCTTCCACTTCCCGGTGGTGGTGACCGGTCATCACATCATTACCGTGATTCCGGACAACCTCCCTCTGCCGTGGATTTTGAGCAATGCAGGCCGCGCCGAGATCGAGGTCAAGACTCGAGACCGCACCGAGATCAACATCGGCGCGCAGCGCCCTCGCTAGAATCGATCGGACTGATACTCGACCCGCCCGCCGACCACGGTCTGCAATACCTTGATGTCGGCGATCTGCTCGGCGGGAATGTCGAGAAAATTGCGGTCCAGGACGATCACGTCCGCCAGTTTCCCCGCCTCCAGCGAACCGGTCTTGAGCTCCTGATGCAATTCATAAGAGGAGTTCATGGTGATCGCCCGCAGCACTTCACGGCGCGACAGGCCCGCATCCTCGCTCAAGCGTCCCGCGTACTTGATGCCCGCCGAGGGAGCGTTGGTGCGCGTCACTCCGACTTTGAGCGCGAACCATTCGTCGAGCGGATCCACCGGCCAATCGCTGCCATAGGCGATGCGCGCGCCTGCGGCCGCCAGGTATCCGGCCGGCTCCATGTATTTGAATCGTTCCGGGCCCAGATACTCGCGCGCACCCTCCATGGTGTCGGGGGCCTGCTTCTCCCATTGAAACGACAGCACCGGTATCACGTTCAGTAGTGGGTAGCGCGGGAAATCCGCCGGATCGACGATCTCATCGTGAGCGATGGCGGCGCGGATGTCGCGGTCGGGAAGTTGCCGCCGCAGCACGGCGATGCCGTCGAGGCCTTCGTGCACCGCGCGATCGCCGTCCGCATGCATGTGCGGCTCGAATCCGGCGCGCGCCGCTTCCACGAGCAGCGCACTCAAGATGGGGGCCGGGAAGTACACGTCCGGACCGCGGTTTGCGGAAGGTGCCCAATGCGGATTGGCGGGGGCGCCCTGCAGGCTCAGATAGGGCTTCAACATGGCTCCCGTGGATGCGGGCGCGGTGATTACGCCGTCGAGAAACAATTTCACATTGCGTACCGTGAGCGTGGGTGCGGCCGCAATCTCGCCTTGATCGTAGCGTTGAGCCAGCGATTCGACCATCGCCACCGCGGATTTGGGATCGCGTCCCTGAGGCGGAGTGATGAGCACCGCGAAGTGTGCACGCGCCGTGAGCTTGCCCTGGCGCTGCACCGTGGAGAAGGCTTCGAGCGACGGGGGCTCCGCCGCGGCATCCAAGAACGTGGTGATTCCCTGCCTGCGAAGCGCGTCGAGCGCGGCCGCCGCCGCTTTGACATTGTCGGCCGGCGTGGGCGGCGGAATCAGCTTTGCGACGGCGTTCTGCGCGGCATCCTCGAGAATTCCCGTCGGATTGCCCGCGGCGTCCCGGCCCACCTTGCCGCCGAGAGGATCCGGCGTCTGCGCAGTGACTGCCGCCATCTTGAGAGCCCGTGTGTTGACCAGGGCCGTATGACCGAAGGAAGACTCGACGAAAATCGGCCGCTGGGTCTTCAGGGCGTCCAGGGTCTGGCGGTCGGTGTGAGTGCCCGCCGGCACCATGCCCTCCTGGAACCAATTCACCACCTCGAGCCAGGCATCCGGCTCTTTCGCGCGATCATGATCGAGACAGGCTTGAATCCGCGCCTGCATCGTGGTGACGTTCAGCAGCTCGTAGTTCAAGTTGCACTTGAGCAGCGTGCCGCCGCCCTGCAAGGGATGCATGTGGCCGTCAACCAGTCCCGGCATCAGCATCCGTGCGCGCAAATCGAACACCATGGTCTTGGGACCGATGTAAGCGGCGAGACCGGCGTCGCTCCCCACATAGACGATGCGGCCAGCGCGGATCGCCAGCGCCTGCTGCACGCTGTCCTGCGCATCGACGGTGTAGACCAGCCCATGCCGATACGCCATGTCCGCGGCGGCCGTCGCGGCGCGAACCGGCGCGCAGGGTATCGCAATGGCGGCAATCAGCGCCGCCATCGTCCCGATCAGCGCGGTCGCCGCAGCCGGCGCCGGAGCTCTCTCACACGGCATCGAGCGCCGCTCCCAGGTCCGCAATGAGGTCGCCGGCATCTTCGATGCCGACCGATATGCGGATCAAGGCATCGGTGATGCCGATACGGTCCCGCGTTTGCTTGGAGACGCCCGAATGCGTGGTGCTGGCCGGATGCGACATCAGAGTCTCGGTGCCTCCCAGGCTCACCGCAAGCTTGATCACCTGCAAGGCGTCGAGCAGGCGGAACGCCTCCGCCTCGCCGCCCTTGACCGCAAATCCGAATGTCGAGCCGGCGCTTTGGCACTGTCGACGGAACACCGGATATCGCGGGTCGCCCTCGCCCAGAAAACCAAGGTAATTGACGCTCGCTATCTTAGGGTGGCCGCGCAGGAAGCTCGCCACCAAGGCGGCGTTCTCCGCCGACTTGTGCATGCGCAGCGACAACGTCTCCATCGAGCGCATGATCATCCAGGCCGTGTTGGGATCGAGCTGTGTGCCCAGCGCACCGCGTAGTTTCTTGACCGGACCCACCGCTTCGCGCGATCCGACGACGCCGCCGGCGACCAAGTCCGAGTGACCGCCCACGTACTTCGTCAGCGAATACATGACCAAATCCGTGCCATGCGTCAACGGACGCTGAAAGACGGGCCCGAGAAAAGTGTTGTCGACCACCACCGGCGGCCGCCCGCCTTTCTGGCGTTTGCCGATCTGCAACGAAGTCTCGCGCATCAGGTCCAGATCGACCAGGCTGTTGGTCGGATTGGCCGGCGTCTCCACGATGATCAGGCAAACGCGGCCGCCGGTTTCGGCGGCCCGCGCCGTCGCGCGCTGCGCCGCCTCGGCCACTGCGCTCTTGTCGTGACCCAGAGTGAAACTGACGGCGTTGACCCCGAACGCAGGCAAGGTCTTTTCGATGAGAGTTTCGGTGCCGCCGTACAAGGGCTGGCTCATCAGTACCACGTCGCCCGGCCGCACGTGCGTCCAGAGCACCGTCGAAATCGCGGACATGCCGCTGGAAAAAACCGCCGCCGTCTCGCCCTCTTCCCATAGTGCCAGGCGGTCCTCGAGCACCTCGAGGTTGGGATTGTTGAAGCGCGAATAGACGAGACCCGAGGATTGTCCGGCGCCCAGCTCGCGCCGGCCCGAGGTGAAATCGAAAAAGTCTTTGCCGTCCTGCGCCGTCTTGAAGACGAACGTCGAAGTCAGGAAGATCGGTGGTTTGAGCGAACCTTCCGATAGGCTCGGATCGTAGCCGTATCCCATCATCTGGGTTTCGGGCTTGAGCACGTGTTTGCCGATTTTGCGTTTATGATAGGAGTCGTAACTCACGCTTCCCCCCAATGAGTCGATTGATTGACCACAATACTAACCTGCCGGCCCAAAGGGGTGGAATGATTCAACCGTTGACCATACTCATCGCGGGCGCCGCCTTTTTCACCACGCTCGCCGGCGGCCTGCTGGCGCTCAAGCTGCGCGACAAGCTGCATCTGATACTGGGATTCAGCGCCGGGGCGGTCATTGGGGTGGCGTTTTTCGATCTGCTGCCCGAGGCGGTCAATTTCGGCGGGAAAATTCACGGTCCCGCGGCGATCTTGTCGTGCAGCGCACTGGGATTCCTGTCATACCTGGTGCTGGATCGAATCTTGCTGTTTCACGGCGACGACGCGGCTCGAGGCCCTTTCGCCGCCGCCGTGCTGTGCATTCACAGCCTACTGGACGGAGTCGCCATCGGATTCGCGTTTCAGACCTCGCATCAGGTGGGAATCGTCGTCGCAATCGCGGTGCTCACGCACGACTTCTCCGACGGCATCAACACCATGAACATGGTGCTGAAGAACCAGGGCGGCACCTCTCAGGCGCTGCGCTGGCTCGTCGTGGACGCGCTGGCGCCCGTCGCGGGAATCGCGTCGACTTATTTTTTCACTCTGCCCGGCCATGAGTTTGGCATCGCACTCGCGCTGTTCGCCGGTTTCTTTCTGTACATCGGCGCCAGCGATCTGATTCCGGAGAGCTACCACGCCCATCCGAAGTTTCTCACCACCGCCATGACCCTGGCGGGAGCGGCCGTTCTCTATCTGGCGATCGCGCTAATCGGGCAATGACGACGGGACGGCGTCCCGGCCGGTCGCCGCGCTGCCGGCGGAGGCCGCCATGATGCTGACGATCGCCGCCCACTGGATCCAACTCAAAGATTCACCTAGAAAGAGCAGACCCGCGACCGCGCCCAGCGCGGGATCGAGGCTCATGAGTACCCCGACGGTACGGGTCGGCAGCCGGGGCATTGCCAGCATTTCGAGCGAATAAGGAATCGCGCTCGACAGCAGCGCCACGGCGAGCGCGGTCGGCAATATCGCGGGCGACAGCAACTGCATGCCGGCCTGCGCCGCGCCGATAGGCACGATCACGATGGCACCGATGGTCATCCCCAGGGCCGTGGTCTGGCCGCCGTGTGCGGCGCCGGCCTTGCGGCCGAAATAAATATAGAGGGCCCAGCAGGCGCCGGCGGCGAGCCCGCAGCCGACCCCCACCAGGTCCAACTGCGCGGAGCCGAGGCCGATCGGCAGCAGGGCGAGCAACCCCAAGCCCGCCATCAAAATCCACACGAAATCGACGGCGCGGCGCGACGCGGCCATGGCCAATGCAAGCGGCCCTGTGAATTCCAGCGCAACCGCGATGCCGAGAGGAATGTAGCGCAGCGACAGGTAGAAGAAGAAATTCATCCACCCGAGCGCCAATCCGTAGATGAGGATCACGCGTATCTCGCTCGGCCGCAGCCGCAACCGCCACGGGCGCCACACCGCCAACAACATGATCGCCGATAGAGCGAGGCGCAGCGCGGTCGTGCCGGAGGCACCCACCGCGGGGAACAATCCCTTGGCCATCGTGGCGCCGAGCTGAAAGCAGAGCATGGCGGCGATCAGAATCGCAACGGGTAAGACGACGTTATCGGTCTTGAGCCTCAAGCGTCGGAACTGTCCGCGTGCGCCTTGTCGATGAGTTGCAAATGCTTCATCACGCGATGAAGATTGCGGCGAATCTCGTTGAGGTGCCCGATGTTGGCAATGGTCTTCATCGCCTCCTTCAGAGGCTGCAGCGGATAGCCGCCGTAGGCGCCGGCGTCGGGAACATCGCAGGTGACCGACGATCGGCCCGCCAGGACCACGTTGTCCCCCAGGGTGATGTGCGCGGTAACCACGGAATTGCCGCCCGTGACGAATTGGCGGCCTATCTTGGTCGATCCCCCCATCATGAAGCCGGCGGTGAAGAAGCCGTTCTCGCCCAAGTCGCAGTTGTGCGCGATGTGGCAGATATTGTCGAGCTTGGTGCCGGACCGGATGTAGGTCGACGTCAGAGTTGCGCGGTCGATTGCGCAATTGCTGCCGATTTCCACTCCGTCGCCGATTTCCACGTTGCCGAGATGCGAGATTTTCTGCGGTCTGCCGTCGGAACCCACGGCATAGCCGAAGCCGTCGCTGCCGATGCTGGTATGCGGGTGAACCTCGCAGTCCTCCCCGATGCGGCAGCCCGCGCCCACGAATACATGCGCGTGCAGCACCGTGCGCTCGCCGATCCAGGCGTCGTTCTCCACCACCGCGTGAGCGCCGATCATGCATCCCTTGCCGACCACCGCGTGCGCCCCGATCACGCAGTAGGGCCCGAGAAAAGAGTCCTCGCCGATCACCGCGTCCGCATGTACCACTGCGGTCGCATGGCGTTCACCCCATTGCGTGAATCGGAAGCACTTGCGGTCGAAGTATTTCAGGAGGATGGCCATTCCCATGGGGATGCTTCGCACCGAAAAGCAGCAGCTATCAGCGTCCATCGATGCATCGAGGGAATCGGTCATTTTCGCCGGAACGATGAGGATCGCGGGCTTGCGCAGCCGCGCTTCGGCCAGTTGCTCCGCGGTGCTGGCGTAGACCAAGCTTCCTACGGAGGCCGCTTCGGGAACGTGGCAATGACTTGCGGACAGCGCCAAGCTGCCATGCAAATAAGTAAAGACGTCGGAGTGCGTGTTCTCGATGGTCTGAGCGGTGAGCATGTCTTGTCCCTCACAGATCCCGCGGATAAAGCCCCGCGGAGTATGATCGTAAATCGCGGCGCGCGGGAACAAACATGCATGACCCAATCCACAATTTCCTTGCGCAGCGCCCGTTGATGATCCTGGACGGCGCCCTGGCAACCGAACTGGAATGCCGCGGCGCGGATCTCAAGGATGCCCTTTGGTCCGCAAAGTGCCTGATCGAGCGGCCCGACCTGATCCGCGAAGTGCATCTCGACTACTTCCGCGCCGGAGCCGACGTCGCCACCACGGCAACATACCAGGCGACTTTCGAGGGCTTTGCGCGCCTCGGCATCGAGCCGCCCCAGGCGGCGCGGTTGATGCGCGAAGCGGTATCGCTGGCGCTGGCCGCGCGCGATGAATTCTGGGCTGTCGAAGCCAATCGGGGCGATCGCCTGCGACCGCTCGTCGCCGCATCCATCGGCCCGTACGGCGCGATGCTGGCGGACGGCTCGGAGTACCGGGGGGGCTATGCGCTGGATGACGGCGCCCTGGCCGATTTCCACCGCCCGCGCCTATGTTCGCTAGCGCACATAGGCGCGGATCTGCTGGCCTGCGAAACCATCCCCTGCTTGCGCGAAGCGCGGGTGTTGGCGAGCCTGCTGGGGGAATATCCGCAGGCCTGCGCCTGGATCTCCTTTTCCTGCAAGGACGGTGAGCACAACAGCGAAGGCGAAGATATCGGCGACTGCGTCGCGGAGCTCCGTGGCTTCCCGCAGGTCGTGGCGGTGGGAGTGAACTGTACCGCGCCGCAATACATCACGCCGCTGCTACGCCGGATGCGCGGCAGCACCGACAGACCGCTCGTGATCTATCCCAATTCAGGCGAAATCTACGACGCCACGTCCAAGCAATGGAGCGCCGACGGCGGTGCCCGGGTGTCCCTGGGCCGGCGGGCGCGGGAATGGCAACGGGAAGGCGCGCGCCTCATCGGCGGCTGCTGCCGCACAGGGCCTGACGACATTCGTGGAGTGAAGCAATGCACCCAATCCGCGCACGCTGCCTAGCGGCCGGCCTGATGGCGGCACTCGCGAGTCTCGCGCACGCCGCCGGCGGCACCTCCTGCACGAAGGAGGCCGGCGTCGCGATCGAGGTGCCGGGCGGCACCGTGTGCGCGTCCATCGACGACCCGGCGCTGACGCTTCGGCGCCCTTTGCTGCGGGACTGGATCGAGCGCTCCGCGCGAATCGTCGCGCAATACTACGGCCGGTTTCCGGCGCCCTTCGTCATGCTCGACATTCGCGGCGCGCCGGGCGGCGGGGTGCGCGGCGGCCGCACTTCGAACGATTCCGGGCTCGTCATCCAAGTGACGGTGGGACGCGATGTCACCGGAGAAGAGCTGACCGCCGACTGGGTGCTGGTGCACGAAATGGTGCATCTCGCACTGCCCGAGGTCGGGCGGCGGCACAATTGGCTGGCGGAGGGGGTCGCGACGTATGTTGAGGGAATTGCGCGCGCTAGATACGGCAATCGCGACGTCGCGGATGTCTGGGCGGAGTACCGGCATTCGATGCCGCTCGGTCTGCCGCATGCCGGAGAAGGCGGTATGGATCAAACGCCGACCTGGGGACGCACCTACTGGGGCGGTGCGCTGTACTGCCTGCAAGCCGACGTGAGGATACGCGAGCAAACCGGCAACCGGGTCGGGCTGCAAACCGCGCTGCGCGCCATTTTGAAGGAAACCGGCGGGTTTACGGCCGAGCGCGACATAGACCAAGTCCTGGCGCTGGGCGACGCGGCCACGGGCACGCGCGTGCTCGAGAATCTTTACGGAGAAATCAAGACCACGGCGCTCTCGCCCGATCTCGAACTCCTGTGGTCCCGGCTCGGCATTCCAAAGGATCCGAAATCCGAACCCTTCGACGACCGGGCACCGCTGGCGGCCGTCCGCATCGCCATCACCGCCCGGCAGCCCGGGCCCTAGTGCTCGGAAAAATGCGGCTCGCGCTTCTCGAAGAATGCGCGCACGCCTTCCACGCAATCGTGCGTTTCCAGCGTCATTTCCTGCGCGCTGCGCTCGGCACGCAACTGCTCCTGCAGCGAATGGTCGAAGGTCGATGCGTGCAGGGCGCGTATCTGGCCGAGCACCGCGCAGGGACCCGTCGCCAGGCGATGCGCCACCGTTTGCGCCCGCATCACGACCTCGGCGGCCGGCACCACGGCATAGGCGAGCCCCCACTCGAGCGCCGTCTTGGCGTCGATTCGTTCGGCCAGCATCAAAGAGGACAGCGACCGGCCCGCGCCGATGCGCCGCGCCAGGTGAAAAGTGATTCCCGCATCCGGCACGAGCCCCAAGCGCGCGAACGACGGAAGAAAGTAGGCATTGTCGCCCGCGATGATGATGTCGCTGGCGAGCGCGAGACTCATGCCCGCGCCCACCGCCGCGCCGTTGACCGCGGCGACGATCGGGAAACGAAAGCCGCTCAGCCGCAGAATCAAGGGATCCATGAAGCGGCGCATCTCGAAATGCGCGCGCTGCCGCGCTTCCTGAGTTTTCAGGTCGACCGAATGCAGATCCAGTCCGCTGCAAAAGACATCGTTGCTGCCGGTGATGACGACGGCCCGGGCGCCGCCCTCGCCTTTCTGGATCTGATCGAGCGCCAGATGCATGGCGCGGATGATGGTGATATCGATTGCGTTGCTGACCGCCGATCGTTGTATCGAGAGGGTCGCGACGCTGTCGGAAACAGTGAACGAAAGAGTATTCATATGCCAATCTCCCCACATTCGCCAATGCAACCGCGACTTCCGGCCCACGTCGCCCGCGGATTCTGTTAACCCGTCTCTCAACCGGAAGCCCCTGTCCCGATCATGCCCCCAACCCTAGGTCACCGCAAGGAGCGTTGCGCACCGGCGCGTAAAGCCGCAAACTTCCGCCGCGCTCGAGCGCCAAACCGGAGCAAACTTGATGTCGACACACGATGGGCGCGCATGCGCCACGCGCCGCCGCGCAGTCCTGCTGGGACTGGGCGCCGGCATCTTTCTGACGGCGATCGCGCCGGCAATGGCGGGCGGCTTGGGCCAGAGCGAGATACCGCCGGCCTTCGTGGCCCGCGAGGGATCCTTCGACTACGTAAAGCGCGAAGTCATGATTCCGATGCGCGACGGTGTCAAGCTGAAGACCGTCATTCTCATTCCGCGAGGCGCGCATCGTGCGCCCATCCTGCTGTCCCGCACTCCCTACGGCGCGACGGAACGCATCGCGAAGAACAGCAGCACGCACCTGGCGGCGGTGATCGACAGCACCGACGTCGCGGACGATGCCTTCGAGAGCGGCGGCTACATTCGCGTAATGCAGGACGTGCGCGGCAAACATGGGTCGGAGGGCGACTATGTCATGACCCGGCCGTTGCGCGGGCCGCTCAACCCGACGGCCGTGGATCACTCCACGGACACCTACGACACCATCGATTGGCTGGTCAAAAACATTCCCGAATCCAACGGCAAGGTGGGCATTCTCGGCATTTCGTACGACGGCTTCACCTCGCTCATGGCGCTGGTGAACCCGCATCCGGCGCTGCGTGCGGCGATCCCCATCAACGCGATGGTGGATGGCTGGCGGGGCGACGATTGGTTCCACAACGGCGCTTTCCGTCTCGACAGCCTGACCTATTTTCACGGTCAGGAATCCAGCCGCGGCAGCGACATCCCCTGGTGGACCGACCACTACGACGACTACGACACCTGGTTGAGCGTAGGCTCGGCCAACGACATGGTGCGGCTGCATGGTCTCGAGCAGGTGGGCTTCACCGCCAAGGTCTTGAACCACCCTGCCTACGACGCCTTCTGGCAGCAGCAAGCTCTGGATGTGATTCTCGCCAAGCAGGGAATCACGGTGCCGACCATGCTGGTACACAGCCTATGGGACCAAGAGGACATCTACGGCAACATCGCCCTGTACAAGGCGCTCAAGGCGCGCCAGGCCGACAATCCCAACCTCTATCTGGTCATCGGGCCGTGGTTCCATCACCAGGAGCGGCTCGACGGCAGCGCAATCGGCCAGATTCGCTTCGGCAGCGACACGGCAAGTTATTTCAGGCTGCACGTGCTGCGCCCGTTCCTGGACCACTACCTCAAGGACGATCCCAAGCCCTTGGAACTGACTCCGGTGACCGCCTACGAGACCGGCACCAACCGCTGGCTGGCACTGCCCACTTGGCCGAGCGGTTGCGCGGGCGGATGCGGCATCGAGCACCAGAAACTCTATCTACAGGCGGGCGGTAAATTGCGCTTGGGTGGATCCGAGGCCGCGACCCCCGACTTCGAAGCCTACGTGTCCGATCCCGCAAAACCCGTTCCGTATCTGCCGCGACCCATCCACATCGGCGGCGAAGACGGAGAGACAAACTGGCAAACGTGGCTGGTGAGCGACCAACGCGACGCGGCGTCGCGTCCGGACGTCTTGAGCTTCAGCACGCCCGTGTTGCAGGAACCGGTGAAGATCAGCGGCGAACCCATTGCCAATCTCATCGCCTCGACCACGGGTACCGACGGCGATTTCGTGGTGAAATTGATCGACGTTTATCCCGATGAAGTCGGCCGCGAGCCCCGCATGGGCGGCTATGAGCTCATGATTGCCGCCGACATTCTGCGCGGAAGATATCGAGATTCGTTCAGCGACCCGAAGGCCATTCCGCCCGATCAGAAACAGGTCTACCGCTTCGCGCTGCCCACCGCGAATCACGTGTTCCTGCCCGGCCACCGCATCATGGTTCAGGTGCAATCGAGCTGGTTTCCGGTGTACGACCGAAACCCGCAGACCTACGTCGACAATATCTTCTTCGCCAAGCCCACCGACTACAAGAAGGCGACCGTCAAGATATTCGACGCCGGATCGAGTGCAAGCTTCGTCGAACTGCCGGTGGTGCAGCAGCGCTGAGGCTCGCGCCGCCGCGGCAACGTCGCCGCTGCTGCGGGGAACGATGGCACCGCTGTTGATGGCCGTCGGTGTTGCTGCTGTCATCGCCCTCAGGAGCCTGTCTGATGCTCAGACAGGCTCCTAACGGTTACTTGTTCTCGCCCTCGTGCTTCTCGGTCTTCGGCGGCTTGGGCTGCGGTTTCGGCTGCGGCTTGACGGGCTGCGGCTTGGCGGCCGGCGGCTGACCATTCGGATGCTGAGCATTCGCCGGCGGCTGGCCGTTCGGATGCTGCGCATTCGCCTGCGCCGGCGCGCCGGGCTGTGTCCCCGGAGGCCGCGCATTGGGCGCGACGCTGCCGTGCGCACCGACTACGCCCGGTGCGTTGAATGCACCCGGTCGCGGGGTTGCGGCAATGGCGGGATGACCACCGTTGGCGCTCGCGGCCAGGGCCGGATTTTTTGCCGCTTGTTGAATGTGCTGCTGCTGCATCGGCGTCGGCGCGATATGACGCTCCTGAGCATAGGTCCGCTCCTGCGGGCTCGGCGCCGCGACCACGCCGTGTGGGCCGCCGTTGAAGCTCACTCGATTGACGGTGACGTTGTTCACCACCGTTTCGTTATAGGTGTTGTGAATCACCGCGACGTTGACGTTGACGACCGCTGTGTTGTACACGAAGCCACCGCCGGCCCAGCGGCCGCCCACGAAGCCCGCGCCGCCGTAGCCGAAGCCGTAATTCACGCCGCCGTAGAAACCGACGTGAGGTCCCCAGTAGCCGCCGTGGAACATATAGACGCCGCCCACGAAGCCCCAGTAGCCAGGGGTCCAGAGCACGCCGACCTGCGGGGGCTGAACCCAAGTTCCCGGCACCCAGTAGTACCCACCGCCGCCCCAGGCCCAGTAGCCCGGTGTCCACAAGTAGCCCTCAGTGGGGCACGGCGGCTGATCGTAATCCGGCAACGCAGGAGGCGGCTCATTGGCCTGTACCTGCTCGCCTGCCGGTTCCGCGTACGCCGGTTGTGAGTAGGCCGGCGGGGGTGGCGGAGGAGGAGGCGGCGGTGGCGCGTAAACGACGCGCGGCGGCGGTGTTGCGACCACGCAGCCGCCAAGCAGCATTGCGGCCGACAAGGCCAACAGGGCGCCCGCCAGGGGCAGCGTTGTGTTCGATCTCTTAGGTTTGCTCATAGTGACCCCGCCCATTGAATGTTGTTTCCGGAGCGTACGCAGCCGTCCGCCGTTCATAAACATATAACGTCACACTATGGAAAGAGGCTGGATCGTGAAGTGAATGTAACGCACGGGGTGACGCCGCATGGCGACAGGGTTGCATTTGCACGGCGGGTGCGGCAGGAAATCGCCCGGCGCCTCGAGGTCTGTGACGCGACTATCCCTAAGCGTCGATGGCCCGAACCGGTCTAGCGCTTCGGCGGCGCCTTGGTGATGGCCGCGCGCAGCTCCGTGAGTTTCGCCTTGATCACCGCCGCGTTGTCCGGGCCCATCCTGATCAGCAGCTTCTGTCCGGCGGATCGCGACTCGAGCCCCGGATCCGCGTAGGTATACATCACGTTCGGGCGAATCAGTGCGATGGGCTGCGCCGGTTGCGGAGTGGCCAGTAGATGATCGATCACCTGCACCAGCCTGTCATTGAAGTAGCCGTTCGGGTATCCAAGATCCTGATAGGCCTGCTGAAGCAGCGGATAGAAATGTACGTACGCGGCGGCGAGCTGCCTCATGTCCAATCTGTCGATCACCGCCACCCAGGGTTGATAGCGCACGAAGTTGCGCGGATCGAGGGTGGCGTGCAATTCGTCGCCGTTGACCATGAGGGAACCTGCGACCGTGCCGGTCGGACGCTTTTGCACGGCCGCCTTCGGCCGCGGCAAATTATCGACGGTGACGACGATGCGCCGCACGACGCCTTCCGGTTGCCAGTAGTCCTTCATCGCGGCTGCGCCGACCAGCTGGCCGAGCGCCTCGTTGATCGCGGGATCGCTGTCCGCGAGCGTCGGCAGAGGGGCCTTCGATGCACCCTCGCCCTCGGGCACCGGATGTTGTATGGCCGGTTCCGCCGACTCCGCCGGCTGGGCAGGCGGCGGCGCCGTCGCCGCGGGCGGCATTGCCGCATGACGGTTCTGCAGGTAGTACCAGGTTCCCGCCGCGATCAACACCACTGCGGCCGCCACGCCAATCACCGGCTTATTGATCGTCATTCCCGCATTACCCCCTGGCTCATCCGCCGCGCGCCATGCGCATTTGAAGCTCGTGCCGGCGGTAGTCGATCACCAAGGTGTCGAGCAATCCCAGCGCATCCATGCCGATGAGAATCGCAGGCTGGCGCTGCAGATTCCACTGCTTGAATATGTACAGGTCGCCAAATGTGACGCCGGCGTCCTCGATCTGGATGGTACCGAAGTGAATCGGGGGCATGGCCATGATTTCGCCGTTCTGAACGTCCTTGGTGGCTCCGATGATTTGGTCGGGCCTGCCTCTGAACTCCATACTGTGGCGAAAAGCCAGGGCGCGCTGCAGCGCCAAATTTGCGATGGTCGTTTGACCGCCCGTGTCGATGATGGCCTTGGTGGGCACATCGCCGATCATCGCGCCGACGACCACCAAGGTGTCCTTTACGGCGTAGAACGGCACGTCCACGAATTCACGCGAGGACCTCTCATTTCGGGAAAATGTGATGGAGATCTTGTCGTGCCGAAAATCGATGTAGATGCGTTTTCCCGCCAGCCCTTCGCCTCCGAGTATTCCCTGAGCCCCGCCAAGGGCATCCGGGACGATGGGCAGGGTCGCGGAATCGACGGACAGATCGCCGACGGTGAGCGTATCGACTCGAATCGTCGGCACCGTGGCGTAGCCCGTGACCCCGCGCAGGATCACCGGCGGCGACTGGTCGGTCGGGATTCCGAGCGCAAGGGCGACGAGCGACGTGACGGCGCTGTGACTTGCGCCCGTATCGAGCACCAGGCGGAACGGTCCGTGGCCGTTGATCATGACGGGCGCCCAGATGCGCCCTATCTGATCGCGCCGGGTGGGAGAGACGTACCGCGGTTCCGGCGCCTCGACCATGATGTCCGCGAGTTCCTCGGCGCTCGCGGCGGGGACAGTCGGAGGCGAGATCTCCGGGACCGAGCCGCCCGACCATTCCGGGTACAGCGCCAAGGCGCAAATAAAGGCGGCTAAGGCGCCGCACCACGGTTTCTGGTGGCGCCATTGGCCGAGTAATCTGCGAGCCGCCTGGTTCATCTGCAACCGCCTTCGACAAAGCATAGCACCGGGCTCGCGCAGTAACCACAAGCACCCCTGATTGACAGGCGACTTCGCGCGCCGTCTTGCGGAGTCCGAGCCGTATTGCGAACATCGGTCGAATGAGCACCGGAATCACGCGCCGCGACTTCATGAACGGCATCGCAATCGCCGTGGCCGGCGCGGCGGGCGTGGATTTGGGGCCGGCGCGTGCCGCGGGCGGCTCCGCCGATGGTGCCGGCGCGGCGCCGATGTATCCTCCCGGCCGCGACGGATTGCGCGGCAGCCATCCCGGCTCGTTCGAGGCCGCGCATCGGCTGCGCGACGGCTCGCCTTTCGACATCTCGAAGGCGGCGCTGCGCGAGCACCACGATCTGGTCGTCGTCGGCGCCGGCATCAGCGGCCTGGCCGCCGCGCACTTCTACGGTCAGCGGCATCCGGGCGCCCGCGTTCTGATTCTGGACACCAACGACGATTTCGGCGGCCACGCGAAGCGCAATGAGTTCGTCGTCGACGGACAGACTCTGCTCGGCTACGGCGGCACTCAATCCATCGACAGCCCGGCGCACCACTGGGACGGCGTCGCGAAGGCTCTGTTGAAGGATCTGGGCATCGACGTTCGGCGCTTCGATCAGGCCTTCGACGAAAAGTTCTACGCCCGCTGGAATTTGAGCCGCGGCGTGCTCTTCAAGAAGGAGGTATTCGGCGTCGACCGTCTGGTGCGGCGGCCCTTCGGCACGTGGCAGGAAGCGGATGAAGATCCGCGCGACGATGCGGCGCTGCGGGCGTATCTGGAGCAGTTTCCGCTGGGCGCCGCGGCGCGGGCGCAATTGTTCGAGATGATCTGGTCGGATCGCGACGTGCTATCGGGCAAGACCGCGCGCCAACGCCTCGGCGTTCTGGAGCACCTGAGCTATCGCGACTTCCTCAAGCAGTACTGGCAGGCCGATGAGGAGGTGCTGAAGTTTCTGCAGACCCGCACGCACGACCTCTGGGCGGTGGGCATCGACGCCGTGCCGGCGAGCGAGACTCTCGCCTCGCCCGGCCTCAAGGCGCAGCGTGCCGCGCTCGGATCGGAGCCGGAAGAGCCCTACATCTACCACTTCCCGGACGGCAATGCATCGATCGCCCGCATGCTGGTGCGCCGGCTGATTCCGCCGATCGCGCCCGGCAACTCCATGGAAGACATCGTGCTGGCGCCGTTCGACTACCGGCAACTCGATCGTCCCGAGCACGCGGTGCGGATTCGCCTCAACTCGACGGCGGTCGACGTGCGCAATGTCGATCGGGGCGTCGAGGTCGCCTACGTGAGCGGCGGCGAGGTGACCCGGGTCGCCGCCGCCGGCTGCGTGCTCGCCTGCTACCAGGCCATGATTCCCTACCTCGTCTCCGAGACGGGAGACGAACAGCGCGCCGCACTGCATGCCAATGTGCGGGCGCCTCTGGTCTACGTGAACGTGGCCGTGCGCAATTGGCATCCTTGGCACAAACTGGGGCTGGCATCCATCGACAACCCCGGCGGCACCTATGCCGCCGCGCTGGATTTTCCGGTGAGTCTCGGCGGCTACCGATTCTCCCCCGATCCGTCGGCGCCCGCCTGCTTGCATCTGCTGCACACCCCCTGCGCGCCCAATCAGGGTCTCAACATGCGCGAGCAGTATCGCGCCGGCCGGGCGCGTTTGTACTCCATGAGCTTCGGCGATTTCGAGCGCGAAATCCGCGACGAGCTCGGGCGAATGCTCGGCTCCGCGGGTTTCGATTTCGATCGCGACGTGGCGGCGATCACGGTGAACCGATGGCCTCATGGCTATGCGTACACCCCGACGCCGTTGTACGACGATCCCAAAGCCCAAGCCCGCATCGCGGCG
>Ga0209274_10000140_pt1 | contig 60848 bp, 73 predicted proteins | sample HubBroMetageREF1_FD_188343 | JGI IMG/M metagenome (GOLD analysis project Ga0209274, IMG submission 188343) | Reference soil microbial communities from the Hubbard Brook experimental Forest, New Hampshire, USA - Hubbard Brook CCASE Soil... | ecosystem: Environmental > Terrestrial > Soil >...
AACCGCCGGTGAGCTCGCCGTCGCCATCGAGTTGGATCCGATCGCCGGAGGAGGTTCGGGGGTCATTCCGCTCGGACCGGTGGGGGTGGACACGGAGGCACACGGAGCCGGGGGAGCGCTCAGGACGTACGCTTCGTAGACACCGGCACCGAGGAGCGCAACCACGACCACTACCGCGATGATGACCTTCGTCGTTTTCTGCATAGGTTGTCACCGCGTCATCTTGGAGTCGGTGGGGCCGACTCGATCAGCGTCCTTGGAGGAGTGACAGGGGGGAATCGGTGCGCCGTGGGGGCACACCCTCGGATGGCTCTCGACTTGACACACGGACTCCACCGTCCGGTGGGAGAGCGCCAGATCGACCTCCCGGGCCGCCTGGCAGGATGCTTCCGGGGAGAACCCCGCTTCCGAGAAGAGGGTCTCCGCCACGCGGTGGTGGCGCTGGTACTCGACAAGACAGCGCCGCCCGGTCGTCGTCAGCCGCGACTTTCCTGAACGGCGTACCAGCAGCCCCATGGTTTCGAGAGCGGCGACGTGGGGGAGAGCGGTCGGCGGCCGGATCCCGAGCGACCGGGCCACCGACTTCAGCGAGGCTCCGCGATCGACGGACTCGGCACGTGCGACCGCTTGAAGGGCATCGACCTGTCGGCGGGTAAGGCGTTGGAGCGGCTCCACGGCCCACTGAGTCGCGAACACATTATAAGGTACACACTAATTATTAGTGTATCCCAAATTAATGAGTCGGTGGCTCCTGCACGAGAAGACATAGAGCGCAGCCGCCCCGTCGGCGATCCTCCGGCCCGATGACCGTATTCCTGCCCGAGGCGTGCGCACGGCGGGAGCGGAGAGACCATGCGGGGCGAAGAGGCGTGGGTGGAGGTTCCGGGGAGTCAACGACAGATCCTTCGCGGGGCACGTCAGACCGGCCCGACGAATCCGGGAGCATCGAGCGAGGTGACGCTCCTTCTTCGTCGGGGGGCACGTCACGGAGCACCCCCCTCACTCGAGGACTGGGGGCATCGGCCCCTTCGTTCGAGAACGTACCTCACCCGACAAGAGTTCGTGGCCGAGTACGGCGCTCGTGAGGAGGACTTCATCGCCGTTCGGTCATTTGCGACCACGCACGGCCTTCGCGTCGTGGAAGAGAACCCTGCCGGGCGACGGGTGCGACTCGCCGGAACGATCGGGGACCTCGCGGCAGCGTTCGGTGTGGAGCTCCATCGGTACGAATTCCCCGGTGGGGGCTATCGGGGACGAACCGGGGCGGTACGGGTCCCCGTCGCACTGAGCGGCCGTGTCGTCGGAGTCTTCGGGCTCGACGATCGACCGCAGGCAAAGACCCATTTTCGTCGAGCGAAGGCGCGCTCGACTTCCGACCCCTCCTATACCCCACTTCAGGTGGCGAACGCCTACGAGTACCCCTCGGGGGCCGACGGGACGGGCCAGTGTATCGGACTCGTCGAGCTGGGGGGTGGCTTCCAACCGACCGACCTCTCTCAGTACTTCCAGGAGCTCGGAATTCCTGCGCCGACCGTCACGGCCGTATCGGTCGACGGGGCGGGCAACTCCCCCACCGGGAGCCCGGACGGACCGGACGCCGAGGTCGAGCTGGACATTGAGGTGGCCGGCTCATTGGCTCCGGGTGCCCGAGTGGTGGTCTACTTCGCTCCGAACACCGACCAGGGATTCCTCGACGCGGTCTCCACAGCCGTCCATGACGCGACCAACCGGCCGACCGTCGTCTCGGTCAGTTGGGGAGGCCCGGAGGGGACCTGGACCGCGCAGGCCCGGGCGGCGTTCGAGTCCGTGTTCGTCGATGCTGCGGCTCTCGGGGTTACGGTGCTCGCCGCGGCGGGTGACAACGGCGCCGATGACGGGGGTCCTGCCGCTGGGCTGAGCGTAGACTTCCCGGCATCAAGCCCCGCGGTGATCGCCTGCGGGGGCACCCGGCTACTGCTCTCGGGAGGCGCGATCTCCCAGGAAACGGTCTGGAACGAGCTGGCGAGCGGGGAGGGAGCGACGGGAGGAGGCGTGAGCGAAGAGTTCGCTTTGCCCACGTTCCAGGCGGGGGAGAAGGTTCCCAACGCCCCGAACGGGTTTGTCGGACGAGGCGTTCCGGACGTCGCCGGCGACGCCGACCCCACCACGGGGTACCAGGTCCTCGTCGACGGATCGTCGAGCGTGATCGGCGGTACGAGTGCGGTGGCTCCCCTCTGGGCGGCGCTGATCGCCCGCATCAATCAACTGTTGGGAAAGCCCGTCGGGTTCGTGAACCCGCAGCTCTACGCGGTCGGAGCCGGCGCATCCTTTCACGAGGTTGTCTCGGGTGGGAACGGGGGCTACAACGCGGGTCCCGGGTGGAACCCTTGCACCGGACTCGGGACGCCGAACGGAACGGCGCTTTCGACCGCGCTGGGTGGAGCTTAATCAACCGATGACCGGACGGACGCCGACTCAGTCCACCGCCCTCGCATCGTCCGGGGCCGACGCGGGGGAGCCATGACGGCGGCTCCGGGCCTCGAGTCGCTCCGTCGCGTGCACGCTATCGATTCTCACACGGAGGGAGAGCCCACCCGCGTCGTCGTGCGGGGGGGCCCCTCTCTCGGAGACGGGTCGATGGCCGACCTACGGGATCGGTTCCGAGAGGATCACGACCCGTTCCGACGCGCGGTAGTCAGCGAGCCCCGGGGCTCGGAGCCGATGGTCGGCGCCCTCCTTTGCGCTCCGCACGACCCGGCGAGCGCTGCCGGGGTGATCTTCTTCGATAACGCGGGCTATTTGGGGATGTGCGGCCACGGTACGATCGGATTGGTCGTCACGCTGCAGCACCTCGGCCAGATCTCGCTCGGACCCCACACGATCGAGACCCCGGTCGGCCCCGTGCGCACCGAGCTCCGGCCCGGGGGAAGAGTGACCGTGCAGAACGTCCTGAGCTACCGGTCCCGGACCCAGGTGTCGCTCGATGTGCCGGGCTACGGGCCCGTGGTCGGGGACGTGGCATGGGGAGGAAACTGGTTCTTCGTCGTGGAAGGCTCGCCGGTGGAACTCCGGGTGAACCAGGGGCGGCGTCTCACGGAGTACTGCCTCGCCGTGAGAGCGGCGCTCTCGAAGGAGGGGATCGTAGGGGGCGACGGGACGGCGATCGCCCACATCGAACTGTGCGGGCCGCCCGAGCGTGCCGAGAACCATGGAAGGAACTTCGTCCTCTGTCCGGGGACCGCGTACGACCGGTCGCCCTGCGGTACCGGCACGAGTGCGAAGATGGCCTGCTTGGTCGCCGACGGGGTGCTCCAACCGGGCGAACCGTGGCGGCAGGAAGGGATCCTCGGCAGCGTGTTCGAGGGAAGGGCCGAAGTCGCTGCGAACGGGATCATCCCGCAGATCACCGGCTCCGCGCACGTCACGGCGGAGGCGGACCTCCTGCTGGACGAGGCCGATCCGTTCTGTTACGGAGTCCCCCCGTGAAGCGATCTGCCGCCCGCTCCGGAGCGACGGTTCCGCGCGAGGTCGGGTAGACGGATGGCCGAGTCAACCCGCGTTTCGATCTGGAGGGGGCTGCTCGTCGCGATCACCACCCCCTTCTTGCCCGACGGATCGGTCGATCACGCGTCGTTCGTTCGCCACGCACGTTGGCTGGCCCACCGGGGCGTTGACGGGATCATCGTCGCGGGCTCCCTGGGGGAGGGAGCTTCGCTCACCGCCGAAGAGCGTTCTTCGCTCGTGTCCGACCTCGTTCCGGTCCTTCCTCCCCGAGTGCCGGTGGTCGCCGCGGTGGCCGCGGCGACGACCGCGGAGGCCGCGCGCCAGGCGAAGGAGGCCGCGCGGGCGGGCGCACGGGGTCTCCTCGTGCTCCCCCCGTATGTGTACCACGGCGACCGACGCGAAACGAACGCCCACTTTGGTGCGATCTTCCGCGCCACGGAACTCCCGTGCATGCTCTACAACAACCCGCCCGCCTACGTCACCGACGTGTTGCCGGAGCAGCTGCTCGAGCTGTCGGAGGCACACCCCAACCTGACCGGAGTGAAGGAGTCGAGCGGCGACGTCCGTCGGATCGCCGCCCTCCGTACGCTCCTCGGGACCCGGATCGAGGTCTCGGTGGGACTGGATGAAGCGATCCTCGAGGGCCTGGGCGCCGGCGCTGTCGGGTGGGTGGCGGGATTGGCGAACGGGCTGCCGGACGAGTCCGTGGCCCTGTTCGAGGCCGGTCGTCGTGGGGACTCGGCCCATGCCTCCGAGCTGTTCCGGTGGTTCCTCCCCCTCCTCCGATTGGATACGGGTCCGAAGTTCGTCCAGCAGGTCAAGCTCATCCAGTCCGACCTGGGATGGGGAACCCCACGCGTGCGCCCCCCGCGACTTGAGCTCGAGGGGACCGAGCGAGCCGCGGTCCTGGAGACCCTCCGAAACCGCCTGGCTCGACGTCCCGTACTTGCGGGGCCCGCTTCGGGGAGGAGATGACCCTAGAACCCGGCGACATTCAACCGCGACCGTCCTCGGCGGCCTTGGGTCGTATCGCGAGACGGCGAAGAACGCTCCGGAACGCATTCTAGCCCCGCATCGCGTGTCCCGCTCGCCGGGTGGCAACTACTTACGGCCCCTCGGGACTCCCCCGGCAACGCGAAACAGGATGACGCAGGAACAGTGGACGGCGGTCGATCGGTACCTGAACGAGTTGCTCGTCCGCCCCGAATCGACGCTCGGCGAAGTCGAGACGGCCAGCGCGGCGGCCGGACTCCCGCCCATCCAGGTTTCGCCTCCTCAGGGAAAGCTGCTGCAGTTGATCGCCCGCATCGGGGGCACGCGAAACATCTTGGAGATCGGGACCCTGGGCGGATACAGTACCATCTGGCTGGCCCGCTCGCTCCCTCCGGGCGGCCATCTCGTCACACTCGAGGCGAATCCTCGGCACGCCGCCGTCGCCCGAGCGAACCTTGCCCACGCCGGGCTCGAAGGGGTGGCGGAAGTTCGTGAGGGTCAGGCCCTCGACTCGTTGCCGAAGCTCGCCGCGGAGGGACGTGAGCCGTTCGATTTCATTTTCATCGATGCGGACAAGCCGAGCTACCCCGAATACCTGACCTGGGCGCTCCGGCTCTCCCGCCGCGGAAGCGTCATCCTCGCGGACAATGTGGTGCGCGGGGGCGCGGTCGCTGACCCCTCGAGCACGGACCCGAACGTCCAGGGAGTCCGTCGATTCCACGAACTTCTCGCGATGGAGACGCGCGTGAGCGCCACCGCAATCCAGACCGTCGGAAGCAAGGGGTACGACGGGTTCGCGCTCGCTTTCGTGACCTCGGACCCGTAGGGCGCTGACTTCGATCGCTCCGGAGACAGCGGAGCACCGGTGTGATCCGGCGGGACGGCTAGAGCTCTTCGAGGATCCTCTCGATCTCTTTCCGCGCCTTCTCGAGTTCGTCGGATAGGCGGCGTGCGCCGCGGGCCGCCGAACCGGCGGGATCCTTGGCCGCCCGTTCCGCTTTGGCCGCGAGGCGTTGAGAAAGTTGCGCGGTCGTGGATGCAAGGGCTTGGGCCGCCGACTTTGCGTCGGCGACGGCCTGGTCGAACGAGGCACCCGTCTGGGCGAGACGCCCCGAAGGGACCGTCCGGGCACCACAGGTCGAACAGGTGAACTTTCCTTCCGGGAGTTCCTGACCGCACTTCTGACAATACATTCCCGCTACCTCCTGGCTACCCGCGACCTACGACCGAGCGCACAGGTGCGCCCCGAGTGCGCATTCGACGGGCGGCATCGTTCGTTCCCTCTGCGGACAACGCACGTGCGAGTCCTTCGGTCCATGCTCGAGGAGAGTCCCTCGAGAGCTCGGTCCGGTTCCTCGCGGCGATGCTCCGCACATCAGCTACTCTCGGTCGAGGTATATGGGCCGTACGTGGACTCGATTTGACGAACGAACTCCACGTCCACACTGCGGGGCGTACGCACCACAGATCCCTCCGTCCACCTGCCCGGGGGGGCGAAGAATGCTACGCGGTAAGGGCCGAGCTGCGCAACGAACCTCCGACGGGCCGAAAAGCGACGGGGAGCGTGGGCTATCCTTTGACGGGCGGATTTCCGATAACCCAAAAGTGTCGCACGCCCGTGAGCGACTCGGGCTCCTTCTCTCCTCCGACGAGCCCTTCCTCCAACCACTTCTGCAGGCGACGTCCAATCTCCGCGGTAGCAACTCCGTCGTCCGGGTCGTTCGAGGCGGTCGCACGTCCGTCCGAGGGAACGAGACCGCGGGAACGCAGGCTCTTCCAGATCTGATCCGCGGTCACGGAGCTTCCTTTGTGCCGGGCGAGGAATGCGAGAATGAACTCGTCGGCAGCCTCGTCGGCGTCTACCGATCCACTGAACTGAACCTTCATGGGGTGACCCGGCCGCGGCGAACCTCACGGCATATTTCAGCCGGCCCACTCCAGGCTCCACGGCGCTCGACGGTCCAAGAATCGGCGCAGTGTGTTACTGTCTCGACGCGAGGGCCCCCGGGGCGGGAATAATCCGCACCGGGCCACCGGTCCCGAGGGGGCCCCGAAGGGGTCACGCACGGTCCATCGTGATCGGGATACGCCGTCCCGCGACCCGCAGGAGCAGGACCGCGGGGATGGTCGGCAGGATCAGGAGCAGCCACTCCCACAACGGGTTGGGGACCGCCGACAGGACCGCGCCTCCGAAAAATATCGCCGCGAGCCCTGCCGCGGTCAGGAAGGTGTTGAACGCGCCATTGTATGCGCCGACTTCGCCGGGAGGCGCCAGGTTGGAGGGCAGCGTCGAGGTGGGGATCGTCTGGACGTTCTCGCCGATGCTCAGGATCAGGACCGCGACAAAGAAGATCCCAGTGGGGAACAGCAGCCAAAGCGCGGAGACACCGAGGAGCAGGAACGCCCCTGCATACAGGAGCGCACCCAGGATGGCGATCGAGGTATGCCGACGTCCGAGAAGGCCGTGGGTGGTGGCCGACTGTCCCAGGACCACGACCAGCCCGTTCAACGCGAGGCCGATGCCCAGGAGCGAGTAGGATATTCCGAGCTTGTTGTGCGCGAAGAGCGCGAACGTCACGTTCCACTGCCCGGCCGTGACCCAAGCGAGCGCTAAGGCGCTCGCGACGAGGAGGGCGACCCGGTCCCGGGCGAGTACCGAGAGGCTCTTGCCCAAACTCCGGGCCTCTACGGGGGGCCGTTCGACGGTCACCGGTCGCGAGGTGCGGTCGCGAAGGGCAAGGTCGAACGGCGAAGGTCGAAGGAGCACCAACACGAAGACGGTGGCTCCCGCGATGATGACCGAAGCCGACGCCACCGCGTCACTGAACCCGACTATCGCGACCAGAGTCCCACCGATCGCCACCCCCGCCGAGAAGCCTGCGTTGTACGCGATCCGGTACCACGTGAATGAAAGCGTCCGGGCCGAACCCGAGGTCCAATCGGCGATATAGGCCGAGAACGCCGCGGCCGTAGCCGAGAGCAGCGCGCCGCCGATCGATGCGACCGTGATGGCCAGTGCCAACGACCGGATCTCGAACGCATAGGCGAGACTGGCGGTCAGCACGGCCTCGGTCGCCAGCCCGAGAATGATCAGTTTCCGCCGTCCGACACGGTCGGTCCACAGGCCCCCGGCAAGACCGAAGGGAAGTTGGATGGCGCCGACCCCGACGAAGATGACGCCGATCTCCAGGTAGCCGACGTGCAGGACCGCATACAAGAAGAGCGCCAGGAACGGATTGTACAGCGCGGCTCCGAAGGACCGAATCCCGATCCCGACCGACAAGAGCTTGAGGTCGCGCTCCACGGCGACCTTGGGAGAGATGTTGACTAACTACCTTGCTCACGCGAGGTCCACAGCGCGCGTGACTAGAGGACTACGGAAACGAGGAGGGCGAGGTTCCCCGCCTGGCTGCTGGGTGCCACCGTCGGCCGCCGGCGGGGAGTCGTGGTCGGACTCTTCGCACCACCCATCAGGGTCGCGGACCTGCCCCCGGTTCTTGAACAATATTGGTGGGAAATCATCCCGTTAGCCCTCGAACCGGTGCGGAAGGCCGGAGACCTACTCGGTCACGGTCGCGTCCATCCCGTTGACCTCGATTTCATCGGTGTCGTGGGTCGCGAGCCGGGCAACGTTGGTCAGTCGCCACCGCTCCGCATCCGGAGGACCGAGTTGGTCGACGGTGACTCGAAGGCCGGAATCGAGCACCGCGCCTGTGGAGTAGATTCTCCCGCTGCACGGGCGAACCGACTCCGTGAGGAATCCGCCGATCAGGAGCTCGGAGACACGCGCTCGTTATGAGTCGGCGTGGTCGTCCGGAAGGAAGAACATGATAGACCACGTCATTCTCACCGTTAGTGACTTCCGGCGTTCGGTGACCTTCTATACCAAGGCTCTGAAACCACTTGGAATCACCGACTTTACGACGTACGAAGGAAAATGCGGACACCCGGATCTGAGGGGTTTCGGCGATGGCAAGCGATTTTTTTTCTGGCTCAAGGAGGGGAAGCCCGATCCCCAAGCGGTTCACGTGGGCTTTGTGGCGAAAGACCATTCCGAAGTTGATGCGTTCTACAAGGCCGCCTTGGCAGCCGGAGGAAAGAGCAAGGAATCGCCCAGAGCCCGGCTCGAATACTATCCTGGCTACTATGCGACCTGGGTCCTTGATCCTGACGGCCATGATATTGAGGTCGTCAACAAGAGCTAGCCCCGGTGATTCCATCGAGGGTTTGGGGTGCAATTCTCCGAATTCTGGTTCCACCCTTTATCGAAATGCCAAAGCCAGCCCTTCCGCCTTTGGGACGCAAGGGCGACTCCAAAGGACACATCGTTTCAACGCGCCCGATTTGGATTCAGGACCTAACGGACTACGGTTACCGACTCCAGAGAGGCGCCGTAGCCGCGAGAGTGCATATCTAGCGTGACGGAAACGCTGCTCCCGACTCCCGCTGGCGTAGCCGCGTCTGCAATGAGAGAATATCCCACGTAGGTCTTGAACTCGTACGCGTCCCCGCTGGCAAGATACCATCCGGGCAGAATTTCCGCGAAAGATGAGGAAATGTTTGTCGACATGCTCGTGGTGGAGCTCACAGTACCGAACGGGTGAGCAGACTTACAGGAACCGTTCCCAGCCGTCATGTCAAGGATACACAGCGTGGGAATGAGTTGGACGTACCCACTCAGGCTTGATGTCTTGGTCCCGTGGTACGAGATAGAGATGTTCACCCCGGCCAGTACGCCCCAGAAAGCCGATACGTTGTAACGGCCGCTAGTCGAGACCCGAAAATCGATCCCGGTGACCCCGAGGTACCCCACGAAGGTCGCTCCCCCGCTCGCCCTCGAACAAACCTGAGCAGTGACCTTTGAGTAGACCCGAGCCACGCCAGTCGTGACGTTGAAGCTACCAGGGATAGGATCGTGGGCAATCGAGTTGCATCCAAAAGTGTGCTTCAACTGAACGTGACTATACAGAGTTCCGCCGGTGAATGGAGGCTTCTTAACGACGACCGGCGTCGCAGAGGCGGTTCCGATCGCCAGTAGAACGAGAATAAGTGCCACGACCACTGAGGAAACGGCAACCCAGCCGGCGGGCCGGCGAGACCTAGCGTAGCTCACGGGCCTGCGCGGGGATTTGTCTCGACGGTCCTAACCTCTTCCTTACGGGTTCTGGACCCTAGAGACAGACACGGGTCCGGCTATGTGTCGGACTCCTCCCGAATCGTAACTGGGTCTGGACGTCGTCTTTCTCCTCTAAAGTTTCCAGGACCAAACGGACAGTTCGCGCATTCGGCCGAATAGAAGAGTTAACGCGCTTTGGCCCGATACTGGTAGCCTGGGGTCGGCCCTCGCGGTCACGAAGGTACGAACTCAAGATGGCCGCTTCTCCTGATCTACCACCGAACCGTACACCCCGTTTTCTTTCCATCGGCGCTGCAGCCCTCGCCCTATCTGGTGTGACCGCATACTGGCTTGCAGCCGATGCCCAATGTAGACTGACGTCGCTTCCTCCAACGTTCGAGAGTTGTCCCCTGTCCTCGATACCAGTGTGGGGCTTTCTGGCAATGCTGACGGCGGCCGCTCTGGTACTAGCCGCATTCAGCGTCTACCCGCGACCCGGCTGGCCGGGGTCGGTCGCTTCCGCCGTTCTCGTCGCGGGAGCTTTCGAATTTCCGGTCAATCACATCTTCACAGCGTTGGTCATCCCCCCCGGTGTAGTCGATCCAGTGTCGATTGCGACTGCATTTGTCCTGTCGGCCGGACTTGCTGGGTTCGTAGCTTCGGCGTGGTTGAGGCGACATGGAGTTACAGGAGACCGACCCTACAACAGGCTCGCGTTTGCCTCCGCCCTAATCGCGCTGACTGCTCTAGCAATATTCTGGTTCCCCGGAACGTACCCCGGCGCTGTCTATGGTCCTGGCTGCCCCGTTGTCGGACTCGCCTGCATGTCCCTTGGCCAACCGCCGATAATTCCAGAGGCTGAAGCCGCAATTCTGATTGCGTTAGCTCTGGGAATCTCGATCCCAATGTTCGCGCGGAAGCTGACCTCCCTGAGCGCGGTGTTCGCGGCTGCGACTCTCGCCGCGGTCGCATTCTGGTGGGGAGGCTTTACGCCCTACCCGAGCATTGCAATAGCGATTTTCACGATTACAGTCGGTGCAGTGGTCGCGCTTTCGGTTTCCGTGCCTCGTCTCTGGTCGACCTACGTCGTCCCTAGGTTCACTCGTCCGACGCCATCGGCCCAGCGATAGCCGCTTAGGTCACTATGTCTATTCTCGTTAGCTTACCCATAGGGGCTGCCTAAAAACCTCGCGGGGAAGCGCCGCATCCTACGGAGAGACGTGTGCCTCGGTCCATCAGGTGCTGTAGGGAATCAGATATTGACCGAAGGATAGAATCACCAAGACTCGAATAGAATCAAGGGACCTCGACTTTGTCACAGCGCACCGTCATTTTCGACTAAATTCCCAAAGCCAGCCCCTCAAGCTGTGTCCCATAATTCGATGAACGGGTAAGCTCATCGAGGAGGGGGACCCTCTTCCACTGGAGCGGGGCGGGGTCTAAATGACCGGATTCTCTCCTCGAGATGCCCGAAGACCGTCGCGCCGCGTACCGGGCCTACGATCGGGTCCGTCGGCATGAGCTCGAGATCGTCACCCGACTGCTCGAAGAGATCCTCCCCGAGATGCCCAAGCCTCGGGGATGGAGCCACCAACCCCACATCGGTCGGCCCGGCCCTCACCGCCGGGGGCGACCCGAGCGGTTCCCGTGGGAACCGATGGCGAAGGCGCTCGGGCTGATGCACGCGATGGGGTGGGACTACCGACAGGCCGAAGGGAACCTCTGGGTCGCCTCCGACATCCGTAGGCAGATCGGCCTGGAGGAGGCCCCCTCGCGCATGACCCTCTGGCGGGCGGAGCGACGGTTCTCGGAAGAGTGGCTGCGCGAACTCAACGAGAAGGTGCTCGCCGCCTTCAAAAAAAAGAGCGTATCACTGGCGGAGGAGTTCGAGCGGTTGCGGCGGACTCGACGGGGCTCGGGGAGCACGCGCGGGGGGAGTGGCGGTCGTTCCGCTTCGGGCGGAGTCTCTCGGTCCGACAGTTCCGCAAGCTCCATGTCGTCAGCGAGTGCCGAGGCGAGAGACGGGGATTGATCCGCGCGTGGGCGTTGACCGCGCCCCACACCGCGGACGGCCCAATGCTCCGGACCCTGCTCGACCGCATGGAGGCTCCCTCGGCCCGGTCCTTGGTGATGCGGCGTATGCGGGCCGACGGAACGTCACGTATGTCGCGGAGCGAGGGGGCGAGCCGTTCTTCCCTCCGAAGTTTCGGTGGACGGCGAGGTCGAAGGGTCATCCGGTGTGGCGGCGGATGATCCTGCGCTACCGCCACCACCCGGAGGTCTTCCACGAGACGTATCGGTTCCGAGCGAACGTGGAGGGAGCGTTCTCGGCGATCAAGCGACACCAGGGCCCCTTCCTCCGCGCGCGCAGCGCGGTGATGCAGCGACGGGAGGCCGGAGGGCGGATGATCGCGAGGAACGTCGATCTACTGGCCCGCGCCCGAGCCGCTCGGGAGGTCCTGTGAATTATGGGACCCAGCCGTGTCACGCGGCTGTGAAATCGAATCGGCGAAAAGCCCGAATCTGAAAACGGTTCGGCGTGTGCGACAATCGATTCGGCGATCTCGGGGCAATCGGGCTTCAAAGGCAGCCCGAAAGCGAGCATGTTATACTGCTGGGGCGCTACCTCTGGACCTCAAGATGTCGCTCTGGACAGGTCCACGCAGCGGGCTCTACGGTGACGTGAGAGCCGCCTGAGGCGATTGGTTATGTCAAAACCCGCGTCGCCGCTCGTCATCGGAGTCCTGGGTCTGCTCCTTTTCTCTACGGTGATCGGGGCGGCCTTCGCAGGCGGAAGCGCCCTTGGACCAGCCGCGGGATCACCGATCACTCCTGCCACTGACATGTCTTCCAGTAATTCCGTCGGATCTACACAGGTCTCGCAGGCGGAGCATTCGATGCAGACGGGACAGGGTCCCCCCACCCGTGAAGACGCGGCGATGGCGTATGATGCGAAGGATGGGTACGTCGTGATGTACGGCGGTTTCTCAGGGGGAGTGTGCTTGGGCGACACCTGGACGTACGCGAATGGGACTTGGACCCAGATCTTCGGAAGTGCTCCCTCCGCTCGCTGCGGGACGGCGATGGCCTATGATGCAAAGGATGGATACGTGGTCTTGTTCGGCGGAGTCTCCAACAATGGAGTTCTCTTCAGCGGCACATTCGCCTTCTCCCATGGGCACTGGACTCAGATCGTGAGCAGCCCCAGTCCTCGCCCCTCAATCGGTGCGAGTATAGTCTACGACGCAAAGGATGGTTACGTGGTTCTGTTCGGGGGCGAAGCCGTAGCCAAAAACAAGACCACCTACCTCGGCGGCACCTGGACCTATTCGAATGGGACGTGGACACAGCTCGCCCCTGTGTCCTCCCCAGCTGCGCGTGCATGGGGGAGTATGGCATACGACGCAAAGGACGGCTACGTTGTGCTGTTCGGCGGCGACGACCCAATCGTGGGAGGTCTCTTCGGAGGCACGTGGACGTTCGCTCATGGGAAATGGACACAGCTCCATCCCAACCTGGAGCCGGCGGCCCGTGAATACTCCAGCATGACCTACGACGCTACGGATGGCTACTTGGTGCTATTCGGTGGCGGAGGCCACAATATAGTGTTCCATGACACTTGGACGTACGTGAACGGCAATTGGACCAAGCTGTCCCCCCCGTCCTATCCGATATCGCGTTTCAGCGCAAGTATGACATACGACTCGGGCGACGGCTATGCCCTGCTTTTCGGGGGTATCGGTCCCGGACCCCGGGGGAACGACCTGAACGACACTTGGTCGTTCGTTGGCGGCAACTGGACGCAAGTCTAGTGCCGAGTCCGCTCTAGCCGGGTGCGGGACGTGATCTCGTCATGCAGTGGATTCAGTTGAGTCGCCGGACCGCCTCTTGCGCCTCACACCAATCTGGGTAGATCGACTCAGTGCAGCGTAATCGACGCACCCACGCTCCCTTGTGAGGGCCCGTTGCGACGACCCGACGGCGTGGCCACGGACAGTTAGCGCGTTGCGCGCTGAGGAGTTCGATCTATCTGGTGGTTCATCAACGGTTGGGCCAATCAGCTCACAATCCTCCGCCTCGCGCTCGCGGACCTGGTTCGTGGCGCCCGAACATCCGGGTGCGACAATGCTGGTTGAGCACACCGGCACGGCGGCGCTCGGCTGGATTGTGTTGAAATCGGCGGGTCAACCCGCCCATTCACACCACCCGACGAAGTTTCCGCGCCATCGACCGCCGTGACGCGCCCCCCCTGTTGGGGCGCCCTAACCGTTTTCACACACGGCGATCCGATTTCAGGGCGTGCGTCTCGGCCGAACCGATTTCAAAGCCGTGTCACGCCACCTCACGGTGTAGCATCTGTCACAAACAATCGATACATGGGATGGCCTAAGTTATATATACGAGCCATCGGTTAGGCCGCCCTAGAAACCATGACCGCACCAACCTCGACCTCTACGCCTAAGCGCTCCGCTGGTTCCAAGACCGCTCGCCGACCGGCTGCACCTGCGGTCGGGTCGATGATTCCAGTTCCTCCCCCCGACTCGGACGTCTGCCCTAACTGCGGCTCCTCGCATCTCATCCGAGACGAGATCCGCGGCGAAATCGTGTGCGCGGATTGTGGACTCGTCGTGGACGCGAGCGCGCTCGTCAGTGACCGCGGCCAGCGCGGGTCCAAGGAGGACACCGGACGGGAGGCACGCGGCTGGGGACCGGTCATTTCCCCACTCATGCCGGATAAGGGACTCTTCAGCGAGATCGGAGTTCCCACGCGAGACTTCCAAGGCAACTCGCTCTCCCGTAATACCTCGCTCAAGTTCTACCACCTGAGGAAGCTCAACCACCGGCTTCGGGCCGCCCGCACCCACCAGCGCAACCTCGTCGTCGCGCTCGGCGAGCTGAACCGACTGGCGGGGGTTCTCGGTCTCTCGCGCGAGGTCAAGGAGTCGGCGACCTACATCTACCGACGCGCTCTCGAACACAAGGCGACTCGCGGGAAGAAGATCGTCGCCCTCGTGGCGGCCAGTGTCTACGCCGCGTGCCGGCAGTGCCACGTGCCGCGGACGATGAAGGAGATCATCGCTCACTCGAAGGCGACCAAGATCGAGGTCGGGCGCGCGTACACTCTTCTGGCGCGGGAGCTCAAGCTGGGCCTCAAGCCGGTGGAGCCGCGAGACTACCTCGTCCGGTTCACGCAGGACCTCAATCTCTCGAAGGAGGTTCGTCAGAAGGTCCTCTCGCTCCTCGAGCAGGTCGAGCAGGTCTATTCGACCAGCGGCGTGCTGCCGAACGGGATCCTCGCGACCATCATCTACATCGCGTCGAATCTGATGGGCGAGCCGCGGAGCCAGGACCGCATCGCTGCGGTGGCCAACGTCACGCCGGTGACGATCCGGAACCACTACAAGGAGCTCCTCGACCTACTGGGTCTCCCCAAGAACCTCACGAACCCGCAGGCCCGCGGCAGCTTGCCGCCGGATGCCGAGGAAAAGCTCGAGATCGACGCCGCGGCCGCCGGCCACTAGACCTCCGACCTCCGGGGCCGAGGGGCCCCGGAAACCACTTGAACTCTCGGGCGGCTCGGCTCACGTGTCCCCACCGGCCGCCTTGAGCTACTCCTCGTACCACACCTACCTCGAGTGCCCGCTCCGTTGGAAGTACCTCTACGTCGACCGGCTCCCCGAGACCCCTCGAGGGTACTTCTCCTTCGGACGAGTCGTACACTCGGTCCTCGAGGAACTCGTTCGTCCGCTGGTCATCCCGAGCGCGCGACGGGCCGGTGAGTCCGAATCCCAGCGCACCCTGGACGACTGGCAGGCGCACCCTCGCGACCCGCACACTCTCCCGTGGATGACCCGAGAGGAGATGTTCGCGGCGTACGACCGGCTCTGGGTGAGCGAAGGGTACACGAGTGCGGAGGAGGAGGCACGATACCGCGCACTAGGGCGCGAACTTCTGGGTCGTTACTACGACCGGCTGGCCAAGGAGCGCCCGAATCCGGTAGCGGTGGAGGAGCATCTGGAGGCCCGCTGGGACGGCATCCCGATCCACGGGTATATCGACCGGATCGACCGGACGGCCGGCGGCGGTCTCGAGGTACTGGACTACAAGACCTCGCGCGAGCTCTCCGCCGGAGACGCGAAGGACTCGGACCAGCTCTCCCTATACCAGGTCCTGGTGGAGAGCAATTATTCCGAACCGGTCGAGGGGCTCACCCTCTACCATCTCCGCTCGCTGACTCCGATCCGAGTCGCGCCGCGGGACCGAGCGTCGCTCACGAGCCTGTATGACCGCCTCGGAACCGTGAGCGACGGGATTCGAGCCGAAGCGTTCGAACCGACTCCGGGTCGGCACTGCAGTCGATGTGATTTTCGATCCCGCTGCCCGGAGTTCCGAACGGTTCCCGAGGGGGACGAACAGCGACTCCGCGAACTGGTGGATCGGTTCGACCGCTTGCGGAGCGAGGAACACCGGATCGAGTCCGAACTGCGCGACGCGGCGGAAGGGCTGCACCGCGCGGCGGAGGAGCTCGGCGTACATCGGTTGCCCGGGTCGCGCGCGGTCGCGCTCCGACGGAGAGAGGAGGCATGGCAGTACGCCCTCGAGAGCGTACGGCCGGCGCTTGAAAAATCGGGCCTCGCGGGACGCCTTCCCACTGGACGGCCGGAGGAGGTTCGACGGCTCGTTCGCGACCCGTCCGTCGACCCGGAGCTTCGACGCAAGGTCGCCGAGACCGGGGCCCGACGCGTGAAATGGTACTGGGAGCTCGAGCCCTCCGGAACCGACGCGTGAGGCCCGACTCGAGGGTCGCCCTCCGTAAGGGCTAAGTTGGTCTCCTAGTACCTCCCCGTATGGGGATTCCCCTCGCATCCGAGGCGCGGCTCGCGTCGTTGAAGGGCAAGACCCCGTCGATCGCAACGCTCTGTTCCCACTCTTCGCTCCAGATCTTTCACGGAGCGCGCACGGAAGGGCTTCCGACGATCGGGATCTGTGTCGGAGCGCCCCCGAAATTCTACGATGCGTTCCCGCTGGCGCGTCCGGACCAGTTCATTTCCGTTCCGACGGTGAAGGACCTCCCGCAGGTCGCGGGCCGTCTGAGAGAGCAGGGAGCGATCGTCGTTCCCCACGGGTCGTTCGTCGAGTACCTCGGTCCGGACACCTTCGCCCAGCTGGACGTACCCGTGTTCGGGAACCGTGCGGTGCTCGGGTGGGAATCGGACCGTCGAAAGGAGCGGGACTGGCTCCAGTCCGCCGGCGTGACGATGCCGAAACTCTACGAGGACCCGAAGGAGATCCCGGGTCCGGTGATCGTGAAGTACTACGGCGCGAAGGGGGGCAAGGGATTCTTCCTCGCGAAGAACCGGGAGGCGCTCGAGGACTTCCGGCCGACCGGTCCGTACGTCATCCAGGAGTACGTCCTGGGAACGCGGTACTACATGCACTTCTTCTACTCCCCCATCACCGACGGAGGGTACCGCCTGGGCCAAGGATCGCTCGAGCTCCTGGGGATGGACCGCCGGGACGAGGCGAACATCGATGAGCTCTACAAGCTCGGGGCCCAGGAGGAACTGCTCAAGGCCGGCATTCGGCCGACGTTCGTGGTCACGGGGAACGTGCCGGTCATCCTCCGTGAGTCCCTGCTCCCCCGGGCCTTCGAGGTCGCGGGTCGGATCGTGGAGCGGTCGATCGAGCTGTTCGGCGGCATGGTCGGCCCCTTTTGCATCGAGGGGATCATGACCGAGGACCTCGAGTTCAAGGTCTTCGAGATCTCCACCCGGATCGTGGCGGGGACGAACCTGTTCATTTCGGGGAGTCCGTACTCGGACCTCATGGAACCCGGCCTCTCCACGGGTCGTCGGATCGCGCGAGAGGTCAAGCACGCCCGAGCGGAAGGGCGGCTCGCCGAAGTCCTCAGTTAAGGTCTCCCTCCGGCGGAGCCGCGCGTACCCACTTGGCGTTAAGAACCGCCTCGCGCCTTGCGGGGTCTCCATGGGTCTTGCGATCAGCACCGACCATCTTCGAAAGGTCTACCCCGGCGCTCCGGCGAAGTCGGCGGCGCTGGAGGACCTCACCCTGGAGGTGCCGTCGGGTCGAGTCTACGGCGTCATCGGGCGGAACGGAGCGGGCAAGACGACGTTCGTCCGCATCACCGCCACGCAACTGACCCTCACCTCGGGGAGCGCGACCGTTCTCGGCCACGACGTGGCGAGCGAGGAGCGGGCGATCCGCACCCGGATCGCCTGCGTGCCGCAGGAGGCCCGACCGCTCTACTTCCTCAACGTCGAGGAGGTGGTCTACACGTACCTCAAGCTGCGGGGCCTCGACGCGAAAGAGTCGCGACGACGGACGCGCGATGCGCTCGAGCAATTGTCCCTGATGGAGTTTCGGCGTCGAACGGTTCAGCGACTGTCGGGCGGCCTCCGTCGCAGGGTCCTCTGCGCGATGGTCCTCGCTTCGGACGCCGAGATCCTCTTCCTGGATGAGCCGACGACGGGCCTCGACCCCATCGCCCGTCGGCAGGTCTGGGAGGCGATACGACGGGCGATCCGCGAGCAGCGGACGATCCTGCTCACGACCCACTATCTCGACGAGGCCGAGGCGCTCTCCGCCCGGCTCGCGCTGTTCGAGCGGGGGCGTCTCGTCCTCGAAGGGACCCCGGAAGACCTGCGGGCTCGCGTGCGCTTTCCGTATCGGGTCACGATCTCGGGGTCCTACCCGCAGGAGGAGCTGAACTCGTACGGCCGGGCGTCCGTGATCGAGGGCGGATTCCTGGTCTTCGCGCGGGAGTCGGAGGCGCGGGAGCTCGCCCGCCGAGCGCTCGAGCGGGGCCAGCGGGTCACCATGGGACCCGTCAGCCTGGAGGACATCTTCCTCGACGTCGTGGGCCGGTCCATCGAGGACGAGGGGCCGCCCAAGGAGCTCGAGTCATGAGCGAGCGCAATCGGCTTCGTTCCCTCCTCACGCTCGTCCAGCTCAACGGCCTCATCCCGATCCGGACGCAGCCCCTCTACCTCGTGAACCTGGTCGCGAGCCCGCTCTCGTTCCTCTTCTTCATCTGGATCGTATCGAGGGGAGCCGACCTGGCCTACGGGGTCATGGGTGGGATGATCCTGACGATGCTCTCGGTCGGGACGGGCCTGCAGTCCGACCTCACGCACTATCGGCACGACATGAAGTTCCAGGACATCGTCGTCGCCTCTCCGGTCGAGGCCCCGATCTACGTGGCGGGGATGGCCCTCTCCGAACTCGTCTACTCGTTGCCCGCCCTCGGGGTGTTCGTCATCCTGTTCGTCTATTACGGATACGCCACCGTCGACAGCGCGATCGTTCTCGCGGGAGTGTTGCTCCTCGTCTGGTCGTTCGCGACGGCGTTCGCCTTCACGCTCGCGACCTACTTCCACGACGTCCGGGAGACGTGGATGTTCAGCCCAATATTCTCCCTCGTGCTGACGGTGCTGCCCCCGGTGTACTACCCGATCAGCTACCTTCCGGGGTGGGCGCAGATCGCCGCCCGATTCTCGCCGACGACCTACGCGGCCGAGCTCGTCCAGGGCATCGTCGGGTTGCAGCCGCTCTCGTTCTCCTCGGCGGTGGTCGACTGGATCGCCCTCGCGGCGTTCACGGTCGCCCTCTTCCTCATCGCGGCGTTCAAGGCACGCTGGAAAGACCCGTAAATTCGGCCCGGTCGCTCGATTCGACGCGTCGAATAATCGTCGTTCAGCGAGCCCTTATGTACCGGTCGGTGGCTGGCGCCGTCCGATGCTTTCTTTCGCGGACAGTCGAATCTTTGAAGCGTCCGAGGATCGTCTTTCGCACTGCCTTTTTTGCGGCAAGGACCTCGTGCTCCTTCCCGATGATCGCCGTCAGGGAAGTTGCTACGACTGCCTCTCCCTCTCGCTCCCGGCCGCGGTCCCCTGCCCCGATTGCCGGGCCGAGATCCCCGGCGAGCAACGCGGTGTGGGGTGTCTGAGCTGCGGCTGGTATCCTCTCGGGGGATAGGCGCGCTCCCGCGGGCCGCTAAGCTTATCGGCCGAGTTCCGTCCTCGACCGGAGGGCGTGCCGAGGTGGCTCAGTCCGGTACGGCGCGAGTCTGGAAAGCTCGTGGCGGAATACGCCTCGGGAGTTCAAACGCGGAGCACGGTCGGCCCGTCTCGGCGGAAATTCTCCCCCTCGGCGCTTCCCTCCTCGGACCCTAAGGAGCGGCGAGCGTGACCGTTCCCTCCCGAGCCGCCACCCCGACCCTCCTCCAGATCGACGCCGTCCTCTCTCGTCTCCAGGGACGGGCGGCGCTCCAAGAGGTGTGCCGATTCCTTCGAGAGTCGTTCCGACATTACCGCTGGGTCGGGGTGTACCGGCTCGACGGGCCGACGCTCGTCCTCGAGGCGTGGGACGGACCGGCCGCGACCGAGCATACCCGCATCCCACTCGAGCGGGGAGTCTGCGGCCAGGCGGCTCGCGAGAACCGGGCCGTCGTCGTGGACGATGTGCGATCCGTTCCGGAGTATCTCGCCTGCTTCGTGGAGACCCGCTCGGAGATCGTCGTCCCCATTCGGGACGGCGACCGGGTCATCGGGGAGATCGACATCGACGGGAACGAGGTCGGGGCGTACGACGCGTCGGACCGGGCGTTCCTCGAGCGGGTGGCGGGTAAACTCACCGCGTCCGTGACGAAGGCCGCGGGCGAGCCACCCGTTCCCGCATGAGCCGCCGATCGATCGTGGCCCGCGCGGCGTGCAATGCGGCCCGGGCGTCGAACGGCGCAAAATGTCCCGGCACGACCGAACGGCGTGCCCCGTCGAGGTCGCTCGCGAGGTTCCCGAGCGCCCGAATGAGTTCGTCGACGATCGGGAGGTCGGCGTACTCGCTCGTGCGCGAGAGCGGGTTGAGGTCGAGCGAGATGACCCGTTTACCGAGGGCACGGAGCGCTTCGGTCCGGTCCCCGTCCTCCAGCGGGACGAGACAGACGTCCGCGACGAAGATGCCGGTCCGGTCGACGAGCGCGCGGTCCGAAGGCAGCCGCGGGATCCTGGCCGTCGGGTGCAGCCCCAGGAGGTCCCGAACTCCGGCGTCGCGCAGCGCGTCCGCGACGAGCCGCACCCGCCGGGGAGAACGGTGGAACAGATTGACCTCTACGCCCAGCGACGGGAGGACGCGCTGGAGTCGTGCGACCGGCTCCGCCGCCAGGGCCGCGACGTTGCCGTTCACGCTGACCACCGGGCGCCGCGCCGCCCGGAGCCACTGGGCGGCGGTCTTCGTCGCGCGTCGGGCGCTCGGGCTCGTCCGCTCCCCGAGGAGATAGTCGAACGCCTCCCCGCGGCCGTGGGCGATGAGTCCCTCGGGCACGACGAGGCCCTGCCGGGCCGCGTCCGCGAGGCGCGCCCGCACGAGAAGGCTTCGATACCTCGGATGTCGCGGCGACAGGCGCATCGAGCGGTCCGGGAGGCCTACGCGCCCCCGGGTGCGTCCGTCCGCCCGTTGGTCGCCGAGGACTCGTCGGTCGTTCCGTTCAGTCGGGCCTCGAGCGCCGCGATCCGTTCCTCGAGGGGCTGGAGCCCCTCTTCGAGGGTCTTTGCGAGGGCCAGCTTCAGGCTCTCTTCGAGGGCCACGATGTCCCGGCCCAGGTCGATGATCCGTCGGGCGTTCTCATTGAGCAGGAGTCGGCTCTGGGTCGCGACGCGGTACGTGTCGGAAAGGTCCTTCGTGAGTTGGCCCGCCGACTGAGAGAACACCTCGATCGAGTCTCCCACGGGTTTCCATTTCTTGTCGAGGTTGCCCGAGAGGGTGGTCGCGATGCGGTCGCCGGCGGTCTCCATCCCGGTCCCCACCTCTTTCGACACCCGCTCCGCGAGCGACGCGTCCAGTCCGTCGAGGCGGGTCTTCATCTCGTCGCCCAGCGAACGCCCGGTCCCTTCGACGCGCTCGACACGGTCCTCGATCGATTGCAGCCGGGCGAGCAGATTCGAGTAGGCGCTGCCGATCAGCACGTCGAGGTGGCTCTGGCTCGATTCCTGGGCCCGGAGCAAGAGGTGCAGCACCCAATGTTCCCGGCCCTTGGTCTCGCCCAGGGGGCCGCGGTCGAGTCGGTCCCGGACGTCCCGATCATCGATGAGGCTCTGGAGTTCCTTCAGAATCTCCACGCGCAACGACGAGGTTCCGGTCGCAGGAGGCTGCACTCGACCGGCCATCGAGCGTCGCAGGGCCGCCGAACCCTATATACGTTCGGTGAGGGCGCCTCGAAGTTGCGCCGTCCGAGGAGGCCGGCGTGGGCCCCGGTGCGCCGGGATCACTCCGCAAAGCCCGGGCCGAGGAGCTCGCGCGCGACGAGGAGTCGGCGGATCTCCGACGTTCCCGCTCCGATCTCGAGGAGCTTCGCGTCGCGGGCCAGTCGCTCGAACGGGAGGTCGCGCATGTACCCATTCCCGCCGTGGATCTGGATCGCGTCGAGCGCCGCGCGGGTCGACGCTTCGGATGCGTACGTGAGGGCCGCGGCGCTGGGTCCGAGCCGTCGCGGGTCGGTCGTTACTTGTTCGAGCGCGGCGTAGAGGAGCTGCCGGGACGCTTCGAGTTCGGTGTACATGTTCGCGAGCTTCTCCTGGATCAGCTGGAACTTGCCGATCTTCTGCCCGAACTGTTCGCGCTGTCGGGCATACTCGACCGACCGGTCCAGGCACTCCCCCATGATGCCGACGGGGATCGCGGCGAGCACGGCCCGTTCGACGTTGAGTCCGCCCATCATCACCCGGACCCCGTCATTCTCCGTGCCGAGCAGCTGGTCCGCGGGCACCCGGCAGTCCTGGAAGACGAGCTCGCCGGTGGGCGAGCCGCGCATCCCCATCTTGTCGAGGCTCCGGGCGACCGAAAATCCGGGCGTCTCTCGCCGAACCAGGAACGCACTGATCCCGTGGGCGCCGCGATCGGGAGCGGTCTTCGCGTAGACCAGCAGTCGGTCCGCCACCGGACCGTTGGTGATGAATTGTTTGGTACCGTTCAAGAGGTAGTGGTCTCCGTGTCGCTCGGCCTGCGTCCTCAAGGATACGGCGTCCGAGCCGGCGTTCGGCTCCGTGAGGGCGAGCGCCCCGATCTCCTTCCCGGCCGCGATCGAGGGAAGGAACTCCGTTCGTTGGGCGTCGTTTCCGTTCCGTCCCACGTTATCGGCGAACAGATTGGAGTGCGCCCCGACGCTCAGGGCGAGGGCGGGGCTGACCCTCGCGATCTCCTCGAGGATGAGCGCTTGGGAGACGTAGGAGAGGCCCAGCCCCCCGTACTCCGTCGGGACCGTGACGCCGAGGAATCCCTGCTCGCCGAGATGCCGGAACACGTCGCGAGGAAAGTAATCCTCCCGGTCCATCCGCTCGGCGACGGGGGCGATCTCCTTTCGGGCGAATCGGCGGGCGGCCTCTCGGAGCTCACGCTCCTCGTCCGAGAGGGAGAGGTTCATGCCTCCGACGACCTCCGTTCGACCATAACGGTTGTCGGGCGCCCTACCCGGCTCGGCCCTGCGGCGACGGCAGACGAAGTCCGATGTGCAGACGCCAGTTCGCCCGCCGCTTAGGCCAATCGGAGCGATAGTGAGCGCCGCGGCTTTCGGTCCGGATCGAGGCGGCCCGCGTGATCAGCATCGCCGTGAGTGCGGCGTTCGCCACGGGGCCCGGCAGAGCGTTCGCCCGCGACGGCTGGAGGGAGCGGGTCAGGCGCTCGAACCGATCCAGTGCGGTGCTCAAGCCGTCGGCGGATCGGACGATGCCGACCTGCTCCCAGAGCAGGGTACGAACCTCCTCAAACTCTTCAGGTTCCTCGGCCCGTGTTCCGCCGCCGGGGAGGCCCACTTCGACGATCCGCTCCGGCGATTTGGGCCCCCCCGCGGCCGGATGGAGCAACTGTCGCGCGACGCGCTCCCCGAAGACCAAGCCTTCGAGCAGGGAGTTGCCCGCGAGCCGGTTGGCGCCGTGCACGCCGGTCGAGGCGACCTCTCCCGCGGCGTAGAGGCCATGGATCGACGATCTTCCCTCGAGGTCGGTCGTGACGCCCCCGATCATATAGTGGGCCGCGGGGGCCACCGGAATCTGGTCGCGCGACGGGTCCAGGCCGTACGTCGCGAGGAAGTGGCAGACGGAGGGGAACCGCGCGAACAGGAGGTCGCGGGGCAGCGCGGTGGCGTCGAGGTAAACGCACGGGTGGGCCGAGTGAAGGATCTCTCGGTCGATCGCCCGCGCTACGATGTCGCGGGGCGCGAGCTCGGCGTCCCGATGCACGGTGGTCATGAATCGCTCCCCGGCCTCGTTCCGGAGGACGGCGCCTTCTCCGCGGAGCGCCTCCGTGATGAGGAAGCGGGGAGCGCCTTCCCGCGAAAACGCGGTCGGGTGAAACTGGATGAACTCCATGTCGGTCAGCAACGCCCCCGCCCGGAATGCGATGGCCACACCCTCCCCGGTGGCGATCGATGGGTTCGAGCTCTGGCGGTAGAGGCTCCCGGCGCCGCCGGTCGCGAGGACGACCGGACCGGCCGTGGCGAACTCGACCTCTCGTCCGTCCGCATCCGAGAGGACCGCGACGGGTCCGTCCCTCGACCCGGGTCGGAATGCGCGCAGAACCATGCGTTCCCGCGCCTCGATCCCGGCGTCTAACACCTTGCGTTTGAGCGCCTCCTCGATCGAGAGACCGGTCGCGTCGCCTCCGGCGTGAAGCGTCCGGAAGTGCGAGTGCGCGGCCTCCCTCCCGAGGGCGATCCGGCCCTCGACCGTGTCGAACGGCACTCCGTACCGCACGAGGTCGGCCACCCGGGCCGGTGCCTCGGACGTCAGGATGCGTGCGGCGGCTCGGTCGACCAGTTCGTCTCCCGCCGTGACGGTATCCTCGAGGTGCTGGCGGGGGGAGTCGTCGGGCCCGATCGCGGCCGCGATGCCTCCCTGGGCGTATCGAGTGTTCGATTCCTCGAGTCGAGCCTTGGTCACGATCGTCGGGTGCAGTCCGAGTTCTCGGCATCGCAGGGCGACGTACAGGCCGGCGATGCCGCTTCCAATGATGAGCGGGCGACGGCTCGCCTCGGTCACGGCGCACGGAAGCGGAGCCCGTGCCATAAGGGGAACCTCCGGGTTCCTCGCCCTCGTATAGGTCGATGTGCTCGGGGGCGGGGGGGACGCGTACCACGACCGAAGTCGACTGGCGCACGGCCGTCTCCGTCGAAGAGGACCCTTCGCTCGCCCAGCTGCTCGCCGGCCGGTTGCCGGCGCTCACGGCGCCGCGCGCCGTCAGCGTCACCGACCTCGGGGCGACACGTCGAGCGTTCTGGCGAGCGTACGCCTCCGTACCGGTCGACCCGGAGCGGCAACGCCGGCTCGACATCGGTCGGACGCTCCATCGCCGGCTCGGGACCGCGCTGTCGGCCGAGGGAGCGCTCGAGGTGCGCGTCCGGCAGAACGGGTTGGTCGGAAGGATCGACCTGCTGAGCGACGTTCCGGTCGAGGTGAAAACGAGCTCGAGTCTCGCGCCGATCGAACTGCTGCGCGAGACGCGCCCCGAGCAAATAGAGCAGCTCGCGATGTACTGCGCCCTCGCCGACCGCCCCGTCGGACGCCTGGTCACGCTCCGCGTCGGGGACGGGGCCGAGGGTCGGACCCAGACCGTGGATCTGAGCTTCCGAAGTCTCGAGACGGTTCGCTCGGAGATGCAGGCGAGGGCCGACACGCTGCGTCGGGCATGGTCGGAGAATCGGGCGGCCGGACTCGCGCGCTGCCGCTGGTACGGTCGAGGTTGCGAGTTCCAGGAGTCCTCCGTGTGCGATTGCACCGGCCAGGAGGAGGCGACGGACCCGGCCATGCTCACGGAAGTGAGCGACCTGACCGAGCGCCCGGACATCTCGGAACGCATCGAGTCTCGCCTGCACGATGTCCCGACGCCCACGGAGGCGCCGACGTTGTACCGGTTCCGGGACCTACTGTATCCTCGACGCGCGTATTTTGAACGGTTCGCGACGGGACCCGAACCGCCGCTCCCCCGACGTGATCCGAACGCCCCACCCGACCTGTACGCCCGCCTCGTGTCGGCCGTCGAGAGCGGTCCCCTCGGGGAAGTCGTGCGCCTTCCGCCGCGGACCGACGAGCCGGAGGAAGAGGTGGGCGGATTCCGCGGTACCCCCTACCTAGTGCGCACTTCGCGCGGACGCGACCGCCCCAGCCCCGCGGCGCTGCTCGACCGCCAACCCCAGTACGCGCTCGAACTCGGCTTTCGATGTCTGGCGACGGGCGCGGCGAGCGCTCGGCTCATTCTCGGGAGAGAGCACGCGCCGCGGGACGAGGATCGGATCCACGTCTTCGAGTATCGTGTCGCGCCGGCGAGCGCCTTCGCGCGCCTGTGGCGCGACCGGTCTCGACAACTGGCCGACGCACGGAGAGACCACTCCCCGGGAGGACTCGCGCCGTGTCCCGACTGGTCTTACGCGACCTGCCCCTTCCGTTCCGAATGCGGCTGCGGAGGCGCCGGGTCGCGGTCCCAGCGGTAGATCGCCGCCCGGTGGGTCACCGTAAAGCCGATGGAGTCGTAGAGGCGTCGGGCGGGCAGGTTCGCGGCGCTGACCCACAGCCGGGCCCGTTCGTAGCCGAGTGCCCAGAGCGCGCGGAGGCCCCAGCGAAGGAGGTACTCCCCGTATCCGCGGCCCCGCAGCGCCGGGTCGACCATGAAATCGAGAAACACTGCGCGTCGCGGCGACTTCTCGCACGTGAGAATCGCTCCCACGAGAGCCGGGGGGTCGGGTCGGTAGAGCGCGGTCGATGCTTCGTCCAGGAAGCGACCGAGCTCCCCGGCCATGAGCGCCGACAGCACTCGGCGATACTCGGAGAGATTCGAACCGATCAAGAGTTCGTCCGTCGTTCCGCGGAACGCTCGCTGGTCGAGGTCCGCCAGCGCTTCCAAGGTGACCTCCCGCAGCGGCACGAGGCGAAGCGCGTCGGGCGCGGGGACGAGACCCTCGCCGTCGCGGGCGCTCAGAGGCCGTTCCATCGCGAAGCGCTCGATGACCGTAGAACCCGCTCGTTTCGCCAGCTGGCCGAGGAGGACCGCCTCACGATCGATCGGAAGACCCGTGAATCCGATCGTCACCGAGCGAACGGCGGCGGGCAGCGTCTGCAGCAGGATCTCGGAGAGTGCGACAGCATGGTCGAGGGCGTCCGGCCCGGTCTCCACATGGACGTGGGCGAACGACTCGCTCTCGCGGTCGGAACGGAAGGCGAGGCCCCCCCCGGCGGCGAGGGGATAGTACCAGCCGGGTTTCCTACCCTCCTTGAGGTCGGTCGCCGACGTCTCGACCCAGTTTCCCGTGGGAGCCTCTTCGCGGAGGAGCAGCTCGCGACGGACCAACTGGACCAGCTCGAGGAGTTCGTCGGCGGGTGCGAGTTCGGCCGACCGGGGAGCATCCATGCGCCCGGTTCCATGACTATGGCTGAGCTTCGCGCAGGAGGATCTGAGCGATGTCCGGGGCCACCGACGCCTTCTCCGCCGGGTTCCCCAGCGTATCGGTCGAATAGACCTCGTCGACGACGGCCTTGATCCGCTCGAAGGCGTCCCGGAGGAACAGCCCGTGCGTGCAGCCGGCGCTGATCGCTCCCACGCCGCGCTTTTTCAGGAGCTTCGCCGCCTCGACGATCGTCCCCCCGGTCGAGATCACATCATCGACAATGACGACGTGCTTGCCCTCGATCGGCCCGGGGAGGGTCGAGGGCATCGACAACTCCACGTGCTCGCTGTCGAGCCGTTTCTTCTCGAGCGCGAACCACGGCTTGTCGAGCAGCTGGGCCATCCGCCGGGCGCGGTCGACGCCGCCCTGGTCCGGTGATACGAGGAGGTCGACGGGGCGTTCGCGCAACAGCCGGGCGATCGCCGGGATGCCGCTCGCTTCGAACGCGGGCTTGGAGAAGTGGGTCAGCGTCTGGCTCGAATGCAGGTCGATCGTGATCACGACGTCCGCGTCCATCTCCACGTGACGGCAGAATGCTCGTGCGCTCACGGGCTCCCCCGGAAAGAAGCGTCGGTCCTGGCGCGCGTATCCGAAATAGGGCACGACGACGAGCACTCGTCGCGCCCCCGCCTCCCGCACCGCGTCCTCCAGGAGCAGGAGTTCCACGAGGTCCTGGTCGGTGCGGGTGGACTGTACGACTACGACATCCTCCCCTTCGAGCCGACCGCCGATCCGTACGTACATCTCGCCGTCGGGGAACCGCTTGGTGAAGGGGATGGCGAACGGGGCGTTCCCGAGTTCGCGGGAGATCCGTTCCGCGAGGGCCGTCGACGCCGTACCTCCGATGATGTGCATTCGGGCGGGGCCTCGGGAGCCGGACCGGGCTCGAGACAAAAAGCTTGCGAGGCCGCCGACGTGCCGTGAGCCTGAGGTTCAGGGAGTCCTAGTCGTCGCGATCGTCGTTGTCTGGGTCCTTGCGCTTGGACTTCGACGCCCGTCGAACCTTGGGGGACGGCCGTCCGCGGTGGCGGACCGTCGAACGCGAGGTGGAGGACGGCGTTCGGGGGCGATGCCGAACCTCGGTTTCCTCCGTCGACTCATCACTCGGGGTACGTCCCCAAGGGCGTATCGCTCGGAGGAACCGAATCCCCCGGCCCCCTCCGGGTTCGTCGATGTCGACGTCCGACTCCTGAGCTTCCGCCTCCTCGACCTCCTCGTCCTTCCGCCGCTGGTCCTCGATCCCCTCGGCGCGGAACGCGTAGTGGATGCCGAATGCGAGGAGGATCAGTCCCACGATGGTCAGCCCGAGGAACTGCCACGACTGCGACGGAACGTCTCCCGCGTTCCCTTCGAGAGCGAGCTTGACCGCCCCGAACCACGGAAGCATCCCCCGGGCGACCCCCACGATCCAATTGGGTTCGACGAGCTCTGAGAGACCGGCGACCTGGTCCGGCAGCCCCGAGACGCAGTTCGTCGTGCATCCCTCCGGGATCAGGTTGTTGTCTCCCATCGTGAGGAAGCCGGAGTGCTCCCCGAGATTGGACGAGGAAAGGTCGACGCTGACGGTGACCCCGCGCCATCCGACGTGGTAGAGCGTGAGGGTGCCGGTGAGGTCGGTCACTCCGCAGCCGGTGGCCGAGCTCGAGGTGTTGTAGATCGCCCCGCTCTCGGTCCCGCAGCGAAGACCGGTCAGGTCGGTGGCGTTGTAGGCCGAGGTGACGGGATCCCACTCGAGGTAGAGGAGCGCCCGATGGATGATCGGAGTCGCCGACTGACCGTTCGGAAAGTACAGCAAGACGTCCCCGTACTCCCCGTAGGTGGAGTACCCCGACTGGAGACCCGTGACGTACGGGGTGATCTGGTCGGTCGGGAGCCGCTGGGCCAGGACGAGGTCGCCGGTATTGATCAGCCCGACGATGTCCGTCGTGCCGTGCTGCATGCTCGAGGACTCGACCACGTAGACCGGGGGCCAGTTGCCCGTGTACGCGTACAGGGAGACGAGCATCAGGACGATGATCGCGACCGCGACCAGCGGTTCGAAGAACAGCGAGTCGCGCGCGCGCCAGTAGACGGGATGAGATTGACGAGGAAAGAGACCCCGCCGAGGCGTCCCCGAGTCGAGCTCGTCGTCGTCCTCCTCCTCGTCGTCCCCGGTGCGCCACCTTCGGACCGGTGCGGACCGTTTCGAGTGACTCGCCGGGGGACGGCGAGAGGACCGCGAACGACGGGGCGCGACGGGGGGGTCGTCCTCGCCGTCGGACGACGCGTCCTCGGGGTCTCGCCGGCGGGCCATCGCGCGTCGTTCGGTACGGGTCTGCTTAACCCTTCGGCTCGAACCGCATGCCGTTCGGCGGAGCCGGTATCGCGTACTCCTGAGGACGGCGTTCGAGAGTCAACCGGCCAATCCTTCCGACGCGGCGGAACGACGAGCCCGCGCGCCGTTCAATCCCGTTCGTCGGGGGGGAGAAGGTCCGGGATCCCGTCCTGGATCGGGTAGTCGACACCGCATTTCGCGCAGGTGAGGGTGCCCTCTACGACCTCGTTGCCGTCGGTCCGCCGTTGAACGAGACCGAGCTCCCCCCGGCACACGGGACAGCGGAGGATCTCGAGCAGGTCCGGGTTCATTTCGAGCCCCCCTCGACGATGCCGTAGCCGATCAGCCTCCAGGCGTTCAGCTTGCGCGAGATCGCCACCCGGCTGCCGGGAAAGACGGTGACGGCCCGGTTCAGCGAGAGCTCCACCTCATCCCCGCGCGCGCTCGTGACCTTGCCGCTCGCGACGGTCGTACCGACCGTGACCGCGAGCATCTCGCTCGTACGGATCTTCTCGACCTTGATCTCCCGTTGCGCGCCCAGGACCCGGTCCAGCAGCGTCGCCTTCAGGCGGATCTTCTGACTGACGGGAGGCAACGTACCCGCGGTCCCGACGAGCCGACCGGTGAGTCCGTCGCCCTTTGCGAGGGACGGGTCGAGGCTCGTGCCCACTGCCGCGAGGCCGCCGGGCCGGAGCTCCTTCCACTCCTGCCCACCGGAGATGATCGAGGTGACCCGGGTCATCAACGATTCCGCGCGTCCGTCGGTGGCGCCGGTCGGTCCCGGGCGGATCTCGATCTCCTCGCCGAGCCGGATCTTCCCCTGGATCAGGGACCCGCCGAGCACTCCGCCGCGCAGCTCGCGCGGCCGCGTTCCGGGGCGGTTGATATCGAACGACCGCGCGACGTACATCAGCGGGGGCTTCGACAGGTCGCGCACCGGAGTGGGGATCGTCTCTTCGATCGCTCCGATGAGCGCATCGATATTGACCCGATGGTTGGCGCTCACCGGGATGATCGGGGCCTCCGCGATCGGGGAGGTCTTGAGGAACTCGACGATCTCCCGATAGTTCTGTTCCGCCGCTTCGGCGGAGATGAGGTCGATCTTGTTCTGGACGACGACCACCTTGCGCACACCGATGATGTCGAGCGCATAGAGGTGTTCGCGGGTCTGGGGCTGAGGAACCTTCTCGTTCGCCGCGACCAGCAGGAGGGCACCGTCCATGATCGCGGCACCGGACAGCATCGTCTCCATCAGCGTCTCGTGGCCGGGGGCGTCCACGAACGAGACCGAGCGCAGGAACTTCGCCTCGCCCCCGCAGTTCGGACACTTCGGCTCGGTCGAGAAACCGGAGGGAGGCGGGCACTTGGGACACCGGAAGAACGCCGCGTCGGCGTAGCCCAGCTTGATCGAGATGCCGCGCTTCAGTTCCTCGGAGTGGCGGTCGGTCCACTCTCCGGTCAGCGCCTGGGTGAGGGTCGTCTTCCCGTGGTCGACGTGGCCCACGAGACCGATATTGACCTCGGGCTGTCGGGGTACCTTCATGACGCGGCGAGAAGCTCCGCCAGTGGTTTCCCACCTTTCTGCTCGACGATCAGGTTGATCTGGACCGTGTCCTCGCTGACCGTGTTGCCGCGGAACGTTCGCCGCCGGCGCATGCCGAGTCGGGGCGCGTGGAAACCGAAGCCATGGCCGACGTAAAGCCGGGTCTGGCGGGCCCCCGGCAGGTCGGGTCGCAGCGGGAAGCCGCTCTTGTCGGTGCCCCCGGTGATGCGGAAGGTGTAGCCCGTCGCGCCGATGAGCTCCCCACCGATCGTCTCCCCGATGCGCTTGCCGAGGAAGCCGGCGGCCTGCGGGTCACCGACCGTCCGTGCGATGGATTTCGCGTGTTCGGAGATGACGAGCTTGTACTCTACCATGAAACCCCGTGAGGTGCGGGCGCGCAGTTGGAGGCTATTTAAATAGCTTTTCGGGAGCCGCTCGGGAGGTGGGCGGCCCCGAGGAGGGGGCCCAGCAGCGGCGGGACCGGCGGCAGGGTCGGGATCGTCGGGAGGCAGCTCACCGTCTCGTTCGAGTGACCCGTGACGACACCGGAGGTTCCTCCGACGGTGGCGTTGAAGAGTGCGCCGTTCTCGCCCTCGGAGAGCGGCAGGGTGCACGAGGTGTACGCGACGAACCATTCGGGGCTCAGCCCCAGGCCGTCGTAGGAGGCTCCCCCCTCCGCCCCCCACACCCGCGTCGAGTTCGGGTGAGTCGCGAGGAAGTCGGACCCCCCCACCTCGTTCACCGCCGAGACGACCGCCGGTGAGTCGACGACGCCCGCCGGGAATGCGGTGAGGAAAGCGACGATCGAAGCGCATTCGCCTCCACTTGCGAATGCGAGGGTCGAGGCGACCCCGTCCGCTACCGATTCGATGAGGAGCCCGTTGGACGCATTCTTGAATCCGAACGTCCAGTAGGCCGCGGCTCCGACGGAGGCGGAAGTACTGGTCGCGGGGATGGCGATGTTCGCCGGCTCACCGTGGGGCCACGCGAACGTGCAGTTGATTGCCCCAAGCAGACCGGAGAGGTTACCGATCGGCTCCAGGCTGGCGGCGGGCAGAGAAACTGCCACGCCGAGAACCGGGTACCAGGTACCCCCCGAATCGGCATTCGCGCCGGATTGTGCGGTCGACTCGGCCTGCGAGAACGTCTCGTCGGAGAGAGGGGAAGAGCTCGCCGTGCCGAACCGGAGCGTGCCGGTCGCAATGAGGGCGGCCACGACGACCAGCACGACGACGACGATCGCCGCCGGGATGACCCAGCGCCTTCCGCGCGAGGGTCCGGGGGCGGGTTCGACGACCCCCGGCGCCCCCAGACCTCCCGCCGCAGGCGCACCGGCCTCGCTCATCTTGGCGTACTAGCGGTCGAACGTAGAAAAGCAAGGCCGTGAGCGGCCACCTGCGCACCCGGCCTCGCGCTTAAGAGGGGGGCCCGCCGTCGCGCCGGAGGACGGGAGGTGGGACGTACTGCTCAGCGACGGGGAGACCATCCTCGCCGCCGAAGTAGCCCTCCTGCTCGGTGGTTTCGGGTACGCCGCGGTGGCGGACCTGCGCGAGCGCGAAGTGAGTGACCGGCTCTGGCAGACACTCGGATTCCTCGGAGTCGGTCTCGGAGCCATCGCGCTGGCACCGGGCGGGGCCACCGGCGTCGTATTGTGGCTGATCGTGGGCGGCTTCACCCTCGAACACCTGTTTCCGTGGGACGACCTGTTGGGCGCCGACTCGGAACGTCTGGCGGATTTCATCGAAGGGATCGTGTACATCTTCGTCGTCCTCGCGGTCGTCCTCGCGACGTGGAGCCGCGGCGTCGGGGCTTCCGCGGTGCCGGTCGCCGTGATCGCGCTGCTCGTGACGGTCCTGTTCGCCCGGGGTCTGTTCGAGCTGGGCGTCCTCTACGGCGGGGCCGACGCCAAGGCGCTGATGATCGCCGGAGTGCTGGTGCCGCTCTTCGCCTCTCCTGTACTCTCCCAAAGTCCGGTGCTCTCCGAGCTGCTCGCGGTGCTCCCGTTCCCCGTCAATCTTCTCATGGATGCCGCGCTCCTCGCGGTCGTGATCCCGATCGGCATTGCGGTGCGTAACGTTGCTCGGGGAGAGTTCCGCTTTCCCGCCGGCTTTGCCGGGTACACGATCGCGGTCCGGGACCTCCCGAACCAATTCGTTTGGCTGAAGGACCCGCTCAGTAAGGAAGGGCGCAGCGAAGTGGCCGCGGAGACCTCGGAAGACGACCGGCAGGAACGGATCCGCGCCGCCCGGGAGCTCGAAGCGCAGGGCGTCGAGCGGGTCTGGGTGACGCCGCAGATCCCGTTCCTGATGCTGATGGCCGCCGGTGCCGTCGCCGCCCTCCTGGCCGGAAACCTCGTACTGGACATCCTCTCCCGGGTCTGACCGGAGCCCGGGTCCCCGCCGGGAACTGCTCGACCGACGCGCGAAAGCTTTTTTCCGCGGGGCTCGTCGGTGGGGTGAGGGAATTCGATGGCGCGTCCTCCCAAGAGTTCGCCGATTCGGGTCCTCATCGCGAAGCCGGGTCTCGACGGTCACGACCGGGGAGCGAAGGTCGTCGCGCGCGCATTGCGGGACGCCGGCATGGAGGTCATCTACGCCGGCCTCCGCCAGACTCCGGAGGAGATCGTCCGCGCCGCGCTGGAAGAGGATGTCGACCTGATCGGTCTCTCGATCCTCTCCGGCGCGCACATGGCGCTGTTCCCGAAGGTCCTCGCGCTCCTCAAGCGGGAAAAGGCCGGCAACATTCCCGTCTTCGCCGGTGGGATCATTCCCGACGAGGATGCGCGTCGTCTCAAGAAGGCCGGGATCCGGGCCATCTTCGGTCCCGGTACTACCCTCGAGGAGATCGTCACGACCGCGCAGAAGCTCGCGCGCGGCGCGGCATGACGCGCGCGACCCCGGTTCCGCCCGCCGCGCGAGCGATCCTCAGCGGGGACCGTCGCGCCCTCGCACGCGTCATCTCGCAGGTGGAGAACCGTGACCCCGCCGTCGCCCCCATCTCGCGCGCGCTCTATCCACGCACGGGCCACACGCCCATCGTGGGGATCACTGGACCGTTGGGGGTCGGGAAGTCGAGCCTCATCAATCTCCTGGTCGCCCGCCTGCGGGAGCTGGACCGCAGCGTGGCGGTGGTGGCCGTCGACCCGTCCAGCCCCTTCACCGGCGGTTCGGTCCTCGGGGACCGGATCCGCTTCGAACGCCGCGCCGACGATGCGGGAGTATTCTTCCGATCGATGGCGAGCCGGGGCGAGGCCGGCGGCGTCGCGGCGGCGACGCGCGAGGTCGCGCGTCTGATGGACGCCGCCGGGTTTGACGTAGTCCTCGTCGAGACGGTCGGCAGCGGGCAGGTCGATATCGCGATCCGAGACATTGCGACGACGAGCGTCGTGGTCCTCGTACCCCACCTCGGCGACGAGGTCCAGACGTTGAAGGCCGGACTGTTCGAGATCGCCGATGTCTTCTGCGTCAACAAGGCCGACCTTCCGGGGGCGGACCTCGCGCGGAAGGACCTGTCCGAACTGGTCGGCCTGGGGGCCGCGCGCTCGGGCTGGTCCCCCCTGGTGGTCTCCACCTCCACGACCCAGCCTTCCGGCGTCGACCAGTTGTGGTCCGCCGTCGAGGCGCACGAGCGGTTCCTGGATACCTCGGGTCAGCGCGCCGTCGAGGAGCGCCGTCGCCTTTCGGCCGAGATCGTCGACCTCGTGCGGGAGCGGGTCGGACGGGAGCTCTCCCAGCGGCTCGATCATGACGCGGACCTGCGGGGACTGCTGGACCGGGTCGTCGCACGGAAGATCGACCCTCGCGCCGCGGCCGAGCAGTTGCAGCGCGGAAACGCCCTTCCCGCGTAGGATCCGACGTCGATGGATCTTCTGCTCGTCTCGGGCGCGCTCCTCGCGATCGCGCTGGGGATCGCCTACTTCGTGTTCGCGTCGTTCGCCTACGGGGCCGGATATCAGCCCACTCCCCGGCGTTCGGTCGAGAAGATGCTCCGGCTCGCGGAGGTGGGTCCCCAGGATACCGTGTACGACCTGGGCGCGGGGACCGGCGCGATCGTCTTTCGCGCCGCGCGGATCTACCGAGCCCGGGTCGTGGGGGCGGAGGTCGAACCCATCCGGGTGCTCATCCTTCGCCTCCGCCGTGCGACCGGACCCGCGGCGGACCGCATCAAGATCTATTGGGGGAACTTCTTCGACCTCGACTTCCGTCCCGCGACGGTCGTTTCCGTGTTCCTGTGGCCCGGGGCGATGGCTCGATTGCAGGCCAAGCTCGAGGCGGAGCTCCCCCCGGGAGCCCGCGTCGTCAGCCACTGCCACCCGATGCTCGGCTGGACTCCCGAGGTATACGACCCCGTCACCGACGTGTACTTCTATCGACGCCCGGCCGGGCCCGCGAGCGTGTCCCCTCCGTCGCCGGTCAGGGATGGTACGTGAACCAGAGGATCGCGCCGAAGACGAGGACGCCCGCGATCATCAGGAATCCTGCGATCCACCCCGCGTTGGCGCCCGAGTTCCCGCCGTCCATCGACGGGGAGTTCGCGTTCATGGTCGGCACGACCCCCGTGGAGGTTTATCTGCGCTCGGAACGCACCGACGCGCGAGGCGTCAGGGGATCGGTCCGCCGATCTGGCCGTTGATCCCGAAGTAGATGATCGCCACCGCGACGATGATCGCCGCGGCGAACGTCACGACCAGGAACGTCCGGGAGATCTCCGGGGAAGGTTCCGCCATCGAACGCGCAGACTCGGCCGGGGTTCAAGTGTTCGCGGTTGGTTCTCGCCGTCCCACCGGACGGTTCGCTCCGTCCTCGGAGCCTATTCGTCCTTCGCGGCGGCTTTGCTGCCGGCCGCGGCCTTGGGCTCATGCTTGTGCGACGGATGCTCGTGGGCCTCCGGCGCGTCGGTCTTTTCGTCCGGCGCGGTCTTGCCCTTCTCCGTCTCGTCCTTCTTGTCCGCCGCCGGAGGTTTCGCCTTCTCGGCGTTGTCTTTCTTCTCGGAGGCGGGGGCCTTCGGCTTTTCCGATTCGGCCTTCTTCTCGGGTTTTTCCGGGGCCGGGGTGACGTACTCCTCTACGATACGGATCGTTTCGGGGTGGAGTTGGGTACGGAGTCGGTCGACGACCCGCGGCTTCGCGGCCATCCACGAGATGTCGAACTTGGACCGGTCGGGGATCTTCAGCGTGATCGTCTTGTCGCGGATCTCGATGTGGAACTCGGACCCGCGCCCGTACTGGAGCTCGAGGATTCCCCGCGCCTGCTCCGCCGGATCGCTGATCCGCTCGACGACCTTGAACTTGGCCCGGACCTTGCGCCCGGAGAATGGGGGATTGAAGTCGACCCGTACGCGGGCGGCGGTCAGGGTGACCACGCGTCCCCGGCGTCCCTCGATCGTCAGCACGGTTCCCAGGTCGAGGTGAGCGTCCTCCCGTCGCATCTCGGGGAGGCGAGAGATCTCGTGCATCGAGAACAGTTCGATGAGCTTCGGGTCGCGCTCGCCGAACGCATCCGTCGGCGCGAACTCTCGCTCGAACTCTTCGCCGATCTTGGCCCCGGTCAGGGCCGCTTCAATCGCGCCGGGAAAGTACTCGCCACCGACCAGATGGGGTCGAGGACCCCAGTGGGCCGCCTCGGAAGTCGGCACGTTGGCCTGCTGAGCGACCTCCTCGTGGGTCGTGTCGATCAGTTCCGTCCGGCCCCCGCCTTCCGCCCAGAGGTCATACTCGAGTCGAACCAGTTCCCCCGACTGAGTTCCCCCGTGGGGATGGGGCGTCTCCGGCGACATGGCCCCGCCGAACCGGGAGGTAGGATAAGGTTTGCCGCGGGGGAGCTCGGCCCCCTCCACCGGCGGCCGTTCTACCCGCGGGCGGGTCCGCGGGGCTCGCGCGAGCGGACGCTTCGCCAGCGGATCGAGGCGTGAACCAGCGCGATGGGTTTCATCATCGATTCCACGTAGCGAAGCGGGTGACGGACCGGGCGCCGACGCTCCTCGAGCCGGCCCCGCAGTTCGCCGTTCTTGAGCAACGACATCGCCATGGCCACCAGGTACCGGTACCGTTTCCGGGCCCAGCGCCACAGGCTGTCCTCATCGCTCTTATCGTGGTAGACGAACGCCTCCGGAACGAATGCTCCTCGAGCCCCCACTCGGGCGGCGCGGGTCTCGAGGTCGTGGTCCTCGGCGAACGGGATCCGGGGGTCGAAACCGAGGGAGCGGAGGAGCGCGGTGTTCCAGGCGGTATTTTGCAGCGGGATGTACGTGACGCTCCGAGGGACCAGGTCGGAGTAGATCGACTCCTCGAGGAGCTCGTAGTAGCGCTCGATGGAGTTCTGGGCGGGGCGGCCCGGTCGGGTCGGTCCGCCCGCGAACGCGGCGCTACCGGCCTCGACGGGGGCGACGAGGTGCTCCAGCCATTCGGGGGGCGCGCGTTCGTCCGAGTCCAGGAACGCGGTGGTCTCCTCGCATAGGAGGGCGAGCGACCCCGCGCGCGCGTCGACCACGCCTCCCGCGAAGCGCGCGATGTCGAGGGGGACCCGGCCCGCATGTCGACGGGCCTCGTCCAACAGGGCGTCGGGGGTCTGCGTCGAGGCCGCGATCAGGACCCGATCCGGCACCCGCGACTGGAGGCAGAGCGAATCCAGCGCATCCAGTATCCGCCGGTCGCGAAGGACGGCGATCTCCACGCAGACCGTTCCCATCGCGGACCTTGAACCCCGACCGCGATTCCGCCGGCCCGGCTCGAGGTCCGGAGAATGCCGGTAGCCCTTAATCCCACGGGGCGGTGAGGAAGCCGTGCGCATACTCTTGGTCGGGGGCGGGGTCCAGCCGATCCCGCCCACCGGCTATGGCGGGACCGAGCGCTTTGTCGCGGACCTGCAAGGTGCCCTTCAGGCGGCGGGCCACGAGGCCCGGGTCGTCAACCAGGTCCGACACCGGCGTCAGCGCGACGAGTATCCGTTCGCCTGGCAGCTTCCCCGCCTCCTCCGCAACGAGCGGTACGACGTGATCCACGCGAATTCGCCCGTCGTGGCCAATCGCCTCGCGTTCGGTGGTTTCCCGTTCGCGTACACGACCCACTCCCGCCATTGGTACTACCGGGAACGGCTGACGCACCGTTGGGGATACTGGCTCGAGCGACGGGCCGTGCGTCGCGCGACCGCCGCGGTCGCGCTGACGGAACCCCTCGCGCGGACGATGCACGCGGCGGTCCCGGTGACCCGACGGCCGATCTCGGTCATCCCGTTCGGGGTCGACGCCGAACGCTTCCGTCCGGCGTGGGATCGACGTTCGGGCGGGGTCGCGCTCGGAGTGGGGACGGTCGCGCCGTTCAAGCGCTGGGAACTTGCGGCCGAGGCGCTGCGCGGAACCGGACTCCGATTCACGCTCGTCGGACCGACGCCGGACCGCGCGTACGCCGACCGGGTGCGTTCGGCGGGCGATCGCGTGGAATTGGTGGGGGAGGTCCCGGAGGCCGAGCTCGAGCGCCGATTCGCCGAGAGCGACCTGCTGGTCCATCCCAGCGGGGTGGAGCTCCTGGCCGGTGTGGTGGTCCAGGCGATGTCCGCCGGGCTACCAATCGTGGGAGGGCCGGCGCTCGACGGGGTCGTCGACGACGGTCGGGTCGGCTACCGCGTACCGGACGGCGACCCGACGGCGTTCGTGGCCGGCATGCGCCGGCGCGCAGTGGAGCTCGCGGCGGACCCCGCCCTTCGACGTCGAATGGGGGAGGCCGGCCGGGCCATGGCCCAAGAGCGATTCGCTTGGCCCCGCATCGTGCAGAGCTACCTGGGCGTGTATCAGGCCGTCATCGACTCGGCCGGCCCTTCGGCGCGAACCTAGGTCCGTGGCGTTCGCGCGTCGGCGAGCTCGACGATCGTCCGGTCGATCGCCTCCGAACTCGTCCACTTGGGTCTCCATCCGAGCTGCTCCATCCGGTCGATGGCGAGGAGCTGTTGGGGGACGTCCCCCGCCCAACCTCGAGTGCCACCGGTGTATTCGATACGAGCCGTCCCACCGTGCGCGGCGACGACCTTCTGCGCGATCTCGCGCACGGAGATCTGATCGCGCGTGCCCAGGTTGTACGCACCGACCGGCTCGGACGAGGTCTCGGAGGCCCGGAGCATCCCGGCGACGCAGTCCTCGGTCCGAAGGTAGCTCTTGGCCTGCCGCCCGTCCCCCAGTACTTCGAGGCGCGTCGGGTCCGCGCGGAGCTTCTCGAAGAAATCGAAGAGGATCCCGTGGGTCATGCGCGGCCCGATGATGTTGGCGAACCGGAAGACGACCACCTGGAAGCCGTACGTGTACGCGTAGGCGGAGAAGAGTCCCTCCGCGGCCAGTTTGGCCGCGGCGTACAGTGACTGGGGCTGCAGCGGTCCGTACGACTCAGGCGTCGGAAGGACGCTCGGGAACCCGTAGATGACGCTGGAGGAGGAGAACATCGCTCGACGCACATCGTGGGTTCGTGCTTCCTCGAGGACGGCGAACGTCGCGATCGTACCCTCTTCGAGGTCGAGTCGCGGCTGGTTGGAGCCGCGGCGGATGTCGGTGTTGGCCGCGAGGTGCCAGACCTCCGATGCGCCCTCGAAGACGCGGGCGTACTGCTCGGGGTGGCGAAGGTCGGCCACCGTCAGCGAAAGTCCGGGCGCATCGTCCGGAAGGTGCTCCCGGCGGCCGCCGGAGAGGTTGTCGATGACCCGGACCTCCCGACCTCGCGAGAGGAGCTCGCGCACGAGGACGGAGCCGATCGCGCCCGCGCCTCCGGTGACCACGACCGGGCCATCGTGCTGTCGTTCCGCCATCTCGGACGGCATCCACTCAGGGAAGCATATATAAACGAACGGCCGCCTAAACACACACCCATACCCCCGAGGCGAGAGCCCCGGTGAGCGACACCATGCGTACCTACGTCCGAATGACCTTCCACTCCGAGGGAGCGGACCCCCTCAAAGTGATGGAGGTCATGCGCCAGCTCGGATTTGAAGAATCGATGGGAATGCACGACTTCGTCTACAAGTGGAAAGAGAAGGCGACGCTCGAGAACGTCATCCATCTCGTGGCGGAGATGCACTCTCGCCTGAAAGGTCTCGACGTGAACTACGAGATCACGACGATCTCCTGAGTTTCGTTTCGAGGGGGATGTCGCAGGTAGAGATGGAGCGACTCGAACGATCGCTCCTACTCCACCTGCTCGAGCACCGCGGACAGCAGATTCGGTTCGAAGCCGACCAGTGGACCACCGAGTTCGGCATCGCGCGAAAGTTCGCGAGCGAAGACCCCACCGACCTCAAGAACGCGCTCCGCTCCCTCGAGATGTCCCGGATGGTGTTCCGGCGAACCCAGTACGTCGTCGGGTACTCGGAGCCGAAGCACGTATTCTCGCTGACCCCGACGGGGCACCGCAAGGCGCTCGAGCATCTGCGAGAGGACGAGAGCGCCGCCGCTCCCCCGCCGCCCGCCCCCGACGAGCCGGCGTCCTCTCCCTCCCCGGCCCGAGCCTCCCCTCGGGACCGGGGTCCGGGAAGCTAGCCGAGATGACCGTGCTGGAGGGGCCGACGGTCCGGCTTCGTCCGCTCGACCCGGTCGACTATCCTCTCCTCTTCGGATGGTACAACGACCCCGAGGTCGTCGCTCCGTTCGACCGATTCTCGGTCGATACGCTCGAGAGCTTCGTCGCCTCGGTCGAGTCGGCCGCGGGCGACCCGACGTCGCTCGCGCCCCGGTTCGTCATCGAACGGCGGGAGGTCCCGGGTCCGGTCGGATTCGTGGGGTACTACGACGCGCATCCGGTCCTCGAGTACGTGGACGTCTGGTACGTGGTCGGCGACCGGAGCGCCCGGGGCAAGGGCGTCGGGCGAGAGGCCGTGGGGCTCCTGGTCGACCACCTGTACGCAACGTCCTCGATCGAACGGGTCGGCGCCACGTGCGACGTCGACAACACCGCGTCGTACCGTCTCGCCGAGGGACTCGGCTTCCGCCGCGAAGGAACGTTGCGATCCGCGCTGTTCCACCACGGACGCTGGCACGACGTGTACGTGTACGGGATCACCCGGGCGGAGCGACGGGACCGGCCTCGGCCAGCGTGAACGCGACGCGAGAAGCACCTCCCGGCAGCGGGACGATCGGGAGCCAACGGAGCGCCCCGATCTCTCCGGTCGACCGGACGTGCGTCCCCCCGCAGGGGCACGCGTCCGCCGCCTCGATCTCTACGATCCGGACTGGGTCGACGTGCGGCGGCAACGGGACGAGTCCCGACCGCCCGGCGTTCGGGTGAGTGTTCCACTCTGCTCGAGGGACCATTCGGATCGTCACGGCGCGAGGGTGCTCGAACGATTCGCGCAGGTCGTCGGCCACCGGGCCCAGGGCCGCGTCCTCGATCGGTCCCTCGAGGTCGACGGTCGCGCCCGCACCGGCGAGGTTCGCCTTGCGCGTACGAAGCCCCGTCCGAGCGAAGATCCGAGCGCTCAGCAGGTGTTGGCCCGTGTGCAGTCGCATGTGCCGATGGCGTCGGTCCCAATCGAGGGCGCCTTCGAGCTCTCCTCCGACCCGGAGGGCCCGAACCGTGTCGGGGTCCCCTCGGATCCGGTGTATCACGGCCGGCCCGGATTTCACCACGTCGACGACCTCGAGCGTTCCCCCTCCGTCGGGGCGGAGCATTCCGCGGTCCGACGGCTGGCCGCCTCCGGTGGGATAGAAGAACGTGCGGTCGAGCACGACCGCGCCCGGTGGCAGTGCGGTCACGCGCGCGCGGAAACGCTGGACGTAGGCCGACGGAAGGTCGGGGAGGTACGCGAGTTCGGTCACGCTTCGGAACGGAATCTCCGGTAGAGAAACACGTTGCTCCACCCCGGGAAGCAGGAAGGCTTTTTAGAGGGGCCCGATGTGTCGCGCCCCGAGGCGTAGGATGTTCAAGCTCCGAATGAAGATGGAGAACCTCCGCGAGGTCGTCGAGGTGGTCTCCACTCTCGTGAGCGAGGTCAAGTTGACCATCTCCAAGGACGGCCTCGAGGCGAAGGCGGTCGACCCCTCCCACGTCGCCATGCTCGTGCTGAAGCTCCACAAGGCGGTCTTCGAAGAGTTCACCGGGGAACCGACGGAGCTCGGCGTGGACGTAGAGAAACTGAAGGAGGTGCTGCGTCTTTCGAAACCCGGCGACGTCATCGATTTCCAGTTCGACGGGAAGAACCGCCTGGTGGCCTCCCTCGGACGCATCACTCGGCAGATGGCGGTCGTCGACCCGGCCGGGATCACCGACCCGAAGGTCCCGAACGTGACCCCTCCGGCGAGCGTGACGGTCAAGACCGAGGACCTGCGGCAGGGAATCCGGGGGAGCGAGAGCTTCACGGACCACGTCACACTTACCCTCGAGCCCGAGGCGTTCACGATGCACTCCGAGGGCGAGACCGACCAGCTCGACCTCCGGATCGCCAAGGAGAATCTGACGAAGCTCGAGGTCAAGGAGACGGTCAAGAGCATGTACCCTCTCGATTTCTTTTCCGCGATGGTCAAGTCGATCTCCGCGGAGGAAGCGACGCTCCACGTCGGGAACGAGTACCCGCTGAAGGTCGAGTTCGCGATGGGCGCCGGCCGCGGCGAAGGTCGCTACCTGCTTGCCCCCCGCGTGGAAGAAGACTGAGCCCTCGGCGGGCCGACCCGGGCCCGCCAGCTTCTTAATCCGGGGAACGGTCGACGCGCCATGCCGACCGAGCCCGAGCACTCCGTGGCCATCCTCGCGGCCGTGCGCACCCCGATCGGTCGCTTCGGGGGCACGCTCCGGGCCGTCCCGGCGAGCCACCTCGGCACGTTGGCCGCCCGCGCCGCGATCGACCGGGCGGGATGGGTTCCGTCGGACGTGGAGGAGGTCCTCTTCGGTCACTCGATCCAGGCGGGCACCGGCCAGAATCCGGCCCGTCAGGTCCTGCGGGGGGCCGGGGTGCCGGACACGGTCGGGGCCGCGACGGTCAACATGGTCTGCGGCTCGGGACTGAAGGCGGTGGTGTGGGGCTACACGGCGATCCGCACCGGCGATTTCGACCGGGTCGTCGTCGGCGGCATGGAGAGCATGTCCCGGGCTCCGTACCTCGTCGAGGGAGCGATGCGGTGGGGAACCCACCCCGGACCGCACACGCTGGACGACGCGATGCAGCGCGATGCCCTGATCGACGCCTACGAAGGGCACGAGATCATGGGCCTCACCGGAGAACGCATCGCGAAGAAGCTCGGCCTAACCCGCGCGGACGTGGACGCCTTCGGACTGCGAAGCCATCTGCGGGCATCGAAAGCGGTGGCGGCGGGGACGTTCGCCGAAGAGCTGGTCGCGGTGCCCCGAGAGCTCACCCCCGGCGAGGAGGGGCTCGATCACGACGAGGCCCCGCGGGCCGACACCACCCTCGAGAAGCTCGCTCGCCTCAAGCCCGCCTTCGCGCCCGACGGGATCCTGACCGCCGGGAACTCCTCCAAGCTGGCCGACGGGGCCGCCGCACTCGTCCTCGCGAGCGCGAAGGACGTCCGGGCTCGGGGGGCCAAGCCGATCGCGTGGATCCACTCCGCGGCCGAGAGCGGAGTGCATCCCCGAGACGTGATGGAGGCCCCGATCCCTACCGTCCAGAAGAACCTCGACCGGACCGGCCTTCGCCCGTCCGACTTCGACCGCGTCGAGCACAACGAGGCGTACGCCTCCGCATCGATCGCCGTCCAGCGGGCGTTCGGTTTCACCGAGGAACAGTTCAACGTGCACGGAGGGGCGGTCGCCCTCGGCCATCCCATCGGCTCGAGCGGCGCTCGGATCGTCGTCACCCTGGTCCACGAGCTCGCACGGTCCCGGAAGTCACTGGGTCTCGCGACCCTGTGCATGGGTGGGGGAAACGGCCTCAGTCTCGTCGTCGACCGGGTCGGCCTTTAGAGCAGCGAGAGACCGGTACGCTCCTCGATCGCCCGGAACTCCCGGATCGCCCGGGTCCGGTCTCCCGGGGCGACGGTCGAGCTGCGCGAGGAGATCGTGGAGGCCGCCCACCCCCGGAGCCGCTCGAACGCCCGGTCGGTGGCGAGTCCGTGGGCGAGGTCACTGCGGATCCCCTCGGAGAGGGTGTGGATCGAGCGAGCGGTGCCCCGTCCGCCGGCCCCTCGAGCCGTCCACCGTTGGACCGTGGCCCGGAGCGCCGCGTACTCTGCGGCGGCCCGACGTACGGCGGCCGGCTCCCATTCGAGCCGCTGCGTGTACGACGTCGAGAGCAGGTACCAACGCAGCGGACTCGAACCGATGTCCGAGAGCGCCGAGCGCAGCGAGACGAGGTTTCCCTTCGACTTCGCCATCTTGGCCCCCGAGGTGAGTACGAAGGCCGTGTGCAGATACACGCGGGAAAACGGTGCCTTCCGCAGCTCGAGCGAGACTTCGTTCTCCGCGTAATGGTGCGGGTAGATGAGGTCCGGCGCACCCCCGTGCAGGTCGACCGGTAGGCCGAGGAAACGCTCCGCCATCGCATAGCACTCGAGGTGCCAGCCCGGGATGCCCCGTCCCCAGGGGCTCGGCCAGGACGGCTTGGGGCGTTCCTGGAGCTTCCAGATCATGAACTCCCCCGCCGCGCCTTCGGTCTCGGGGAACGGGTGGCCCGGCTCCGTGACCGCGTGACTGGCCAGCTGGCGGTCGGTGGGAAAATTCTCGTGCGGGGCCCGGTGAGGGGGAGTGTAGATCCATTCGTCGCCCACGCGACGCACTCGTCCCGTGCGCTCGAGCCGCCGGGCGACCCGGATCATCGGGCCGACGAAGTCACTCGCCCGGGGCCGGAGGTGGGGGAGGCGGATATCGAGGGCCGCGAGGTCCCGGAAGAATCCGCGTTCCTCCCGCCGGGCGAGGGCTCGCCAGGAGAGGCCGAGCTCACCGGCGCGAACGTCCAGCTTGTCCTCGAAATCGGTGACGTTCATCACCTCACGGACCGGGACGCCCTCGGACTCGAGGAACCGGCGGACGACGTCGAAGTAGAGGTAGGTCCGGGCGTGCCCCACATGGGCGACGTCGTAGACCGTGGGGCCGCAGACGTAGAGGGCCAGGGGTCGCCCCGGGCGCGGGCGGACCGCTCGACGCGCCTCCGAGAGGGTGTCCCTCAGTACGAGGTCCATGGCGCCGGAGAGCGGCGCCGGGCCGACCATAACACTTTGGGCGAGGGGAACGCCCCCGGCCCTCGGGGGCGTGTAGGCGAAGGAGGTCCCCCCGCGTTAGCTTGAAGAGCACGCCGGTCCGTCCCCGGAGGCTGCGAGTACCCGCCTATGGAGACGCTCTACCTGCTCGTCGAGATCGAGGTCGGCAAGCTCGATGAGGTGCTCCGACGGATGAAGGCGGTTCCTGGTGTCACCGAGGTCCAGGCGGTGACGGGCCCCTTCGACCTCATCGTGAAGGTCGAGGCGCCGCACATCAACGACGCACTCGACACCGTGGTCCACAAGATCCGTCGGATCCCGGGGCTCAAGTCGACCGAGACGCTCGTCACGGTCGGCGGTGCGTAGGAACCCCCCTCGACCGCCAGCTCCGGGCTAAAATACGGGCGGAGCCGTACGTACCCCATGATCGCTATCGGCGAGAAAGCACCCGATTTCGAGGCGCCCGACCATGACGGAACGCCGTTCCGTCTTTCGTCCCTGCTCGGGAACCCGGTTGTGCTCTACTTCTACCCGAAGGCCGACACCCCGGGATGCACGATCGAGTCCAAAGGGTTCCGCGACGTCTATCCGGAATTCCAGGCGCAACACATTCAGGTAGTGGGGGTCAGCACGGACGAGTGTTCCGCGCAGCAGGCGTTCCGGGACAAGTACGGGCTCCCCTTCCCGCTCATCGGGGACTCGACCAAGCAGGTCGCCACCCAGTTCGGAGTGCTCGGTCCCCGCGGCAACGCGAAGCGCGTGACCTTTCTGATCGACAGTACCGGTACGGTCCTCGACGTCATCGACAACCCGTCGCCCGACCCGCACCTCGAGCGAGCGCGCGCGGCGTTCCTCACGAAGGCGAAGTAGGCGGGACGTCCGCCCCGGCCGGCGCCGGGCGCTCCGTCGAGGTCGCCGCGTCGTTCACCGCGACGGGTCGCGGTTTGCGGCCCGTCAGGCTCCATACCCGGTCCCCCAGGAGCTGCAGCGAGGCCGGGACGAGGAACGTCCGGACGATCATCGCGTCCAGCAGGACCGCGACGGCGACGGAAAATCCGATCGCGCGGATGAGCGTGAACTCGCCCACCAGCAGCGCGCCGAACGCGCTCGCGAGGATCACCGCCGCCGCCGTGATGATCCCGCCCGTACGGGCGACCGCCTCCACGGCGGCCTCGCTCGTGCTCCGTCCGCGGAGGCGCTCCTCACGGACGCGGGTCAAGAGGAAGATGTTGTAGTCGATACCGAGCCCCAGGATCAGGATGAACAGGATCGTCCGGACGTAGAAGAAGAGCGGGAAACCGAGGACGCCCTGGAAAACGAGGTAGGTGATCGCCCATGCCCAGGAGATCGAGATCCCGATCGTTCCGATCGCCATGAGCGCGATGATCCAGGAGCGCAGGACGACGAGGAGCACCAGGATGAGCCCGACCGTGACCGCGATCACGAGATACTCGGTGGCGGTCGCCGTCTCGTCCGCGAGGTCGCTGATCGTGGGCGCGCCGCCGCCGTAGGCGACCGTCGTGATCTCCGGGTGGGACGCGGAGTACCCCGAGAACGACGACTCGACCGACTGGACCGCGCTGACGGCTCCGGTCGAGAGGCCGCTCGACGTCGGCTGGAGGGAGAGGAGCACCGTCCTCCCGTCCGTGCCGACGAAGCCGGAGAGCACGCCGAGCAGGTTCGCGCGTGTCGCCGACGGAAGGGTGGGGAGGCTCACCCATTCCGACAAGGAAGCGCCGTTCGGACCGACGGGCGAGGAGACCGAGGCGATCCCGGGGGTCTCGTTGGCGATCGCGGTGAGCGCGGCGATGTCGGTGAACTCCGTGGCGTTCGTGACGTTCCCCACGCGCAACGGTGCCGCGAACGTGACGAGGGCGAACGAGGGGGTCGCGAACCCCGGCCCGAAGTGATTCCCTAACTCGTTGAGACCGTCGGTCGCCGGGTGGCCGCTCGGAAGCTGGGCGTAGAAATCGTAGGAGAGCGGCACCTGGAATGCGATGAAGATCAGGGGCACCGAGACCGCGAGGATCACCCCGACGGTGAGGCCCGGACGCCGTTGCGTTGCGCGCCCGACCTGGTAGAAGTAGGTCTGCTCGGTGCGGTTCTGCTCCGCGACGATCGCGGCCCGACGACGGAAGCGATCGCCAGTGTTGGGCCAGAAGATCCTCGGCCCCAGGAGCTTGAGGCACGCGGGGACCATCGTCAGGGAGACGAGGACCGTGATCAGGATCGCGAGCGAGAGCACGGCGCCCCACTGGGCGAGGAGCGCCACCCCGCTGAACGTGAGGGCGAGCGTCGCGATGATCGCGGTCGAACCGCTCGTCGCGACGGACTGGCCGGCCCACGAGAGGGACGCGACGATCGCGTCGTCCGAGCTCTTGCCCGCGACCAGCCCTTCCCGGTAGCGCGCGACCATGAAGATCGAGTAGTCCGTGCCGACCCCGAGGACGAAGACCTCCTCGAGGGTCAACGCCGTGGAGTCGACGTGCGTCACGAGTTCGCCAATGAGCACCGTGCCGCCGAGACCGAGGCCCAGCGCGATGCCGAGGATCCCGAACGTGACGAGCGGGGTGACGGGGGAGCGGAAGTAGATCATCGAGATCACGAGCAACAGTCCGATCGTCAGCGGCAGCACGAGGGCGAGCGAGGAACTGACCGCGGTCTGGGTCAGGAGGTCGAGCGGCGCCGCGCCGGTCTGCACGTACGAGATCGACCGGGTCGGGTCCGAGGCCCGGACGACCGGCGGCACGAGATTGTCGATCCGCCCCAGGTCGGCGTAGACGGGGTCCCCGCCGCTCGCGTTCGTCGCGTCGTCGGCGACGGTGAAGTCGACCTCGACGATCTGGGCGGTTCCGGACGGGTCGACGTACCGGGTGTAGATCGCGTACGGTACGGGTAACGGCTCGGCGGCGAGGCTCGAGGCGGCGACGATCGTAGTCGCCCATGCGGCGAGCGCCGCCGGGCTCGCGGACCCCGACGGGAACGCCTGCCACACTCGGAGCACCCAGGCCCCGGAGAGCCCGGCGCCTTCGCCGAGCACCAGGGCACTCGCCGACTGCACGGTCGGCCACGTCGTCCAGTTCCCGATCGCCATGGTCGAAAGTACCGCGTACGGGACGGCGCGGTCGGCGGGGTCCGGCGCGAGCGCCGGTACGAGACCGACCTCGGTGCGGCGGGCCGTGGCGTCCGCGCAGGCCACGACGGTGGCCGGGTCGGTCCAGCACCCCCCGGAGCGATTGAACCCGGGCGCCGAGGCATTCCCGTTGTAGAATGCGTCGAGCACGCTCAACGACGGGGTGGAGTTCGCGAACTGCGCGGAGGTCGCCTCCCAGGCGGGGTAGTTGGCGGCCGCGCCGGACGACCCGTTCGCGACGAGGCCGCTCCATGCGGCAACGAACACCGCCGGCGGCGCCCAGAGGAGCGCGGCCGACTGGTTGACCGCCCCGACGACCGAGGGGGAGCCCGCGAGCCCGGCCGCGAGGACTCCGTCGGCGAGCCGCGCCTGACCGACGAGGTAGCTGGCGTAGCTGGTGTAGACGGTGTTCACCGACCCGAGGTCCGCGAGCGACCGGTCGGACGTGAGGGCGGCGGTGACGTTGAGCACCACCCGCTGGGCGTTGGCGTCGGTCATATTCGGACCGACGAGCAGGATCGTGCTCGCCGACCCTCCGGTCGAGTTCGGGAACAGGCGGGCGAGCTCGGCGTTCGCCATCGAGCTGGGAGCGTTCGCCGGCGTGGACTGCGTGGAGTTGGTCGTGACGGAGCCGATCAGGGAAAGGAACGGGACGGAGACGAGGAGCAGCACCACCCAGAAGATGATCGGGTACCAGGGATGGCGGACGACCCACCGTGCCATGCCGCCGAAGATCCGGCTTCCTCCTGCGCCCGCCGGCGCCGGGGGCTGGTTCATCGGGCGGTTCGACCCGGAATCCGAGATAACCCTAGCGGGCGCCGTCGTCGACCGGGGGCGCCGACGGCGCGCCCTTCGGCCGTTGCCAGAGCGCCGGGAACCGGTCCGGGTCGACAAAGACCCGGGTCTCTCCGACGACCCAGCCGTGGGCGACCCCGCCGATATCGGCGGCGTCGTGACGGGCGATCCCCGTCGCGATCAGCACGCCGGCGCGGTTGACCAAGGCGACCCGGGCGTCGCGCGCGAACGTCTTCGGCAGCGCGAGGATCCCACCGCGCGCGAGGCCCGCGCCGTGCGCCACGGCGCTCGCGGCGGAGTCCTTGAGCACGATGGTCGGGAACTCCCGCCAGACCTCCTCGATCGGATGGAGGAGCGCGAGCAGGGGCGCCGGATCCCCCGCCGCCCGGGCGGCGAGCGCGTCGGCGACGGCGGTCAGCGGGACGCTCCGGGACTCGTTGAACGGCCCGGTCGCGACGCGGCGAAGCTCCTCGAGGTGGCCGCCCACGCCAAGCGCCTCTCCGAGGTCGACGGCGAGCGTCCGGATGTACGTCCCGGAGTCCGCGACGACGTCGATCAGCAGGCGAGGGGCGTCCGATTCGACGAGTTCGAGCCGGTGGATGCGACGGATGCGCCGCTCCCGCTTCACCGCCGAACGGACCGGCGGGGTCTGGTAGACGGGAGCGGTGAACTCGGTCAGGACCCGCTGCAGGTCGCGGGCGGGGACCGGTCCGTGAAGGGCCATCACTCCGACGTACCGCTTCGGAAACTCGAGGACGAGCGGAAGAAGCTTCAGGGCGGGGCCGACGCCGACCCAGAGCAGGCCCGAGACGTTGGGGTCGAGGGTGCCGGCGTGACCGGCGCGCTCGACGCCGAGGAGGTCGCGCGCCCAGGCCGTGACCTGGTGGGACGAGGGGCCCCGGGGCTTATCGAGGAGGAGGAAGGCGCCTTCCTCGAGTCGACGAGCGACCGGGTCGGGCGCCGCCCCGCTCATGACGGGCTCCCCGGCCCGCGGGAATTCACGAAATCGACGATCGCGGCCGCGACCCCGTCGGCGGGGAGGTGTGTGGAGTCGACGGTCAGGTCCGCCGGTTCGCGGTCGAGGTCGATGCCGTAGAACCGGGAGTATCTCTCGCGTTCGCTCGCCTCGCGGACGCGCACGCGTTCGGTGGCCTCCGCGAGCGGTTGCCGGTCCCGGAGCGCGACCCGACGGATCCGTTCCTCCTCCTCGGCGGTCACGACCACGTAACAGACGGGGATCCCGTTCCGGCGGCAGAGGACCCCCTGGATCCGTCCCTCGAGCACCCGTCCGGGGCGCGCGAGTTCTTGCATCGTCCGGTCGAGCTCGCGGTCGACCTCCGGGTGGTCTTGAGCGTACAGCCCGAACGCCTCTACGTCCATTCCCCGTAGGGCGGCCTCGGCCCGGAACTGGTCGCCCGCCGAACGGAACTCGAGGCCGAGGCGCTGGGCGACGAGTCGACCCGCGGTCGACTTTCCGCTGCCCGGAGGGCCGCCGATCGCGACGACCCAACCGATCACGCCGAACCCCCGGCCGCCCCTAGGGCCGGGGGTGGGGTGCCGCTGTCGCGCCGGCCCAGGTATCGCCGCAGCCAGTAGTTCTTCAGGACCCGGCGGAAGACGAGAGAGAAGGGGATCGTGTAGAGGCTGAAGATGAAGAACCAGATCGGGAAGACCCCGAACACCTTCACCGCGATGAGATTGATCTGCGTGCCGCCGAGGCTGACCGTCTGCTGGGCGGTCGTCGCCGCCGAGATGAGCAGGCCGACCCACGTGTAGATCAGGATCAGGAGGAACCAGGTGATCGCCATCCCCTTGAACTGGGCGATCGAGACCTCGCTCGAGAGGCGGGTGAGACGCTCCTGGTGGGGCTTCAGGGCCGCGACCCGGTCCTTCTTGCCGGAGCGGATCGCCTCCATCTGGACCTTGCGGAACGCGGAGCTCCACTTCTGGACCTTGGCCGCCTTGATCCAGTCGGTCGTGTAGTTGTAGGCGATCGCGGTCGCGAGCATCTCGAGCGCCCCCGCGACGGCCATCGTGACGAGGATATGGTTGCTGCCGAAGCCGATCGCGACGTAGAGCGGGCCGGACTGCGCGGAGCTCGTGCCGAGCAGGGTCGCGATCTGGTTGCGTGCGGCGGTGTCGATGATCATGAGCAGGCCGAGCATTCCGAGGAAGACGTAGATGAACGTCGAGATCTTGAACGGCTTCGGGGCGGGACGGCTCGTCGTCGGAGTCGTGGCTTCGACCGCCGCCTCCTCCTCGGCCTCGGCGTCCGCCTCCTCGGCGGACGACAGGGCGACCCCGGGCGGGGTCGTCGAGGGGAGCGGCTCCTCGTCCGTCGGCATCTCCTAGGTCTCGCCTCCGAGGAAGCGGCGCAGGAGCGGGTTCATCTCCATCAGTTGTTCGCGACCCATCGCCTCGTAGAGGTTGATGATGATCCCGACCATGAGCAGCACCCCGGTACCGCTCGCATTGCCGAGCGTCCCGATGAGGTCGGCGCCGGCCGCCAAGGCACCGACCGCGGCGCCCGAGATGACCGTGATGACGGGGATGTACCGTTCGAGGACGCGTCGCAGTACGCGCGGCTCTCTACGGAACCCGGGGATCTGCATCCCCGAGGCCTCGATCTGGCGGGCGACCGCCTCGGGCCCCATGTTCGTCGTCTGGATCCAGAACTTGGCGAACAGGATCGACCCGCCGACCATCGCGCAGAAGTAGACCGCGACGTGGATGAGCCCCTGCCACCAGGCGTGGCCGACGAGGAAACTTCCGTACTGCTGGTAGTTCAGGATCGGTAACAGCCACGCCTCGAGGCCATTGACGGTCGAGAAATAGTAGGCACCCCCCGTTAACGGCTGAGTTTGGCTGATGCCCATCGCCGTAGCTTGCGTCGCCGTCGGGTACGACCCTATCCACCATTGATGGCCGATGAGCGGGAAGTGGACCAGCGTCGGGTTGGTCCACAGCAGGATCGTGAAGACGGAGACGTTCGCCAGTAAGGCGCTCATCAGGATGACGGGGATGTTCGAGGCGTAGATCAGACGCAGCGGGTAGCGTCCTCGGGCCCCGCGGGCCTCGGCGTGCGAAAGCGGCAGCTCGATCCGGGTCGACTCGGTCCAAGCGACCAGGAAGAAGATCGCTGCCGTCCCTACGAGCGCGACGATCGGATTGGGAGCTCTCAGGAGCACGAGCTCCCAGCCCCCACCCGCCATCTGCGACGCGGAAAAGTGGGTGAAGAAGTAGATCGTCTTCGGGATCGTGCCGCTCGGGGGGTTGGCGGCCGAGATCGGCGAACCCGGGGTCTGCGGGATCCAATTGAGCGTTCCCTGGATGATCTGCTGCGAGACGCCGGCCGCGATGAACAGCGAGATCCCGCTCCCGATCCCCCACTTCGAGACGACCTCATCCATCAGGAAGACGAGGTAGCTGCCGAACACCAGCTGGGCGATGATGATCGTGTTCGCGAGGAGGAGGCCGTTCCCCGGTGACACCGACCCGAGCGACGAGACGATGCTCGCCGAGGGCGTGAGGTATCCGAAGACCTGCGGGACCGCCTCGATGAAGATCATCGCGATGACGAGGACCTTCTGGGTCCCCTGGTAGGTACCCTTGTCCTCGTCGTCGGTCAGGTCGAGGTTGATGATCTTCGCGCCGGTAAATAATTGCATGATGATCGACCCGGTGACGATCGGGCCGATCCCGAGGTGCATGAGCGTCCCTTGCGCGCCGGCGAGGATGGCGCGGTAGCTGGCGAACAGGTCGATGACGGTCGCTTGGTCGACCCCGAAGAGGTAGATGTTCGTGAGCAGGAAGTACATCAGCAGAACGCCGATGGTCCAGAACATCTTGGTCCGGAAATGGACGTGACCCTTCGGCTGCGTCACCGCGGGCATCCGGGTCGTGACCGGTTTCAGCCCGTACAGCCGGGAGCGCGAACCCTGGTACGAGAGTCCGAGGTAGAACAGGGTCATCACGACGAGGACGATGACCACCGCGAGGACGAACGCGACGGGGGTGGGAGACCCCCAGTACCAGATCACGGCGAGGAGCGCGATGCCGATGACGGCCAGCGCGACCGCCCAACGGTTGTCCCGGGGGATCTCCTCGTCCGCCATCCGACCGCCGACGACTCGAGGGCCGACTGATATAGTCTACGGGGAACCCGCGGTCGCTGCCGGGGCCTTCTTCGAGGGGTCCGGGGTCTTTCGGGTGGGGTCCGCGGCCTTCTTGGGGGGGTCGACGACGGCGACCTTTTCGCGGGCGTGCTCGGTCGCGTGGGCGACGATGACCTTCCAGGAGCGTTCCGACGAGCCCTTTCCGAGTAGCCGGTCGACCCCCGCCTTCGTCAGGTCGGCCACGAACGCCTCGCCGTCCCGCGACAGGGCGCCGGCCGATTCGAGGGCCGGGACGAAGCTGTCGAGCTCACCGACGTTGAGTGACGTCGGGCGTCGGACGATCTCGGGCGGTCGCTTGAAGCCGTGGCGTCCGAAATGGTCGGGCGCGTAGATCAGCATCGACTTGAACTTGTACTTGTGAAGGCCCGCGTTCCCGCGTCCGCCCTGCTTGCCGGCGCCGCGCCCGGCCTTGATGCCGCGCCCGTGGGTCCTCAGTCCGCGGAACTTCCGTGTCCGACTCGGCATCCCGACCCTCCTACATCATCCGGCGCACGAGGTCGTTGATAGAGCGGCCCCGGTACCCGAGCGCCCCGCCGAGCACGAACGGCTTCTTCGTCGAGCGCCATCCGCCCTTCGGTGCCCGCAGCCGGAAGCGCGGCCGCAGTCCGGCGATCGGGGGAAGCCCCCGCTGCGCGACCGTCCGGGTCAGCTCGGGCAGGTCCTTGGCGCGCAGTTCTCCGCCGAGCACCTCGGAAGTGATCCGCTTCCCTTCGACCGTCTCGCCCCGCTCCACGAGCAGGAGCTCCACCGTCTCGGGCTCGGCCTCGCCCCAGGTGACGTACCCCTGCACTTTGGTGAGCATCCCCTTGAAGGACGCCGCCTCCGGGACCACGGTCGCGTGGTTCGGGCGGGTCAGGTGCAGGAACTGGAGGGTCTCCACGATGTCGTGGCGGGCATGGATCGTCCCGCGTACGCGCACGACCATCCACGCCATGTTACGACCTCCGGACCGGGGGTCCCGGTCGCCGTCCCGGTGCGGCTCCGCCGCCGGGGGCCCCCGGGCCGCCGCGGCCCGGGCCACCGCGACCCGGCGGGCCGCCCCGGCCTCCGGGCCTCCGGCCGCCGCGGCCCCCGCGCATCGGCCGAGCGCCCTCCTCCTTCGGCGGGAGGATCGAGGTGCCGATCGGTCCACGGACGATCTTGAGCCGCGCCGCGTCTTCGGGTGGAACCTTCAGGTTGGATAGGGCGACGAGCGTCTGGTACGCCGCCTGGGCGTAGTTGACGGTCGTCTTCGAATGGCCGCTGGTGTACCCCCACGCATCGGTGATCCCCGCAAAGCGCAGGACCGGCTTGGCGACGTCCCCGACCGCGAGTCCGACGCCGCGCGGCGCCGGCTTGAACGTGACGACGACGGAACCGACCCGTCCGCGCACCTGGAACGGAAGCGTGTGGGACCGGCCGCAACCGCACTCCCAGCTGCCGCATCCGCGCATGACCTCGACCACGCCGAGCTTCGCCCGGTCGATCGCCCGCCGGATCGTCGGTCCGACCTCCCGGCCCTTCGCCCGGCCGAGGCCGACGAAGCCGTCGCCGTTCCCGACGACGACCGTGACCGCGAACTTGAACCGGCGACCGGAGTCGGTCATCCGTTGTACCATGTTGACGTCGAGGACCTCGTCGTGCAGGCCCGGAAGGAGCTTGTCGACGATCTGCGGCTCGCGGAGCGGAAGGCCCGTCGCGAGCGCGGCGCTCATCGTCGTGATGTCGTCGGAGGCGACGCGCTTGCCGAGCTCGGTCTTCGGGACCCACGGCGGGGGAGGCGCCATCGCCGGCGGTCCGCCCGGACCGCGACCCCCGCCGCCGTACGCGGGACTCATGCGGTGGCCTCCGCCGGGCGCGAGAGGAGGTCGGGAAGTTTCAGCTTGTACGCCTCGATCGGGGAGGGAAGCGGCTTGCCGAGGTGCGTGCCGTTCAGCCGGTCGGAGGTCGGGAAGCCGCCCTCCCCGTGAGGGATCGCGATCCCGGCATCGAGGAGCCCCTTCAGGGCGGCAGCGAGGCGACCGCCTTCGGTCGGGTGCCGAAGTCCCGCGTCGAGCACCGCCGTTTCGGCTCCGCTCGCCTTCGCCCGCAATCCGGCGAGGTAGGCCGTGAGGTACGCGGCCGGGGTGGAGGCGAGGCTTCCCGTCGGGAACTCGACACCGCCCAGTTCTCGGCTGTCGGCGGCGGCGAGCACTCGGTCGCCCGTCGGGTCGTACGTGACGATCGATACGCGGATGCGCCGGTCGGTGAGGCGGACCACCGCGCGGGGAAGGCCCGATTTCAACAGCCGGAGTCGGACCCGGTAGTCGGTCTTCCCCTGGCGGCGTCGGCGGAACGGAACCCGATAGCGCGGACCGGTGCTCATGGTGCGGTCTCCTTCAGATGGCCGGCGAGGCGCAGGTTGACGACCAGGTGGGCGCGGCTGCGGAACATGCCGCCCTTGGCGCGTCGGTAGAAGGTACGGTAGACCGCGGGAGGGATCTTCTTGGTGTCGCGCAGCTCCTTGAGAAGGTCCCGCTGCGCGCGGATCCGGCGCATCCATCGGTCCTTCTTCGGGAGGCGGGCGCTCGGAGTGCCGCGGCGAGAACCGGGGCCGGAGTGTCGACCCTTCCCCACTTCGATGGCGTGCCGGCGGGCGCGCACGCGCGAGGTCCCCGGGATGCGCTTCCTCCGGATGACACCCGCCTTGATGGCGCTACGAAGGTCGCTTCGCGTGACCGCGTCGGCGAGCTCGTCCTGGCTGGACGGGTCGATCCAGACGCGACCCTCCCCGCATTTCAGGAGCGCCGCGGCGAGGCGGCGTTGGTTCGAGAGGTCCGGCATCGGCGCTACGCCTCCCGCTCGGACTTAACGATTGGGTTGAGTACGTGGACCCCCAGCTTGCGGGCGGTCTCCTCGAGCGTGAGGCGCCGGCGCGTGCCGACGGTCCGCGCGATGACCGCAGCTTCGGTGTGGGCGTCGATCCGCTCGAGGTCGTCGGGCGTGTGGACGATGACCGGGCGGAAACCGCTCGGGACGAGACCGCGCACGGCGGCCGGAGACCGGTACCCGATGCTGACGATCTGGGTACGGTAGCCGTAGTGGCGGCGTTGCTTGGACTGGAGCCCTCGGGGCCGGCGCCAGGCGCCGTCGCGTCCGATCCGCCAGTACCGGTTCGCCGCCTGGCGGCCGAAGATCGGTCGCTTTCGGTCCTGGGTCCGGCGAAGTGAGAGCAATCGGCGACGATCGGTCGGCAGCGTCGCGCGCTTGGGGGCGCGGGGCTCGTCCTTTTCCTCCGACTTCGCCGGGGTCTCCGGTTCGTCGGCGGCCACCGCGACCTCGGTCTTGGGAGCCGCCTTGCGCCGGGGCTTCGGGCGCGCCGGAGGGGTCGCCGACGACGTCGTCGTCTCGGGCTCGTCGTCCGCCATCAGTTCGCCTCCTTGAGGTGCGCGCGCTCGATGAGATAGATCCCGTCCTGGAAGACACGGGGGTCGTAGTCGCGGATGTGGGTGACGCGTTCGATGTTCGCCGCGCTCTGTCCGACCTGCTCGACGTCGTGGCCGGTGAGCGTGACGATATCCCCCTCGACTGCCGCCTTCGTGCCGGGCCAGAGGCGGGTGGTCCGGGGATACTTCTCCCCGAGGAAGTTTTCGATGACGAGCTCCTCGCCCTTCACGGAGACCTTCATCGGGAAGTGGGCGGCGACGACCTTCATCTTCGCCTCGACCCCCACCGTCAGGCCGCCCGCGAGGTTACGGACGTGCGCGGCCCAGGTCTTGAGCAACGACTGCGAGCGCTTCCGGTCGGCGGGGATCTTGAGGAGGAGCGTGACCGAGCCGCCGCCGACGGTGAGCTCGATGACGTCGGACGGGAACGGCCGCTCGACCGTACCGAGGGGGCCCTTCGCCGCCAATTTGCCGGGGCGAACGACGAACGATACGCCCGCGGGCACCTCGATGACCTCGCGCGTGCGGTCGGTATCAGTAGACATAGGCCAGCAGCCGACCTCCGATCTTGAGTTCCCGCGCTTCCTGGTGCGACAGCACGCCACGGTTCGTGGAAAGGACGAGCAGGCCGAAGTCCTGGGCGGGGAGGAACCGTGCCTCGTACCGTTCGAGGCCGTCGTGCGGAACCGCCAGTCGGGGCTTGATGACCCCGCAGGAGTTGATCCGCCGCGAGAGCCGGACGTCGTACTTGCCGCCCCGGCCCGTCGGGACGAACGTGAACTCCTCGATGTAGTGGTGTTCGCGGAAGATCCGCAGCACCTCGGCGATCAGCTTCGACGTCGGGGCGAGCTCGACGTGCGGCTTTCCGTCCCGGTCGGCGTGCCGGAGGGTGACCAGCGCATCGTTCAGTAGATCGTGTTGCACGGGGTTCCCTCCCTACTGGTACTTGCGGAACCCGAGGTCGACGGCGACCTCTCGGAAGCACTGGCGGCAGACGTGCAACCCGTACCGGCGAACGATGCCTCGCTTGCGGTCGCACCGCAGGCATCCCTCCTTCCGTCCGAATCGCTTCTTGGGTTTCGACATCTCACTCCAGCACCGTGACCTTGAACTCTTTCTCGAGGAACGCCCGGGTCTCCGCCGCCGTGGACCGGATCGAGCGCGGGATCGGGCGCGACTGGAGGCGGCGCTGCCGGACGCGGTAGCCGGCCCGCCCGACCTCGACCGCTACGTCCATGCCATGGATGCCAATCTGGGGGTCGTACTTCATGCCGGTGAAATCGGTATAGTCGGCGATCCCGAACGAGAAGTTGCCGTTCCGGTCGATCGAGTCGACGTCCAGCTGACGGTCCCGGGCCTCGAACGCGCGCCCGAGGAAGTCGACCGCGACGTCGCCCCGGAGGGTCACCTTCGCGCCAATCTCCTGGCCCTCGCGGATGCCGAAATCCCGGTTGGTCGAGTGTGCCCGGGTCGCGATCGGCTTCTGGTGCGTGATCATCTGGAGGACCTTCTCGGCCTTGGTCCGGTTCTCCCCCGACTCCCCGACGCCGGCGTTGACGACGACCTTGATCACGCGGATCGCCCGGTGCGGGTTGGACGGCGCCGCCGCCTCGGATGTCGACTCGGTCGCGGGCGTGGCGCTCATCGGTCGACTCCTTCGGCGATCGTGACACCGGGGGCGGTTCCGCCGACCATGAACACGTACTCCTTCACGGTCGAGAACCCTTCTTTGAAGTGCACGAGGTTCGGCTGGGACGAGTTGCGTACCTCGACGCGCTCGACCCGAGCGAGCTCGCCGACATGCGAGCCGCCGGAGACGTAGGCGAGCGAACCGGGGGCGAGCGGAATGTGTTCGACGACCTTCTGCGTCGGGAGCTCGATCTTGAGCGAGTCGCCCACCCGATACGGGCTGGTCGACGGGACCAAGAGGTTCCGTCCGTCGTGGAGCGTCACTTCCACTTGCCCCTTCGGCACGGCGTGCTTGAACCGGACCCGGGCGATCTTCAGCGTCGCTTCCGTGGACGGGATCGCGACGAGGACGAGCTTTCCGTGGCGGTCCTTCATGACGCGGTAGTGCGCGTCGAGCGGGGCGGCGAACGAGAGGGTGTCCATGAGCCCGAGTCCGCGGTCGAGGTCCTTCGCGACCTTTCCGTCCACGCGGACCGCGCCGGTCCGAAGGAGGATCCGCGCCTCGCGCGCGCTCTCTACGATGTGGCGAATGTCCCGAAGGACGAGGAGGAGAGGGATCGACTGGTCCTGGGCGTGAGGCCCCGGACCGGGGCGCTTGACCCACTTCGTCCCCTTGCGGGGGATCGTCCACGCCCGCGGAGCCGCGCGACGCTTCAGTCGGAACGTCACGCGTCGTCCTCCTCGGTGGGTTCGGGCGTCGGTGCGGCCGTCTTCGGTGCGCGCTTCGGCTTGGCGGGGGCAGCCTCCGATTCCACCGGCTTCGGTGCGGGCAGCGCCGGCTCCGGCTCGGCGGTCGACTCCTCGGCGTCGACCGTCTCGCCGCGCTCTTCGGGGGTGATCTCCTCGTCCGAGACCTTGAGGACCCGGCGTCGCCAGGCGTCCGAGAGATTGAGCCGAGTGATGACCAGATGGGCGGTCCGGATCGGGAGGGGCTTCAGCTTCTCCTCACCGGTCTTGACCGTGACGTTGTCGAGGATCACCGAATAGGAGCGCCGGTCGACCTTGGCGACCCGCTCCTCGCGGCCCACGAAACTGCCGGAGAGAACGCGTACCGTGTCCCCCTTGCGGATCGGCACCGAGCGCTGGTGAAAGCGTCCGCGCAGGTCGCGCGACAGCGGAACGGTCATCCGGCGGCGACGGTGGAACGAGTCCGCGACGTACAGCGCCTTGCGCTGGCGGCGAGGGGAGTGAGGGGACATCCGCATGCGAGTGGTTCCTCCCTAGACGATGATCGACGAGGCGGCTGCGATCCGCGGCCAGCGCTCGGCGGCCTCCTTTGCCACCGGACCCTTGATCTGGGAGCCCTTGATCTCGCCGGTCTCGGTCGTGATGACGGCGGCGTTGTCCTCGAACTGAAGGCGCGTACCGTCCGGTCGACGGAACGGCGCCCGGGCGCGCACGATGACCGCGTGAAGCACCTGCTTCCGCATCTCGGGGGTTCCCTTCTTGACGGAAACGACGACGAGGTCGGCGATCCCGGCCCGGGGATAGCGTCGGTGGGTGCCGTGCCAGTTCATGACCGCGATGATCTCCACGATCTTCGCCCCGGTATTGTCCACGCAGTCGAGGCGGGCGCCCTTCGGGAGGTTGCGGCCCCGGCGACCGGCGAGGCCCTTCACGATTCTTCCTCCTTCTCCGGCGGTGGGGTGGGGGCGGCGACCGGCTCCTCCCCCTTCACGCGGAGCGACGCCTCGCCGAGGTCCTCCACGATGCAGAACGAAACGAGCTTCGAGAGGGGACGGGTCTCCGCAATACGGACGCGGTGGCCGATGGGGATGTTGAGGCACGTCGGAGCGTGCGCCAGATACCGCCGGCGCCGCTTCTCGTACCGTTCGAACTTCGGGACAAAGTGAAGGAGCGTCCGCTCGACGACCGCGGTGCGCTGCATCGACGTCGAGACGACGGTTCCCTCGATCACCTGGCCGCGCAGCGAAAGGCGTCCGTGGAACGGACAGTGCCGGTCATCGCAGCGGGCCTTCGGGGCGCGCACGTCGAGGCCGATGTCCCGGGCCCGGCGAGCAGCGGGCGCCTTGGTCGGTGTCATCGGAACCTCCGAGGACCACCGGTCAAGAGCCGCTTTGTGCGGTCCTCGGACCGCACGCGAAGGGTATCGCCTCTTAACGGTAACTCTTCGCCGCCGAGGATGATCGTCCCCTCGAGGCCGGCCTTGGGCAGACGCACCGGGCGCGAGCGGCCCGGGCGGCGGACGAGGAACGTGGAGAGGGATTCGTCGACGAGGGTGCCGGTGACGCCGTTCGGGAAGCCGGTACACGGCGGGATCGCCACCGATGCTCCGAGGATCTCACCGGCGAGCGCTTCGCGCTCGGTACGGCTGAGTTCGACCGCGGCCCCCGTTCCCTTCGACATCGGTACACCTCAGGGCCTCCTACGGACGCCGAGCCTCCCGGGGGGCGACGGCACGCGAGCGCTCGTTCAGGACCGTCAGGGCGCGGGCCACGTTGGTGCGGAGGGCGCGCATTCGCCCCGGGCTGGGCGGAGCGCCACCCATCGCCGCGACTCCGCGTTCCCGCAAGAGGTCGTTCTCGACGAGCGAGATGCGGCGCTTGAGGTCGTCGTCGGAGAGCTCTCGCAGCTCCTTCATCCGGAGGAGTGTCATGGGGCTCCGAGGGTGTCGGGAA
>Ga0209274_10000141_pt1 | contig 59949 bp, 46 predicted proteins | sample HubBroMetageREF1_FD_188343 | JGI IMG/M metagenome (GOLD analysis project Ga0209274, IMG submission 188343) | Reference soil microbial communities from the Hubbard Brook experimental Forest, New Hampshire, USA - Hubbard Brook CCASE Soil... | ecosystem: Environmental > Terrestrial > Soil >...
ACTTTTAAATGGACGATCGATCTGTAATCATCTAATATTAGATTGTCCTCGAAGTGGAGAGATTCAAATCTAAAATTAGACTATTACATGGAAAATGATGACTTATACAGCTAATATTAGCCCATGTCAGTGAATCACCTGTCTAACATCGAAATCGCCCTTCGCCTGGCGCAAGCCATCAGGGCTTGGCGCATCTCCCCACAGGGAGCTGCGATGTCCCAGGTCGAACTGGCCCACAAAAGCGGCATTGGCTTGACTCCGCTCAGGCGGTTCGAGAAAACCGGCGCCATCACCCTGCGCAATCTGGTGGCTATCTTACGAGCGCTGAATCTGCTGGACCGCTTGGACACGCTGATTCCCCCGCCTGATACCCCCGGGCCGCTTGCCTTGCTCGCCGCGGAGAAACAGCGGCATCAACGCAAACGTGCGCCCCGCAAGAGCAAGGCGCCAGCGCCCTAAGGATCGCCCACATGGCTGACATCAATGTCGTCGAGGTGCGCATCTGGGATCGGTTGGTCGGGGCTGTAGCACCCCTCCAAGGAAAGCCCGGGTTCTACGAATTTCAATACGCACCGGCCTTCGAGAACGGAGGCTTGGAGCTATCGCCGCTGCACATGAAGTTGAAATCCAAGCCGCGCTTCAGTTTTCCCGGCTTGCCGCTGGAGACCTTTCACGGCCTACCGGGCCTTCTGGCCGACTCGCTTCCCGACAAGTTCGGCAATGCGCTCATCGATGAATACCTGTCTCGGCACGGAACCCGGCCCGAAGACATTACGACGCTGCAGCGATTGCTGTACGTCGGCCGCCGTGCCATGGGTGCTCTTGAATTCGAACCGGCTCTGGCCGAAACCCGAACTTCGGCCGTGGTGACAGCTCTCAACATGGCGCATCTCGTTGAGGACGCCCGCCGGGCGTTGCAAGGCGAGTTCCACACGGTCGCGCAGGAAATCTTGGATATCGGCAGTTCCGCCGGGGGCGCTCGCGCCAAAGCCGTCATCGGTTGGAATCCCCAAACCAACGAAGTTGTCTCCGGGCAATTCGATTTGCCCAGAGGCTATGAGCACTGGCTTCTCAAGTTCGATGTCGGCGCCGACGGCGGATTGAACAATACGGCCGGATTTGGGCGCATCGAATATGCACACTACCTCATGGCCACCGCGGCAGGCGTCACGATGAATGAGTGCCGTCTATTGGAAGAAGGTGGCCGCGCCCATTTCATGACTCGACGGTTCGACCGCCGAGGCAACGAGAAGGTGCATGTGCAGACTCTCTGCGGACTGATGCACTTGGACTTCAACATGCCCTACGTGCACGGCTACGAACAGTACTTGCGTGCCGTGCTCGACCTGCGGCTGGGCGCGCCCGCGCTCGAACAGGCATGGCTACGCTGCGCGTTCAACGTTGCGGCCGTGAACTGCGACGACCACACCAAGAATCTTGCCTTCATGATGGACCGGTCCGGTATTTGGGACATCGCACCGGCCTACGACACCTGCTTCTCCCACAACCCAGCGCCGGGAAAGTGGACACGTCAGCATCAAATGTTGGTCGGCGGAAAGGCCTGGGACATCACGGACGCCGATCTCATTGCGCTTGCCGATTCATTTGACGTTCGACGCCCCGGCGAATTGCTCAGGCGCGTGGCGCGTGCCATCGCTCGATGGCCCGAATTTGCGAATCGCGCCGGGGTTCCGCCGGCTGACATGGAACGCATCCGGGCGTTCCAGCCCGATTGGACGCGGAAATTAGCGTTGTGACATCTACTCTAACGAGCGCCGGCGCGCCGCAACGCCGCGGCGATGGTGGGCTGATCGCCTGCGAGGGCAGCCTGCAGCGGTGTCGTTCCGTTCGCGTCGGCGGCGTTGGGATCGGCGCCGGCTGACAGCAACGCTTCGACGGCCTCAGTCCGGGCGTGCAGCGTCGCCAACATCAGCGCCGTGCGGCCGCCGGCATCGCGCGCATCGACGACGGTGCGCCCGTCGAGCAGAGCTCGCAGTGCTGCCACGTCGCCCATCTCAGCGGCCTGGCGCAATTGCGCGGCCGGATCCGTCAAGCGTCCCGCGGACGTGAAAGCGGGGGATGCCGGCGGCGGCGAAGCGGATGAAGCGGCGGCGCCGGAGGCAGCGCTGCGCGCGCTTCGGGCCGCGGGCTGAAGCTGGTCCTGCGCGCTCGGCGCGCTCGCTACGGCCTGCGCGGCAGGCGCACCAGGCGCGCCGGCCACGCTCGGCGCGCGAGTCGCGTCCTGCAGGGCCTGCCGGTTGCTCCCCGCGGCGGGCATCCTTTTCGCGGCGGTGACCACGACCTCTTCTGTCGCGTCGTCGCCGGCCGGCACCTCACTGCGAGCCGCAGCGCGAGGTTTCGGGCCCACCACCGGCGGCTGTGCGACTTCAGCCAATGACGATGGTGGCGGCGGCGCAGGCGCCGTCACAGATGTCGGCGCAGGAGCCGGTATCGGCGCAGGCGTCGGGCTGATCGGCGCGTCCGGCGTAAGATATTGCGGAATGACCAGGAATCCCGCGAGAACGGCGGCGGCGAGGGTGCCGAAGGCCGCCGGCCTCCACCATGATTGCCGCTTCGCCCAAAGCCCAGTGCCGCTCCGAGCAGAGCCCTTCCCGGCCGCGCGATTCGCGGCCAGCTTTGCGGCATGATCGAGCACCGCGCGCCGTACCGCCTCGCTCGGCCGGCTGGCATCGCGTGCCGATGCGCGCCGATAGAGAGCGTCGACTTCGTCGGAATCCTCCGGACTCGGCGGTAGTTCGCTCACGCGTACTCCTTGAGCAGCTCGCGCAGCTTCGCGCGCGCGTAGCGCAGGCGGCTCTTGGTGGTCTCGAAGCTGCTGTGCGTAATCGCCGCAATCTCCTCGACGCTGAGATCGCCCTCGATTTGCAGCAGGAAGGCTTCGCGCTGTTCATCGGGCAGCTCATCGAAGGCATGAATGAGTGCCCCCGCCTCATCTCGCGCCACGGCCATCGCGAACGGGCCGGCGCTCGGCTCCGAGGCGAGTTGCTCGACCACCGGTTCAGCCTCGAATCCCAAGACATTCAGGCTGGTGTGCCGCCGACTCGTTCGTATCGAGTCGATGATGCGATGGTGCGCAATCGTGAACAGCCAGGTCGTGAATTTCGCCGTCGGCGTGTAGCGCGCGGCATCCCGGGCGACGGCGAACCAAACCTCCTGCATCAACTCATCGGCCGTCGCCCGGTTCCTCACATTGCGTTCCAGGTAGCGCCACACGCGCATTTCATGCCGACGATACAGCGACTCGAAGGCCGCGGCATCGCCCCGGCCATAACGCGCCATCAACTCCTCGTCACTCTCGCCGGTGACCGTCATTCATTGCATTATGGCAGTTTCCCCGTCGCTTCATCCTGGAGGATCCGGCACATACTGCTGGTCCGGGGATGCCGGGAACGGATTGGCCCATGGCGCCGGCGGACGCGGCCGCTTCACGATCCCTAAGGCGAGCAAGTTCTCGAAGCTGTCATAGCGAATGCGAATGACCTCGTTCGGTTGATTCTGCATTCGCAAGAACTCCGTGTGATTCACGTACGAGTACTCGCGCTCCCCATGGCCAGTGCCGAGCTTCGCGGCCGGTGCCGTCATACCTCCTAACGACGGTGGCGCCGCTGCCCGTGTCGGCGGCGGTGCCACGGACGATGCTCCGGCATCGGCGGACTCTCCGAGGTTGGCCGCTCTCGGGGCCGATTGCGCTCCGTCCGACGGGTACCCGACGGCGGGCGGCACGTAGGACGGCGGCACGTAGGGCGGCGGCACATAGGCCGGCAGCGGCACCTGACGCTCTCGGAACAACGCCACGCCGATGACGCCGACGTTCGCCGGCCGTCCCGTGCGCTCGGCGTAGGAATTGAAGGACGCGGTGAACGTGAAGGCGGCGACTTCCCGGTCGGTTTTCCGCCAACCGGTAATCTCGTAGCGTTCGCCCGGGCTGAATACATAGCCGGCCTGATCCCAGCCGGCAGTCGCTCCCGAGACGACGTTGACCCCGTCGACGGATGTCACCGCCAACAGGCGCTCGCCCAATCGATTGCGAATCTCGATTGAATAGCGGGCGCCCGGTCTCCCGGCCACCCAGTACTCCCCGCGACAGTAATACGGGCTCAGTACCGCTCCGCTATCCCGATCGATGATGGCGACTTCGGCAATGCCGCCCACGATATGCGCCTGGGCCGCCGTTGCCAGCCCGAAAAGGATCACGAATTGAAATATGCGGTTCATATCGGCTCCAGTTGTCTCTCGGAAACTGAAGCGATGCAGGGGGCGAAAAGGGGTTAGCGACCGCGCCGGCGACGCCGGTTGACATATTGAAGGAAGGTCTTCGCTCGGCGGCGTTCCTACGAGCGGCCTGCCGCAGGACCGCCGACCGGCAGATACAGCGTAAAGCGAGTGCCCATACCCTGTGTGCTTTCAACGCTCATGCGGCCGGAATGCTTGGCTACCACGATGGCGCGTGCAATCGCCAGCCCCCGGTCATTGCCGCGCCCCGCTTCCTGCCTGGTGAAAAATGGATCGTAAATCCCATCGACGATTGCCCGCGGAATGCCGCAGCCGTTGTCTTCGAATTGCAGTTGAGCCCAGCCATCCACGAGTGCGGTTCGGATGATGATCCTGCCGCTCTTGGCGTCTCGACCAGCGTCCGCGAGCGCGCGCGCGGCATTCACGATCAGGTTCAAAAACACTCGCCTGAGCTCGCCCACGTTGCAGTCGATTTCCGGCAGTTCTCCAAGCTGCAACTGCACCGTGGCGACACACTTGTATTCATTGCGCGCGATGAGCAGCGTCGTCTCGATCGCTCGGTTGAGGTCGGCAGGCGCTCTCTCGGTTGCATCTGGATCGGCGAACTCCTTCATAGCGCGGACGATGGTCGCCACCCGCTGGCTACCCTCAACCATCCTCTCGATGGCCCTCTGCAAATCGGCGGCCGGATTCCCATCCCGCGGCTGCTCGGCGCCCGGAATTGCCGAGGCTATCTCGTTGAGTGCAGATCGGAGCAAGTGCGCGCTGTCGCTGATGTACTGAATGGGTGCATTGATCTCATGCGCAATCCCGGCGGCCAGCCGACCCACCGTTTCCAGTTTCTGCGCCAATCCGAGTTCAATTTCAGCCTCCTGACGAAGGCGTGTTTGCTTGTGCAGCTGGGCAATAGCCTCAGTCAGACTCTCGGTTCGAATCCGAACAATCTCTTCGAGAGCAGCTAGTCGGCGACGCAACTCTTGATCGGCGCGCCAATCTTCGGATGCAGGTTTCGGGAGCGCACAGGCAATGTCGCTCGCTGTCTTCACTTGCCGGACGACGCACTGCAGACCCGCGTTGGCCAGATGCCGCTCGATGATCTCCGCATCCGTCGCCCCATGTTCGACAGCAATGATATGAAATTGGGCTTTCATGCAGTGCGACATCGTGTCTCCCCGGTGGACCCGCTCGCTAATTCGAGAGAGTCAGGGGTGAGGCAGCATGGATGTTTGGAAGGCGACGCATCCGGCGCGCTCTGTGCAATTTCTTCATGCGGCATATTGTGGAGGGCCGTGCGCCCGGAGGCTCGGAGCCTTTTGCGCCGATTTACATCGCCCTGCTGTTGTGTAGGCGGCTTCGCCGCAGCGCATCACGTTTGCACTAGCGAGCTCTCACGACGTCGTATGCAGGGGAAATGCCGGATTGACATTCGGGCGGTTCAGAGATATTTGAATTGTGACAGGTTGGCGCCACGGTGGCAGTGACGATCACGAAGGGGTTCGCCGGAGGCGAGCGATGGCAACCGACCCGATTGCACAGGATGACAGTCCGGACGATGAATCGGAGCGCGGCGCGAACGGCGCCACCTCCATCGTCACAGATGCGGTGGTTAACCGCGAAAGGTGGGCTGACTGCGCCTTCGACGAGGTCGCAGAATCCTGGCGACGCAGCGCCGACAATCACCACATCGATCCCGCGAGCACGGTCGCACCGCACGTGCTGACAACGGCCGAGCTGCGGGAATCTCGCGAGCCGATCGAAGCGATGGTCAGGGCGGCTCAGTCCGAGCTCGATCGAGTCTATGGTGTCGTGCGCCGTGCCGGCTATGTCGTGCTGCTCTGTGACACGAACGGCGTGGCCATTGATTACCGGGGGGACGAAGATCGGTCCGCCCAGTTTCGCCATTGGGGGGTATGGGTCGGCGGCAGCTGGTCGGAAGCCATGGAGGGAACCAACGGCATCGGCACCTGCATCGCCGAGCAACGGCCTATCACCGTCCATCAGACCCAACACTTCCGAGCGCGGCATGGCTCGCTGAGTTGCTCCGGTGCACCGGTATTCGGCGCCGACGCTCGGCTTACGGCGGTCCTCGACGTCTCCTCGATTGATTCAGATCTGTCGTCACAATCGCACGGGTTGACACTCCCTGTCGTTGCGGCGGCGGCGCGCACGATCGAGGAGCGGCTGTTTCGCGAGGCCTACGCGCGATTCTGGATCGTCGCCCTTGCGCCGATGGGTGGCCAAGCCGCGCCTCTGCTCGCTGTCGACCGGGATCATCGCGTCGTCGGCGCGGATGTTCGGGCCCGCGCTGAATTCGGCCTGAGGCAGGAGCGTCTCGTTCGCGGCCTGAGCCTCTGGGACTTGTTCAGCGCCAACCCGTCGCTGTTGCGGCGCCATGGAGCCGGCGCGGACAGCGTCATCGGGCTGCGGGACAAGCACGGCGGGCTGCGGTGCGCACTCGTGTCGGTACCCGTGCGATCGGTGCGCTCGCACATCAGTGCCGACGACGCCGAATTCCTGATGCGGCCACGGGGCACTTTACTGATGGAACTCGAGAGACACTTTGCGGTTCAGCCTCCCCGAGGCGGTCTGTCCGCCGGCGCGCTTCGCCGAGTCTGTGAATTCGTCGAATCCCACCTCGAAGATGACATCAACCTTGAGACCCTGGCGACCGAGGCGCGCCTCTCGGTCTACCACTTTGCTAGGGCATTCAAGCTGAGTACGGGCGTCTCACCGCTCCGCTATGTGCTGGAGCAACGCGTCAAGCGAGCACGAGAATTGCTGGTGCAAACCGATCTACCGCTGTCGGCCATCGCCAGTGCGGTCGGCTTCTTCGACCAGGGTCATTTCTCGCGGCAGTTTCGCAGCTTGGTCGGTACGACGCCGAGCGGCTTTCGAAGGACGCATCACCACTAAGAGGCGGTCTCGAAGGCGCGCACCGCCGCTCGTCTGTCCGGCCGTACAGCGGCCGCCAATGCTTTCAGGAAGGCCGCCCTCGGCTCCTCTAGTTCTCCGAAGGCTTGGGCCAGGAGACGCGAAGGCGCGTGCCGCGAGGCGCCAGGCGCCTAATCTCGAACGTTCCCTGCAAGCGCGCGGCCCGATGACGCATGCTGCGCAGTCCCAGCCCTCCGCGCCTCATGAAGTCACCGGCCGGCGCGACGCCGTCATCGCTGATCTCGAGCTGCCAATCGTGGCCCGTATCTTTCAGTAGCACGATGATGGCGCGGGCGCGGCCGTGGCGAATGGCATTACACATTGCCTCCCGGGCGAGCTTCGTAAGCTCGCTCACGGCGATCCCGCTGAGCGGTTGGCTCGACAGGGCGGATGCATCGACCTTGATCGTCACCCCGTGCGCGGCTTGTAGCCGCGCCGCATGCACCTGAAGAGCGCCTTGAAGGTCAGCCGACTCCCGCTCGGTGCCGCCCGCTCGGTCGTCGGCCAGTGTCCGAGCTGTCCGTGCAGCCTCTCTGAGCTGGGTTGCGACGTACTCGAGCTCCCGCGCGACCCCCGGATCGAACTGCGCCACTGGGCCTAAGAGCGGCTCGAGAAGGAACGAAATACCGCTGAGTTGCTGGCAGACGCCGTCATGCAATTCGTAGGCTAAGTGCTCACGTTCGCGAGCGACCGCATCGGACGGTGCGAGCTGCGATTCAGAACTGACCTTGGCCTTCTTCGCGGCGCGGCGGGTCCTCATGTCGGTTGAATGATCCGCAACCTCGAGCGGGGGCATGATCGCGCCTCCCGACGCGGCGAGCAGAGACCGGAACTCATCGGCAGGCATGGGTCTCGCAGCGATGAAGCCTTGGAATTGTTGACAGCCAAGGCGCCGCAGCTCGTGCAGCTCCGCTTGAGTCTCTACCCCCTCGGCGATTGCGACCATTTTGAGCGAGTTGGCCAGCGACAGGATGGTTGAAACGACGGCGAGGTTCCTGGGGTTGGCGTCCAGCTTCGTGATGAACGACCGATCGATCTTGAGGTACTCCACGGAGAGCTGCGTCAAGCGGCTCAGCGAGGAATAGCCGGTTCCGAAGTCATCGATCGCAACACTGATGCCGGCCGCGGCGAGGCGATCGAGCGCGCTCGCCAGTTCCGCCAGACTGATCATCAGCCCACTCTCCGTGATTTCCACATCGATGCGCCTATCGATAGCAATGACCGGTGCAATTGCGCCCAGCAGCCAGTCGACGAACTCGCTGCGCTTGAGCTGCACGGGGGAAACATTGACGGCGATGGGTATCGACGGCAGCCCACGCGCGTGCCAATCGAGGGTGTCGGCGACCGCCTGCTCGATGACCCATTGGCAGACATCGACGATGAGTCCCGACTCCTCCAACACCGGGATGACGCCGGCCGGCGAACGCAACATCCCGTGGGAGTCCTTCCAGCGGAACAGTGCCTCGACACCCGCGATCCGGCCTGAGTCAAGAAATAATTTCGGTTGGTAATGGAGCACAAGATCCCTGCGTTCGACCGCGTTCCGCAGCTGTTGCTCCAGGGTCATTCGCTGGTGCAACACCGCATTCATCCCCGGCGCGTACTTCAAGTATCTTTCCCCGTTTGCCTTGGCGCTCTTGACGGCCACTTCTGCCCGCTGTAGCAACGCTTCTGCCGTTATCCCGTCGGCCGGATATTGCGCGGCGCCGATCCGGAGCGATATGCGAATCTGCTGGTCATCAATAACCAGTGGCAATGCGAACAATCGCTTCACATCGACATCGATCTGAGCGATCGACGCATTGCTGGCGCGTACGCCGCTCCTCACCAGACCGAAGCCGCCGTTTCCAAGGTATGCAAGGTGGGTGGGGTCGGCGATCAAGCTCTTGAGCCGCTCTGCGACGAGCTGCGTGACCAGATCGCCGGCGTGGCGGCCGTACCGATCATTGATCGCGCCGAGCCGTTCGACATCGAGGACGAGCACCACGAGCTCGCGCGCCTCGTGAGGCTCTGGGCTGCTCAAGGTGCGCGCGATTCGCTCACAGAACAGTTCACGCCGTGCCAGCCCGGTAATCGGGTCGAAAAATGCCAGGTATTGCGCAGCATCCTCTTTCTCGATGTACTGAAGCGCGAACGACAGGCTACCCGCCACCTGACGCAGCAGAGAGATTTCGTCCTCATCAAATGCATTCGGCTCCGACGCACATAAGTCGAGAACTCCGACGACCGTACCATCCACGGAAAGCGGCCAGCCCGAGAAGGCGCGCAGCCCTTGCGCGAGCAAGTCCTCACGAGCGTAGACGGTCCTCGAGGGGTCGGCCAAGTCATTACAGATGACCGGGCGCGCTGTCACCAAGGCCTCTTCAGTGAGACTCGAGAAAGTCGTGGTGGCCGTGCGCAGCGTCACGGAGAATTTCTCCAGCCACTCGACGCGAAAGCCGGCCGAAGCGACGCTGCGCGCCGTCGCCGTGCCGGGATCGACCAGCAATACGGCAGCCGTCGCGTAGCCTCCTTGACTCGCGGCGATTCGACACACCTCTTGCAGCAGCTCCGGGCGGTCGCGAATGCGCAGCACCGCCGCGTTGATGCTGCTCAGCATCATATGAATCCGGCTCAAGCGCTCGATACGCGCCGCCTGGAGCTTCCGGTCCGTGACGTCGCGATCCGTTCCACAAAAACCGGTGACGAGTCCGTGGTCATCGATGAGCGCAAGGGCATGCCGCTCGAGCCAGCGGTAGCTGCCGTCGCGGTGCCTGATCCGCACGACTGCGCTCGTCAGACGTCGCTCTTTCGCATCCGGCAAACGCAGCGCGCCTTCGATCCCGGCACGATCGTCCTCATGCACGTGCGCCAAGCAGTGAGTGCCCAAGATCTCTGCGTCGGTCCACCCGAGGATCATGCGAGCGCTTGGGCTCGAGAAGACGTAGCGTCCGTCTACGTCGAGCTCCCAGATCCAATCCTGCGACGCCTCCACGAGATCGCGAAAACGCCGCTCTGTCTGCCGCGCGATTCGCCGCTCGTCGCGATCCTTGAGGGCGCGAACGACAGCGGGTACCAGGCGCCCCAGGTTGCTCTTCGGAACGTAGTCCGTCGCTCCTGACTTCAATGCCTCGATCGCCCTTTCCTCACCGATGGTTCCCGAGAAGAAAATGAACGGGATATCCGGCGCCCGCGCGTTGGCAATCTCGAGAGCCGCCAAGCCGTCGAACTGCGGTAATTTGAAATCGCAGAGAATGAGGTCGGGGCCGCTCTCGAGACCCCGTCGAAAATCATGCGCGGTCTCGACATGCTCGACGGTGCACGTCCAGCCCGCGCACTCCAGCGCTCGCTTGGTCAAGGTCAGGTCTGCTGTGGCGTCTTCGACCGCCAAAATGCGGATCATGCGGGCCGTCACCGCCCACCCGCGCTCGCGCATCGACGGTGCACTACCGTCTCGCCTGCGTCACCCCCACCCGACTCTCGTGCCTCCCCGACGGACCCACTCGCTAGTTCGAGGGAGTCAGGATGAGGCAGCATGGATGTATGGTTGCGCTCCGGCACGCTCTATGGAAATTCTTCATGAGGTATATTGTGGATGGGCGTGCGCCCGGAGGCTCGGAGCCTTTTGCGCCGATTTACATCGCCCTGCTGTTTAGTGGGCCGTACCTTCACGAGCAGCCCGCCGCACGACCGCCGACCGGCAGATACAGCGTAAAGCAAGTACCCACACCCTGTGTGCTTTCAACGCTCATGCGGCCCGAATGCTTGGCAACCACGATGGCGCGTGCGATCGCGAGCCCGCGACCACTGCCGCGGCCCGATTCATCGTCGGTGAAGAACGGATCGTAAATCCCATCGATGATTGCCCGCGGAATGCCGCAGCCGTTATCCTCGAATTGCAGTTGAGCCCAGCCATCCACGATTGCGGTTCGGATGATGATCCTGCCGCTCTTGGAGTCTCGACCGGCGTCCGCGAGCGCGCGTGCGGCGTTCACAATCAGGTTCAAGAACACCTGGCGGAGCTCGCCCACATTGCAAACGATGTCCGGCAGTTCTCCGAGCTGCAATTGCGCCGTGGCGACACATTGGTATTCATTGCGTGCGATGAGCAGCGTCGTCTCGATCGCTCGGTTGAGGTTGGCGGGCGCTCTCTCGGTTGCGTCCGGATCCGCGAACTCCCGAATCGCGCGGACGATGGTCGCCGCCCGCCGGCAGGCTTCAATCATCCTCTCAATCGCACTCCGCACGTCGGCCGCCGGAAATGGCGAAACCTTCTCGTTGAATACAGATTGGAGAATATTCGCGCTGTCCCCGACGTACTGAATGAGGGCATCGATCTCACGCACAATTCCCGCGGCGAGTCGACCTACCGCTGCGAGTTTCTGCGACAATCCAAGTTCAATTTCCGCTTCCTGACGCAGCCGCGTTTGCTTGTGCAGCTGGGTAATGGCCTCAGCCAGGCTCGCGGTCCGAATCCGAGCAGTCTCTTCGAGAGCGGCTAGTCGGCGAGACAGATCCTGATCGCTGCGCGAATCTTCGGATGGACGCTTCGGCAGCGCACCGGTGATGTCGCGCTCCGTCTTCACTTGCCGCACGACGCATTGCAGACCCGCGTTGGCCAGGTGCCGCTCGATGATCTCCGCATCCGCCGCGCCGTCTTCGACTGCAATGATGTGTAATTGGGTTCTCATGCGATATATAGCAACGTGGGTGGTACCGGCTGCAAACGATAGCGGGGACCGCGACCCATGTCTGTCACGAAATCTGTACGGCGAAGGATCTTCCGCTGTAGTGATTTCCGTACGCTGAGCGGCTACACGCAAGGGATGCCGTGGTGCATTGCGAAGCGCACGAGACCGGGAAGATCCCGAATGCCGAGCTTCAGCATGATGCGGCTGCGGTAAGTGTCCACGCTCGCCGCCGCAATGCCCAGTGTAGCGGCAATTTCCTTACTGGTGCGGCCGGCAATGACGCCGGTCAGCACTTCGCGCTCGCGGCGGCTCAGCGGCGCCAGCGGATCGTTCTCGGCCTCCGTCATGCTCTGTACGTGGGTGAGCACGAAGTGCGGTTCGCCCGACGAGTCGGTCCGCAGCATCGATCGTTCGCGTGTCCACACTATCCCGCCGCTCTTGCTGCGGTAACGCCGATTGCTCAGGATCTCTCTTCGGCCGTGCGACAACAACTCACGCACCAGCGCAGCCGCGCTTCCTTCCTCGGTGATACCCGCAATGCTCCTACCCTGCAGTTCGGCTACGGCATAGCCGAGCGTGGCTGCGAAAGCGTGGTTCACTCTGCGGATGTGGCCGCACAGATCCGTGATCAGCATTCCGCCCGGTGCGGCCTCGAACACTATCTGCAAAAGATCATCGTCGCGCTTGGCATCGATGGCGATCCGCGCAATTTGGGTAGCCATCTCTATCACCTGGATATTCTCTTGCGTGGGGAGGCGCGGGGCGTCGTAATACATTGCGAAGGTGCCGAGAACGGTGCCGGAGTCCGAGAGAATCGGCGTCGACCAGACCGCGCGCAGGCCATTGCGCACCGCAATGGCTCCGCAGTTCTCCCATAGCGGGTCGGTGGCCGCGTCTTCGGTGTAGACCGGCCGGCGCAGATACGCCGCAGTGCCGCAGGACCCTACATCCGGCGCGATCAACAAGTACGGAGCGATGCCGAGCTTGTAATCCTCGGGAATGCTTGGAGCCGCGACGAAGTGCAAGCGCCGCTGCCCGGCATCCGCCAGCAGCACTGCACAGAGCATCCCGTTCGACTGCTCCTCAATCAAGCGGACCAGCGTCTCGAGGGTCTCTTCCAACGGTGCGCAGCGCGCGATGCGCTCGAGCACGCGACGCTGACTATCGAGCAGGGCGGCGCGAAGGCGTACGCTTGCGTGATTTCTCCACGAACCGGCAACTTCGAATTTCATGGCCTAACCTCTGGATCTGTGCCAACGCCCGAATCCAGTACTTGCGGTCTAGGCTACGCACTTGCAACTACCGGTCGGTTTCGGCGGTCGCGGCCGGCGTTACAAATGAAATTTAATGAGCGGACGGATCAGCGGCCTCCAGCCCCACGGTCGCGATGACGCCGTCGGCCTTGCGCAGCACCTCGCGCGCGTAATCCCAGTTGATGGCCACCGTGGTTTCTCCCACCGCGCGGCGCAACAGATCGGAGAACTGCTCGACATCAGGTTCAAAGCTCTCACCCTGCGCATTGACGGGCGGGTGCGCTTCGAGCATCAACTCACCGTCGATCCAGGCCACTTTCACCGGATCATTGCTAAGGCGCACCGAGGTGCCCACGGCAAGCAACGGAAACAACTCGGCCACATCCTCCGGGTACATGCGAATGCAGCCGTGCGTGATCGCCAAACCAACCGCCGTAGGATTGTTCGTGCCGTGGATTTCGTACGTGCCATTGCCGAATCCGAGCCGGATCTTGAAGTCGCCCAATGGATTCTCGGGTCCGGGACCCACGACCGCCGGTAGTGGATCACCCTCCTCGGCGTGCTCCTTGCGGATCGAGGCCGGCGGATACCACGCAGGGTGTTCGACCTTGGCGATGACATGGGTTTGCCCCAGCGGCGTGGTCCGGCCCAGCCTGCCGATGCTGACCGGATAGGTGATGACGATCCGCTTGTCGTTCTGGGCCGCCTTGGGAAAGAAATACAGCCGGTGCTCGGGCAGGTTGACCACCACTCCCTGGCGAGGCCCCGGCGGCAACATGCGCCGGCCCGGCAACACGATCTGCGTGCCCTCGCCGGGCAACCACATATCGACGCCGGGATTGGCGCGAATGATTTCGTCGTACCCCAGGCTGTACTTGCGCGCGATGTCGAGCAGCGTGTCCGTGTAGTGGGTTCTGATGGTGATGTCGGCGCCGATGACGGCCGAGCCGTCGGCAGGCAACTCGTAGACGGTTGCGCTGCTCAGTGGACTCCACAATGAGCACGCAATGCCCAGTGCCACCGCCCGCCGATTCAATTCAACACGGATTTCTTGGACTCCGCAGTCTCGCCGTCCAACAGATAGGCGTCGATGACTTTACGTGCGATAGGCGCAGCGGCCGACGCACCGAAGCCGCCATTTTCCACCAGTACGGCAACGGCGATCTTGGGTTCCTTCGCGGGCGCATAGGCGATGAACCAGGAATGGTCGCGTTTACGCTCATCCGTGATCTTGGCATGGACGTTTTCGTCCTGCTTGATCGCGACCACCTGCGCCGTGCCGGTTTTGCCGGCCCATTCGTAGCGCGTACCCTTTCCGGTCGCATAGGCGGTGCCACCTGGGGTGGACACGGCCTGCTCCATGCCATCCGATACGACGTCCCACTGTTCAGGGGTCCCGATGTTGAGCGGCGGGAGGAATTGCGGGCTGCGGGGTATGATCGTGTTCGACCCCGCCGCGCGAATGGCCGTAACCATGCGCGGTATCGCAATCACTTGTCCTCGTTCGGCTATTTCTGCTGCGAAGTGCGCCTGCTGCAAGGGAGTGACCGTGATCGCGCCCTGCCCGATGCCCATGCTGACGGTTTCGCCTGCAAACCATACTTGATCCGCGGGCCGCTTGAATGCCTGGCGCTTCCATTCCGGCGAAGCGTAAAGCCCTGCCTTTTCCCCCGGGATGTCGATGCCGGTCAATACACCGTAACCGAAGTATTTCATGAATTCGGCCATTCTATCGATGCCCATATGAGAGGCGAGCCTGAAGAAGTAAACGTCACAGGATTCGGCGATGGCACGGCGCATGGTCAGAGTGCCGTGTTTCTCGTGCTCTCGGTATTGGTGACTGCTGCCCGGCAAGGTGAATACGCCGTTGCAGAATTCGGGTTGCAGCGGCGAGAGTACGCCGTATTTCTGTGCGGCCAGCGCATACAGCGGCTTCACCGTCGATCCAGGCGGGTACGCGCCGCGCAGCGCACGATTTAGAAGGGGCTTATCGATGTCGTTTTGCAAGGCACTATATTGAGCAACCGACAGACCGCGAACAAAATCATTGGGATCGAATGCCGGCGTGCTCGCAAGCGCGATGACATCGCCCGTGCTCGGATCGAGTGCCACGATCGATCCGCGTTTACCGGCCAATGCCTCTTCCGCCACTTTCTGCACACGGATATCCAGCCCCAGGATCAGATCTTCACCGGCCACGGGCGGACGGGAACCCAGTTGCGGTGCGTACTCGCCCTGTTTCTCGACGGGCCTGCCCGCGGCGTTCACCAGAAGCTCCTTGAATCCCGGCTTGCCGTGCAGCTGTTTCTCATAGGCGGCTTCTACGCCGAGCTTTCCGATGAGGCTGGTGCCCGCGTACTCGGCGCTGTCGATCTGCTTCATATCCTGTTCATTGATGGCGCTTACATAGCCTATGGCGTGGACCGCCACGTCACGCAGCGGATAGTGCCGCGCGAGGCGCGGCCGGATATCGACGCCTGAGAACTGAAAACGATGGATGGCGAACAATGCCATCTCTTCATCGTTCAATTGCAGCTTGATCGGCACACTCTCGTACACCTTGTGCAGCAGGATGGTGCGCTTGATCGAAGGGATCTCTTCTTTGCGAAGCAGTCCGATGGCGCCCAACTGGGTGAGCGCGGCATCGAGGGCTTGGACGTCGCCGACTTGCTCACGCACCAGCTCGATTTGAAAGGCCGGCATGTTGTCTGCCAGGACGACGCCGTGTCGATCCAGAATCAATCCCCGGCTCGGGGGTATGGGTTCAGTCCGAATGCGATTGCCCTGGGAAAGTTCCGCATAGTAATCGTGTCTCATGACCTGCAGATAAAACAGTCGGCCGGCCTCGGCGAGCAATAACACCCCGGCGACTACCGCCGCGACAACGCCTCGAACGATAAATAGCTGCTTCTCAGCCCAGATGTTCTTGATGCGAGTTTGGCGACGGCTTACCACAGTTCGGATTCTACGCAAGAAGCCCTTTCACTGCCTGAGCCCCAGAAAGCATTGCTCTTCGCTCTGCGCCGTGCGCTCCGCGAGCGCACGGCCGGGATGGCCTACGGGTGAGACGCCATGCCGCCGGCGACTGGGGTCGGCGCAGCCTTTCTATGCACCGTGACCGTGGTGACCGTGGCCGGAGCGGGCTGGATTATGCCGATCGTAGGCGCGGCCCCGCTGCCTGCCTCCACTACCGGAGTGCCGGTGCGGAATTGGCCGACCAAGGCCACTTCGCAGATGCGATGCAGCGCTTGCATCTGCTGTTGCAGCTCATCGCCGCTGAGTTCCGCCCTGGCCTGATCGAAGGCGGCTTTGGCGCCGGCTTGCTGCGCCTGAAATTCCGGCGAAGCTTCGAGCTGCGATACCGCCTTGGCCTGCGAAGTTCGCCACAGCGAATAGTCCGCCGCCACTTGTGCAGGGTAACCGGGCAACGCCACATCGCACAGCGCCTTGTAGTGCAGCGCCATCGCCACCTCCAACACGTCCTCCGGTTCCAGCTGCGCCGCCGAAGCCGGCTTTGCTTGGTCGATCAAAGCCCTCAACCCGACGTATTCGCGGGACTGCCGCCGCGGCGTGACCCCCTCCGCGTTCTTGATGTCGGGATCGGCGCCATGGCGCAGCAGCAATTGCGCCAGCTCGACCTTGTTCTTCGGGGCGAACACCGTTTGAATCAAGGGCAGGTTGCCGCGCCTCGGCACGAGATTGACGTTCGCTCCGTACTCGATCAGCAACTGCGTACCCTGCAGGTCGCCGGCAAGAATCGACGCGCCCAAGGCGGTCTGTGAATTGTCTCCCTCGCGCGTCCATTCCGCATTCACATCCGCACCGTGCTTCTTGAGATAAGCCAGAATCTCCCGATTGCCCTGGCTCGCCGCCACGAACATGGGGCAGTAGGCGGCGCCTACCGGAACACGCAGATTGATCCGGGTCCAGGCATTCGGATCGGCTCCGTGCGCGAGCAGGTACTTCACGGCCGCGAGTTGATTCCCCTGCACCGCCGCCACCAGCGCATAGGCCTGGTTGGGTTCCGCTCCCAGTTCCAGTTGGTGCTGCATCTCCGTAAGGTCGCCGGCTTGCGCAGCCTTGCGCAGCGCGCTGTCCACGTTTCTTTCGGCAACCGCCATACACGGCGCGAGCAACGCCAACGATAGGGCAAGAGCACCCAGCGATTGCCGGTAACCCGATTTCCTCCCTTGCATCGTAAATCCTTGGCATGGCGGGGCGATGCCCCATTAGCCCTGATTATCATCGACGCGACGGCCGGGAAAACGGAATTCAGTCACACTGCGACCGCCCGGACCGGCTCCACAGAACCAGTCGAATTCGCGCTAGGATACGAGCAGCACGGCGAACGAGTTGATGCCGGTCCCGTGGGTGTCGCGGCAGATGCCGGCGCTCAAGGCGGCCTCGTGGGGGCGTTGAGGTTGACGAAGAAAGTCGCGATTCTTTCGCAGTGGGCGTTCGCATGCAGCGGAGTGCCGACCACGGGCATCATCAGCAACGGGATCGACTACTTTCTCTTCTTTTTCTATAGCCAGGTTATCGGCCTGTCCGCGGCCCTGACCGGCCTTGCACTCGCGATTGCGCTGACCTTCGACGCCCTGGCCAACCCACTGGTGGGATACCTGTCGGATCACTGGCGATCGCGGCTGGGCCGGCGCCATCCATTCATGTACGCGTCAATACTCCCGCTGACCTCTCTCTATGTGATCGTCTGGTATCCGCCGGTGGGTTCGCAGACGCAGTGGGCTTTGTTCGGATACCTGTTGACGGTGCTGATCCTTTTGCGCCTGTCGATGGCCATGTTCGACGCGCCCGTCCGCACCCTGGTGGCGGAACTGACCCCTGACTACGATGAGCGAACCCGGCTCGCGTCGCTTCCGACGTCGGCGAGCTGGTTCGTCGGTTCGGTGATGACCATCGCCATGTACGGCGTCTGGCTCAAAGACACTCCCGAACATCTCACCGGCCAGACTAATCTCGCCGGGTACCAACAGGCCGCCATCGTTTGCGGCGCGGCCATCCTGGCGTCGCTGCTGTTCTCGAGCGTCGGGCTTCACCCGGAAATCCCTCATCTTCACAAGACCTCGGAGCAGACCGCCGGCCCCCGGGAGATGGTCCGGTCTTTCATCCAGCTGCTGCAAAACCACTCGATGCGCGCGCTGCTTCTCTCCAGCCTGTTTGTCGGGACTGGTCTCGGCGCGACCGCCTCGCTCTGGCTTTACCAGTACAGCTTCTTCTATGGGATGAGCAGCAAGCAGATGTCGCTCCTGACCGTGGTCGAGGCGCTGGCGTCGTTCGCGGTCGCTCCCGTGATACGCCAGTATGTGGTCAAGGGCGACAAGAAGGTCATGGCGATCCGCTTTCTGACCGCCTCCGTGGCCATCAGCATGATTCTACCGCCGCTGCTCTGCTTGAATTTGCTTCCCGAACGCGGCAGCAAGGGCCTCTGGTATGTGCTCACGACCTACGATTTCCTCAGCCAATTGCTCTGGATCGTGACCGCTTCCATCATCTACTCACTGTACGCGGACGTCACGGACGATGTGGTCCTGCGGATGGGGAAGCGTCTGGAAGGGACCATATTCGCCTGCCAAACATTTGTCGACCGAGTCGCCACGGCGCTTGGCGCGTTGTTTGCCGGTCTGCTGCTCACCATGATTCACTACCCGACGGCCGACGATAGTGGGCCGATTTCCGTGGAGGTCTTAAGGCGGCTCGGTTTGAGCTACATGAGCGTGTGGTTCGTATTCGTATCCGTCGGCATCTGGTTCATTTCCAGGTATGAGATCACCCGCTCCCTGCAGGCGGCCGAAGTGGGCGCCTTGGAACCCGGCGTCGGCACAGTCGGATCGTTCGACGGACCCCGATAAGGAACTCAGCGTGGCGGCGGCTCTGCCTGTCGCGGTGGGCGTGAATCCGCGCTCCCCGGCACCTGCCCGCGCGCCGCCGCCTCCGCTTCATTCGGCTGCACCCAGACCGGGTCGTCGCCGCCGAAATAGCCGAGTTGATCGTGGCCGGCACCATGGGTCGTATACCCCAGCAGACGTCGGACTCGCTCGTCATACTGCCTGGCCACCTGCGGCGGAACCTCGAGACAATGGTTCTCCTCCGAGCGCAGCCACCCGAGACAATAAGTGTTGATGAGACCGGTCCGCGGCGAGCGGCTGCGGTTGGCGCCGCCGCCATGCCACGTCGACCCGAGATAAAAAAGCGCCGAGCCCTTCGGCATCGCGGCGCTCGCCCAGTGGATCAGGTCAGGCCTGTGCCAGGCGCGCAGATATCGATGACTGCCGGGAACCACGCGCGTCGCGCCATTCTCCGACGTAAAGTCGGTAAAAGCCCACATCACCGCGAACTGCAGTTCGAGTCCCGCTATCTGGATCGGATAGGGCGTGTCATCGCGATGCAGCTGCTGCTCGCTCTCCCCCGGCAAAATCTCGATGCCCGTGGTGCTGCCGATCTGATATTCGGCGCAGGCCGGCAACAGGACGGCATCGGCCACATTCAGAACCATCGGGTGCGCGATCAGTCCGGCGCAGCTCGGGGCGTAGCGCAGAACACCGCCGCAGCGAAGCGTCTTCGGACCGCTGAAGTCCGTGCGCCGGCTTTCGTCGAATTCATCGAACGACGATCGGAGCTCGCCCAAGCAGGCCTCGATCAGACCGGCGGGCGCGAGATCGCGCACGATGACCCCGCCGTCGCGCCGCAGAACATCGACAACCGCGGCCGCTGACGCATTCGCGTCAAATGACGTCAATGACATGGTTGTATCCCCCGGCGCTTCACGCAGCTCGCCTGCTCCCCACGCCCGCAAAAATGCAGCGGGCGAAATGACTTTACTACAGCTCCGTGAGGGCCGCTCCATCCCCACATCAGTGCCCGTGAATCTCGCGCATCAAGCTTTGAAAATTCGGCAGGTGATGGATGGCCGCCAGGGCCTCGGCGGCAAGCAGGATGATGACCAAGATCTTGATGGCTATTTTCAATTGGACTGTCCTTTTACTGAAAGCTGAGCGCTTGGCGAATGGTCAGCTTGGACGCCCGCCAGGCCGGATAGGCACTCGCGACCGCCGCGCTCAATACGATGATCACGAGCCATGGGGGCATGGCGGCGGCCGATAGGACAGTGCCGAGCGCGGGGCCCAAGGAGGCTGCTCCCACGATCCAGTCGACCGCCATGGTCAGCGGCGCGGACAGCACCAGCGCAATAACCGTGCTCAAGATGCCGACGAATACTCCCTCTGCGATCACTCCGCGTCGAATCGCGCCGGCACGCGCGCCGATCACCCGCATGACGGCAAATTCGCGCGTGCGCTCCAAAACGCTGATCATCATTGCCGAACCCAAGCCCATGACGCCGACGATTCCCATCAGTATCGACATCGCCACCAGCGTGAAAATCAAAATATACAGGTGGCCGCCGAGAGCTTGCCCAAGCTGTGCCTGTGAGATCGACTGGGTTACTTTGACACCCGAGTTTCCGAGTGCACGCTCGATTCTCGCAATGACCTCGCCGGCCGATCGCTCGTCGGGACTCCCCATGTCAACGCGAACGCCTTCGGTCAGGCCGGGCTCGCGGGCGATCTGCCCGAATGTTTGAGGCGAGGTGTACACCGTCGCCGGGGTCAAATGCTCCCGCACGACCCCGGTGACCTGCAGATCGGCTCCTGCCCCGCGGACGACCAGATGGATCCGATCGCCCACCCTAAGCCCGGGAAACATCGACTGGGCTTGTTCGTTGACCACCGCGCCGCCGGCATCGAGCTCGCTAAGCCAGTGGCCGGCAATCACCTTGGGGCTCAAAAATGCGCTTCCGGCCGGCACGGCTTGTAGCCGCAGGCTACCGTGGCCGCCGTCCGGGTAGGTCCGCACGATGCGAAGGCCGTCGGCGCGTTCGATCGAGGCCTCGAGGCTGCTCCACGGCTCGACTCGGCGCACGCCGGTCACCGCAGAGACTGCGGCCAGTACCGTGGCTTGCGGTTGCGCGCCCGCAAACATGAATTCCGCGTCGAAGTGCCGCTCCGCGCGGGCCTCGGTCAGGTTGCGTTGCCAAGCCATTTTTACGTTGAGGCTGGTCATGAACATGGCGCCGGCGGCGGCGAGCAAACCGAGTGTGAGGGCGAGCCGGGCCTTGCGCGAGACGCTGTTGCGAATGGCGAGCACCAGCGCGGGATCGCGGCCGCTCAAGCGGGAGAGCCATCGAATCACGCGTCCGGGCCCGGCGGCGAGGCGAACGCCGAAGTCGCTCAAAGTCTCCCGGACGGTACGTCGAGTAGCGATCCTGATCGGCAGGAGTGCGGCCGCGAGCGGCAAGCCGACGCCGATCAATACCTGGCCGCCGTACAGCCAGGCAGGGACTGATCCTTCGGTGAGTTCCAGATTGAGCATTGCGGCCGTGCTTGCCGCCAGAGCCTGTCCTGCGGCGATGCCGAGCGGCAAGCCGATGCCCACCGCGACCAAGCCGATGGCGGCGATCAGCCCCAGATAGATGTGCTTGATCTGAGCGCTGCGCGCGCCGATGGCCTTCATGACGCCGATCTGACGGACTTGCGGAGCCAATAAGCTCGACGTCAGTGTCGCCGTCAAAATGGCGCCCAGAATAAGCGTCAACACACTGAACACGAGAAGCATCCGCACCACGCTGGTCATCATGCCCTGGTGCGGATGTTGGTAGGGCGGAATTCGGATCTCAGCGACCGAATGCCCGGAGCTTTTTAACCACTCGGCAACACCAATCACTGCGCGTTCGAGGCCGGCTCGATCCTGGGATGCATCCTTGACCGTCACTTTCAAAATGCGAAGTGACGGATCCTCGCCCAGGAAGCTCAAGGTCGCCGGCGTCACATAACCGTAGACCGTCTGCTCCTGCCAGGCAGGTGCGAGGCTTGGATCATGAACCACGCCCGTGACCTTGAGGGCGCGCTCGGCACCATGCGGCATTTGCACCTGGAGCTCGCGATCAAGGGCTGTGTTCGCCACCGGCACCGCCGTGCGCTCGAGGACGACTGCGTCGGGTTCGGCCGGCCACCGGCCGGCCTGGAGACGGACGGTGCTGATGTGCGCGGCTCGAAAGTCCGGTACCACGAACAGCAGCAGCGGCAACCACTCATTGGGACCTACCTTTACGCGGCCGGTCACCCGGCCGGCAGCCTCGACCCCGATGATTCCTGTTCGTGCCCTGGCTCCGGCGAGCACATTCTCATCGATGCCGTCCAACTCGATCAGAGCGGCGGCGGGATTCGTGGCGAGATAGTTGCGGGCAATCTCGCGCTCCAGGATGGTGTACGCAGTCGAAATGGACGCCACCGCGAACACTCCCATGGCGATCGCAATGACCATCATCAGGAGCCGGCCTTGCGCCTGGGCGATGTCGCCGCGCAGCTTTCTCCACCGCGGGCTCAAGGTCATGAGCGCGAGGCTCACGAGCGCGGCGCCTCTTGGCTCACCACGGCGCCGTCCATCAGCCGGATCGAGCGCGCGCAGTAGCGCCCGAGGTCCCTCTCATGCGTCACCATGACCACGGTCTTGCCGGCGGCAACCAGCCGCGCGAAGAACTCCATCACCTCTTCGGATGTGCGCGAATCGAGATTCCCGGTCGGCTCATCGGCCACGATGAGCGGCGGATCATTGGCCATTGCCCGTGCGATGGCGGCGCGCTGCTGCTGCCCTCCCGAAAGCGCGGCCGGAAGCTTGTTCGCCTGGTCCGCGATACCCATCTGCTCGAGCAAATCCATGGTGCGCGCGCGCCGCCGGGCGGCCGGATAGGAGTTGCAGAAGTCCATGGGCAGCATCACGTTCTCGGCGATGGTGAGCGTGGGCAATAGCTGGAAGAACTGGAACACGATTCCAACCGATCGGCCGCGCCAAGCGGACAGTTCCTCCTGATCCAACGTGTGTACGTTCGTCGATGCGACGCGAATGGTCCCGGCCGACGGTGAATCGATCCCCGTGAGGAGGTTGATCAGCGTGGTCTTGCCGCTCCCCGACTTGCCGATGACGGCCACGAACTCGCCCTGGCGGACATCCAGGCTTACGTCGCGCAACGCGACGATTGAGCCGGCGGCGCTGTCGTAGGCTTTGCTGACGGCGGTCATGGAAATGAGCGGTTGGTGCTGCATGGCGCAGACCGTAATTCAAGACGCCCGACACCGCGACAGCCGCGTGGCAAGAGGAGCGCGGCCAGGGTGAGCGGCGTCAGCGCCCCGTGCGGCTGAACAGCTCCGAGGTGTAGCGCCGGCTCAGGCGCAGAAGTTTTCCGGAGCGAAGGCGCAGCTCATAGTCGCCCTTGAAAAGCGGCGTCAAGGTGTCGATCTCGGCGATGTTCACCGCAGCCGATTTGTGGATCCGCACGAAGCGCTGCTCCCCGAGTTGCTGAAGCAAATCCCGCAGAGTTCGGCGCAGCAGGTAGGTTTGGTCGGCTGTGTGGATTTTTACGTAGTTATCGTCGGCTTCGAGCGAATGGATGGCCGCGCTGTCGATCATGCGCAGCTCGCCGCCGGCGGGGACCAGCAAGCGATCGCTGAATCCGGTTTGCTCCCGGGCCACCCGAACGGCCGATTGACGGTGTTCCGGTGCGTGGAGACGGTCCCGGACGCGATCGAGTGCACGGCGGAAGCGCTCTTCGTCATAGGGTTTCAACAGATAATCCACCGCATTCAGGTCGAATGCCGCGAGCGCATGCGCATCGTAGGCGGTGACAAAGACCAGCAGCGGCGACATCTCCGGTTCGAGCTGCGCGGCGATTTGCAGACCGCTCAATCCCGGCATTTGAATATCCAGGAAAATCACGTCGGGCGAACTCGTCATGATCGCGCTAGCGGCACTGAGCCCGTCCGCGAATTCTCCCGCAATTTCCATATCGGGCTCCAGCCCAAGCCACCGGCGCAATTTCGCCCGCGCCGGTTCCTCGTCGTCGACGACCATGACACGGATCATCCGTTTGTCCCGGGCACGGACACCGATACGACGACACCGCCCTCGGCGTGATTCGCAATGTCGATGCTCGCCCCGTCGCCGTACAGCAACCGCAGCCGCTCGCGGCAGTTGCCGATGCCGATACCCTCGCGCCATCCGTCGCGCAGGGGCGACCCTGTATTGTGGATGCGGACTTCCAGCAGCCCCCGGTTGCAATTCGCGGCCACACGAATGCTTTCGACGCCGGTGCTTTGCTCGATTCCATGCTGAAAGGCATTTTCCACCAGGGGCTGCAATATCATTGCCGGGACCCGAACACCGCGCGCATCCTCGGCGATTTGCCAATCCATGAGCACCCTGCCTGAGAAGCGCTCTTGCATGATTTCCGTGTAGAGACGCAATAGCCGCAGTTCCTCCTCCAGCGGCACGATGTTGGCGTCGCCGGCGCCCAGACTCGCGCGCAACAGATCGGCGAGACGCGTCAGCAGCCGATCGGCCCGCCGGATGTCGACCTGCATGAGCGACGAAACCGTGTTGAGCGTGTTGAACAGGAAATGCGGCCGCAGCTGGGCCTGGAGCCGCGCCAATTGCGATTCAACGAGGGCGTTCTGAATCAGGCCGAGCTTCGCGGTTTGTTCACGCGACTCCCGCATGGACAATGTTCCGTAGACGAGTCCGAGCCAGAGACAGTAGAAGAGAGAGGCTTTGACCAACTCGAAGGGGATCTGCCCCCGCCAGGGTAGGTGTTGATATACCCCACCCGCCATTGAAAAAATGGCGTGGCGCAGTCCAAACACGATCACGACGTATGCGCTCGCCAGGGCCGGCAATCTCCGCAGCTGATGCAGAAACCAGGGTCTCGGCGGATCCAATGGGTATTTCAGGTGACGCGCGAACCTAAGTTCGAACGTCAACCACACCACGATGGTACAGGTCGACGACAGGATCAGAGTGAGGGGCTGCCAGCGCGGAATCGACGGACTATGGATGTAGTAGGAGCTTTCGATGATGGCGACCAGGGTCCACAAGGTCGCCCACAGTGCCGCGAGCGGGACGAGCGGCGACCGGCTCCGCCATCGGCCCGTGTCGGCTATAGGTTGATCCATTGAGGACAAGTCTAAGGCCTGCCGCTCAAACGGCGAGCAATTTGGGGCAACAGGGACGGGCGACTGTAGGGGACAGGCGACTGTAGGGGACGGGCGACTGTAGGGATGGCAACAGTGAGGTCCTAGTGGCGCCGGCTACGTGATCAGCGCGGCTTCAGCACCGCCTCGAATAGCGCGAGCAGTGTCCTCCAATGCCGTTCGGCCGCCGCGGCATCGAACACCGGCATATCGCGGAATACCCAGCCGTGCTTGGCCGGGTACGTCTCGATGACGTGATCGACCCCGGCCGCGGTCAGGGCGCGTTCCAGCCGCTCCTTCATCTCGTCGGGAAACGTCTGATCGTCGCTCGCGCCCGCGATGTACACGCGCGATTTGATCTTCGGCGCCAGCAGGTGCGGGCTGTCCGGCGCGTCGGTCGCGAGCCGGCCGCCGTGATACGAGGCCGTGGCGGCGATTCGCTCCGGATAGGTGCCCGCGGCCGTGAGCGACATCAAGCCTCCCATGCAATAGCCGGTGGTGCCGATGCGGCCGGGCGTGACGTCGGCCTGGCCCGCGAAATAGTCGAGAAACGCGCTCGTGTCGGACATGATGTTGGCGGGCGTCGCACGCGCGAAGAACTTCTCCCTCAGCACACGGAGTTTCTCCGGGTCGCTGAATATCGCGTGGGGATCCATCGGCTCGTAAGGCCCGGAGCGGTAAAAAAGATCAGGCAGCAGCACGAAGTAGCCGTGCATCGCGAGTCTCTCGCCGAGTTCCAGCATGGAGGGACGGATGCCGATGCCGTCCATGAAGACCAGCACGCCGGGCCACGGCCCCTCCCCCGCCGGACGATACACATAGCTCGGGCAGCTTCCCGAGGCCGTCTCGATCTCGATTTTGTTCAACATTAGGCGTGCTCGTCTTCAGTGAGGTTGAGTTCGGCGCGCAATTGCTCGCGCAACAGGTATTTCTGCACCTTGCCGCTGACGGTGAGCGGGAAGCAGTCGACGAAGCGCACATAGTGGGGCACCTTGAAGTGCGCAATCCGGCCGCGGCAGAATTCCCGAATGTCTTCCTCGGTGGCGGTCATGCCGGCTCTCAGGCAAACGCAGGCGCACACCACCTCGCCGTACTTGCGGTCGGGAACGCCGACCACCGCGACGTCGGACACCGCCGGATGACGATAAATAAATTCCTCGATCTCGCGCGGCGAGATATTCTCGCCGGCGCGAATGATCATGTCCTTCACGCGGCCCACGATCTTGCAATAACCGTCGGCGTCGATGACCGCCAAGTCGCCCGTGTGCATCCAACCGCCGGCATCGATGGCCTCCCGGGTACGCTCGGGTTCACCCCAATAACCGCGCATCACGCTGTAGCCGCGGGTCAAAAGCTCGCCGGGCATGCCCCGCGGCACCACGCGTCCCGCCCCGTCGATGATCTTCACCTGCACGTGCGGATGCACCCGCCCCACCGTGGCGACGCGCCGCTCGAGAGGATCGTCCGGCAGCGTTTGGAAACTCACGGGGCTGGTCTCCGTCATGCCGTAGCAGATGGTCAATTCCGGCATGTGCATCTCGGCGACCACCCGGCGCATCACGGCGATCGGACACACCGATCCGGCCATGATCCCGGTGCGCAGCGACGATAGGTCGAACTCGGCGAATCGGGGATGCTCCAATTCCGCGATGAACATGGTCGGCACCCCGTACAGCGCAGTGCACCGCTCCTCCGCCACCGTCCGCAGCACCGACAGCGGCTCGAACCCCTCGCCGGGCAACACGCTCGCCGCGGCGTGAGTCACGGCCGCAAGCACGCCCAGCACCATGGCGAAGCAGTGATACAGCGGCACCGGGATGCAGACTCTGTCGTCCGCGCACAGGCGCAGGCCTTCGCCCGTGAAGTAGCCGTTGTTCACGATGTTGAAATGCGTGAGCGTGGCTCCCTTCGGCGTGCCCGTGGTACCGCTCGTGAACTGGATGTTGAACACCTGATCGGCGTCCAGGCTCTCTGCGATCGATGCCATGACGGCATCATCGAGATCGCGGCCGCGCGCCCGAAGCTCGTCGAAGGAGAGCGTGCCGCGCCCGCGCTCCGGCCCCAACTGGACGAGAAGGCGCAGTTCCGGGAAGGCCGCGCACTTAAGGCGCCCGGGCTCGGCGCCGGCCGATTCCGGAATCAAGGAATTCAGCATGGCCGCGTAGTCGCTGGACTTGAATCGCGGCGCGAACACCAGGGCGCGGCAGCCGACGACGCGCAGCACGAATTCGAGCTCGGTGCTGCGGTAGGCGGGATTGACGTTCACCAATACCAGGCCGGCGCGCGCAGCCCCGAACATGGTCAATACCCACTCCGCGCAATTCGGCGCCCAGATGCCGATGCGATCGCCCCGCTCGAGGCCGCAGGCCACCAATCCACGGGCGACGCGCTCCACCTCGTCATCGAATTGCGCGAACGTCAGCCGTACCGACTGGAACGGCGCCACCAGCGCGATGCGATCCGGATGGTTGGCGACGGCCGTTTTGAGCACGCCGTCGACGGTGCGATAGATCAGCGGCTGCTCGCTCGTTCCCGCCACGAAACTTAAGTGAGGCTGCGTCATCTCAGTTCCACGAATGCTGTCCCGCCGTTCAATGCCACCCCCACCGTCTTCGCGTACGCCCCCGTCCGCCTGAAATTGTAGTCCTTCCAAGAACCCCGAGTCGCACGCTATTGTCGCGGACACAGCCGCGCATACGCAGGAGAGGCCATGTCCACCGAACCAATGCCCACCGCACCCATATCCATCGAGCCGTCGATCGCTGAAAACACCATTCGCCGCCTGCATTCGTTAAGCGAGGCGCACGTTCGGGGACTCGCCGAACTGCTCATCGATTGCGTGGACGGCGGCGCCTCGGTGAGCTTCATGCACCCCTTGTCTCCGGCGAAGGCGGCGGAATTCTGGGGCCGGGTGGCGGCCGAGGTGTCGCACGGCCGGCGCGCCTTGCTCGTGGCAGAGGACGCTCGAGGCATCGCCGGCACCGTGCAGTTGATCCTCGATCAGCCGGAAAACCAGCCTCATCGCGCCGACTTGTCGAAGATGCTGGTGCACCGCCGGGCGCGCCGCCGGGGATTGGGGGCCGCGCTATTGCAGGCCGCCGAGAACCTCGCGCGGGAGTGCGGTAAATCACTGCTGGTGCTCGACACGGCCAGCGGCGATGCCGAGCGGCTGTACGCGCGCCTCGGCTGGCAGCGCAGCGGCGTGATTCCCGGCTACGCCCTATGGCCGCGCGGCGGCCTCTGCGACACCACCGTTTTCTACCGCACGATCTAGCGTAAACGCCGGCGGCGCTGCGGCTTTACGCGCTCGGAGTACCCACCACAGGCCGATGCCAGCGGCGGCGGAAATGAGCGCCACCCATTGCGCATTCCCGAGGCCTAAGGCAACTACGGGATTGCGCTTGATGAATTCGACGCTGAATCGAGCGAGCGCCGTCCATATGAGGTACTGCGCGGCCACCGAGCCGGCCGGGCCGCCGCGCGCGCCGCGGCGCCACAGATACGCGGCGATCAACGCGGCCCCGGCAAACTCGTACAGCGGCGTCGGGTGTACCGGCACCGTAGTCGGTTCAAGCCCTTGAGGAAAGGTCATCCCCCACGGCAGACCGGTCGGGATCCCGTAGTCGCCATCGCCTGAGAAGAAGCACCCCAGGCGACCGATGCCGTAGGCAAGCGCGATGCCGGGTGCCGCAAGATCCATGAGGCAGAGCGTGGAGACGCGATTGAGGCGCGCGAGCAACGGAAAAATGGCGACGACGCCGATTGCGGCGCCATAGAAGACAAAACCGTTCTGACTCAGGAAATCCGCCGGATGGCGCAGAAACTGCTCGGGATAGCAGACCACCATGTACAACTTCGAACAAAGGCCGCCCCAGGCGACGATGATGAACAGGCTCGCGAGCATCTGTCCGGCCGACGCCGGCGAATGCAGGCGGCGCGCGTTGGCGACCGACAGTTGATAGGCGGCCACGGCGCCGAGGGCCACGAATAGGCCGTAAAGCGCAAAGGTGAGCGGACCCAGGTGAATAAAGGGCAGCATGCGGGGCTCACTGCTCGGTGCCGGTGAAAGTGCCGGTCAAGACGGCCCCGCCGGAACCGAATTCAGCGGAATTCATGGTGCCGCTGACGGTGTTGGTGCCGAGCGTGCCGGTGAAGGTCACCTGCGAGGAGCTGGTCGAGAAAGTGACATTGGTTCCCGACCAGGTTCCGCTGCAGGCAGTGGCGACCGTCTGCCCGGTGCCCACGGGCACGAAGGTGACATTGCAATTGGTGACCTGGCCAGCACTCGTCAGAGCGAACCCGAACGTGCCAGTGTAATTGCCGGCCAAGTCGGTCTCCGCCGTCATCGTGCCGCAGTATGTCGGGTTCGTGTAGGGCGCCGCGGGGCAATTGGCGTTGGCTGCCGTCACGGTGAGCTGCGCGGTGGCGGTAACGGTCGTGCCGGCCTGCGTGAATGAGCCCGTGATGGTGATCGGACCACCCGCCATGACGCCCGTCGCGAGGCCCCCGGGACTGCTGATGGTGGCGATTCCCGCCGTCGCGGAGTTCCAGCTTGCCTGGCTGGTGACGATCGCAGTCGAGGCATCAGAATAGGTGGCAGTGGCTATGAACTGCTGTGATGCGCCCACCGCCACCGAGGCGCTTGCGGGCGTCACGGCGAGCGAGGTCAGTGTCGGCGAAGAGTTTACCGTGCAGGTCACGGCAACGGTCACCGCAGCCGCGGCAATAGTGCCGGTCGCGTTGCTGCCGAGTGTGCAGGTCGCACCTGAAGGCTGCGTCGTGATGGTCACCGCATAAGTGCCGCCGGTCGCGATTGCAGTGTTGAAATTGAAACTGCCGTTCGCGGTCACCGCCAAGTCATCGGTGCCGTTGTCCGCGAGGGTCAAGCCGGTGTTGCCTGAGGTGAGTCCGGTTACGGTCACCCCGACATTGAATAGTGTGGCCGCGCAATCGACAGAGACGTTCGTGACCGAAGCGCCCGGCACGGTGCCGCTGCCATTCGACACTGTGCAGGTTTGACCGGGGGGCGGTGTGCTGACGGTAACCGCATACGCGGCGTTGTTGGCGGCGGTCCCGGCGAAGGTGAACGGGCCATTGGCGGACAGCGTCAAGGCATCGCCGCCGTTATTTTCGAGCACGACGCTGGCACCGGCGGCCAAATTCGCCAGCGTGCCGCCGATGGTGTAGGGCGCCGCCACGCAGGCGACGGTGACGGTCACGTCGGCGCCGTTGATGATGCCGACCGCGTTCGAACTCAAGGTGCAGGCGAGACCCGCAGGCTGCTTTGCGATGGCCACCGAGTAAGGCGCGCCGTCGGCGATCGCGGTGTTGAAATTCGCGGTGCCGTCGGCCGCCAGGCTGATTTGGTCGGTGCCATTCAATAACACGGTCAAAGTCGCGTTGCCGCCCGGGCTGGTCACCGCGACGGTGATATTGTAAGCGTCCGAGCCGCAGGTCACCGCCACATTGGTGACGTTGCTCGAGGTGGCCGTGCCGGTGCCATTGGTCACCACGCAGTGCTGGTTGGCGGGCTGTTGACTGACTGTGACAGCGTAGGGATTGCCAGCCACCAACGCCGTGGGAAATGTAAAGGCGCCGTTGGCGCCGAGCGGCAAGACATCGCCCCCGTTATCCTCGAGCGTGACCGAGGCGCCGGTGGCGAGACCCGACAGCGTGCCGCCGACGGCGCTGCCCGGCCCGCAGGTGACGGTGATATTGGTCGGAACGCCCGATTGCGCCGTACCCGTGCCATTGGCCACTACGCAAATATTGCCGCCCGTGGGCTGCGTCGTGACGGTCACCGCATACATGTCGTGCTCATCGATGAACGGAAAGATGAATGAGCCATTGCCCGTGGTGACCGAGTCGCTGGCCACGGAGTCGCTCAAGGTCACGTGGGTACCCGTTGCCAAGCCTGTCACGGTCCCGGATATGTTCAGCGCACTGGTCTCTTTATTGTTACAGCCATAAAACACCAGCGCCCCGGCGAGCACCAAAATGACCTGGGCCAGCAAGAACGCGGGCTGGTTGGCTGCGCCGTAACTGGAGCGTCCGCGTAGGAATTGCCTGAATGCCATGATGACCTCGTTCAAACGTCTGGGGATAGCATCGATTATTGGTAAATATTCAAGAACGATTCGCGCCAAGGACTAATTGCGCGCCGCTATGGACTCGATGCGACGTGCCACGGCACTATAGAAATAGCCCCGGCGTAACGCATGATGAAAACCTGAGGAAAACTTCGCGACATGCCTTCGACCCCGAAACAAGGCGCCGGCAATGAACCCATGAGCTGCTCGACGCTTCTCAAGGGCTTTCGTTTGGGGTCGAAAGCCATATGGCCCCAGCAAGGCCTCATCGAATCGCCGGCGGGTACGCTGCGCCTTGAACCCCGGGTGATGGATTTGTTGGTCTATCTGGCGGCAGCGCCCGGTCAGGTGGTGAGCCGCGATGCCATCATCAAGGACGTTTGGCGCGGAACCATGGTGACAGACGATGTCATCTCACGGTCCATCTACCTGATCCGCAAGGCGCTTAGCGATCCCGGCGACGAGGGCTCGCAGCGAATTATCCAAACGATCCCCAAGCGCGGTTACCGGCTGATCGTCGAGGTCGCGCAGGCGCCGTTGCCCGAGGGGCCACTGCCCGAGGTGCCACTGTCCGCGGTGCCGCCACCCGCACCAATTCGAACTCGCAGCGCCGCTTGGCTGGCCGCCGCCGCCCTGACGGCGATTGCCGCGGCGGCCGTGTACGTCATTCGGGAGCATCCCGAAGCCAATCCGCCGGCGGCTGTGCAGGGCTTCCTGGTGCTGCCGTTTGCGACCACCGGCTCCGGCGTCGGCGGCGCCGATCTTGGCACCACCCTGTCCGACGATCTTCGCGACCAATTGGGAGCGGTGCAGAACTTGCGTGTCATCGGCCGTCGCACGGCGCTGCGCACGCAAGGTGCCCATGACAGCTACGCCGACATGGCGCGCAAATGGGCGGTGGACGCGGTGCTCGAGGGAAGCGTCGATACCGCGGGAAGCGACGTGGAGGCTAGGCTGCGGCTGGTGAATGCCAACACCGGCGGGGTGATCTTTCAGAAGGTGTATCGCGTCACGTTCAGCGATACGCCCGGCTTGACCGAGCGCGTCGCCCGAGATGTTGCCCTGGCGCTGCAGGTGAGGTTTCCGCGCGGCCAGGAGGTGGCCGCGCACCTTCCGCAGGCAGATGCCTATCGGTTGTATCTGCAGGGGCGCTACTACTCCATGCAGAATACGCCGGGCGGTTTTCAGCAAGCGCATGATTACTTCGAACAGGCCACCAAGATCGACGCGGATTTCGCCCGGGCGTGGATCGCGCTCGCGGCCACGGACATGTTGCGGGTGGACTTCGGTGGCCGCAACCGGGCTGCGGCCACCGCCGAGGCCGAGCCGTCACTTGCGCGGGCCCAATTACTCGATCCCAGCGCACCGGAATTGCTGGCCGTGCGCGGTCTGGTGGCGCTCTATAACCGACGCTACGAGCAGGCGGCGGACGCGCTGCGCCAGGCAACCTCCCTGCGTCCCAGCTACGGCCAGGCCTACGTCTGGTTGGGTCGGGTATTCCTCGCGCAGGGGGAGGTGCGGCGCGCAGCATCCGTGCTGCAACGTGCTTACGATCTGGATCCCGAGTCGACGATCGCGGCACTGAACCTCGGCTTGGTGCTGGACTCGGAGGGGAAATTCGACGCCGCGGAGCAGATATTGGGCCATGCCATCGGCGCCGACCAGACTCCCATCGCCAATCTGCAATGGGCTTTCGCGCACGTAGAGGCGCAGCAAGGCAAGTTCGACGCCGCCGGGCCGGCGTACCGCAAGGCGATCGATCTCGGCGCGGAATACGCCATGCTCTATGCCCAGTACGCGATGCTGCTGGCCGAGACGGGTGACTATGACGAGGCGGTGGCCGCCATAGTGCACGGCGACGGCCTCGACGCCACCGAGCCCTCGCTATGGGCGGCACGCGTCATGGTCGCGACGTTGTCCAACGGCAACGTAAATCCCGTCGCAGCCTTCGCGGCGACGAGCACTCCGGACAATCCGTGGCCGGTGCTGGCGCACGCAAAAATTCTGTTGTGGCACGGCGATGCCAAGGCCGCGGTACGCCTGTACCAGGACTCGAACATGGAGACGCGCATGGGCGAACGGGCGCCTCGGGATGAAATCCAGATCCTCGGCGGACCGGCCGCGTTCGTCGATATGGCCTGTGCCTATCGCATGATCGGCGATGATGCGCACGCCTGGCGGGATCTCGAGCTTGCTCAAAAGATCCTGACCGCCGATCGCGCCCGCGGCGTCAACCCGGTGGGCTACGACTATCTGCTCGCGGCCATGGCGGCGCTGCGCGATGATGAAGTGCAGGCGGTCTCGCTGCTGAAATTCGCCGCGGCGCGAGGCTGGCGCGACTATGCCTGGCTCAAAGGGGATCCGAACTTCGCGCGGCTATCCAATCGCTCCAAGGCGGTGATGGGCTTCCCCTTGAATTACGCGCCAAAGGTGTCTCTAGCGAAACCGCCTTCTTCCCTGGAGATCTCGAGTGCGAACCCGTAACGTGTTGGTTCAATAGTCGGTACGCGACGCTTGACGTGACCCTGCTACTTGACCGCGGCGGCCCCCGCCTTGCAAACCACTTCGTCCTGCGACCCCGTACCGCCCGAGCAGCCGATGGCACCGATCAGCTTGCCTTTTTCGATCAGCGGGATCCCGCCCCGTGAGGCAATGATGCCGTCGAGTGTGAGCGTGTAATAGGCCTGCTTCAGTTGAATGTTGTCTTCCATGACTTTGGTCTCACGCCGGAAGCTGGCAGCGGCGCGGGCCTTGTGCTCGGAGATCGGGATCGATGCGAGCTGCGCGCCGTCCATGCGCTGGAACGCGACCAGATTGGCACCGGAATCGACCACCGCCACGTTGAGTTTCCAGTCGTGCTTCTTGGCTTCGGCCACCGCCGCCGCAATCGCATTCAATGCCCGATCAAGGGCGATCGGCGCCCCATAGGGAACATCGAACGGCATGGTGTCCGGAACAGTATCGAGCGGATTGGCCGCGGGCGGTGTCTGGGCTTCGCCCGACAGACTGGCACACAGGCCGATCGCGAGCGCCAGCATGGATTTCTGGAGACGCATCTGGATTCTCCTTATGTTCAAGGCGCCGGCGGCACCGGCTGAGGGGCGAGCATACTTGATCGGCCGGCGCATTGTCCTTCTTGACAGGACACCGCATAGTACTGGGGGCCGCACGTACCGGGGCCGTGGGTACGCGGGGCAGCGGGTACGGCCTCGTGGCGGTCGCAGCCGTTGCGAACAATGCGAATAATGGGATAGGCATGACATCAACTGAAACGCGCGAGCTTCATCGCGGCATCGGCACCCGGCAACTCAGCATGATCGCCATCGGCGGCGCGATCGGCACGGGGCTGTTCTTCGCCAGCGGCGGCGCGATAGCGCAGGCCGGCCCGGGCGGCGCGCTGATGGCTTACGCGACCATGGGTATCGCGGTCTACTGCATGATGCAGTCCCTCGGCGAGATGGCGACACAATTACCCATTCCCGGTTCGTTCGAGGCCTATGCGGAGCGCTTCGTCGACCCGTCGCTGGCTTTTGCGGTGGGCTGGAATTACTGGTTCAGCTGGGCGATCACGCTGGCAGCCGAGTTGGTGGCGGGAGCCCTCATCGTGCAGTTCTGGTTCCCGCATTCGAACTCCACCCTGTGGGCCATGGGCTTTTTCACGGTGCTGCTGGTGCTGAATCTCCTCTCGGTCAAGGCCTACGCCGAGGCCGAATACTGGTTCGCGGGAATCAAGGTCGTGACCGTGATCATCTTTCTCGGCGTCGGCGCCCTGATGATCACCGGCATGCTCGGCGGCCACCACGTCGGCTTTCAGAATTGGGTGTTGAGCGACCCCGCGACGGGTTCGCGGGCGCCCTTCGTCGGCGGGTTCACGGCCATGCTGGGGGTATTCCTGGTGGCGGGCTTTGCCTTCCAGGGCACCGAGGGTGTGGGCCTGGCGGCCGCCGAAACCGCCAACCCGAGCAAGAGCGTTCCCAAGGCGATCCGCACGGTCTTCTGGCGGATCCTGCTCTTCTATATCGGTTCGATCTTCGTGGTGGGCACCTTGATCGCCTACACCAACCCCAACCTGTTGAACGGCGATGAGGGCCATATCGCCTTCTCGCCCTTCACCATGGTGTTCGGGCAGCTCCCGCGAGTCGGCTACTACGCCGCCAACCTGATGAACGCCGTCATCCTCTCCTCGGTGCTGTCCTGCGGGAATTCGTCGATGTATGTGGCCTCGCGAATGCTGTATGCCATGTCCCACAGCCGCAAGGCGCCGAAGTTGTTTAGCGGGCTCAACCGGCGCGGCGTGCCGGTGGCGGCGCTGCTCGCGACCGGGGCCGTCAGCGCGCTCGCCTTTTTCGCCAACGTGGTCGGAGACCAGAAGATCTACCAAATCTTCTACAACGCCTCGAGCTTGAGCGGCTTCATGATTTGGCTGGGGATAGCCGTCTGCCACCTACGTTTCCGCCAGGCCTGGGTGGCACAGGGCCGCAGCGTCGATGACCTCAAGTTCAAATCCAAGTTCTACCCCTATGGTCCATGGCTCGCGCTGGTGCTGTTCTTGGTGGTGCTGTTCGGCTCCAACATCGGCGTGTTCCAGACCCCCGTGTTCTCCTGGTTCGATTTCATCACCGGCTACCTCATGATTCCGGTGGTCGTTCTTCTGTATCTGGGTCACAAAATCCGCAACAAAACTCATGTGATCCCGCTGAAGGATTGCAATTTCGAGTTGGATTGAGTGCCCCAAAGCTGGCCTATAATCGCGCCTATGCTGAGAAAATCCGTATCTAGAGTCCACGCGGCCGTGGGCTGCATGCGCGCGACGGTGATGGCGGCGGTCGCGCTGGCGATGTCTGCATCGAACGCGATCGCCGACCCGGCGGCGCGCGTCCCCATCGTCCTGCATGCCGCGCATTTGCTCGACATCGATACCGGCCGCCTCGTGACGCCGGGGGAAGTGCTGGTTGAAGGCGAGCGCATCCTGGCCGTGGGCTCCTCGGTCGCGCACCCCGCCGGCGCGCAGATCATCGATCTAGGGAGTACCACGCTGCTGCCGGGCCTCATCGATGCTCACGTGCATCTATTCCTGCATCCCGGCGACGAAGACTTGCAGACCGTGGAGGAATCGGTGCCGCAGCGGACCATTCTCGCGCTGCTCGCGGCGCGGGACGATGTGATGGCGGGCTTCACCGCCGAGCGGGACATGGGAACCGAGGGTGCGGGGTCCGCCGACACCGCCGTTCGCGACGCCATCAACGCCGGACTCTCCCCGGGACCACGGCTGCGCATCTCGGGCAACGCCATCGACATTCTGGGCGGCCACGAAGACGCCAATCACTTCAATCCCGAACAGCACGTTCTGTCGAACGCCAGCTACGCCAACAATGCGCAAGAGCTGGTGGCCGTGATGCGCCGCCAGCACAAGGAAGGTTCCGACTTCGCGAAGATCTATGAGACCGGCAAGGACAGCATCGACGACGGGGTGCTGCATACCCCCTATCAATACACGGCCGCGGAACTGAAAGCCGCGGTCGACGAGGCCGCCCGGCTGGGCACCACCGTCGCCGTGCATGCGATGGGCGAGCCCGGGACCCTGTACGCCGCGCAAGCGGGCGTCGCCTCCATCGAGCACGCAACCCAGCTGAGCGAGGAGACCATGCGGATCATGAAGGAGAAGAAAATCCCGGCGGTCCCGACCTTTGCGGTGTTCGAGATTTTTGCGCAAGCTCCGGGGCCTCAGGGCGAACACGAACGCCGCTTGCTCGACTACAAGATCCAGGAATTCAAGAAGCAAATTGCGGCGGGCATTCCGTTCGCGGTCGGATCCGATGTCGGTCCGTTTCCGCATGGAACGCAGGCCCGAGAACTGGAACTGATGGTGAAATACGGCATGAAGCCGCTCGCGGTGCTGCAGGCCGATATGCTGAACGGCGCGAAGCTGCTGGGATGGGGCGGCCAGATCGGCGACCTGAAGCCGGGGCTTTACGCCGACATCATCGCGGTGCCGGGTTCGCCACTGGACGATATCGGCGTGCTCGAGCGAGTCTCGTTCGTCATGAAGGGCGGCGTTGTCGTGAGGTCTCAGCCGTGAAACAAGACGCCGAAATCCGCAACTTCCTGATCGAGCGCGGCATCGAGCACGTCAAGATCGGCGTCTTCGACACCGACGGGGTCTTGCGGGGAAAATATCTGAGCCGCGACAAGTTCCTGTCGGCGCTCGACAAGAATCTCGGATTCTGCGACGTCATTCTCGGCTGGGACTCGAACGATCAGCTCTACGACAACACCAAGTTCACCGGCTGGCATACCGCGTACCCCGACGCCACGGTGAGGGTGCTGCCGTCGACCCGCCGCGACATTCCCTTCGAGCCGAAGACCGCGCTGTTTCTCGGCGAGTTCGCCGGACGCGCCGAGTCGGTCTGCCCGCGCGGCACTCTGCGGCGCGTGCTGGAGCGGGCGGAACGCATGGGTTTTGCCGTCAATGCCGCTGCGGAATTCGAGTTCTTCGTGTTCGAGGAGACGCCGCAGTCGGTGCGCGAGAAGGGCTACCGCGATTTGAAGACCATGACCCCGGGCGCCTTCGGCTACTCGGTGCTGCGCAGCTCCGTGCATTCGGATCTGTATCACGAGCTGCTCGATCTCGGCCAGGCGATGCGATTTCCGATCGAGGGCTTGCATACCGAGACGGGACCCGGCGTGCTCGAAGCCGCGCTCACCTACTGCGATGCCCTCGAGGCCGCCGATCGCGCGGCGCTCTTCAAAACCTTCTGCAAGGTGCTCGCGCAGCGCCACGGCCTGATGGCCACGTTCATGGCCAAGTGGTCCAACAGCGTTCCCGGCCAGAGCGGCCATCTGCACATTTCGTTGCGCACGTTGGGCGGCGACAGCGTGTTTCACGACGCGTCCAAGCCCTTCGAGATGTCGGACCCCATGCGCTGGTTCGTCGGCGGCCAGCAGGCCCTGATGCCCGAACTGCTCGCCATGGTCGCAGGCACGGTGAACAGCTACTCGCGCCTGGTGCCGGGCTACTGGGCGCCGACGTCGGCGACCTGGGGCATCGAAAACCGCACGACCGCGCTGCGAGTGATCCGCGGCGGACCCTCGAGCCAGCGCGTCGAGTATCGAATCGCCGCCGCGGACATCAATCCCTACATCGCCCTCGCCGCGGCGATCGGCGCCGGACTCTGGGGCATCGAGCAGCGCATCGAGCCGGATGCGCCGATCGTGGGCAACGCCTACGACCGAGAGCACCCCCCGCAGCGGCGGCTGCCCGCGACGCTGTACGAGGCCGCGGAACGGCTGTCCGCGTCCAAGCCGGCGCGCACGATGTTCGGCGATGAGTTCATCGAGCACTACGCCGCCACCCGCCAATGGGAAGAACGGGAATTCCGCAAGGCCATCACCGACTGGGAACTTGCCCGATATTTCGAGATCATTTGAATCCTAACGATGACCCACACACTGAAAACCATCAGCCCCGTCGATGGACGGATCTACGTCGAACGCCCCCTTGAAACGGCCGCCGGTATTGACCGGGTGCTCGACGCCGCCCGCGCCGCGCAACTCGCCTGGGGCCGGACGCCGCTCGCCGCGCGCTGCGAAGTTTTAGGCAACGCTGTCGACGCCTTCGTCGCGAAGGCGAACGACATCGCCGCCGAAATCACCTGGCAGATGGGACGGCCCATTCGCCACGCACCCGGCGAGATCCGCGGCTTCGAGGAGCGCGCGCGCTACATGCTGAACGTCGCGCCCGAAGCGCTCGCCGCCGTCCAACCCGTCGACAAGGCCGGTTTTCGCCGGCAGATCAAGCGCGTGCCGCTCGGTGTGGTCGCGGTCGTGGCACCCTGGAATTATCCCTACTTGACGGCGGTCAACGCCGTGCTGCCGGCGCTGATCGCAGGCAATGCTGTGGTGCTCAAGCATTCCCATCAGACGCCCTTGTGCGCCGAGCGCTTCCTTGAGGCCTTCGCGAGCGCCGGCGTGCCGTCGGGCGTGTTCCAGTACCTGCACCTCTCGCACGACGATACCACGCGCCTCATGGGCGATCCGCGTGTCGCGAGCGTGTGCTTCACAGGGTCGGTGGCGGGCGGCCGCGCAGTAGTTGCCGCTACATCCGCCGGGTTTGCCACCTCGGGCCTCGAGCTCGGCGGCAAGGACCCGGCCTTTGTGCGTGCCGACGCCAACCTCCCCCACGCCATCGACACCCTGACGGACGGCGCCTTCTTCAATGCCGGCCAATCCTGCTGCGGCATCAAGCGAATCTATGTGGCGGCGGAGCGCTACGATGAATTCGTCGCCGGAGTGGTCGACCTCACGAACAAGTACCGGCTCGGATCGCCGCTCGACCCGGAGACGACCTTAGGACCCGTGGTACGCACCGCCGCCGCCGAAGCCATCCGTGCGCAAGTGAGGCAGGCCGTCGCCGCGGGGGCGCATGCCCTGATCGACGAGGCCGCGTTCCCGGCCGCCGCGCCCGGAACGCCCTACCTCGCGCCGCAGGTGCTGATCGGCGTCGACCACTCAATGGCCATCATGCGCGAGGAAACCTTCGGGCCCGCGGTGGGCATCATGAAGGTAGCCTCGGATGAGGAAGCCGTGCGGCTGATGAACGACAGCGAGTTCGGCCTTACCGCCGCGATTTTTTCGGCGGACACGGCACGCGCCGAGGCGCTCGGCGACGCGCTGGAGACAGGCACGGTATTCCTCAATCGCTGCGACTACCTCGATCCCGCCCTCGCCTGGACCGGCGTAAAAAATTCCGGACGCGGCTGTACGCTGTCGCGGGTCGGCTTCGAGCAGATGACCCGGCCGAAGTCCTATCATTTTAAATTGACGCTTTGAACACGGTGACGGTTATGAGCACGACTCTGCGCGGCAATTGGAACTATCCGACCACGATCTGGGCCGGTCCCGGCCGGATCGCGGAGCTCGCCGACGCCTGTGCGCGCACCGGCATGAAGCGGCCCCTGATCGTCACCGACGAAGGCCTCATCGGCGCCTCGATGATCAGGAATGCGCTCGCCGCTGTGAAGGATTCCGCTTTGTTCGGGGCGGTGAGAGGCAACCCGGCGCTAAGCCACGTCGAGGCCGGCTTTCGCGCCTACTGTGCGGGGGGCCACGACGGTGTCGTGGCATTCGGCGGCGGATCCGCGCTCGACACCGGCAAGGTGGTGGCCTTCATGTCGGGGCAGACGCGGCCGCTGTGGGATTTCGAGGACATCGGCGATTGGTGGACGCGCGCAGACCCGGCCGGCATTGCGCCGGTGATCGCAGTGCCCACCACGGCCGGCACCGGCTCCGAAGTCGGCCGCGCCGGCGTCATTCTCAACGAGGAGACTCATCAGAAGAAGATCATCTTTCACCCGCAAATGATGCCGCGGATCGTGATCTCCGATCCGGAACTGACCGTCGGGCTGCCGCCCGGTGTGACTGCGGCCACCGGCATCGATGCCTTCGTCCACTGCTTCGAGGCGTATTGCGCGCCGGGGTTTCATCCACTCGCGGATGGCATCGCGCTCGAAGGGATGCGCATCATCCACCGCTTCCTGCCGCAAGCCTACGCGGACGGCAAGAACATCGAGGCGCGCGCCCAGATGCTGGCCGCCGCCTCCATGGGCGCCACGGCCTTCCAGAAGGGTCTGGGCGGCGTGCATGCCATCGCGCACCCCGTGGGTTCCTGGTTCAACACTCATCACGGGCTCACCAATGCCGTCATTCTTCCCTACGTCATGATCTTCAACCGGCGCGCGATCGAGGACAAGGCCGACGTGATCAGCCGCGTGCTCGACCTGCCGACGCGCGGCTTCGACGGCTTTCTCGCCTGGGTGCTCGACATGCGCCGCCAGCTCAAGATTCCGCATTCGCTGGCCGACATCGGCGTGACCGTGGACAAGGCCGCGATCATCGGCCGAGAAGCCGCGATCGATCCGTCCGCCTCCGGTAATCCGATCCCGGTCGACGCCGCTCAGCTGGAACACATCTTTCGAGCGGCCGTTGCCGGAAAGCTCGGCGCCGTGGATGCCGCCGCATGAACGGCGGCCATTGAGCAGCGCCCCATGAGTCGCGCGCAACGAGCGGTGCCCAAATGACTGGCGCCCGGATCCTGGTCATCGACGGCAACGTCGCCGAAATTCGCGCACGGCTGACGGCAGCGCTGGGCTATGACACGGGAACCGGATACGCGCAGGTTCTGCGCCGTCTCGACCCGTCCCTGTACGTCGACATCCTATGCGCGGCGGACGGCGCCGCGCTGCCCGCGGGGGTAGCGCTCGAGAATTATCACGGTGTCACCATGACGGGATCGGCACTCAATGTCTACAACGGCGGCGCGCCGGTGGACCGCCAGATCGAACTCGTCAAAGCCGTATTTGCCGCAGGCGTACCTTTTTTCGGCAGCTGCTGGGGGCTGCAGGTCGCGGTCACCGCCGCGGGCGGCCTGGTGCGCGCCAATCCGCGCGGCCGCGAGTTCGGATTCGCCCGGCGCATCCTCTTGAGCGAGGCCGGCAGAGAACACCCGCTGTTCGCCGGCAAGCCCACCACGTTCGAGGCGCCCACCGTGCATCGCGACGAGATCGCCTCGCTGCCCACCGGCGCCGCCCTGCTCGCCGTCAACGACTTTGGCGTGCAGGCGGCATCATTCAATGCCGGGCGCGGCACGTTCTGGGGAGTTCAGTATCACCCGGAGTACGACTACCGCGACATCGCCGCGGTGGCCGAGCGCTACGGCGAAACTCTGGTCAAGGAGGGGATGTTCAGCGACGTCTCCGCACTCGCGGCCTTCGCCGGCGAGCTTCGCGCCCTCGAGACCAACCCATCCGACGCGACGCTTCTCTGGAAGCACGGGTTGGGACCCGCCATGCGCGACCAAGCGCTGCGGCTGCTCGAGATCCGCAACTGGCTGAACGTCAATGTGCTGTCCCGCGCCCGGGGCGCGTAGACCGTTCCCTACTTCTGTTGAAAGTGGTCGCCGAAATAATAGATTCGGTGACGGGATCCTTTCAGTTCGGCCGCGTTAAGCGTCAAATCCGCACCGTCGAGGCGACGGACATCCGCATGATGAAACTTTTCCTGGGAACTTACCCATCCATCGATCGACTCCAGCTGTGAAATGTCGGTCGTCAAACCATTGAGAAAATAATGCGACGGAATGACTGCCTTTGGGTCATATTTCCGGACGATTGATTCCACCTCTGCCGGCGTGAGTATTGCGTCGATCGGCAGAATGAGCACGTCGATATTTCGCAAATGATGATCGAGAGAAGGATCCGGCACTGGACGATTGTCGCCCCAGATCGCAATCCGTAATCCCCCTGTGTGAATGATCTGAATCGCGTTATCGAATCCGAGCACATTGGCCGGCGGACAAGTGTCGGGAAGCGCGGACTCACATTTGTGTTTGTCGGCGAGGCCCGTTATTTCGACATCGCCAAGCTTGAACTGGCCAACCAGGCGCTCGAGAATCACGAGGCCGTTTGGGCGCTCGACCGCATCGTGGTCAAAGTGAGCGTGAGTCGACAGAACGATATCGACCCGCACGGTGGGAAACTCCTTGAGGAACCATCTTGGGTAATGGCCTGTTGAGTCATTCCGCCAAGGATCGGTGAGAACGGTCAATCCCATCGGCGATGTGATCATGAACGCATTGTGTCCGTAGTACTCGATCTTGACGTCGCCGTTACGAGCGGAGTCTCCTCCATTCTTCTGAATCTTGATTAGAGAATTGTCATTCCATACAGAGGAGGAGGCTCCGGAAGTATCACGCTCTTGCACGCGCGCCGCGAAGGTCACGGTCGTCGGTGCAAGCAATAAAATGAGAGCGAGTGCCTTGTGCCGCATATCAATATGGCGACCGACTCATAGGGACTGACTCAGTTGTTGCTCGACTAGTGATCGAAATCGACTGCGGTCGTGTTCCCGCCGCAAATCAGCACGCCGACGCGCTCGCTCGGCCCGGGTACATATCGGCGGGAGGTGAGTGCCGCCAACGCCGCGGCACCGCCGGGTTCGGCGACGATCCGCAGCGTCTTCCACAGGTTTCGCTGAGCGTCCCGAATCGCGTCGTCCGATACCAGCACGGTCTTGTGGATATGACGCTGGATGATGGGGAATACCAGCTCACCGATTCGCCGCGGCGCCAGGGAGTCCGCGGCAATTCCGCCCGCCTCGGCATCGACGGGCCGCCCGGCCTCGAGCGCGCGGGTGAGCGTCGGAGCTTTTTCCGGTTCTACGCCGACGATCTTGATGCGTCCCTGGTACCAGGACGCAATCCCGGAGATCAAGCCGCCGCCGCCGACCGCGACCAGAAGCGTGGTGAGGTAAGCAGCCTGGCTTTCCAGCTCCAAGCCCACCGTACCCTGGCCTAGCAAAGTCTCGATCTGATCGAAGGCGTGAATCGGCATCGCCCCCGACCGGGCCACCCACGTTTCGCTGGCCGCGAGAGCTTCCGCATAGCGCTCGCCCCCCACGACCAAGTCCGCGCCGTAGTCGGTGATCTGCTGGATTTTCGCGGGCGAGGCTACGCTCGGCACGAATATCTTCGCCGGCACCTTGCGCTTCATAGCTGCGAAGGCCACCGCGGCGCCGTGATTACCGCCCGAAGCCGCAACCACACCCGCCTCGGGCAGCGTCCTCGTCAAGAGGTTGGTAAAGGCGCCGCGGACCTTGAACGAGCCGGCATGTTGAAGGGATTCGAGCTTCAATACTAAGGTCGGAACGGAGACTCCGAAGTCGCCTCCATCGATTTCGATGACCGGCGTCCGCCGTATGTGCGGGGTTATCGCCTCGTAAGTCGACCGAATTTGTTGGGCCGAGATCATCATGGGTACCCTCACGGTTAGCCGGTTGACGAGTATATCGTCGCTTGGCAAAATAACTATATGATCGATTTGGCGGCCATTCAAGCCCTGGGCAATGATCGCCGGCTTCAGATCCTCGAGTGGCTCAAGGATCCAAGGTCGCATTTTCGTCCGCAGGTGGACGGAGACCTCGTCACGGACGGCGTGTGCGCGGCATTGATCGCGGAGAAGCTCGGGATCAGTCAGCCCACTTTGAGCGAACACATGCGAGTGTTGAGTCGAGCCGGTCTCGTAAAAGCGAAAAAGATCAAACAGTGGACCTTCTACAAGCGCGACGAGACACGCATCAGGGAAATCAAACGATCCATAGCCGCCGGCCTCTGAGCAAGCCGCGCGACAAGGTCGCCGGCAAACCCGAATTCATCATTCATCGGCGCCTCTTGTGACCCCGCCTTGGTCAGCGATCAGGATTCGATAGCCAAGATCCAACTCCGACAGTTCCATGACGCTGCCGTATCGACGGTGCCAGTCGCCGGTGTCGAGATCTTGCCGCAGCCTCCGCAGAGCGGGTGACACGTCCTCGAGCTTGGAAAACGTCGATATCGCGGATCTGACCCCTTCGTCCAAGTACGCCTCGGGGCGACGCCAATAGGCGCCGAGGACACCATCGCTGCAATCATGCGGAATGGGCAATTCCGCTACCGTCATAGGCCCCAGCGCGCCGCCGAGCTGCGGCAGCGTTGGAAAAATCCGCCGATCGGCTGCCAGGAGTTCCGGGATATAGTCGGTCAGCCAAAATCCGGGCTGAGCGGGATCCCAGGTGACGATGACAATTCGGTCGCCCGCCACTCGCCTAAGTTCTCTAAGGCCTGCTCGCCAATCGGGCCAGTGGTGCACGGTGAGGATGGCCATGGACGCGTCGAACGCCGCGTCTCGAAACGGCAAGGCCATGGCCGATGCTTGAACTGCGGGCGCCGCATCGCGCGCCCGTTGGCGAAGCATCACGACGGAGGGTTCGACGGCGATGACCCGCCTGTCGGATGGTTCGTAGGAACCGGCGCCCGCGCCGACATTCACGATCGTGCGCGCGGGTCCGAGTCCGCGGCCGATGATCTCGGCCAGTCGAGGATCCGGCCGGCGATGGCGTCGATAGTTCAGCCCGATCGTGTCGTACAGCGCGGCCATCTGCGAATCCTATCACCCCGCACTGTTGTCAATGCCGCAAAGCCTTGCGCAGCAGCGCAACACCTTGCTCGATCTGCGGCAAGTCGGCGGTGCCGTAACCGAAGATCAGACCCGCCCTCGTATGACGCCCGAGATAGTACCTGCTGAATGTATGTATTTTCACATCGTCTTGCAGCAGAGCATCCGCCACGCGATCGAGGTCCTGTGCGTGGCGCGCAACGGCAGCAACGTGCATGCCGTAGAACGACGGAATGGGCTCCAGCCACTCTGCCAAATCCTCCCGCAGGCAGTTCAGCAACCGCTGGCGCCGGCGCTTGTAGATATCGCGCATTTTGCGGACGTGGTGCGCCAAGTGGCCCTCGGCGATGAAACCGGCCACGCCGACCTGCAGCGGGGTCGAGCAATGCCAGTCCATGCAATTCTTGGCGGCGATCAGAGTCCGCATGGCCCAATCCGGCGCGACGATGAACCCCAGCCGCAGCGCCGACAGCATGCACTTCGAGAAGGTCCCGACGTAGAAGACGACGTCGGCGGCGTCGGCGGTTCTGAGCGCCTCCAGCGGGATGCCGTCGTAGCGAAATTCGCCGTCGTAGTCATCTTCGACGATGACGGCCCCGCGGGTGCGGGCGAACTCGACCAGCGCCTTCCGTCGGCGCAGGGACATCGCCACGCCCAGGGGAAACTGGTGGGATGGACAGATGCAGATTACCCCGGCATCGGGCGGAAGCTGCTCCACTATCAATCCCTCCTCATCGACCGCAACCGGTGCGAGCTTGGCACCGGCGGCCGCGAATGCCACCCGCATCGGAGGGTAGCCAGGATCCTCGACGGCGACGACGGTCTCGTTGGGAGTCACGAGCGCCCTTGCAAGCAAATCGAACGCCTGTTGCGCACCGGAGGTGACGAGGATGTCCTCCGGACGGCAGACGACCGCGCGCGTCAACGCAATGTGCCGGGTGATGGCATCGCGAAGGTGATAGTTCCCCTGATTTCCCTGGGGACTCTTGAAGCTCGCGGGCTTCCTCTCCAATCCCCGCAATTGCTTGGTGCTCACCCGGCGAAAAACATCCAGCGGGAAGAGCCGCGAATCGACCAAGGCCGGCCGAAAATCGACTGCGGACGTTCCGCGCCTCGACGATGAGCGTTCCGGCGCATCTCGCCAAAAGCTCATGGCCTGCACCACATCCGGACGCAGCCAAAAGGTGTTCAGTCGGAAATTGGAGCTTGCCTCGCCGTTAGCCGGAGTTCGCGGCGGCGGCGCGGGAAGACGGTCGGCGACATAGGTGCCGGAACCTTGGCGGGTGACGACGTAGCCCTCATGCAGCAGTCTTTCGTAAACCTCGACCGCGGTATTTCGCGACACCCGGAAATAGGCCGCGGATTTACGCGTGGGCGGCAGCCGGGTCCCGGCCCCTAGGCGGCCGTCAAGTATCGCCCCCGTCAGTTGGCGATAGAGATTTCGAGAACCATCGCGCGATCCCTTGGCCGCCGGCTCAAGGCCGATTTCGAACAGCAGATCCGGTGCGCCGGCGCGCGTCGAGTGAGAGTGGCCCAGTTATTTTTCCCCCAAGTGGCCCTTCAGCGAATGCTTGCCGTCTTCACAATACCCCCAAGGGTTCGGCGGGCATGAACTCGTGACCGCCCGTTTCCAACCCGTTGCAATATCCGGAGATCGAACATGTTACACGAGCCCATCGGCGCCCTGGATCGGGCCGTTCACCTTGCACCCAGAGGCGCCCGGCGCTGCACTGCAGGCGCTTGCTTCGCCCTGACACTGGCCGCGGCATGGCTGCCGCTCCGCCCGGCCGTGGCGGCCGATTCGGGCGCCGCGGCCGATACACGCGCCGCGGCCGTTGCCGCCGCCATCGTCGACCCGTCGCGTCCGGCGAGCGACACGACTCGGGACGTCGACCGCAAACCGGCGCAGACATTGGCGTTTGCCGGCGTGAGACCCGGCTACAAAATCGGCGACTATGCCGCGGGAGCGGGATACTTCACGCGTCTATTCGCCGGGGTCGTGGGACCGGCGGGTCATGTCTACGCCAGCGTGCCCAGCGCGCTGTTCAAATACCCCAACATCGTGAAGGGCATCGCCGAGATCGAGACCTACACGGTGACCCATCCGAACGTCACCGTCACCTTCGCGTCGGCGCTGGACGCGGCGCGATATCCCGAGAAGCTCGATGTGTTCTGGATCTCCCAGAACTACCACGACCTGCACGACAGCTTCATGGGACCTGTGGACATGGCCGCATTCAACCGCACCGTATTTGCCGCACTCAAGCCGGGCGGGGTCTACCTGGTGCTGGATCACGCGGCGGCCAAAGGATCGCCGCCCGACGTCACCGATACCCTGCATCGCATCGAGCCTTCCACGGTTCGTCGAGAAGTCGAAGCCGCCGGCTTCAAGTTCGAGGCCGAGAGCGCCATCCTCGCCAATCCCGAAGATCCGCACACGGCCGGAGTATTCGATCCCAGCATTCGGGGAAAAACCGACCAGTTCATTTTGAAGTTCAGGCGCCCCTGATCTACATCCACCAATCGTCGAATCGTATAACGGAGTTTGAGATATGAAATTCAAGAAATGGGTCGGCCATTGCATCCTCGCCGGCCTGGTCGCTTGCCTCTCTGCCGCGCTTCCGGCCGGCGCGTCCGCCGAGCCGCCTGCAATTACGCCGCGAGACGGCCAGCATGATTTCGATTTCAACATCGGGGTGTGGAAAACGCATATCAAACGCATCCTCGACCCTTTGTCGGGCTCGAGCCATTCCATGTTGCTGGATGGAACCGTCACTGTCCGGAAGGTCTGGGATGGCCGCGCCCAGATGGAGGAGATCGAGGCCGACGGTCCCAACGGCCACTGGGAAGGCCTGACTCTATTTCTTTACAATCCCGAGGCGCATCAATGGACCCAGACGTTCGCCGACAATAAAAATGGCGTGCTGGAGTCTCCCCTGATCGGTGAGTTCAATAACGGGCGGGGAGAGCTCTTCAATCAGGATACCTTCAACGGCAGGTCGATCCTGGTTCGAGCGGTCTGGTCGGCGATCACGCCGGACTCCCATCACTTCGAGGAATCTTTCTCGGATGACGGAGGCAAGACCTGGGCGCCCGCCTTCATCGCCAACCTGACCCGCGAGAAGCATTGAACAGAGGGTCGCCTTCGGCTCCCGTTCACACTCGGGCAAGGTCGGCGCCAGACAGACGCATGCGCATCGCCTTGCCGTTGGCGAAATCGGAGAAGCCGACCCACTCCGGGCTCGCCGGTTCGTCGCGCAGAAAGAAGCGACCGTCGGCCGCGGGCTCGAGTGGCACGGTGCCGTTCAACCACAGCTTGCCCCTGCGCAGGTCGATGCGATTACTGCCGATCCACGCGTCCTCGTTGCGGTAATGGCCCGGATAACGATGCCATTCCGCGGGGACTTTGAACTCCCTGGGACCTGAGTAGCGCGCCGAGACGAACCACTCCTCGCCCCAGCCGACCTCGACGGCCGGACCCTTGCCGTCCGCGCCCGCGCGCCCGAACAGCAGTGGGTAGTGGGCGAAATCGGGATGCAGCACGATGAACGCGTCCTCCGGTTCGATGGCGGGCTCGAGCGGCACCCGCACATCCTTATGTATCAGGAACAGCCGGTCCCGGTCGGCGACGATGTCCAGCGCGCGGCCGGAGACGCCGGCGTAATGACCCGCATAGTCGCCCGCGGACTGCGTCTGCAGCGAGGGTTTGCGCGCCGGTACGTCCGGCAACGCGCCGCCTTCACGGCAGGCACGCATCAGCCGCAGCGCATATTCGGCGACCGGCCGAGGCCGAAACCCCTGCATGGCATTGATCGATGCGAACGCACCGACGCCGGCGTCGACATCGATCTCGAGGGCGGAAGCGAACGAAATCATCCCGCCGGTATGCCGCAGACGGGTATGCCCGTCCAGCCGATCGATCGCAATGCCATAGCCGTACGAGGCTCCCGGACCGAAATGATCCGCCGCCATGTGAGGCTGAGTGAACAGGGCAAAGCCGGCCTCCGACGCCACCCGGCCGCCCGGCGCCGTGCCGCGATTGATGAGCATGGTCACATAGGCGCCCATGTCCCGCGCAGTCGAAGCGATGCAGCCCGCTGCCGCCGAGGTGGCGATGGGGGGGCTTTGCGAGAGTTTTCCTAAGCGCGGGAACGGCCGATCGTTGTAAGACGCTTGATAGCTCGTGGCGATGCGCTCGAATACATCGAGCGTGATCGCGGGCTCGGTTGCGGTCATACCGAGGGGTGCAAGAATTCTGGCACGGAAGCACTCCGCCAGCGGCCGCCCGTCCAGTTGCGAGAGCAGTAGTCCCAACGCCTCATAGCCCATGTTGCAGTAGTGAAAGAACGTCCCCGGTGCGGCGGTCGCGCGATGACGGAACGCCGGATCGGCGGGAAAGAGCGGGCCGTCGGGCAGCGCCGCCGAATGGGTGAGAAGATCGTGCGGCGTGATCGGTCCCCGCGACGAAGGATCGAAGCGCAGCCACGGCAGATAGTCGGCGACGGGACGGTGCAGGTCGAGCTTGCCCTCGTCGCGCAGTTGGAGCAGGCACAGCCCGAGAAACGACTTGGTGATCGACCCGATGTGGAACAGCTCATCCACATTGAGAGGCACCCGCCGGGCAAGATCGTCGAGTCCGTACGCGCATACCCGTTGCACGCCGCTGGCATCGGCGAGGGCCAGCGTCATGCCGGGAGCGTTCATCTCCCGCAGATACTGCTCGACAAAGCGGTCGAGCAGCGTAAAGGCGGGGGCGTAGCGGCCTTGCGCATCCGCCCGCACCTCGCTCAGCAGAAATGCGCCGGCGGAGACGCCCGCGGCGATCTCGACCCCGTAGCTCAACAATTCCCGTCGATTCATCCGCCGCTCCCTTTGATGCAAATCCCAATCATACCCGCCGCGGCAGTAGATCTAGAACTGCCCCCCTTCAGCGCGCGGCCCGGGAAGACATCCGGCACAATCTTGCCTTCATTGACGACGATGGTTCCTCCTACGATCAAATAGCGTACCCCTATGCTTGGCTCCATCGGTTTCTCGTAGGTCGCGCGGTCGCTGATTGTCCCGGCATCGAATACAACAATGTCCGCATCGTCGCCCTCCTGCAATCTGCCCTTTAGCCGCGCATCGGCTGTCGAACGCTCAAGCATCTGCGCCGGCATCAGGGTCATCTTTCGCAACGCATCGATCAGCGATAGGGTTCCCTTTTCGCGCACGTATTGGGCCAGCACGCGGGAAAAGGTTCCGGCATTACGGGGATGTCCTGCAAGACCATCGCTGGCAATCATCACCAGAGGGTGCCTGATAACTTGGTCCACCATTTCCTGTGTATTACTGAAAATCACCACAAAGTGTGGGGTGTTGGAATTGTGCAACTCATCGAAACGCTCCTTCGTGAGGCGCTCTCCGGTTTCGGGAAGCAGCAGTTCCGCCGGCCGGCGTATATCGGCGGGCATGTGCGGTATTGCTGGTTCGGCGTCGTCGGCCATACACGGGCTCTTTGTTCGCGTCTCCATAGCCTACGCGGAATGCCGCCGCATCGGTTCGGCAAATGCGCCGGCGCTGTTCAGTCCCTGTAGTTGCTCCGAGCGTCGCCGAGGCCATCCTTGAGCGGGCCCAGCCAGGGTTCGTAATTCCTCCACTGGTCGACGCCTTCGCGGCTGATGGGCTGTCGCACCTGCTCCGAACTGGCCGTGCGCACGTTGCGCTCAGTCTTATGGAACTCCAGGCAGGCCGGCTCGAAGCGCAGGCCACAGAAATCCAGGATGCGGCGCACATTGCCCTCCAGGTCCTCCACCATGTCTTCGTATTGCACCGTCAGGATCCGCCCCGGCAACGCCTCGCTCCAGTGCCGCATGAGCTCAAGATAGTTGCGGTAGTAGTGCGCAATATCCCCGATGCTGTAACTGAACTCCTGGCCGCCCGAGAACAATTGCTTGAGGTTGCCGAAGCAGCAGGCCATGGGTTCGCGCCGAGCGTCGATGATTTTCGCATTCGGCAGCATCAAGTGGATGAGGCCGATGTCGCGGAAGTTGTCCGGCAGCTTGTCGATGAAGAACGGGCGCGGCTTCCGGCGGTAGATCCGGGTATCGGCCATGAAGCGTTCGCCGAACTTGCGGAAGTCCTCCGGGCCCAACTCGGCCAGCACTCCCGGGTAGCGCGGGTTCTCCGGGTCCGTGGCGCCGCCGCGCAAGGTCATGACGATGCGTTGGATGTCCGCCAATTCCTGGGTGCCCTCAACCTCTGAATGCGAAGCCAGGATCTGCTCGATGAGCGTCGAGCCGGAGCGCGTCAGCCCCAGGATGAAGATGGGATCCTTGTCCGCGACGCCCCAGCCCCTGCGCATGTCGAAAAATTCCCGCGCGCAGACCCGCTTCGTCAGCCGGACGTGGGTCTCGGCGAGCCCGGGCAGGTAGCGAACTTCCGCGCACTTGAGCGCATTGCCACGCTCGTAGTACGGCCAAGAGTCGGCGTAGTTATTCTGGTCTTCCAGTGCCTTGCCCAGCGCGAAGCATAGGTGGTAGCGATCCACGAGGGATGTGGCGGGTGCAGCTTCTGCCGAGCGCATGCACGCGACGTCGTCTGCGGTAAAGCGGTAGGTCTTGAGGTTCGCGAGGCTCCACCAGGCCTCGCCCGATTCCGGCCAGGCGGCGATGGCGGCACGGTAGCCTTGGATCGCCTCCCACTGGTGCCCCTTGGCTCTCAGCGCGAGAGCGATCCACAAGTGCAGCTCTGCGGATTCCCGTCCCGGCCGGGCATCGCCCAGCAGCCGACGGTACAGGCTGATCCCGGGCTCATAGTCACCCTGCCTGATGCAAGCCTCTGCGTACTGCCGGAGGTACGCTCTGTTACCCGGATCGAGCTCGAGCAGCTGCTGGATCTCCTCGCGGGACCGCACGTACTTGTGTTGATCGAGCAGCGCCCGGGCGTAGTCGGCACGCGCGGCGCGGTAGCCGGGAACCCGTTGCACGACTGCTTCCAGCAGCAGCTCCGCATCGTCCCGCAACCCGCGTGCGGTGCAGACGCGCCCCAGCAGTCGCATGGCCTCGATGTGCTCGCCATGCAGCGCCAGGTATATCCGCAGGACGCGCTCGGCGTGGACGAACTCCCCGTCAGCGAACAGGCTGCCGGCCTGGATGATCTCCGGGGGCAGGTTGCGCAGCGTGGCGAGACGCTCCGCAATCCTGGCGGCGTTCTCGTCATCCCCCATTCCTTGATACAGAGTGTGCAGCATCTGCCAACTGGCCGGCAGGGCGGCGTTGATGTTCACGGCCTGCCAGAAGGCGTCGATAGCTTGCGGGGCATTGTTCAGAGCGGCGTAACAGTGGCCACGCTCCTCGTACAAGCGACTGTACCCGGGATGAAGCTGCTGCAGCCGCTCGAGCACACCTAGCGCCTCGTCGAAGCGGCAACCTAAGCGCAAGTTCATGGCCTGCAGGTAAAGCTCGCTGCGGTTCTGCGGGAATTGCGACAGCAGTTCGGCTGAGGAATTCATGACAACCAGAATCAGTGAGGGGCGGAAGGCGGGACGGTCGGCATTCTGCGACACGTCATTTTACAGCAACACCGAGGCGAGAACTTGTAGTCCAGCCGCAGGCTGTCGGCGCGTGCCGAAGAGGAGCCTGAGGATGCCGTGATCGCGTCACAAACTGTTCACGGCGACTTAACAATCCCGCCCTAGGGTGGCGATTCAGCCGCGTGGCAGCACGTCGCTACCACTTCGTTGAATTCAACGCCTGGATCTCTATCCGGCAAGGGAGGTTTTGTGGCAAATGATCGCAAGCTAACGGACCGTCGTGAATTTTTGCAGCTAATGGGGCTGGGCTCGGCCGCCGCCCTCCTCGACTCGTCCATCGCCAAGGCGCTTTCCATTCCGGCGAACTTCAAGACCGGCACCATCAAGGACGTCGAGCACATCGTCATCCTGATGCAGGAGAACAACTCGTTCGACGAGGTATTCGGCACCCTGCGCGGCGTGCGCGGCTTCTCCGATCCGCGCGCGGTCAAGCAGAAGAACGGTAATCCCGTGTTCCTGCAGCCGGCCGCGTCGACGTTCGGCGCTCCCGCCACCGGCTATGTGGAAAACGGCGTGACCTATGGCTGGCCCGCCGATCAGTACGGCGGTGTGACCGCCGATCTGGTGGTGCCGCCATTCCAGATCAATGCGTCCGCCGCGACCGCGGCGAACGCGCCCTCCGCCACCCTTCCGACCGACAGCTTGAATCTGGTGTACCGTCCGGGACTGGACCACGGCTGGACTCTCGGCACCGAAGCACGAGACGGCGGTGAGTGGGATGCCTGGGTCCCGGCCAAGAACCCCCTGACCATGGCGTACCGCGAGCGCCGGGACGTTCCGTATCACCGCGCGCTGGCTGATGCCTTCACGGTCGGCGACAACTACTACTGCTCGTTCCGTGGTCCGACCAACGTGAACCGCTGCTACCTGTGGACGGGTTGCAACGGCAACATCCCGGGCAACATCCTGCCGAACGGCACCCCAACCGCCCAGGGCACCAACGGTCATGGCGGCGGCATCGTGCTCAGCAACGGTTATGTGAATGGCTATCCGCTGTCGTGGCCGACCTACCCGGAGATGCTGCAGGCCGGCGGCGTCAGCTGGCGCATCTACCAGGATATCGTGGGTGACACGGTGTCGACTCCGACCGCCATCACCAACGACCAGGGCAGCGGGCCGATTCCGACGAACTCCGCCGGTCAACCGGTCTGCAACGGCAGCTTCGTCGGTAACTACACCGATAACCCGGTGCTGTACTTCCAGCAGTACGCCTACGCGCCGGCGAGCTCGCCGCTGTTCGAGAAGGGCGCGACGGGCACCGGTCTCGCCTACGACACGCCCGCGCTCACGGCGCCCCGCGCTGCGTGGGAGAACTGGGCCGAGGGCCTGTTCGCCCAGTTTGAGAGCGACGTGAAGAACGGCACGCTCCCGCAGGTGTCTTGGCTGGTCGCCCCATACGGCTATTGCGAGCACCCGGCCGCCCCGAACGGCTACGGCGCCTGGTACATCTCTCAGGTACTGGACATTTTGACTTCCAACCCGGAGGTGTTCAGCAAGACCGTGTTCATCATCAACTACGACGAGAACGATGGTTCCTTCGACCACCTGCCGGCGCCAGTCCCGGCGATCAGCACTGACGGTTCGGACGGTGCCACGACGGTCACCGCTAACTACGAGCAGGTGCCGGGTTCGCCCGCGCTACCAATGGGTTTCGGCTTCCGTGTACCGTTCCTGGCAATCTCGCCCTGGAGCAAAGGCGGCTACGTGAACTCCGAATTGTCGGATCACACCTCGGTCGTCAAGTTCATAGAGAAGCGCTTCGGGGTGTATTGCCCGAACATCACGCCTTGGCGCCGTGCAGTGAGCAGTGATTTGACCTCCTTCTTCAACTTCGCCAACCCCAACGGTCCGATCCCGCCGCTGCCGAACACGTCCGCGTGGCTGCCGGAGGAGCTGGCATCGGGTGGCGGTACCAGCCTGACTCCGTCATCGGTTTCGCAGGTCACCTTGGGCATCCCGAAGCAGGAGCAGGGCGTGCGCCCGGCGCGCGCGCTGCCGTACGACCTGGAAGTCACCGCCGCGGTGAACGCCTCCGCCGGCACCGTGACCCTGACGTTCATCAACACCGGCCGCAAGGCCGCGGTGTTCTCAGTGCGTTCGGTCAACGCCGCGGACGCTGTGCGCGCCTACACCGTAGAATCGGGCAAGTCGCTGTCGGGCACCTGGGACATTTCGCTGGTGTACGGCCTGTCGGTTTACGGCCCGAACGGCTTCCTGCGCCAGTTCAACGGCAGCAACGACAGCTCCGCCGCGATGCTCGGCGTTACCGCGACGCACGGATTCGGGGGCTGCGGTTCGTTCGTGCTGCAAATCGCCAACCTGACCATGAACGCGGCGAGCATCACGGTGACCGACGCCTATACGGGTAAGATCGTCCCGGCATTCTTCACCCGCCAAGGCGAGGAATTAGTGTACGACTGGTCGTTGGAAGAGTTTCAGGGTTGGTATGACCTCGTCATCACGGTCGAGCAGGACCCGACCTTCGAGTATCGCTTCGCAGGCCACATCGAGACCGGCCGCGAGAGCATCTCGGATCCGGCGATGGGTGGTGTTGTCACCCTGAAGGTTCCTGTCTGATCTGAGGCGATGAGCGGGGTGTGCCGCCGCGGCCGCCGGTCCGGCCGCGGCGGACTCCCACAATTCGCGAGGTCAATCACCAATCAAGGAGCGTTCCCACGCATCGGCATGGGCTCATCAAAACTCCCGCCGCAGGTCGAGCAGTGATTCGAGGGATTTTTCCACATCAAGCGAGCACCGGCGCGCCCGAGTCTCGTCGAGCAGCGCGGGCAACGCGTCAATGCCGCGACGGTGAACGAGGCGAGAATACCAACCGCGGTGGTGAGCGCACCCAACATCAGGCCAAATTCCGCTCTCGCATTATTTTCAACAGCTAATCCTATACCCACCAAGACAATGCCCAACATCAAGCAGACTTGAACTTGCACGGCGCGACGTCTCACGTATTTGCGAATGGTCAAATGCTGCGGCGCAGCTGCGGCAACCACGCCGTCCGGCAAGTCCGTCGGTGCGTCGAGGCTCACGTCGCAGTTGGGGCATTGCTCGACCCGCTCCATAGCCGCCGCCAAACCGAGGGCCAAATGGCAGCGCGGGCATTTAATGTGCAGAAGCCGCCAGAAGACGATGGCCATCGCAAACGGCACGATGATCGAGACAATGAGTTGGCTGTCGAGTTTGATAACCAGAGCCGAAAAAAAGGCCGCTCCAACAGTCGTAGTGACGAGTAACAACGCGAAAATGAGCCAACTCAACCTTACCCGCCGCCTGATGTAATCTCTAATGGTCATTCGTTCAACTCAGCCTTCATTTCAGCCACGGCGCGCTCGAATTCGAAGGTCACTGCCGGAGAAACCGCCTCCACATAACTGCCGTATTTGGACAGAATGGAATGACCTTCCTCAGTCTCAGTAAATGCACAGCAATAGAGAACACAACTGTCCGCATGTAACTGCTCCCCAAGGTTCGTTGGACGACAAAATGCGCATTTACGAAAGGACAACTAGCGGCTAGGTTACTGCAAGCCGGGAGCGACTGCTTTATGGATGTGCTTTCATCCTGGTCAATGACCGAAGTTTGCCGATCAACGACGATTGCCGCTGACCGGCCCTCTTCGTAATCAAGCTTCGGTTTGTTCCGACATCTCCAGGGCATCATCCACCTCGATGCCGAGATACCGAACCGTGCTCTCAAGTTTCGTATGTCCAAGGAGCAGCTGGACCGAAACTTCTCGACGTCTCCTGCCCAAGAACGCCCTTCAGGGGCGTTGGCGGAACGGCGCTGCTACATCTGGGAGGTGGAGAGCCCTTCGGCAAAGGTAGCTGAATCGGATAAGTTTCGCTGTTCTGGCGTCCCGTTCCGGCAAGCCATGTCGTTGCGCCTTGAGCCAAAATTTAAATTCATCATTGGCGCAGAGGATAGCGAAGATCTCAGGTTGCGATTGGGAGTTTGCTTCGGGAATCGCCGCGGTAGTATTCACATTCTGCGATGACTCTTTTAGCCACGAGGGCGTCGCTGGATCTATATATTGCGTCGTCGTATCAGCGGGACATGGTGCATCGGTGTAAGTGATGCTGCCATCTGGGGCAGTGCATTTATAAATGGCCGCTGAACTTAGCGATGGGATCAGGATGAGAGCTAGAAACGCAGTTGCATGAGTAATCGCTCTCCGGGGCCAGGAAGTCGGCATTCCGCGGCTGCTTTCACGAGGGCGATATTGTAACTTTGGTTTGCGCATCTGATCTTCGATATACATAAATGCATCTATACTAAAACTGGACTTCGCCCTCACTGAGGATAAACTCCGGGTGCACGCTTAAAACAGCCCGGGTTTCTCCAATCGCTGTAGGAAGCGTCCTATGCAGCGCGCTGCGGCTGCGATTGCCGGGCCGTGCAATTGACGTGATTAGAAACGTCGGTGAACTCGACCGCAGCAATGGGGGCGACACCCGACGTGCAGGTAATCTGACCGCACCGATGCCATTGGAATCACCAGCGAACTCATCCTCTCGACCCATTGCCGACGATCACGAATGACCGCTCGTCGGCCTGGCGCTTAAGGCTGTCTGCTGAACTGAAAGCTCGCGTGACATCCAGAGCAGATCGCCATCAACTGGGAAATCCTGCGAAGAGATGTCTGGGCCGGCTCGTTCGCGGTTATGCCCTGAGCAAGCTGGTCGAAGCCTTGGCGCAATGACGTCGCCATGGGTTTCCACGCTGGCGGAAGCTTAGCCGACAGCGTCTTGGGTCGATTAGGATCCTGGTCACCATAGCTTGCCAAACCTCGGGACGCCGCGGCCTGCGCAGCACGTGCCGAGTCGCTCCGCGCCAGCGCAGCGATAACCGAGCTGATCGCAGACAGATTTCGATGCATTTCGCCGATGAGATAGTCCTGCTCATTCCGCGTGAGAGTAATCGCCTGACGCGTGCTTGGAATTACATCATTGGTCTGGGCCCGTGTGACGGGCAAAGACAAAATTATCAAGGCGATTACCATCATTACCGAGCGCGTCATAGCCCACTGATACCTGTTTGTTCAAGAAAGAAGGGAACCTAGCAGACGGGTGCATGCATGGGTAGTTCGCCAGTGTCCCGCCCCGCCCCGCAAGAGATGAACGGCCGCTTTCCGGCTGATTCCATCCCACCGAGTGTCTCAAACCGTTGGCCGATGTGCGCTGGCTGGTCGCTCGATACCGGCATTTAGATGAGCTCACGCCAACTTTGCGAACCTCGTCTTCAGTGCTGCACGGCGATCGCGTTTGGGCCGAGATTCTGTTTGCTGGCGCCGGCAAACAAGGTGAAGGGACCACCGTTGATCAGCGTCAGCGCGCCGCTGCTCGGATCGATAGAAAACACCTCGATCTGGTTGGCGAGATTGTCCAGCACGTACAGGAAATTGTCCGGACCATCGAGCGCCAGGGCAATGGAGGATTGTCCGTTCGTCGCGGACGTGCCAATTTCCGATAAGGTGGCCGTGCTCGCATCGACCTCAAAGCAGTCCACGTCGGTGCCGTCGGCCACATGCAGCCGCTTGCCTCCTGCATCCATCACAGGCGACCGGATCTGGTAGCTGGCCCCGAATGGGCTGCCGGGAATAGTGCCAAGCGCGCCGGTCGTGGCATCGATGGAGAAGCCGGACATCTCGTTCGGCTGGGATTCGGACGAGTAGAGATGCGTGCCGGCTGGATCAACTACCAACCCATTCGGCAGCCCTGGAGTGGCAAACGGACTGCCCGCCACCGGCGTCAGAGCACCGCTGGTCGTGTTCAGGCTGTAGGCCGACACGCTGCTGCCGGCCGTATTCGCAGCGTATACGTATTGATCTCCCGCTACCACGATCGCGCCGGGGTTCGATCCCGCGGCAAATGGACTGCCCGTCACTTCAGTGAGCGCGCCGGTCGAGCCGATGCTGAAGACCGACACGGTGTTTGCACTGCCATTGGCCGTTAGGACAAATTGTCCGCTCGGGTCCACGGTAATCCCGGCGGCCTCCGCCGCTGCCGAGAAGGGACTGCCGGCGACGGCGGTCAGGTTCAAGGTCGATGGGTCGATCGCGTACCCTCTGATCTGACCCGTGGTGCTGACCACGTAAAGAAACCGCTTGAGGGGATCAATCGCAACGGCCGCAGCCGTCGGCCCGTCGGGCATCGGATTACTAGCGACCGACGTTGGGGTGCCGGTCGTCGTGTCGATCGTAAGTAGATCGATGCTCCCGGCGGTCGCATTCGTGACGACCAGAAGTGAATCGGTGGTCGCTGATGGTGGTGGCGGTGGTGGTGGCGCAGCCAACCCGCTGTTGCTGCTTCCTCCCCCGCAGCCGCAGGTCAGACAGCAGAGTAGTGCGCACACCAGCCCTCGCAGGCCGGATTGCGCGCTGTGTATATCGAGTTTGCGCCCGTCATGGACTCCAAATGATTCCAGAGAGTCGTCAAGGCTCATTGGCTTGGTGCGGTACATTGCGTCCCTCCCAGGCAATTAACTGGTCTTAGACCGCGGCCGACTTTCTCGAGAAAATCACATCAAGGGGCTCCGATCTTCACCCACCCGCTGCACCACCCGGCGAACGCCACGCTCTTTCCCGCGAAGAGCGCGCAGGAACCCATCGAATCTCCTGTCTTCTTATAGAGCGAACAATTCCCGCAATATGCAACTGACTTCGCCGATTTTATGACGTAATCGCGCCCTCTCGCGGCCGGATCACTCGGATCCAGTGCCGGCAAGTCGGCATAAGCAGCGCCACTCATAAAGAGACCTGCAACCGGAACGAGCGCGCCGGCAATCAGGCCGCCCTTCACCAGCGCACGCCGCGTAATCACTCTATCTATGTTCATGGCCCTCTTGGCAATAACATGCCAGACCCAGTGCAAAGCCAGACCAATAAAGAGCATGTCTATGCCGACACGTAATGTCTGTACGTTGTCGAACATACGCGTTGCATCGAACACTCACTGCTTCGCGGCCGCCAACCCGCTCCGGCGAACTGTTCAAGTGCAAGCAGAGACCCATACGACCCAATGTGGTTTGATCGAGATTGAGGCCGCAGTTCGGGCAGCTACAAAATCCCGGATTAAACAGCACCTGCCGGGATACCGCCGAGAGATTTTTGTGGCAATTGGAGCACCTGAAAGTGACCAAGAACAGC